>Ga0208196_1000275_pt1 | contig 72056 bp, 65 predicted proteins | sample AD_JPNNA7_MetaG_FD_184443 | JGI IMG/M metagenome (GOLD analysis project Ga0208196, IMG submission 184443) | Active sludge microbial communities of municipal wastewater-treating anaerobic digesters from Japan - AD_JPNNA7_MetaG (SPAdes) (version 2) | ecosystem: Engineered > Bioreactor > Anaerobic...
GACTGCCAAATCCCCCATAGTATGTAATCGCTTCTTCGTCGGAGTATCGCTATTCATTACAGCATGTTACATCTGTTACTGAACCGTATTGGCGAAAGTCCCGTTTGAAATCAAACGACATTGCCATCAGCATGGACTGTAAAGGTCGTTCTATGGTTAATATTTTTATCGGCGGCCTTTAAAGGAGTGTGAAGCAGGAGGACATTTATCTCAAATCCTGCAGTTCGATGACGGAAGTAAGAAGAGGCCTTTTGGCAACTTCAAATTTTACAATAAAAAAGGTGGCATCAAAGTTTTGACAGGAAGACACCGGCTATGGTTTTTTTCGAATCAATGGTGCAGAAACTGGCTGAGGTATGAACATGAAACCGGAGCAGATTCAGGCGTCTAGAACCCCGTCCCCTGATCGAAGAACCCAGACTACCTCTAAAAACTCTGCTTTAACAATATAGCTTCAGCAAAAGAAGTACCAGCTTCCTCCGGAGAAAAAAAATGAATTAAGCTTGCCTAAGACAACAAATGTTGCTAATAGCACAGCGATTTAAAAAGAGCCTCGAAGAAGCATCTAGCTGGTAAGTGTTCGAGCCGCTTCATGCTGGCAGATGTACACACTATAAGGAAACTTTCTTCCTAAGCTCAAAAATAAAAAAGAGAGGTACAAATAATGAGAGAAGTAGTGATTGTCAGCGGTGCAAGAACCGCAGTTGGGGATTACATGGGGTCGCTTTCCGGATTCACCCCCGTCCAATTGGGAATAATAGCATTAAAGGGGGCTATTGAAAAGGCAGGTATCGATAAAAACCTGATTCAGGAAGTAGTCGGAGGCCAGTGCAATCAAGCCGGAGCACCGGGAAACACTGCTCGCCATGTGGCGCTGGGAGCGGAGCTGCCCGTGGAGTCGTTTGCCTTTACCGTTCACCAGCAGTGTTGCTCTTCAATGCGAGGAGCTGAACTTCTTTCCCAAGAAATTATGCTGGGAAAGGTTGACATCGGTGCGGTCGTCGGAGTGGAGAGCATGAGCAACGCGCCCTATCTCCTTTTCGGCGCACGCAAAGGCTATAGGCTCAATGACGGCGAAAGAATACAGGACAGCCTGATGATCGGTGGTCTGGTGGACGCTCTTTTGGGTTACCACATGGGCATTACTGCGGATAATATCGCGGATCATTATAAAATTACCCGCGAGGAACAAGATGAGTGGGCGCTTATGAGTCATCAGAGGGCCTGTGCCGCATCCGATAAAGGATGGTTTAAAGACGAAATCATACCTGTGGAAGTTAAAACCAGAAAAGGAACGGTTATTTTCGACCGTGACGAGCACCCGCGGGCGGAAACGAGTATGGAATCATTGAGCAAGCTCAAACCTGTTTTTAAAAAAGATGGCACAGTAACAGCCGGCAACGCCTCCGGCCTCAATGACGCAGGGTCATGCCTGATCATGATGGCCGCCGAAAAGGCCAAGGAGCTTGGTCTGACTCCCATTGCCCGCGTGGTCGCCTCCGCCCCCGGCTCCGTGGAGCCGCGCATCATGGGCATGGGCGTAGTTCCGGCCGTCCACAACGCACTTAAGTTTGCCAAGATGAAACTTACAGACCTTGACTATTTCGAACTAAACGAGGCGTTTGCCGCCCAGGTGATCGGCTGCAACCGCGAGCTCAAAATTCCGCTGGAGAACGTCAATGCCGTGGGCTCCGGCATCAGTATCGGCCACCCGGTCGGCGCTACCGGCGCGCGCCTTATTGTTACTCTGATGGGCGAGCTCAAACGCCGGGGCAAAAAATTCGGCTGCGCAGCTCTTTGTGCCAGCGGCGGCCCCGGTCAGGCGTTTATCATCGAAATGATCTAAACAGTGAAAAGCAGTCGGGTCTAGTGGCGCCGACTGCGCTGTGCGTGTATCGCGGGGTAACTGTAGTTTTCAGTTGAGTTGACAGCAGGTCAATAGTAACCAAATTAATAGAGAACAATAAAATCCTTGTGATTAATCATATCACAATGTCAGGAGGAAAGAATATGGCGCTAAAAACAGGCGAGCAGTATGAAGAAAGTATCCGTAATATGAAATTCAAGATTTACCTGATGGGCGAAAAAATTGACAATTGGGTAGATCATCCGATTATCCGGCCATCTCTTAATTCCGTAAAAAAGACTTACGAGCTTGCCCATATGCCGGAGTATGAAGACTTGATGACGGCCACGTCTCATCTCACGGGAGAAACCGTAAATCGTTTTACCCACCTGCATCAGAGCACGGAAGATCTGATTAAAAAAGTAAAAATGCAGCGCCTTTTGGGGCAGCAGACTGCCTCGTGCTTTCAGCGCTGCGTGGGCATGGATGCAATAAACGCCGTGGACAGCACCACCTACGAAATGGATCAGAAGCTTGGCACCAACTACCATGAAAGATTCATCAAGTTTCTGAAAATGGTGCAAAAAGAGGACCTTACCGTCGACGGGGCGATGACGGACGTCAAAGGAGACCGCAGTCTTCCCCCGCACAAGCAGGCCGACCCGGATATGTATGTCCACGTCGTGGCGAAAAACGACAAGGGTATCGTAGTGCGCGGAGCAAAGGCCCATCAGACCGGCGCGATAAATTCACATTGGGTTCTCGCCATGCCGACCATTTCTATGAGCAAGGACGATGCAGACTATGCCCTGTCGTTTGCCTGCCCGGCAGATGAAGAGGGTATTTTCTATATCTATGGCCGCCAGTCCTGTGACACTCGCAAGCTTGAAGGAGGAACCATCGATGTGGGAAACTACAACTTCGGCGGGCAGGAAGCGCTGATGGTGTTTGACAATGTTTTCATCCCTTGGGAAAATGTTTTCATGTGCGGCGAATACGAGTTTTCCGGTATGCTGGTCGAGCGTTTCGCCGGCTATCACCGTCAGAGTTACGGGGGGTGTAAAGTGGGGGTCGGCGATGTGCTCATCGGCGCGGCGGCGCTGGCCGCCGACTACAACGGCGCGGCCAAAGCCTCACACATCAGGGACAAGCTCATTGAAATGACCCATCTTAATGAAACGCTGTTTTCCTGCGGTATCGCCTGCTCGGCCCAGGGACATAAGACCGCCTCCGGCACCTATCTGATAGATCTTTTGCTGGCCAACGTCTGCAAGCAGAACATCACCAGATTCCCCTATGAGATCTGCCGCCTGGCCGAAGATATCGCCGGAGGAATGATGGTGACGCTGGCGTCGGAAAAGGATTTCAAAAATCCTGAAATCGGTAAGGTTTTGGAAAAGTATTTAAAAGGTGTCGAAGATGTTTCCAGCGAGGAACGCGCCAGAATTATGCGCCTGGTCGAGAACCTGACGCTGGGGACGGCGGCGGTCGGCTACCGGACAGAATCGATGCATGGCGCCGGTTCCCCTCAAGCGCAGCGTATCATGATCGCAAGGCAAGGCAATCTGGAAGAGAAAAAAAAGATGGCAAAAAACATTGCCGGCATCAAAGACGGGAAAAAATAATCTTCGCGTCGGTACTTGAGATACGATAGCTCGCGGCTCACAGCGATCCGCTCCACCGGGTGGAAATTTGCTTTGGCTAACTTGTTGATTACGTGATAATGGCGAAGTCGGTCAGTAACCGATAGGTTATGGCGGATAGCGGAAATGAAAAGGGACATCGGGCGGGAGGAGAGCCTCCCTGCCTGATGTCCTTCCCCTTTTCCCCTCCGTGGTTTTAGGCCGCATTTTTTCTGCGGCGATTTATTTTCTCAACAAAGCTGGGAATCATTGCCTCGTTTTTGGCCTGACGCAGGTATAAATTCATCAATTCACTGCATGTCAGACCGATTTCATCGGCAAATTTTTCAAAGTAACAGCTTACGTCCTCGTCCACACGTAAGCTGAGAGGCAATTTTAATGGAATGTCTGTTTTCTGTGCAAGCCTGGGGGCAATGGAGTCTTGATGGAGCTCGCCTTTGTCATCATTGCCTCTTTTTCCTTTCTTTAATATCGGGCTGCGGTACAGGTCCGGGTATTCATGGGCGCCCGGTTTGCATGATTTCATCCTCGCTTCCCAGTTACGGTAAAGCCGGCCCTGCTCGTCAAAGGCCGCTTTATAAATACCCGCCGGTGAATAAGAAAACCCGCACTTCATCATGTTTGCCTCAAAAAGACGTTCCGCCGTTTGCTTGACTATCAGATCATTCATCTCATTCATGAGGAGGCTCCTTCATCAGCACCATGTTGGCATACTCGCCGTAAAATAAAGAAATACGCCCTGAGGCCTTAGCCGGCGTGCGACCGCCGCTTTTACGAAATTTTGGTTAATCGCATCACGGGGAAAAGAAATAGCAAAAGACATACCAGATGACGCCGGCCTTGGCCTATATGGCTCGGGTCAAAAAAGTGATCTTCAGCGAAAATTGCTGACAGTAAATATAACTGTCGATTATTGTTTAATTTATTGACTTAAAAAAAAGAAAGACACCCGCATGCCGGTATTTCGCCCTTCGCCCGCTCCCGGAAAAAAAGGAAATGATTCATCGCATCAATCACAGAGCTACCGAAAAGGCGTAATTAGTGTAGGCATAATCCTACACTATATTCATAAAATATGTCGGGTTTTCCCTACAATGTGACGGGGCTGGCTATTCTTTTTTTTCGCTCTTTTTGAAATCGTCCGGCTTTATATTGTATTTTTGAACCAGATTGGAAAAATCCGGTCTGTACTTATCGGCAAGCTTTGCCGCCTTGCTTACATTGCCCCTGGTGAATTCGAGCAGGCGGACAATGTAGCCTTTTTTAAAATCCTCAACGGCTCTTTTGTAGGGCACGAAAGATTGAGCAGGCAGTTCCTTTGTGCACACAATGATCTCGTCGCCGATAATGTTGTGAGGCGTCACCGCCACCGCGTGCTCAATGGTGTTTTCGAGCTCCCGGACATTTCCCGGCCAGTCGTAAAGCATGAGTTTCTGCATCGCCATGGCAGAGATTCCCTTGACGTCTTTTTTCATTCTCTGACTGATTTCCCCCAGAAAACGCTCCGCCAGCAGAGGCACATCTTCTTTTCTCTCCCTGAGCGGCGGAAGTTCAATCGGCACGACATGGATTCTGTAATACAGATCTTCGCGAAAGGCGCCTTCCTTAATCATTTCTTTTATGTTTTTGTTTGTTGCCGTAATTACCCGAACGTCGACGTCGTGCTGTTTTCCGCTCCCCAGCGGGGTGACTTTTTTCTCCTGTAAAACCCGCAGAAGTTTTGCCTGCACCGAGACGGGCATGTCACCAATTTCGTCGAGAAAAATCGTTCCGGTATGGGCACGGACAAACATCCCCTTGTGGCTTTTTTTCGCGTCCGTGAATGCGCCTTTTTCGTAACCGAAAAGTTCGCTTTCGAGCAGCGTCTCGGGAATTGCCGCACAATTGACGGTAATAAAAGGCCCCTCTTTTCTTGTGCTTGCCAGATGAATGGCCCGGGCAATCAATTCTTTTCCCGTGCCGCTCTCCCCGGAAATGAAAATCGTGGAATCAGTCGGAGCGACGCGGGCGACCAGATCCAGAATCAGCCGCATCTTTTCGCTGCGCGCGATAATATTTTTAAAATGATACTTGTCTTCCAAAAGTCCTTCGAGACGTTTCACTTCAGCGATCAAACGCCGGTTTTCAAGGGCTTTTTCCACCTGCAGGAGGAGTTCTTCCGGATTAAAAGGTTTATTGAGAAAGTTATAGGCTCCCTTCTTCACCGCCTCGACGGCGCTTTCGATGCTTCCGTGCGCGGTCAGAATAATGATCGGCAGATAAGGATTGATCACATGCAGCCGCTCCATGAGTGAAATTCCGTCCGCCCGGCCAAGCCTCAAATCGACGATGGCCAGGTCCGGAACCTCATCGCGGGTTTTTATTAAAGCTTCGTCTTCATCGGCGGCGGTGATTACCTCATAGCCGGATATCTCAAGCCTTATGCGAACAAGCTCCAGAAAATTGGCGTCATCGTCAACAACCAGGATTTTTTGTGCCAAAACCGGTTTCATTTCAGCAGCTCTTTCTTTTTCATATCGAGCTCCAGGTCGATCTGTTTGGCTTTTTTGATCGTGGCCTTAAGTTCCTGCACTTCTTTTTCCAAACGTTCATTTTCCTGTGTCATTTTCTCGTACCTGTACACCACGCCGAGCAGGATTTTTGCCTGACCTGCAAATCGGCTTTCAGGAAAAAAAGTCAGCAGATTTTTGAAAGAAGCAGCCGCCTTATCCGGATCTCTTTTGGGATTGCCCGGATGAGCGTAAATCAATCCCAGATTCAAAAACGCCTCATCAGCAGGATACATATTGGCACAAGTCGATATGATCCGTATATTTTCCCGCTCAGCCGCGTCATAATCACCCTTCTCCAGGTAACGGCGCGCCAGTCCCATAGCCTCGTTTGTTTCCTGTTTGCCTTGCAGGCCGGCAATCACGGAACACCCTGCCAGAAACACAATGACTAGGCCGGCAACTGAAATGTAAAAATACTGCCGCGTCCTCTCTCGCTTGTCGCCCAAATTCTGCCTCCATGTGCGGTTATAATATGCTTTACTATGGCCAGTCCCAGTCCTGTACCCTTGATTGTACTGTAACTCGTCATAGCACTCTGTTTGAATTTATCAAAGATAACTTCCAGATCCTCAGGCGGAATGCCTTGTCCGGAATCAGCGATGGAAACTTCAACACCATCGGAAAAGGGACGGGCACTGATGGTTATCCGGCCGCCTTCCGGCGTGAATTTCACGGCATTACCAATCAGATTCCTCAGTGCCTGAAGCAACCTTTCCAGGTCTGCATTAACCGGCGGCAGTCCCGCGGGCGCTTCCCAGCTGATGTCGACATTTTTCGTCATGGCCAACGGCTCCATTCCGGAGACGGCATTGTAGATCAGTGCACCGATATCGAATTTTTCACGCTGCAGTGAGAGCATCCCCGCTTCCATCTTGGAAAGGTCCAGAAGGGAATTGACCAGGTCCGTCAGACGATTACTCTCTTCCGTGATGATGCGCAGAATCCTGCTGCGCATTTGGCTGAAATCCTCTCCCCTGTTGTTTAGCAAAAGATTGGTACCTTCCCTGATGGAGGCCAGCGGGGTGCGTAGTTCATGAGCCATCAGGGCAAAGAAATCGGACTTCATTTTATCCGCTGCCTGTAATTTGCCGCACATCGCGTTGAAATCACGCGCCAGATCCCGGATCTCGGGGGGAGAGGAAATTTCCAGGCCGCAGTCAAAATCACCGCGGGCAATGCGCCTTGTCTTGCGTCGCATAATGGTCAGAGGTATCGCAATGCTTCTGGTCACCATAACCGATATGATTATCCCCAGAAGGACACAGCCGGCAACGATGGCCATTACTATACGGCTGGCCTCAGAAACCGATTCTCCCAGATTCTCTACTTGCTCGTAAGTTTCCCTCTCGGCCAGCATCCTGAGATTTCTAAGCTCCAGAAGGATGCCGTCCGTCAGAATACTTTTTTTCTCTTTCAGATCGTCCGGCAAATAGGTTTCGTTGTTTTCCACGTGGGACGCTTCCTGATAAAAGACCTCTTTATATTGCTCATAAGAGTCGCTGATCAGAGCAATTGCCTCTTTTTTCTGATCGCTCGTGGCAATTGCCATCGCCTCCTCCAGGATGGTGCTTATCTCTTTTTCCATCTGTTCAAACTGGTAAAAATACTCCAGGTCCCGGGTGAGAATATACTTCCGGTCGAAGCCTGTTTGAGACAGAACAGATTCCGCCGCACTCTGTACAAGCTCTCTGAAGCGCTGGTCACTGTGAATGATTTCGTCCGTCGCCGCCCGGAAGGCGCTGAAACGGGAAAAGGAGTAAGCGCTCACCGCTGCCAACGGAATAAGTATGGCCAGATAACCGATAATCAAACGTGTGAGAATTCCCGGTTTCATATCAATGAGTTGCCTTTAATCCCGACTGCGCGCCCGCGGCCTTCATCAGAAAGACGCGGCCGCATGTCACAGGAAAAACGAGACGATTATTGTTCATCGGAAAACCATTTTGCTCTGCGGGGACAGCCCCGCCGTACGCAGGGGAGCTTACTGCGACCAAACGGCATTGTCAAGATGCAGCTCACGGTCGAACTCTATCCGGACGAAAAATTATGCCGTCGAGTGAGCTTGCCACATTCCGCTTGAATAAATTATTCCCTGTGCGTAAAAAGAAAATATAATTTTCCGGGGTCACCGGTTTCAGGGGTTGGCAAAATCGAATAAAGCATAAAAACAAACGGCGTTATCGTGCCGGTTTAAAGAACGAACCGGCGGACGTATAAACCTGGGATATTATTTGTTGGCGTGAGGACAGCATGACGGGAGCGGAAAGTGTCTTGATAACGGCCGCACACGCGGGAGTAGAAATATGTTTTGCCAATCCCGGCACCACGGAGCTGCCTCTTGTGGCCGCTTTGGATCAGCTAAGAGAAATCCGGCCGGTGCTGTGTCTTTTTGAAGGTGTCTGCACCGGTGCCGCCGACGGTTATGGACGGGTTAAAGGAAAACCGGCCATGACGATCTTGCATCTGGGGCCGGGACTGGCCAACGGCATCGCCAATCTTCACAATGCGCGACGCGCTCGCACGCCCGTCATCAATATCGTTGGCGAGCACACCACATGGCTCAAACCGCACGACCCGCTACTGAACATGGATATCGAGGGACTTGCAAAAACAATCCCCGGCTGGCAAAAGCAAAGCGAGTCGGCCGATGAACTCTCCGCAGACACAGCCTGGGCAATCTTCAACTCACTTTACGGCCAGGTATCCACTTTGATTGTGCCGGCGGACATTCAATCCGCTCTTGTCGGGGCAGGCCAAATCACGGCAAGGGAGTTTGCCTTCAATCCGGTCAGTGAAGAGATGATGCCTCATGCCGTGTCCATCATTCAGGAGGCAGCGAACCCCGCCCTGATTCTGGGAGGTCGGGCGCTCGGACGCAAAGGGCTGGAGGCGGCGGCGCAGATTAAGGCAAAATCCGGCTGCGATCTGATCATGACGACCTTTCCTTCTCTTTTTGAAGCGGGTGCAGGACTGCCCGTTTTAAAACGCATCCCTTATTTTCCGGATGAAGCACAAAAACTACTGAAAAAGTACGACGCCTTCATTTTAGTCGGCGCGGGCGAGCCGACTGCATTTTTCGGTTACGCTGATGGGATTATTTCCCTGCTGCCGGACAAAGCGCCGCGTCTTAGGCTGGACACCAACCGGCAGGACGCAGCCGAAGTGCTCAGGGAGCTTTCTCTGGCCCTCGGGCCGGAGGCGCCATCCGGTGAGCTGAAAGCTGTACTGGCCCGCCCGGACATACCGCACCTGCCCGCAGGCCGGCTGGACGCCGTTTCGCTTTGCGCGGCCATTGCCGCTCTTCAGCCGGAGGAGTGCATTGTCGTTGAAGAAGGCATATCTTCGGGAGCTTTTTACTATGCCTACTCACCATATTTAAAGCCATATCGTCATCTTACTCTGACCGGCGGCTCAATCGGCTGCGGCATGCCCATGTCGCTGGGGGCGGCGCTGGCCGATCCGGAAGCTAAAGTCATCAACATTCAGGCGGACGGCAGCGCCATGTACACCCTGCAGGCTCTGTGGTCACAGGCAAGGGAGAAAACGGATGTGATTACGGTAATCTGTGCCAACCGCAAATATTTCACAATTGAACTGGAAGCCCTGCGCGCCGGATACCCTTCACCAGGAAAGGAGGCACAGTCTCTGACGAACCTGACCGGTCCGTCACTGGATTGGGTCAAACTGAGCAAGGCAATGGGAGTACCGGCCGTCCGCGTGGACACGGCAGAAGGTTTCATCAAAGCTTTCAGAGGCGCCCTCGAGGAGGCCGGTCCCTTTTTAATTGAAGCTCTTCTGGAGTAAAATAATGACCGACACGATGAGATACATCGATCATGGCCGCGGCGGCCCTCCTTCCTGTATGATTGTCCGGCAGTCGCCGCTGCCGAAACCGCAAAAGGGCGAAGTGCTCATCGATGTCGCCTTCGCCGGCGTCAACCGCCCTGATCTTCTCCAGCGCCAGGGCCTTTATCCGCCACCGGCCGGCGCCTCACCAGTGCTGGGGCTGGAAGTTTCCGGGACAGTTGCCGCCGCACATCCTGATGTGACCGGCTGGCAAGTCGGCGATCCGGTCACGGCACTTGTTCCGGGTGGAGGGTATGCCGAGTTTTGCACAGTACCGGCGGCCCATTGTCTGCCGATTCCCGCGGGGCTGACTCTTGCGGAGGCGGCAACGCTGCCGGAAAATTATTTCACTGTATGGTCCAATGTTTTTGAGCGGGGGAAATTACAGGCGGGCGAAAATTTTCTTGTCCACGGCGGAGCGGGCGGTATCGGGTATAGCGCCATTCAGCTGGCCAAGGCTTTCGGCGCCAAGGTTTTCACCACCGTCGCAGGTGCGGGGCAAATTGCTGCCGCCAGACAACTGGGGGCGGATGTCGTGCTGGATTATACCGCCAGGGACTGGGCGTGTGAAATCTCCGGAATGGTCGGCAGGCGCGGTCTGGACTGCATTCTCGACTTTGTCGGAGGGTCCTATATCCAAAAAAACATCAATCTGCTGGCGCGCAACGGTCGGCTGGTACAGATCGCATTTTTGCAGGGCTCCAAAGGCGAGCTGGATCTGATGCCCGTCCTGACCAAAAGTCTGACCATCACCGGATCCATGCTGAGGCCGAAATCGATCGAGGAAAAAGCCGCCATCGCCGGAGCTCTTCGTGAAAAAGTCTGGCCGCTTTTTGCACAAAAGAAATTAAGGGTTCTCATTTCCGCGGTATTCGATCTTGCAGAGACTAAAAAAGCTCACGAGCTTATGGAGGCGTGGGCTCATATCGGCAAAATAGTTCTTAAAGTGCGTGGCTGATCCGTTAGAGCTGTTTGATGCTGCGGCAGACCCAAATGCCGCAGATGCTTTTAGTCGCCTGACACAACCACTTTATATTTGCCGTAGATCCCCAGTATATTCTGCACGTCCCAGTCAACATGGGTCACTTTTGTGATGCCGCCGTTTTTTTTGGCCGCATCAATGCTGCAGTCACCAAACGAAATCAAACTCAAAATACTGATACAGGTGGCCTCGCCTGTCTTGGCCGCAGCGCCGCTGTTGGCGGTTGCTCCCAGGGGCATTTTCACGCCGCTGTAAATCGAGCCGGCCGGTATCAGCCCGGCACATCCGTATAAAGCAAACAACATGGTCAACACAATGGCAAGCAATACTTTTTTCATGGTTCCCTCCAAAGTAGTCAGCAGATAATTAAAGGTTTTAAAATATAAGACGCCAAAGGCGTGTTAATACTTCCTCTCTATTTGCAACATCTGAATATTTTGGGCCTGCCGCTGACACAAAGAAACAAAGACAAAATTAGCCATCAGGCTATTTATGTTTTTCTAAAGGTACGTGGAAATACGTTTAAAAGCGCAACCGCCCCCCGCAGGCGGTGCATTAGACCACGTCCGTACAACAACCAGGTAATGCCTTTTAAACCATCGTAAAGCTTTCGGCTGTATGGATGCCACCAGAAATTGCGGCGCACGCCCGGCAAAGCATCATTGATGATCACCCGCGGACGGGTCATTTCCGCAAAACCCAGATGTCCATGCGTCCGGCCAATGCCGGAGTTCTTAAATCCGCCCCAGGGAGTTTCGGCAAGGCCGTGACTCATCAGGTGATCGTTGACCGTAACGGCGCCAGCCATGAGCCGGCGTGCGATGCCCCTGGCTTTTGACGCGTTCTTCGACCAGACGGACGCGGTCAGCCCCAGATCAGAATCATTGGCCAAAGCGACAGCCTCGTCGATATGTTCAAACGGCATCACTCCCAGAACCGGCCCGAAGGTTTCCTCTTTCATCAACAGCATTTCGTGGTGGACATCGGTAAGGACCAGGCAGGGCAAAAATCGCCCCTGGATATTGTCTGGGGGTTCACTGCGGGCAAAAACAGTGGCGCCTTTTTCCAGTGCGTCCTCCACATGACGATTCACGGCCGCCAGTTGTCTGCTTGTTGTCATTTCACCGATGTCCGTGTCGAAGTGCGAAGGCAATCCGATACGCAGGGCTTCTACCTCTCTTTTGAGTTCATCGAGAAAAGGAATGTAGGCCGCTTTGTGAACATAAATACGCTCCACGCCGCCGCAGGATTGTCCGGCGTTTTGCAATCCGGCCCAAACAGCGCCTTTGGCCGCACGGTACAGGTCTGCATCTTCACAGACGATCATCGGGTCGTTACCTCCGAGCTCGAGGCTCAAAGGAGTCAGGGTCTCGGAAGCCTTTTTCATGAGATACTTCCCCACGGACACAGATCCGGTAAAAAACAGTTTATCAATCCCCGCTTCGAGAAACGCATCTCCGGCGATGCGCCCCGGCATATTGATGTGATGGAACAGTCCCCTGGGCAGGTCTGCCGACTTGATGCAGCGGCTGATAAAATCGCTCACCGCCGGAGTTTCCGAGGCCCCTTTAAAAATAACCGCATTTCCAGCCAGAAGGGCAGGGATAATTTCTGAAAATGGGATGGAGGCGGGATAATTCCAGGGTGAGATAATTCCCACCACACCATAGGGAACCTGCGTGAGCACGCTTCTTTTGTTGATCATCAGCAGGTTGCCGGCCGATATTTTTTTATCACGGAGAAAGCCGGGAGCTTTCTTGCAGTAGTAGCTTATGGCCATCGTCATCGCCACGCACTCCGCCGCCATCGCGTCCACACGGGTCTTGCCGTTGTCTGCGGCAATGACGTCGGCCAGCTCATCGATATGATCAACGAGAAACCGACGCATTTGCAAAACGCGTTTCGTGCGTTGTTTCAGAGGCACAGTGGCCCACGTTTCCTGAACGGCACGCGCCTGCAAAACAGCACCACGCAGATCGTCGATGCTATGGACGGGGGTTGCCTGCTTTTTTGCTTCGTTGTTGCTGTTTGTATCAAACGAGGTTGTTGTTTCCATATTCCTGACGCTTCGCTTACTTTGCCCGCCCGCCTTTCTTACGCGTCGCGGGGCGCTTGTTTCTTACAAGTAACTGGTCACAAAAAGGTATCTCTCAAAAAAACTCATTTATCGAGAGTAAAAATGTGTTTGAGCCGTAATGTATCTTTACGGATAATGAAAAATTTTGTGTGATTATAGGAGTATTGTTGATGGATGTCAATATAATCGTAAGGAAAAAGTCATTGAAAAAAACAGGAAACAGCCATAGAAACGCATAAGGATTTTAAATCCCGGCCAACCAGGCGGTGGAGAATAATTCATGATTTCAAAACGTGCATCTGAATTCACCTCTTTTATCGTGATGGATGTGATGGCGAAAGTCCAGGATCTTGAGCGACAGGGAGAAAACATTATCCACATGGAAGTGGGTGAGCCGGACTTTTCAACACCTTCCGTCATCGTAGAAGCAGCCATCGAGGCATTGAGGCAAAACAAGACCCGCTATACGCATGCGCTGGGACTGCTGGAGCTCCGACAGGCGATTTGCGACTATTACCTCGCCCAATATCGCGTAAATATCACACCGGATCAAGTGCTTGTTTCGACCGGCACATCGCCGGTTTTGCTCTTTGCCATGCTGGCCATACTGGATCACGGTGACGAGGTGATCGTTTCGGATCCGCGCTACCCCTGCTACCAGAATTTTATCCTCGCGGCAGGCGGCAAATTCCGTCAGATCCGCACCTATCCGGAAGACGGATTTCAATACCGACTAAACGATGTTGCCCGGGCCATCTCGCCCAGGACCAAGGCGATTTTGATCAATTCTCCGTGCAATCCTACCGGCATTGTGATGACCGGCGAGCAGCTTGCCGAGATTGCCTCATTCAATGGCCAGTACATCATTTCCGACGAGATATACCACGGATTGGTTTACAAGGGCCGCGCCCGCTCCATTTTGGAATTCACCGATAATGCATTTGTGATCAACGGCTTCTCGAAGCTCTACGCCATGACCGGCTGGCGCCTGGGCTATCTCATTTTTCCAAAGGAATTCAGCTCTGTCATGCAACGGATTCATCAGAATTTCATGATCTCGGCCAACGCATTTATTCAGTGGGCGGGTATCGCAGCTCTGACCAGGGCGCATGACGACGTCGCACGGATGATACGACTCTATGATGAGCGCCGCCGGTATATGATCGGACGACTGCGCGAGATGGGGTTTGTTATTCATGTGGAGCCGACTGGCGCTTTTTACGTTTTCGCCGACGGTAGAAAATTTTTTAGTGACTCATACCGCGAAGCCTTCCGGATCACCGAAGAGGCAAAGGTGGGCGTGACGCCGGGCATCGATTTCGGCCCGGGCGGAGAAGGTTTTTTACGTTTTTCATACGCGGCCTCGCTGGAAAATATCGAAGAAGGTTTAAACCGTCTGGAACTCTATCTGAAAAAACAGGCGTCGTAGGCTGACAAGCCCGCTAGGGGTGCGCGCACATCCCGGAGAGGCGACATATCAAAACCGTGCCTTCCGTTGCCGCTAGCGCAAGGCCCCCGGATTGTCGCTCAGGTGTGCCGCATATTCCATATCCAGCCTTGTCGTGTGATTAAAAATCCATTCCTTCATATAAATGATCATTTTCATGCCCAGGTCTTTATCGCCCTGTTTATATGACTCGATGAATTCCTCCACCTTTTCGGTAAATTGCCGGTGCTCCTGATTGTGTTTGTCAAACCCCGGATATCCTGACTTCATCATGATGATGTTCTCGTCGTGAAAATGGACGGAGACATAATGAACCAGATCCCGGATTATCGGCAGCAGCTGGTTGGAGCCGAGCTGGACTTCATCGATCAGATCATTGACAATGTCAAACAGCTTTCTGTGCTGTTCGTCAATATGTTCCACAGTAACGCTAAAGGCAGGCTCCCAGGCAAGATAAGAAATTTTATTCATCGTTGTGCACCTCTTTTTTCATCTATTGTCGCGGCGTCGCCGCAAAAAATATCATAAATTCTAAGCGTCCTGCCGGCCATATACGTCGACGCGGCAGCGTTCTTCGAACCCGGCCCGCCGGTACATCCGGTAACCGTCCGGCGATGATTGCAAAGCGGCAAAACCGGCACCGTATTTTTTGGCTGCCCGTATAGCTGCCTGTGTCATGGCCAGGCCGATTCCTCTTTTTCGATTATCGGCCGAAGTTGTCAAAAAATAAATACCGCAGCCGTTTTTTTCCACAAACAGCATCGCGGTGGCCACGGCAGTTGCACCGATGCGGCCCAGCAGTAACTTATAGCGGGAATTTTCGCCCAGGTCAAAAGCGCTGACAAACCGGTGAAACTGCTGTTTTGTGTCGGGGGTAAAGTCAAATCCGGAAAAAGAAACCGCCTCCCATAAATCACGGTCGCGCCGGTTTTCTACACGGCATACACCAAGAGGCGGGACTCCGGCAGATTTTTCGGGAACCTGTTTCAAATCCGCCAGCATGCATGGCAGCGATTTAATCAGCGGAAGCCCCTCTGCCGGCAATAACTCTCTTGTGGCTTCTGACCGGGCGGAAGGGAAAACCCACCACCAAAAAGGCAAATTACGGCGCAAAAATTCTTTTTTAACAAAGGCAAGCGCCTCTTTGTCGTTCTTTGTGATGGGTTTCTCACTCCAGGCCATATTGAGATCGGCCGACGCAATTCCTGTGCTGATGAAAGAGACCGGCCCCCTGCTGAGAACACAGTTATTCAGGCCGCCCCACTGGCGGAAGTTGGACAAAAACAATTTTTCCATCTGAGAAACAAAAGGCATCGTCGGTAGCTGTGCGCAAAAATTACTTCTTCGGCTCCGGCTTCGACTGGCCGGACGTATTTGGATAATGCTGGAAATGAGGCTTGATGGTGGGATTTTCCAGATCTTCTTTGGACATTTTCATAATGGTTTCGGCCGCGGCTATATCCAGCTTCAGCCTTTTGATCTTTGCGTCATAGGCAGGCAGGGCCTTTCTGTAACGCTGTCGGCGCGAGTATTCCATGAAAGGCTGTTCCTTGAGCTGCTTCATAATTGCGTCCCGGGTGGCGTTTGTTTCCACCAATACCTTGCGTAAATACTCCATCCTCTCGGCCGCAGTTTTGTGCTCGACAGGTGCGGCCGCGCCCAAATCCGTTTCAATTTTAGACTGAAGAATATCCGGTCCCGGCTCCGGCATGGACGGTCTGCCGAAAACTGCCGGATTATGGGCTTTGGGATCAAACGGAGTTTTCTGATCTGCCTGCGTCTGCGCCGGCCGCGGCATCTGCTTTATATTCGACTTCAGAGATATATCAATGACAAACTCGCCGAAATCCGTCTTGAAAGGAATGACGATACTGGGACCTTTAACGACATGGCGCACCGTGTGGGATCTGCCGAAAACAATTGTGGGGATAGCCGCGGACACCTTGAGATTGTCTTTTTCCATTCTCTTGCGTGCCGAACCGGAAATCATGTTGGTCAACTCACCCACCGCATCGAGTACTGCCCTGTTCATCTCCGTATGCTTCTCACCCAGCATTTTATCTACAATACCGATGATGCAGGACTCGGAAAAACTCATCGCCAGTGAGCCGAGGGCATCACCGGTCATGCCGATGATGCCGGAGACTTCTCCGCGGGCGATCTCGTCTGTTTTGGCAAACGGTTTGGCGGCAACCGGTTTAACAAAAGCCATCGTTTCCATGACTTCCACCGTTGCGTAAATAAAGGGATTGATAAATTTAACATCCATGCCCGGCTACTGTCGAATGCCTTTCTTTATTCTGAGGTAAGTCAGAGGCCATGCAGAAGGCCGCCGCTCGTTATCGTCCTACCATCCCCTTGCAGACAATACCTGCTGGGGGGGGATTTGCCCGATTTCGAGTCCGGGCATGGCTTCTCCCAGACCCATCGAGGCTTCCAATACTTTCTGCGGATCGCGGAAATTGGCCGTAGCTTCCACAATCGCTCGGGCCCGCCTGTCCGGTTGGGCCGACTTGAAGATACCGGAGCCGACAAAAACCCCGTCGCAGCCCAGTTGCATCATCAACGCCGCGTCTGCCGGCGTGGCGATACCGCCGGCGGCAAAATTCACCACCGGCAGGCGGCCCAGCTCTCTGACTTTCAGTGCCAGCTCGTAGGGAAGGCCGTTGTTTTTGGCAAACCCGGTCACTTCTTCGACCGGCATTTGTGCCAACTGACGAATTTCACGATTGACGGTCCTCATGTGGCGAACCGCCTCGACAACATTGCCTGTTCCTGCCTCACCTTTGGTGCGAACCATCACCGCTCCTTCGGCGATCCTTCTTAGCGCCTCACCGAGATTGCGTGCCCCGCAGACAAAAGGGGTGGAAAATTTAGTTTTGTCGATATGGCACTCTTCGTCGGCGGGAGTCAGAACTTCACTCTCATCGATAAAATCAATGCCCAAAGCCTCCAGGAGCTGAGCTTCGACAAAATGACCGATTCTGACTTTGGCCATCACCGGGATAGCAACCGCCTTTTTTATCTCGGCAATCATCGCCGGATCCGACATTCTGGCGACTCCGCCATCCTTACGAATGTCCGCCGGCACCCGCTCGAGCGCCATCACGGCTACGGCGCCGGCTTCCTGGGCGATCTTTGCCTGTTGCACATCGGTTACATCCATGATGACGCCGCCCTTGAGCTTGAGCGTCAGGCTGTCATTAAATATATAATTTTTTGTTTCCACCTTTAAAAACCCTCCTTGAATCGAGCCGCCCGGAGCGGCCCAAAGCATTGTTTACAAGCTATATATGAAAATACAAATACCCGGTTTCGTCAAGCATTAATATCGGCTGCCGTGTACCGGGATTCCATGCGTCGGCTGCTTTGCCACCGTGACACAAGTATGGCATTCCCCCAAAGTAAGACAGCCGGCTACATCAGGTAGTTTTTTTGTTGTGTTTTTTTATACGCAATACTATGGAAGCATATGTGTACAAGCGTCGGGATTTCAGGAGAAAATGATGCACGATAGGTACGATATAATCGTCGTCGGCGCCGGTCACGCGGGCTGCGAAGCAGCGCTGGCCGCCGCACGCATGGGTTGCAGCACATTGTTGTTTAATATCAATCTCGATTCAATTGCGCTCATGTCATGCAATCCGGCAATCGGGGGGCTCGCCAAAAGCCAGCTCGTGAAAGAAGTGGATGCGCTGGGCGGCGAGATGGCCAGAACAACGGATAAAACGGCCGTTCACTTCCGCATCCTCAACGCCTCTAAAGGCCCGGCCGTGCAATCCACCAGAATGCAGTGCGATAAGCAACTGTACCGTCTGGCGATGAAAGCCGCCGTGGAAAGGCAGGAAAATCTTCATCTCAGGCAAGCCATGGTGGAGTCACTGGTCATCGAGGGAGGACGTGTGGCAGGTGTCCTCGATATGACCGGTCACTTCTATGAGGCGAAAAAAGTCATCCTGACCGCCGGAACTTTTTTAAATGGGATGGTCCATATCGGCTCAGCCCGTACTTCGTCGGGACGTGCCGGCGAACTGGCCAGTACCTGTCTGGCCCGCCAGATGGCGGAAATTGGATTTGAAGTCGGGAGAATGAAAACAGGTACGCCACCCAGGCTCAAGGCCTCGACCATCGATTTTTCGATCATGGAGCGCCAGGACAGCGACACCGATCCTTTGCCTTTTTCTTTCACCACCGAGCGGCTGCGCACCGAGCGCCTGCCCTCCTATTTTACCGCAACATCACCAAAAACCCATCGCCTCATAGAAGAAAACATGTGCCATTCGCCCCTCCACACCGGAGCCATTAAAGGCGTCAGCGCCAGATACTGCCCTTCGCTTGAAGAGAAAGTCATGCGTTTCGGCCAAAGGCACAGCCACCCGGTAGTTCTTGAGTATGAAGGACTTGATACGGAAGAAATTTATGCCAAGGGTTTGGACAATTCACTCCCCATTGAACTGCAGTATCAGATAGTCCAAAGCGTCAAGGGTCTCGAACAGGCCCGTATCATCCGCCCCGGCTATGCGATCGAATATGATTTTATCCAACCGACCCAACTGAAAATAACCCTCGAGACAAAGCTCGTCTCCGGCCTTTACCTGGCAGGACAGCTAAACGGCACGTCCGGTTATGAAGAGGCGGCGGCCCAGGGGCTATGGGCAGGCATCAATGCGGCCCTGGCGCTTGGCGGGGCACCACCGTTTATACTGGACCGCTCTGAAGCGTATATGGGGGTGATGATTGACGATTTGGTGACGAGGGGCGTCGATGAGCCATACCGTATGTTCACCTCGCGTGCCGAATACAGGCTGATTCTGCGTGAAGACAATGCTCTCATCCGCCTGATGGGCAAAGGGTCACAATTGGGACTGGTCGAAAAAAAGCATTATTTTACCCTTCAGGAAAAAATGTCGCAGATCGCAAAAGGCATTGAGCACCTGAAAAACGCCACGGTCAAACCGTCGGAGCTGGTCAATCAAAGCCTGGCCGCCGTTGGCTCCCCCCCCCTTAGTCAGGCCACCACTCTTTACGGCCTGCTCAAGAGAAATGAAATCTCGTATGATGATTTAAGACTGTTTCCAGGATGGGAACCCCAGGACGATCCCTTTGTGAAAAAGCAAATAGAGATAGAAATTAAATATGAAGGCTATATCCGGCGCCAGTCTGAAGCGACCAGGAAACTAAAGGAAATGGAAAGAAGGAAAATACCACCTGATTTTGATTACTCGTCCGTTCCCGGACTTTCCAGAGAGCTCACCGCTAAACTAAGCCAGGTCGCGCCCGCCACTATCGGCCAAATGGAGCGCATCCCGGGTATTACGCAAAGTGCGATTTCTTCGGTCGTGATCATGCTCAAAAAGCAGGAGGCAAACGACGGCGCCGAATAGATGGTAAGGCTTCAACTTGTGGAACCTGCCGGGTGCTTTTTACCACGGTAATTGGCAATACGCCCGCGGATGGCAATTACGGGGTGATATTGCGCCTCTTCATTTCCATGCGGACTTCAATGCGGCGCTGGCGCAAATCGTCTGCCGTGTAGGCCGTCCCACCCGTTTCCACTCCGACACCGGTGCCGATCCCGCCGCGGCGTCCCAGACCGATTCCCCCGAAACCTACTCCTAGTGATGGACCGGTTTGTTTTTCCTGTTTTTCGATCTCGTCGTTGAGGCGGTAAAAATATTCCAATAACTGTTCATTGTTCATTGTTTTGTAATTCTCTCCGAGAAGCTCCTTCGAGTGGCCGGCACAGCCGACGAGTAAGCCGAGAATCAAAACAACTGGGATCCACACCGGCAGTTTTGCACTTTTCATATCTCCTCCGTTGGAATGTTCGTTTGCGACGCCTGCCTTCCCCAACCGCAACCCTCCTGCCGCCGCAGGTGAATTTTTAAGAAACGGACGGCCCTTATCATCAGAAATACTTTAAGACAGCAGATGAAACTAAGTCAATAATTATTATGCAGATCAAAGCCTCCAGACCCCGTTCCTCCTGCTCCTTGCCCTGAGCCTGGCGTACGGTATGTTTAACATTGACAAATTAGTGCCTCTCATTATATTCACACTATCCGTTTACGAGTATACTTTTTTCAAGAGAAGTCGCTTTTTCAGTCAGGGGGTAAGTATCATGAAGACAAACAGAAAATCATTTTTTATGTTCCTGATGGCCTTTCTGGTCGCCTTTTTCATCGTTTCGCTCGTCGGTGTCCTCAGGTCGTCATTTACCGATTCGGGTGCACCGGAAATCCCGGCCGCAGAAGCGGTGTCCGCCGCGGCGCCTGCAGGCGCGCAAACGCCTTTGTCTTTTTCCGATCTCACCGAACGAGTCAAGCCGGCCGTCGTAAACATCAGTACGACCAAAACAGTTAAAGGGGGAGGCATTTATCGCTCACCGTTTGGCGGGCCATTTGGCAATTCACCATTCGGTGATGACTTTTTTGAACGTTTTTTCGGAGATATGCCCCGGCGTGAATTCAAGCAACAGAGCCTCGGCTCCGGCTTTATCATCAGCAATGACGGTTATATCTTCACCAATAACCACGTTGTCGAGAAAGCTGATAAAATCATCGTCAAAGTGTCCGACGGAAATAAGTATGAGGCCAAAGTTATCGGCACAGACGCAAATACGGATATAGCCCTCATCAAGATCAAGCCACAAACAAGCCTGCCCGTAGCGGACATCGGCGATTCCGAAAAGGTAAAGGTTGGCGAGTGGGTTATCGCCATCGGCAATCCCTTCGGGCTCGAAGCGACGGTGACAGCCGGCATTGTCAGCGCCAAGGGAAGGGTCATCGGAGCGGGGCCATATGATAACTTCATTCAGACGGATGCCTCCATCAATCCCGGTAACAGCGGCGGGCCTCTTTATAATATGGAAGGGAAAGTCATCGGCATCAATACGGCAATCGTCCAGCAGGCCCAGGGAATCGGTTTTGCCATTCCCATCAATATGGCCAAGACGATCCTCAACGATCTGAAAACCAAAGGCAAGGTAACGCGCGGCTGGCTGGGAGTTTCCGTGCAGGATATTTCCGATGATCTGGCCGCCAATTTGAATCATAAAAACAAAAACGGCGCTTTGATCTCTGATGTTTTCAATGGAGATCCGGCCGATAAGGCAGGCATCAAAGTTGGTGATATTATTACGGAAATAGACGGAAAACCTATTAAAGACAGCCATGATCTGCTCATGGCCATTGCCTTATTCCAAGTCGGACAAAAAATTAATGTCAAAGCGGTGCGCGACGGACGGGAAATGAATTTCCGGGTAACCGTAGGCGAAAGAAAGGACAAAGCGACGCAGGAAACGGAGACGTCCGGCGTGAGCAAAGGACAGTTCGGCATTACGGCGCAGGATATTACAGCGGAAATGGCACGCCAGCTCGGTGTCGCACGCGGCAGCGTTATTGTTACAGAAGTGGAAGCAGGAAGCCCGGCCGACGAAGCGGGCATTCAGCCTCAGGATGTCGTTGTGCAGGTCAATCGTGTCAAGATTTCGTCCGTCAGGGACTTTGAACAGGAAATGGCCAAAGCTGCACAGAAAAAGAGCGTGTCATTGTTGCTGAAACGAGGTCGGGCAAGTTTCTTTGTCACCCTTCGCAGCGAATAATCAAACGGCCGGTTGGAAAATAGGAAGGCAGGCCTGAAGGCCTGCCTTTTCCATATCGAGCTCCAGTTCCAGGTTCGAGAAACGTAAATGAAACTTTACGACTATACGGGGGTTATTCATTTTCACTCGTCGCTGTCTTTTGACGGCCACTCCCCCATAGAGGATATTTTACGGGCGGCGGAAAAAAACGGTATCGATTTTCTGATGCTCACGGATCATGACCACCTTGAAGCAAGAGAAGAAGGATGGGAGGGATGGCAGGGAAAAACCCTGCTCATCGTCGGCGAAGAAATCGCTCCCCGCTACAATCATTATCTCGCCTTTAATATTAAAGAACCTGTCGTCTCCCACGATGGCCGCACCGGGAACTCTCCCCAGAAATATATGGACGAGGTTCGCCGCCAGGGAGGCATCGGCTTTATCGCCCATCCAGACCATCAGGGAACCAAATTGTTTCACGTGAAACAATACAACTGGAAGGACTGGAAGGTGAGCGGTTATGCGGGGATCAGCATCTGGGACTTTATGACCGACTGGCAGAGCTCTCTCTCCAGTTACCGCCGAGCCTTTTTTTCCTTCCTTTTTCCCGCTCACTTTCTGAAAGGCCCCCGCCGCGTGACGCTGGAAAGATGGGACACCTTGAATCAGACAAATAAAGTAGTCGGCATAGGCGAGCTTGACAACCACGCGAGCACTAAAAAAATCGGCATCTTTAATATTGTCGCCTTTCCCTTCGAGCGAGCGTTTCGCTTTGTCTGCACACACATCCAGACTAAAGAACCTTTCAGCATGGAAAAAGACAAAGATATCCGCCTCGTTTATGACTCTCTTTTACGGGGCCGCTGTTATTTTTCGCTGGAATACTTCCACAAAGCCAGAGGATTTCAGTTCCTGATCGAACATGATGGTGATGAATTTTGCATGGGGGATTCACTGAAGCTTTCCGGAAGCGCCCGTATTTTCGTCTCCTGCCCTAAAAAAGCCAATATCCGCGTCCTGCGTAACGGATCTGTCGTGCAGCAGGCGACTGCCGGCAATTTAATTCTGCCGGTCGAAGAGCCAGGCGTTTACCGTGTCGAGGTTTATCTGAAAGCCGCCTGCAAATATCGTCCCTGGATTTTCTCGAATCCTATTTTTGTAAACTGACTTATGTGCAAACGTTCCTGAGAGGTCTGAACCACTCCCCTCCGTTTAGTCTTTTGCCTCTTCAAGCCATCGGGCATAGCGATACATTTTTGCCAGCACACTGACCGCCCGCTCGGGGCTGGGAAAAACAATCCCCTTATATTTTTGCCCTTCGATTTCAATAACCGTACGCGTGGTTTCATCCGTGAGCAAATACACTCCAATGACCGGTTTATGATACTTTTCCATGACGCTGACTGTTCTTGCCACCAGCTCCCTTTCGTAGTCTTTTAAAAGCTCCAGGGAGTCTTCTTTATATTTTTGGCCATAGGCTTTGTCTACGACAAGGGTGGAATTGAGCGCCCCTTCGATCATCACCCTCCTGCCGATTATACCCATATGAATGATCGCATCGCACTCCTCCCATTGCAGAAGCTCCTCGGCAATGGCCACATGAATATCCGTATTCATTTCCGCAACCAGATCCACCGGATTGGCATGACTCCAGTACGGGGGCAACCATTTATTTATTTTATTGATTATTCCTTCCGCCAGAGGCTGGACGACAAGACCGTTTTCATTGCACAGGTCGGAGGCAACCACCCCCCAGCCGCCGCCGAGGGTCAGGATGGCCACGCGGTTCCCGCGCGGCAGGGGTAAAGACGAAAAAGCCGCAGACAAATCGAGCAGGTCCATCGGCTGATCTGCCCGCACAATTCCCGCCTGAGCGCAAGCCGCCTCAAATACTCTGACATTTGACGCCATGGCGCCCGTATGGCTGGCAGCAGCTATCGCTCCCGCCTCGGTACGACCCCCCTTGAGGGCGATTACCGGTTTTTTCAATCCCACACGCTTTGCGGCCTGGTAAAATCTTTTCCCGTTTTTCACGCTTTCAATATAGAGAACCACCGTCTTGGTCAGGTCATCGATTTCAAATCCTTCCATAAAGTCTTCAATGGTAATCATCGCCTCGTTTCCTGTGCCGGCGAACGCCCTGATACCGATCCCTTCTTTTTCCGCAAATGCAAGTAGTTGAGTTCCCAGATTTCCAGACTGGGCAACAAGTGCGGTTCCCCCCGGCTTTGGCCGCACATGTGTTCCCGTGCAATAAAGAGATACATGCGGATTGCAAATGCCCATCGTGTTTGGTCCGAGGATGAGAATACCGGACTCGCGCGCCTGCGCGACGAGCTCATTTTCCAACCTTTTCCCCTCCGGCCCGATTTCACCGAACCCCGACGAAATCAAGAGAACATTTTTTACGTTTTTCTTTTTTACATCCTCCATGACTTGCAATGCTTTTGCCGCCGGTATCGTGATCACCGCCAGATCCACTGACCCATCAATGTCCGTTATGGACCGATAAACCTGCCGGCCGGAAATTTCGCCGCCGCGGGGGTTTACCAGATAAACTTCCCCCTTGTAATTCCCGGCAATTACATTGCTGAACATTAACTGCCCCCATTTACTGACTTCCGCCGAAGCGCCGATAAAAGCGATAGATCTGGGATAAATAAAATTACCAATATAGCGGGGGGCTACAGGAATCTGAGCCAAACGATCCGGCTTGCTCTTGCCTAAAATGGCGAGCGCATCCACCGCCGTGACTTTCCCGTCGGGCGACACCAGCAGTGGATTAATATCGATTTCCTTGATCTGCGGGACTGTCGCGGCAATATCGGAAAGGCCGGTCAGCACTCTGACCAGTGCATTGATATCGACAGGACTCTGCCCGCGAAAAGCCCCGAGTAATTTTTGCCCGCAAATGCTGTATATCATTGATATTGCTTGCTTTTCGCTGATCGGCGCCAGCCGGAATACCACATCCTGAAGCGCCTCGGTAAATATTCCGCCCAAACCAAACATGATTACCGGTCCAAATTCTGCGTCGAAAAAGAGGCCGGCAACAAATTCCCTTTCCCCCGCAAGCATCGGTTGGAGTAAAAAACCTTCCAGGTCTTGTGCCGCCGCTTCTCTTATTTTCCCGGCGGAATCCAAAAGCTCCTTTTCATTCTTTATATTGAGAATGACCAGCCCCCTCTCCGTTTTATGAGTGAGCCTGCTGCCCAGGCCTTTTAAAACAGCCGGATATCTGACATGGGCTGAGCTTCTTTTTAGCTCATCGATGCTTGCGAATATTTGCGCATCGACCACGGGAATACCGAAATCTTCAAGCAGTTGCCTGGCCTGAGCCTCATTTAGTGTGTCACGCCCTTCCATAATAATTTGTTTAATAATTTCCGCATGTTTCATAGATCTTTCCTTTTTTGTCGCGCTTATGTTCACGCGACGATTTAGCCTCTCCTTACGTTTGTTTGAAAATATTTTTGATCATGTCCCGTTGGTGTTGTCTTTGTCTTTCTCATGTGGCCGGCGGTTTGGCACCTCAACAAACCTCGCCTCATTTCTGGCATTTCCCGCAATAATAGGTGCCCCGACCAGCGTGTTTCACTCGGACGATGGTCCCCCCGCAACGGAAACATTTATGCCCTGCCCGCCCGTACACCTTCAGCTCATGCTGATTATCGCCCGGTCTGCCGTATAAATCACGCCAGTCGGAAATGGATGTTCCCCGCTTTTGAATTGCCTTTTTCAAAATGCGCCGTCCTAAAGTGAAAATCTCCCTCCACTGGCCGCGCGTAAGTCCATCCGCTCTTGTCTGGGGCAAAATGCCTGCCGCATGAAGAATTTCACAGGCGTAAATATTTCCTATCCCTGCCACTGCCTGCGCATCCATAAGCAAAGTTTTAACGCTCACTTTCCTGCGTGCGTGGCGGAGCATAAATTCATCGAGTCTGAAACTCCCCATCAGGTCGTTGGTGTCTTCCCCGACGGGGGTCTCCTCTACCGTGACCGTCGCAAAACGCCGCGGGTCGATCAAATCAAGATTCTTCCCTGTCAGCTCCAGACGCAACCGGCTGTGAGGAAGGATTTCCTTACTTGAATTTAATAAAAATCTTCCTGTCATACGCAGGTGGACAGCGACACTTTTTGAATGATCGAACACGAACAAAATAATTTTGCCACGACGTCTTATCCGTCTGATGACACTTCCTGCGATATTCTCCCTGCCCGCCAGCTTTGGGTCATAAATATGCACTGCATTGATCACCTCGCCGGCAATGCTTGCCTGCAACTGACGGCAAAGAGTTTCGACCTCGGGCAGCTCCGGCACTCTTTAGCTTCCTTTCCTGTTTCTTCTCAGCCCTGCTTTTGAAAGACCATTTTGTTTTTGTCAGGCGAACATCGGGGACATGTTCTTTTTTATTGTATCTCATCAGCTGATCACATGCAATATTTTCGATGAGCTTTCGCCGCACGAGGGGCAGCCCGCGGCGGCAGGAGGCAAAAACAAAAACGACCCATTAAGAGAAAATTCTTTTTGAAAGCATCAAATATTTGTTGACAAATTTTTTTGCGTGCGTAAATTCACAACAAGGCGTACAGATCGCCAATAATAAAGGATAATCATAAAGGAGCGCCCATGGAAAACGACTCACTGTTCGGCGACGATACCGAACCTCCCGGCCCTTCAGTTGAAATTGTTTCCTCTGCAAGCGAGGCTGCATCTATCTTTTTTGACTCCCCGGCAGAGGCATTGCCCGTTGTTTCCAAAGTAAAACCCCAACGTCAGTATTTTCCTTTTAAAGATTCCCTCCGCGCAAAATTATTCCGCCAAAAGCACTATCCCGATATCAGCCGCCTGGAGTGGTTTGACTGGCGCTGGCAGTTTCAAAACGCCATCCGCGATGTTGAAACTCTGGGCTCAATCATTCGTCTGTCCGACAATGAGCGCCAGGCAATGATGCAGCCATCGTACGGTCTTCCTGTGGCCATTACACCCTACTATGCAAGTCTGCTTTCGGTAGATAACGAGGCCTCGCCTCTGCGCCGGACGGTTGTGCCTGTTGTCGATGAGTGCCTGTACACAAAAGGCGAAGAGGAGGACCCCCTCGGCGAAGACGCGGACTCGCCCGTGCCCGGCCTGGTGCACCGTTACCCGGATCGCGTCCTTTTTTTAGTCACGGATCTGTGCTCGACATATTGCCGCTACTGTACACGCTCTCGTATTTTCGGCCGACGGCATCAGTGTTTCCTTGACCTGGAAAAATGGGAAAACGCCCTTTCTTATATCGAAGCCAATCCGAATATCCGCGATGTGCTGCTCTCCGGCGGCGACCCGCTTGTCTTGTCCGATGACCGCCTGGAATGGTTGCTTTGCCGACTGAAGAAAATCAGACACGTCGAACTGATCCGTATCGGCACGAAGGTGCCGGCCGTGCTTCCCCAGCGGATCACGCCTGCACTGGTGGCCATGCTTAAGAAATATCACCCTCTTTGGATGAGTATCCACGTCACTCACCCTGATGAGCTGACCCCGGAAATGAGCGCGGCCTGCATCCGTCTGGCCGACGCCGGAATACCACTGGGCAGTCAAACCGTTCTCCTGACCGGTATCAATGACTCTGTCGCAACGATGACCCGTCTGGTGCACAGTCTTTTACAGATACGCGTACGCCCCTACTACCTGTATCAGTGCGACCCGATTGCCGGCTCCTCTCATTTCCGCACACCAATCAGCAAGGGGCTGGAAATCATCCAGGGTCTGCGCGGCCACACCACCGGCTATGCTGTGCCCACCTATGTGGTTGACGCACCCGGCGGAGGTGGAAAAATCCCGCTGCTCCCCGAATACGTTGTCGGCCGGGATAAAGACGGTCTGATCCTGCGTAACTATGAGGGCAATATCTTCCGCTACCCGGAAAACCACGCCGCCGCGAAAGACATTCACTAGCATCATGTCCGCCGCACACACAAACACAAAACACGATCGCCGGGAACTCATCATCGGCCTGACATATGACCTGCGTGACGATTACCTGCGCGAAGGCTATTCTCCGGAAGAAACAGCCGAATTCGACAAGCTCGATACCATTCGGGCGATTGAAAATGTAATCGCACAAAACGGTTTCGGCACTGATCGTATCGGCAATGTCAAAGCCCTCACACGTCGCCTGGCCGGCTCCGATCGCTGGGATCTGGTCTTCAACATTGCCGAAGGGCTTCGCGGCTTCGGCCGTGAGGCGCAAGTGCCCGCTCTTCTGGACGCCTTTTCCATTCCCTACACCTTTTCCGATGCGCTGGGTCACAGTATTGCCCTGCACAAGGCGATGGCCAAGCATATCGTTCGCGACCTGGGCATCCCCACACCGGACTTCGCCGTTGTCGCCTCTTTGGCAGACATTGACCGGGTCAACCTGCCTTATCCGCTTTTCGCCAAGCCTGTGGCGGAGGGCACAGGAAAGGGAATAACGTCGCGCTCAAAAATCGATCATGAGCAAGACTTAAGAGAAATCTGTCTGCATCTTATGGATACCTTTTCTCAGCCGGTACTGGTTGAAACTTTTCTGCCGGGCCGGGAATTCACGGTAGGCATTGTCGGATCGGGGAAGAAAGCACGGGCCCTCGGGGCGATGGAAGTCATTCTCAATTCGTCCGCAGAACCGCACGCCTATTCCTACGATAACAAGGAACATTATGAAAACCTCGTCAGATACACTCTTCGGGAGGATCGAGAAGCACGTGAGGCAATGGAGGTCTCACTTGCCGTCTGGCGTGGCCTGGATTTGCTGGACGCAGGCAGGGTTGATGTACGCTCCGATCAGAACGGACGAGTACATTTTATTGAAGTCAATTCTCTGGCCGGCCTTAACCCGGAGAGCTCCGACCTTCCCATACTGTGCGGCCTGGCCGGCATCCCCTACGCCCGGCTTATCACGGAAATCCTGAACTCGGCACTGTTGCGCGCCGGTATTATCAAGGACAATCTGACAACAACCTGACGACCGGTAATCATCTATGAAAAAAATTGTCCTCCTCCATACGGATGTGGCGCCGGATGCGCCCGAAGATGAGCTTGACTGCCTCAGGCAGGCCCTGACTGTTTCGGAAACCCTCAACGCCGTAGGCTATGATACAATCTTGATGCCGTTTGTCCCGGATTTGGGGCACAACATGGATATGATGCGCCAAGCCGACCCCGTCGCGGTTTTTAACCTGGTGGAAACTGTTGCGGGTAAGGGAAGCCTCGTCTATCTGGCTCCTGCATTACTCGATATACTGAACCTTCCCTATACAGGATGCCGCACGAACGCAATGTATCTTACCTCCAACAAACCGCTGGCCAAAAAGATGATGCATCAGTCGGGTGTCGCCACACCTTCGTGGATCTGTGAAAACGGTTCACTTCAAGGCGTCCCTCAATCGGGCACCTTCATTATTAAAGCATGCTGGGAGGAAGCATCGGTGGGGCTGGATGAGAGTTGCGTCATTGACTACACGGGACCTGACAATCTTACCCTGGCCATACAAAGGAAAAAACGCGAAACCCGTTTTGACTGGTTTGCGGAAGAATACATCGACGGCCGGGAATTCAATATCGGCTTGCTGGCGGGAGACACAGGACTCATCGTCCTGCCCGCGGCGGAAATCCTTTTTGTTGATTACCCGCGACAAAAACCTAAAATTCTTGATTACCGCTCCAAATGGGTCGAAGACTCCTTCGAGTATGAGCATACAGTCCGCACATTTGATTTCGAGCGGCGCGACGAGAAGCTCATCTCCAGCCTGCGCGAGATTGCTATCCGGTGCTGGGAGTTATTTGGTTTGCGCGGCTACGCACGTGTCGACTTTCGTGTGGACACAAACGGCTTCCCCTGGGTGCTGGAAGTTAACGCCAACCCCTGCCTGTCACCGGACGCCGGCTTTGCCGCCGCCCTTGAACGGGCGGAAATCTCTTACCAAAAAGCGATAGATTTGCTGATTACCGACTGTTTAATATAATTTTTGGAGGATAAAGAAATTTTGCTTAAACCTGTTATTTTACTCTCATTTTCTAATTTATTCATGACCTTCGCCTGGTACGGTCATTTGAAAAACCTCAACGACAAGCCTTTATTCTTAGTCATTATGATTAGTTGGGGAATCGCCTTTTTTGAATATACCCTGCAGGTGCCGGCCAACCGGATCGGTTTTCAGTATTATGATTTGGGCCAGTTGAAAATCATCCAGGAAGTCGTTACGATGATTATCTTCATTTTATTCGTTGTGTTATACATGAAACAGCCTATAAAAATGGATTTTTTGTGGTCTGCTCTTTGCGTGGTCGGAGCGGTTTACTTTGTCTTCCGCGGTGGGCTGGCCGGTACTCATTAGTAAAATGATTAACTTAAGCTATCGACAAAAAGTTCTTCCCCAGGACCCGGATGCGATTTTACAAATCGTCCGCTCCAGTGGTTTTTTCTCGCCCGCAGAGGTCGAAGTGGCCCATGAGCTTGTCTGCGACGGACTCGCCAACGCACAGAGCAGCTCTTACCGGTTTTTGTTTGCACAGTACCGCAAAGTAGTCGTCGCCTACACCTGCTATGGGTTGATCCCGGCAACGGCCGGCAGCTATGATCTTTACTGGATCGCCGTTACAGACCAGATGCGCGGCCGGGGACTGGGGAAAAACCTGCTTCAAAAAACGGAAAATCTGATCAGGAGTCTAAAGGGCAGGCGACTTTACGCGGAAACATCGTCACGTGATTTGTACCTGCCGACCAGGCTCTTCTACGAAAAGTGCCGCTACCTGCGCGAGGCTGTTCTGGTCGATTTCTACGCGCCTGGCGACAGTAAGATCATTTATTCCAAGTTTTTAAATGACAAATAAATATAATTATTTATCTGTTTTTTTGTTTTAAAACCTTGCAATTTGACCAAGAATTGGCTACAGGTTCGCTGGCTTTAGTCAATGTAGTTTTACACTCACAGGAACGAAGGAGGACAAATCCATGCGCCTGTTTCCGAAAGAAGAAAATTTTTTTGAGCTGTTTGAAGAACTGGCAAACAAAATAGAGGAAGGCGGCCGGTTTTTTTTGGAAATGGCCCAAAACCGCGATTTTTCAGCCCCCAAAGTCACCCGCCTGAAAGAACTTGAACACGAGGCTGACGTCATTACACATAAAACCTACGAAAAAATGCACAAGACATTTCTGACCCCCATCGATCGCGAGGATATTTACGCCCTGGTCAATAAAATGGACAGCGTCATGGATGTCATTGAGGCCACGGCCGTGCGCATCTATATGTACAAGGTTAAAAAGCCGGAGGATGAACTCATCAAGCAGGCGGAAATCCTCTATCAGGCGATTCAGAAAATCAAAGATATCGTGCATGGCCTGCGCAACATGAAAAACTCGAAAATGATCCTTGACGGGTGCGTCGAAATCAACACACTGGAAAACGCCGGCGACATCCTTTTAAGAAGTATCATTACCGAACTTTTTGAAAAAGAAACAGACGCCATCGAACTGATGAAATGGAAGGAAATTTTCGAACGGCTGGAAGAAGCTCTTGATGTGTGTGAAGACGTTTCCAACATCGTGGAAGGGATTGTCCTGAAGCATGCTTGATTCCATGGCCTTTGTCATTTTTCTGGTCATCATCGCCCTGGTGTTTGACTTTTTAAATGGCTTTCACGACTCATCCAACTCTATCTCCACTATTGTTTCCACACGTGTTCTGTCGCCCCGTCAGGCGGTCCTCTGGGCAGCTTTCTTTAATTTTATCGCTGCTTTCCTCATCGGTACACAGGTCGCCCATACCGTCGGCAAAGGCATTATCCACATCGATATCGTGGATAATCTGATTATCCTGTCCGCCCTTTTCGGCGCCATCAGCTGGAATATCACCACCTGGTTTTTCGGCCTGCCCAGCAGTTCTTCCCACGCGCTGATCGGCGGTCTCATCGGCGCGGGTATCGCCAAGGGAGGTATGGGCACACTGGTGTGGTCCGGCATCATTAAAACCACACTGTTTATTTTCCTCTCGCCGACTATCGGCCTGGTTCTGGGGTTCATTTTCATGGCACTCTCGATGAACCTCAATCGCCATTCCAATATCGCCAAAACAGATAAATTGTACCGGAAGCTGCAGCTGCTTTCCTCGGCTGTCTACTCCACCGGGCACGGCATGAATGACGCGCAAAAAACCATCGGCATCATCGCCATCGTCTTATACAGCAAGGGGCTCATCGGGTCTCAATTTCATATCCCCTGGTGGGTCATCATCATGTGCTATTCGGTTCTTGCCTTCGGCACCATGTTCGGCGGCTGGCGTATTGTCAAAACAATGGGTACCAAAATCACCAAACTTCAGCCGATAGGCGGCTTCAGTGCCGAGGCGGCGGCGGCCTGCGCGATCATCGGCTCATCGGTTGCCGGAATTCCCGTGAGCACCACCCATACCATCGCCGGCTCAATTGTCGGTGTCGGAGCAACGAAAAGACTGTCCGCTGTGCGCTGGGGTGTGGCCGGCAATATCATCTGGGCCTGGGTTTTGACGATACCAGTTTCCGCCGTCATATCCGCTTTGTTTTTTCTTGCACTGAAAAATTTTCTCTATTGATAATTTCCACTTTTTACCGTAAAGCCCTCTGCGGCATGAATAACCAGAAGTCAAGCAGGAGACCCGACCGTGGCTGAAAAAAAATTGCCCTTCTCCAAAAAACAGCTCGACGCGATCATAGAAAAACACCCGACCCCCTTCCACATTTACGATGAGAAGGCCATCCGTAAAAACGCCAGAGAATTTAAAAAAGCCTTTGCCTGGAATAAGGGTTTCAAAGAATACTTTGCCGTCAAGGCCTGCCCCAATCCCTACATTCTGAAAATACTGCAAGCTGAAGGCTTCGGCACTGACTGCAGCTCCCTTGCAGAGCTGGCCATGTCGGAGAAAAGCGGCATTGTCGGCGAGGAAATCATGTTCTCTTCCAACGACACGCCGGCGGAGGAATTCATTAAAGCCCGCAAACTCAAAGCCATCATCAATCTGGATGACTTTGCCCACATCGGGTATCTGGAGAAACACGCTGGGCTGCCGGATGTCATCTGCTTCCGCTACAATCCGGGCCCACTGAAAAAAGGTAACTTCATCATCGGCCACCCGGAAGAAGCAAAGTACGGGTTTACACGTGAACAGCTCTTTGAGGGCTACCGTATCTGCCGGGACCGGGGCATAAAACGCTTCGGCATCCACACGATGGTGGCCTCCAACGAGCTTGACCCTGATTACTTTGTTGAAACGGCCGACATCCTTTTTAATCTGATTGCCGATATCTCCCATGCTTTGCACATCCGCTTTGAATTTGCCAACCTCAGTGGAGGCATCGGCATTCCCTACCGGCCCGGGCAGAAACCCTTTGACCTGGCGGCTATGAGCCGGGGCATCAAAGCGAAATACGATAAAATCATAGCCGACGGAGGCTTTGCACCCCTGAAAATCTTTACCGAATGCGGGCGATATATCACAGGTCCTTACGGCTATCTGGTCTCAAAGGTTCTGCACATCAAGGACACTTACAAAAAATTCGCCGGTCTCGACGCCAGCATGGCCAATTTAATGCGACCGGCAATTTATGGCGCCTATCATCACATCACTGTGCCGGGTAAAGAAAAAAAGCCCCATGACTTCATGTATGACGTTACCGGCTCATTGTGCGAAAACAACGACAAATTCGCCATTGACCGCAAGCTGCCGAAACTGGCCCCCGGCGATACAGTCGTCATCCATGACACCGGCGCGCACGGCTACGCCATGGGTTTCAACTACAACGGCAAACTCCGCTCTGCCGAGCTTCTTTTGAGAGAAGACGGCTCCGTCGTTCAAATCCGCCGCGCGGAAACGATTAAAGACTATTTTGCCACTCTTGATTTCAAGGGGCTAAGTGAGTTTTAGCACCAGGCGGCCGCTCATTTTAAATCCACCTGCCGGGCGTCATTGCTTCAATTCATCTTCTGCAGTCCTGCCGGTAGGGCGGTCTTCTTTTCTCCCCTTGCCTTTTGGCTCTTCCGCCATTATATTTGCATCATGTCGAAGATGAAGATACCCCAAACACCCGCCCTGCTGGCATTGAGAGCCGCCGGGGCAGCTTTCAGCCTGCATACATATGCATATGAGGAAAAAGGCGGCACACGGGTATCATCTAATAAGCTCGGCGTCGATGAGCATATCGTCATCAAAACACTGGTCATGGAGGATGAGAAGGCCAGACCACTCCTCATCCTGATGCACGGTGACAAGGAGGTTTCCACCAAAGAGCTCGCCCGCACCCTCGGGGTAAAATCAATTACCCCCTGTAAACCGGAGACGGCCCGACGCCACACTGGCTACATGGTCGGCGGCACGTCACCTTTCGGCACTAAAAAGGAGCTTGCCGTGTATATGGAAAAAACCATTACCGATCTGCCGGAAATATTGATCAATGCCGGCGCGCGCGGCCTTTTGGCAAAAATGAGCCCCGCAGAACTGACACGTATTTTACATGCCCGTGAGGTCAACGTGGCTATATGAAGGGGACAACGGTCCTTAGAGGAATTTTATATGCCGGACAATATTATTATCCGATGCCTTAATTGCGGCACCAAGAATCGCATCCCGGACCGGAAGTTCAAGGGACGCCCAACCTGCGGCCATTGCCACGCACCGCTGGATGATCTGATCATCCGTTGCCTGAAGTGCGGCACAAAAAACCGCATGCCGGAAGAGCGCCTGAACGCCAGGCCACTGTGCGGAAAGTGCAAAGAACCGCTCGTCATCCCCCGCCAGGAAGTCAAACCTGTCGATGTAACCGATAGTTCTTTTGCCAGAGAAGTGCTGGCGGCGGACACGTCAGTATTGGTCGACTGCTGGGCTCCGTGGTGTGGCCCCTGCCGTTCCTTATCACCGATTATCGACGAATTGGCCGTTGACTATGCCAACGGCGTAAAAGTAGCCAAACTGAATGTTGATGAAAACCCGCTGACCGCCTCTCAGTATGGTATCCGCAGCATCCCGACGATGCTGTTTTTCAGAGAGGGGCGACTGGTCGAACGGCTTACCGGCGCTTACCCCAAGCAGGAAATTGAAAAACATTTGTTGAATATCATCAAAACAAACTGATCAAGACCTTATTCATTATGGAGCAAAAAAAAGTTTATTCCTGCCGTATCTTCACCGTCTGGGAAGAGCAAGTTTTGCTGCCCAACGGCAAAACCACCTGTCAAAGCTGGGTGGAGCATAATCCGACGGTGGCGGTGGTCGCCGTCAATGACCAAAATGAAATTCTCTTGGTGCGCCAGTATCGTAATCCTGCCAAACAAACACTATGGGAAATTCCGGCAGGCACGATGGACAACGGACAGGAATCACCAGCAGAGTGCGCTGTGCGTGAACTCGCGGAAGAAACGAGTTTTAGCGCCCGGAACATCGCCCCTCTTTTTTCCGGCTATTTGCTGCCCGGCTACTGTAATGAATACATGCACTTTTTTCTGGCAACAAACCTCGTTTACAAGCCTCTGCCGCCGGATGAAAGTGAGTTTATCGAAGTTGTGCCGGTCTCGGCCCAACAGGCAGACATGCTGATAGAAAAAGGAGAGATCATTGACGCAAAAACAGTCCTCGGACTGCTGCTCGCCCGGCAACACCTGACGCGCATCCCTACTTGAACAAAAGAACAAATTTTTCGAAAACGTCCTTATGGAAGTGATCCAGCATTTCTTCTTTCATGAGTTGTAACGCGTCAAACGGCGTTAGTGGAGATTTGTAGGGCCGTTTCGAAACCAGCGCATCAAAGACATCCGCCACGGAACAAATCCGGCCGTAAATATGAATATCTTCACCCCGTAATTTGCGGGGATAGCCGGTGCCGTTATGACGCTCGTGGTGCTGCAGCACGACCAGACGGCTTTCTATGGTGATCTGCTTTGTTTCATTGAGCAACTTGAAGCCTCTGGCTGGGTGTTTGCGCATAATGGCCGTCTCTTCTTCGCTTAGTTTCCCTTCTTTGTTGATGATTGCCTCATCGACATGCACTTTCCCGATGTCATGAAGAAAGAACCCCGCCCCCAGCGCGTGCATGTCGTGCTTATCTTGCTTATGTAAAATTTCTTTGGCCAGAGCTGTGGCGAGAATTCCTACATTAACGGAGTGAATATAAGTATTATAATCGTAGGACGTGATTCTCATCAATTGTCTGCTGACGGCGTCATCGGAAAAAACAAGATCAACAACACCGGTGACTGTTTTCTTGAACTGGGCTATTTTTTCTCCAGTAGGGCTTTCCAATAAGCCTCTCATCAAGTCGGCCGCATGGTGGTGAACGGCCTGGGCACGCCGGGACGGCGGCATTTTTTTGTCCGCGATCACTTCCTGGAGGTTTTCCGAGGCGACCGTCTGCAGGTCACGGGTAAAATCCTTTTCCGGCTCTTCTATCTCTTGCTTCGGAGGAATATAAGACGTTCCCTTTGCAACATCAATGATGACATGCCCAATACCATGGTCGATCAATTTTTGAATTTGTTTCCGTGAGGTAATTGTAAAACTGTTTCGTAAAAAAGGGTGGGCGCGCCAGGCACTCGGTAAATTTACATACATCCCTGGCTTTAGTTCGCTTATGGGAATATTCTTTTTCATCGAAGTTTATCGTGTTTGTTCAAAGAATAAAGCAAAATTTTTCTTCATACAGCCGGTCATCCACGGCTTGGTTTAATTTCTCTCCCGATAACCTATCGTCACGCGCCACGGAGGTGCGCTCCGCCCCGAATCTTGAAGCAGGATAGCATAAGAGCTGCTCTTTTCGGAGACATTTTTCCTGCGTCGGAAAAGACAACCACCGCATTTTCCGGCTCAGACTGCGCCTTCCAATGCCGTCATTTTACTTTTTAAAAACCACGCGACAACGCGCTGTTTTATTTTCTTGCCTCCCGCCGTTTGGCGGAGCAAAAAATCTACCGGAAACCCTTTCCCGGTACATAGGATTGTATATAAACTCCCGCAGATTTCAGCCGATATGTTTAGGGCCATTCTGCCCCAAGACAATCGGCACGAAATGACGACAGTTCCAGTGATCCCCGCAAAAACCGGTCCCAGCAGGAATGTTTTCGTGGAGATCGGATATGCTTACTTTTTTGCAGCCGCTATTTTAACCCCCTTGCCACGAACAAAAAGTTTTGTTAATGTTCTTTTAAGCGTCAAGTCGCTCTTTCCACAATCCAATACCCGGGCGACGTCCCTATGTTTCGCCTGAATACATCGAATTTACGAGGAAGGAAATAATTTATGATCTATAATGAGGAGTTTGAAACCCTGCCGCGTGAGGCGCTGAAAGCCCTGCAGCTAAAAAGGCTTCAGCAGACGCTGCAGCGCGCCTACCATACAATCGGCTATTACAAAAGATCTCTGAGCGCCACAGGCGTGTCCCCCCAGGATGTAATTTCTCTGGATAATTTAAGGAACCTTCCTTTCACCACCCGTGAGGACGTGCGCAAAAATTATCCCTTCGGCCTTTTTTCCGTTCCCATGAGCAATATTGTCCGGCTGCACGCCACCACCGGTACTTCCGGACGTTCCTCTGTTTTCAGCTACACAAGACGGGATATCGACACCTGGACAGAACTAAATGTCCGCTCTCTGGTCGCGGCAGGCGTAACCAAGAACGATATTGTACACAATGCCTTCTCTTATGGTCTTCTGCCCGTCGGGCTCGGAGTGCACTACGGAACGGAAAAAATAGGCGCCAGCGTGATTCCCATGTCCGACGGCAATACCAAGCGACAAATCACTCTTTTGCAGGATTTCGGTCCCACCGTTTTGTGCTCCACCCCTTCCTACGCTCTGCATCTGGCACATGAGGGGGAAAGCCAGGGCGTGAACATGAAAACACTGCAGCTGCGTGTGGGCATCTTCGGAGGAGAACTCTGGAGCGATGCCACCCGTGACGCCATTGAAGACGCCTTCAGTATCCGGGCGCTCAATATTTTCGGCATCTCCGAAATAATGGAGCCGGGGATCGCCTGTGAGTGTCTTGAAGGAAGACACGGCATGCATATTTTTGAGGATCACTTCCTTGTCGAAACCATTAACCCCCAAACAGGCGAGGTCCTGCCGGAAGGAGATGAGGGAGAACTGGTTTTCACCAGCCTGACAAAAGAGGCTTTCCCTCTTATACGATATCGTTCAGGCGACATCTCCCGCCTGATCACGGAGCCCTGCCGCTGCGGACGCACACATGTCCGGATGGAGCGGGTACTGAAAAGATGCGACGACATGCTCACTATTCGCGGGATTAACATCTTCCCCGGACAGGTCGAAGCGATCCTGCAGGAAATTGAAGGAGTATCAACTGATTATCAACTGATTATCGATAAGGCAGGCGCGCTCGACACGGTCGAGCTGCATGTTGAGGTGGGAGAAAAGTATTTTGCCGAGGCAGGCGGCGTAAAAGAGTTGCAGGCCATTGAAAAACGCATCGTCAAAGATATGAAGGATTACCTGAGCATCCCGCCGCGCGTCAAACTGGTCGCGCCGCAGACATTGGCTCAAAAGAAAGCAAAGGTAATTGACAAACGCATTATTTGACGCCTTACCCTCGCCGGAAACGGCGGTGTGGGCGGTGTGCTGACCGGATACGGTCATCACCGGGGAGGAGCAAACTCATGATTGTTGAACAAATTTCCGTCTTCCTGGAAAACAAACCTGGTTCACTGGAGCACGCCACACGTGTGCTGAAAGAAAACAACATCAATATCCGCACTCTGTCGATTGCGGAAACGGTCGACTTCGGAATTTTGCGCCTGATTGTCAATGATGTTGACAAGACAAATAATGTTCTGAAAGAAGCGGGTTTCCGGGTAAGTAAAACCACGGTGGTTGCGGTTGAGGTTCCCGATCAGCCAGGCGGTCTGCACAGTATCATGGAGGTTTTGAACAAAGAAAATATCAATGTTGAATATCTCTACGCCTTCGTGGAAAAAAGCGGACAAAACGCGGTCATTATTTTCCGTTTCGATAACCCGGAAAAAGCGATCGAAATACTGCGGGCGCACAAATTCACGGTCGTGCCCGGAAAACAACTCTACGAATTATAACGGGTTACATTCGGAAACGGCCGTCTTGAGTGTTAACCGGTTTCGCTGATTTTTATGATTGATTGAAACAGACGGCTCACAGCGGCTTTCCGCATTCCTTGCATTTGCCGTCCGGACCGATAACACCGATACAGGCCTCGTCGCTGCATAAAACCCTGTTCTCCCAGTCCTCGTCAGAGTCGGTAATTTCTTTATCGGCTTTGTGTGACTTTTCTATATCACCAAACTCTGCCTCTGACTCGTTTGCCGGCGGCGGTATCCCATCGTAGGCCCTGCCGCATTCCTTGCATTTGCCGTCCGGACCGATAACACCGATGCAGGCCTCGTCGCTGCACAAAACCCTTTTTTCCCAGTCTTCGTCTGCATCAAAAATGATCTCATCCATATCCGTCTCCGGCCGTTGCTAAAGTGTCATATGATGTGGGGCGCGAAAAGTCAAAAACGTTTTTCTTTGCCGTGCGCAACCTGCCTGCAAAAACCGCCCCGGTTTGTTCCAGGCAAGGATACGCAGAAAGAAGATTTTTATCCCTTGATGCAGGCAATTGCCGCGAGTCTCGCCACTTTTTTTGCCAGCCCTGACTCATGAACCACCCCAACAACGTCATCTACGTTTTTATATGCTTCGGGCATTTCTTCGGCAAGTGTAGCTTTGCCGGCAGACATGACCAAAACACCCAGACCGGCCAGCTCACGGCTGATCGACCGCCCCCTGGCCGCCCTGAGTGCGGCAGAGCGGCTCAACACGCGACCCGCCCCGTGGCAGGCACTGCCGAAAGTCTCGGTCATTGATTTTTCACCGCCCGCCATGACATAAGAGCCGGTTCCCATGTCACCAGGTATCAGCACCGGCTGCCCCACTTCGCGATAGGCCCCTCCAACCAGTGGATGCCCTGCGGGATAGGCACGTGTCGCGCCCTTGCGGTGGACACAGAGCTTTTTATCATGGCCGTGGACATTAAAGGATTCAATTTTGGCAATGTTATGACACACGTCGTAAACTAGGCGCATCCGTAGTTCGCGCGGCGATGCGCCCAGTGTTTTTTCAAAAACTTCACGTGTCAGGTGCATCAGAATCTGCCGGTTCGCCCATGCGTAGTTTGCTCCGCATGCCATCGCCGCCAGATAACTTTTGCCCCCGGGTGAGCAAAGGTAGTCGCACGCCAATTGCCTGTCGGGAAGCACAATGCCTGTTTTGTGCTGGTTTTTGACCATCGAGGCCAGATAATCATCGCAAATCTGATATCCCAGGCCGCGTGATCCACTGTGAATCATGACCGCGATACTGCCTTTGCGGAGCCCGAACACGTGCGCTGCTTTTTCGTCGTAGATTTCCCGGACAACCTCGATTTCCAGAAAATGGTTTCCCGATCCGAGTGTCCCTAGCTGATCCCTGCCCCGCTCCAATGCTCTGGCGGACACTTGCCCCGGGTCCGCCCCCGCCATACAGCCTCTGTCTTCGGTAGCATCAAGATCCTCAAAAAAACCAAACCCGGCTTTTATCGCCCACCCCGCCCCCTCCTCGAGCACTTTTTTTTGGTCACGCCCGGAAAGCTTCACATGTCCTGAAGATCCGACACCGGAAGGAATGTGGCTAAACAAGGCGCTCGTCAGCTCCTGAAGGCGCTCCCGTATATCGTCCAGCTCAAGAGACGTCGCCACAAGACGGCAACCACAATTGATGTCATAGCCGACGCCGCCCGGCGAGATAATCCCCTCCTCCATATCGAAGGCGGCAACCCCGCCGATAGGAAAACCATATCCCCAGTGGACATCAGGCATTGCCAAAGAATAGTTGACGATTCCCGGCAGGCAGGCGACATTGGCCACTTGTCTGGCGCTTTCGTCTTTTTCCAGCAGGCCCGCCATTTTCCGGCTGGTATAAATCATTCCGGGCACGCGCATGGCACCGGTTTTAGGCACCAGCCAGCGATAATCATCGATCTTTTCCAGTTTGATTTCTTGTCGCATTTGCTAAGTATGAAATTACATGGATAAAGAGAAGGCAGCCGGATAATAACCGCCCTACTCGAAAACCAACATGACAGCGCGCACCGGGAAGACCCTATTCTTTCAGCCGGCGTGCCAGAACTGTCCAGTTGAGCTGACCTGTTTTTTTGACGTGCAGTGTCCGATATTTGCCAAAAGGGATGAGTGGGACGATGAGACACAGCCACAGTCTCTGGATGACCGATCCGCATCTGGGGCAGGTACTTTTATCATGCGTGATAAACGACGGACCAACAGAGAAACCCTCTTTTTTGGTGGTCGCCATTTCCCAAAAAATTGCGTTAAGACCGGTTTCTTCCACATCTTTGGTTTTCGAAAGGCAGGTCCGGCAAAAAAGCGCCTTTTTGGCGCAGTTGATGGAGCAGTAAACGCTCTCCCCGACCGTGTATCCCTCGAAGTCCGAATACTGTTTGCAATAATCACATGTCTTCATGTCATTTCCCTTTTACGGAGGTGAATGAAAATGCACAAAACACCGGATGTTTCCCTTCGCCTCAAACAGGCATGCCGATCACGATAATATCTTACCATGTAATACATTTTCTATAATAAACAATTATTGAACAAATGTCACCACAAAAGATATGACCGCACAAACATTTACTGTAACTGCCGGTAAACAGACATTAAGATGTGCCGCTCATACATCGAAGATCACCCGCGCCGCCCAGCCGGATTTTTCTTTTGAAACACGTAAACCGTGGTACGTGACCGCCTTTATTTCAAGTTGCGGCCTTCTCTGGGCCGGCTCAAAACAAATGACCGCCGCAAGCCTCCTGCGTCCGCCTTTTTCAATCCGGCAATCACACAACACAAGACCTCTGCTGTTTTGCAAATAGAGGATTTCACGTAAAAAATTTACAAGCAAGTCTTCCGTGTCCGCTCCCTCGACATGGATACTTTCTTCCCTTCCCCCTGAAGCATGCGTAGCTGGCACCCCGGTCATAAGATGAGACATAGCCAGTGCGGCGCGGCAAAAAAGTCCCTTTTTTGTCCTGGCCTGAATTTCTATTCCGATATCGGCGGTGTGATCAATCAGTGTGTATATTGCCATGTGCTATATATAAACGATAAGCCCCGCTTCGGCAAGAGGAGGTTGTGCCTATTGAGCAACGTGACGGGTAAAATCGTTTCTTCTTGCATTGTGAAGATTTCGCCTGTATTGTTTGGCCTGCCGGTCGGGTTTTATTACCCGTGCTGCCGATCTTTCACCGCCAGTGTGTCTGCGCCAGACCGACGCAGTAAAATCAAAGTGCAAACGACAGGGGGACAAATGACACAGACAAATGAAGCAAGACCGCCTTTCCCGCCCTTCAATGCGGAATCAGCCGTGCAAAAAGTGAGAATGGCGGAAGACGCGTGGAATACGCGCGATCCGGAGCGTGTCTGTCTGGCCTATACAGCAGACAGTACCTGGCGCAATCGTTCCGAATTTATCCGCGGCCGTGAGGAGATCAGACTTTTCCTGCAAAGAAAATGGGCCAGGGAGCTCGACTACCGCCTCATCAAGGAAGTATGGGCCTTCCACGAAAATCGTATTGCGGTGCGCTTTGCCTATGAATGGCACGACGATTCGGGAAACTGGTTCAGGTCCTACGGTAACGAAAACTGGGAATTTTCGCAAACGGGCCTGATGCAAAGACGCATTGCCAGCATAAATGATCTGTCCATCAGTGACAAACAGCGCAAATATCACTGGCCTATGGGCAGAAGACCGGACGATCACCCCGGACTTTCGGAGCTGGATCTGTAAATCACCCGGCACTTGCCGCCGGGAACATTACCGGTTTATTCGCTGTCTTCCTGTGCGTCCGGCGCGTCGGGGTCGTCATTCCCATTGTTTTCATCATCGCGGTCATCTCCCTCCGAGGTCGTGCGAGCCAGGCCGACCAGACTTTCTTCGGCATCGAGTTCGATGAGCTTGACCCCCTGCGTCACACGATGGTTTACAGGAATTTCATTTACCCTGAGACGAATGACCTTGCCGGTGGAGCTGATGAGCATGACCTGTTCGTCGCCGATGACCTGAAGCACACCCGAGACATTGCCGATCTTGGCAACAGTCTTTAAGTTGATGATTCCCTTTCCGCCACGCGCCTGTACACGGTACTCATCGATCGGCGTGCATTTACCGTAGCCGTTTTCCGAAACAGTCAACATAAAAGTTTCCTGCGCCGGTATTTCCACGCCAATGACATCGTCTCCCTCATCCAGATTGATGCCGCGCACACCACGCGCCGTTCGCCCCATGTCTCGTACGTCATTTTCTTTAAAGCGGATCGCCATACCCAGACGTGTCGCCAGGAATATGTCCTGACTGCCGTCGGTGAGCTGCACATCCACCAGCTCGTCTCCTTCATCGATGGAGACAGCAATGATTCCACCCTGGCGCGGGTTGGAATAGGCGGTCAGATCCGTCTTCTTGATGATGCCGCGTTTGGTTACCATAACGACGAACCTGTCTGATACAAACTCCTTAACCGGCAAAGTGGCACTCACTTTCTCGTCTGGCATAAGGTTGACCAGGTTGACAATCGCCTTCCCTCTGGCGGCGCGCCCCGCCTGTGGAACCTGATAAACCTTGAGCCAGTACACCCTGCCTTTATTAGTGAAGACCAGGAGATAATTATGAGTGGAGGTAATAAATATTTTTTCGACAAAATCTTCCTCTTTGGTACCCATGCCCACTTTGCCGCGGCCTCCGCGCCTCTGGCTCTTGTAAAGGCTGACCGCATTTCTTTTGATATAACCTGTGTGTGAGATTGTCACCACCATGTCTTCTTCCACGATCAGGTCTTCAATATTGATATCCTCCGAGGAGGCAACAATTTCGGTGCGCCTTTCATCTGCGTATTTTTCCTTTATTTCCGCAAGCTCTTCAACGATCACCTGCAGCACTTTTTGGGGATCGGCCAAAATCCCTTCCAACCGGTTGATGAGCGTGGTTACCTCGGCATACTCTTGGTCGATCTTGTCGCGTTCAAGCCCGGTCAGGCGCTGAAGCCTCATCTCTAAAATGGCCTTGGCCTGAATTTCAGAAAGGTTGAATCTGGCACACAGTGCGGTCATGGCCTCCGCGGGGCTTTTGGACATCTTGATGACATGAATGACGTCATCGATGTTAGCAAGCGCGATGATATACCCCTCCAGTATATGCGCCCTTTCGCGCGCGCGCGCCAACTCGAATCTCGTCCTGCGGGTGACCACCTCCTGACGAAATACAACGAAACGCTCGAGCATTTCCTTGAGATTTAAAACAGCTGGGCGGCCATCGGCGATCGCCAGAAAAATGATGCCGAAGGACACCTCCATCTGTGTGAACTTGTAGAGCTGATTGAGGATGATAGCCGAGTTTTCGTCGCGCTTGATATCGATGACCACACGGATGCCGTCCCGGTCTGACTCGTCGCGCAAATCGCCGATGCCGGAAATTTTCTTGTCCCGCACCAGGTCGGCAATTTTCTCGATGAGAGAGGCTTTATTCACCTGGTAGGGCAATTCGGTGATCACAATCGTTTCACGATCGTTGCGCGCGTTTTTTTCGATGAGTGCACGCGCGCGGATACGTACGATACCACGGCCTGTACGGTAAGCGGATAAAATGCCTTCTCGACCATTGATGAAACCGGCTGTCGGAAAGTCGGGTCCGGGAATATGTCTGATGAGGTCATCGACGGATATTTTCGGGTTTTTGATAAGTGCGATTGTGCCATCGATAATCTCCCCTAGGTTGTGCGGCGGAATATTGGTTGCCATACCTACGGCGATGCCGGATGACCCGTTAAGGAGAAGAAGTGGAATCCGTGTGGCCAGCACCGACGGCTCGGTCAGAGACTCGTCATAGTTGGGAACGAAATCGACCGTGTCTTTGTCGAGATCGGCCAAAACATCTTCCGCTACCCGATCCAGACGCACCTCTGTGTAGCGCATGGCCGCCGGCGGGTCATCATCTATGGAGCCGAAGTTTCCCTGTCCGTCAACCAGAATATAACGCATGGAAAAATCCTGCGCCATCCGTACCAGCGTATCGTATATTGCCGCATCTCCGTGAGGATGATAGCGTCCCATGATATCACCGACGATGCGCGCCGATTTGCGGTAGGGCCTGTTGTAGCGGTTGCCCCCTTCATACATGGCGTAGAGGATTCGTCTGTGCACCGGCTTGAGACCATCGCGAACATCGGGAATCGCCCGTCCGATGATTACGCTCATGGCATAGGCCATGTATGATTTCTTCATTTCATCTTCTATGTTCACAGGCATCTGCCTGTGGTGCATATCTCGTTCCATTCTTAGCTTCCCCTTAATTGTCTCACAACATACGGTGCGCCGCCCAAGGATTGCTGCCCTGTTCGTTACGGCAATTCGTTACTTTTTTCTAAACATCCAGGTTGGATACGTAGAGGGCATTTTGATAGATAAAGTCACGGCGCGGCTCCACCTGATCGCCCATCAGCGTTGTGAAAATCTCATCCGCCTGCACTGCGTCGTCAACTGTAACCTGCAACAGTGTGCGCTTTTCCGGGTTCATGGTTGTTTCCCACAGTTGCTCCGGATTCATTTCACCCAATCCTTTGTAGCGCTGAATCGTCAGACCTTTTTTACCCATATTGACGATGTGATCAACTAGTTCTTTGGCAGAAACCAGGGTGACCGGCGTGGCGGTATCTTCAGGCTGATCCAGATAAGGAGGCTCTCCTAAAACAGCCACCTGCGTCAGTTGATTGCGAATCTCTCCGAATTGAGGTGTCAAAAAAGTTTCCCGGTCGATGCAACTGGTTGCCTTTGTACCGTTTTTGCGGATACTAAAGATCATTTTGTACCCGCCGTGATCCGGATCTTCGTCAATACGGTAGTCGGCTATTGTCTCGTTACCCAATGCCACTACCGTCCGGCCGGCTATTTTCAAAAGCTCGTGCTCATTTTGAAATGTTGTTTCCAGCAGGCCCGGATCTCCGGCCAGCACACGCATCAGGCGGCGGTCACGTCCCTCTCTTTCGAAGCGATCCAACATATCCTCAATGCGCATCACTTTTTTAATCAGCGTCAGAAGCTTTGTACCGGATACAGGGAAGGGACTGCCGTCGCCCATCTGCAGCCGCACTTTATCGACACCGTTTTCCAGAACATAGTTTTTCATTTGTTCTTCGTTTTGGATATAGAGTTCCTTTTTCTTTTCGACAACTTTATACAAAGGCGGTTGAGCGATGTACAAATGACCCCTTTCGATCAATTCGCGCATCTGCCGGAAAAAGAAGGTCAGCAAAAGCGTGCGGATATGAGCTCCGTCAACATCGGCGTCTGTCATGATAATCACTTTATGGTAGCGCAGCTTGCTGATGTCGTAATCATCTGCGCCGATGCCTGCGCCGAAGGCTGTAACCATCACCTTGATTTCTTCATTTTGCAGCATCTTGTCGAAACGGGCTTTCTCCACATTGAGAACCTTGCCTCTGAGCGGCAGAATCGCCTGGTATTTGCGGTCACGCCCCTGTTTTGCGGAACCACCGGCCGAATCTCCTTCCACCAGATATATCTCACTGAGCGCGGGGTCTTTTTCCTGACAATCGGCCAGTTTCCCTGGAAGAGAACCAACCTCCAGAGCTCCTTTTCGCCTGGTCAGCTCACGCGCGCGACGTGCCGCCTCGCGCGCCCGGGCCGCCTCCATGCATTTGTTTAAAATTTGTCTGGCAACGGAAGGGTTTTCCTCGAGATAGGTGCCGATTTTTTCGTACACTATTCCTTCGACAAGACCTTTTACATCAGAGTTGCCCAGTTTTGTTTTCGTCTGACCTTCAAATTGAGGGTTCCGGACTTTTACGCTGATGACGCAGGCCAAACCTTCACGCAAATCCTCCCCGCGTAGTGATTCTTTGCCGTCTTTGATGATTTTATTGGCTGTGGCGTAATTATTGAAAACACGCGTCAGTGCGGAGCGGAAGCCGACCATGTGCGTGCCGCCCTCGATGGTATTGATACTATTGGCAAAGGAAAATATATTTTCCAGATAACTCTCGTTATACTGCAGGGCCACTTCAACTGTGCAGTCTTCACGCGCCCCTGTCACATAAATGGGGTTTTTGTGAAGTGTTTTTTTGTTGCGATTTATATACTCAACAAAAGATACGATACCTCCTTTATATAAAAATTCTACAGATTTATCGTCCCTTTCATCAATCAGCGTAATTTTTATACCGGAATTTAAAAAAGCCAGCTCTCTCAAACGGTTGGCGATAATATCAAAGCTGAACTCCGTTTCCTCAAAAATTTCATTATCGGGTAAAAAAGTGACGGTTGTCCCCTTTCCTTTTGTTTTTCCTACCTTCGCCAGTGGTGCATCCGGCACGCCCCTTTTATATGTTTGACGGTAAACATTACCGTCGCGGCGTACTTCCAGTTCACATGTACTGGATAGTGCATTTACGACGGAAACACCTACACCGTGCAGACCGCCCGATACTTTATATGTATCGCTGGTGAATTTTCCTCCCGCATGCAGCTTGGTCAAAGCGACCTGGGCCGCCGAAACCCCCTCTGTTTTATGAATTTCCACGGGAATACCGCGACCATTGTCATCTACCACAATACTATTGTCGACGCGTATCTTCACGGTAATATTGTCACAAAATCCCGCCGCGGCCTCGTCGATACTGTTATCAACGACTTCATACACTAGATGGTGCAGACCATCTTTCCCGGTTGACCCGATATACATGGCCGGACGTTTTCTGACCGCCTCAAGCCCTTCTAAAACTTTTATACTGTCCGCATCATACATCTGTGTCATAAAACCTTTCCAATGCCTAAATCTTTAACGGCATGACAATACATAAATAATCATCCCCTTCGTCCGGCTTGATCAGTGTCGGCTTCAGCCCACTGCCAATTTCCATGACAATATTTTTTGTACCAACGGCGGAAACGGCGTCAATCAGATAATTTACGTTAAACCCGACGTCAACATCCTCACCATTGTAGTCGATAAATATTTCTTCGGTCGCTTCGCCGACATCGAGGTTTGTTGAATTGAGCGTCATTTTACCTCCGGTAAAAGATATAATCACGCCACTGTATCTTTCAGAAGAAACAACATTCATTCTCCTTAACGCACGAAGCAACGATTCTTTGTCCATGGTTACCTCCACCCCTTTTTCCGTGGGGATAACCCTCTTATAATCAGGATAATCCTGATCAACCAAGCTTACCTTTAAAACAGCATTATCCGTTTTCACCACAAGCATACTCTTGTCAATGCCTACGCTGATGGTTTCATGCACGTCAGTTATTTTTCTGACTTCCATCAGCCCTTTACGTGGGATTATTATTCCCTTTCCAGTATTAAGCCCTGCTTCAGTCGTATTTACCTTGGCCACCGCCAGCCTGTGTCCGTCTGTTGCGACCATCCTCCAGATGTGATTTGTGCCGTCCGTTGATGTTTCCAGAAATACACCGTTGAAGTTTTTCCTGCTCTCATCCAGAGCCATGGCAAAAGAAGTTTTGCTGATTAAATCCTTAAAAGCCGCGCCGGAAATATGGGCAAAGTTATCTACATGACTATCGACTATTGTGGGAAAATCGTCCGCAGGCAGACCCGGTATTTTGTAAACAGCCATTTCCGATGTGATTTTGACGATGTTATTTGCGCTTTTTGTAAAGTGTACATCCTCTCCCTGAATTTCCCTGATCATTTCATACAGTTTTTTGGCAGATAGGGTGATTTCCCCATTTTCGGCAATTTGTGCATCATATTCACATAGGAGGCTTATCTCTCTGTCGGTGGCGATAATTTTTAGTTTGTTCTGCTGCGTTTTTAAAAGAACATTATTTAAAATGGGCGTAGTCGTCTTTTTTTCGACAATACCTAACGTTTTTTGAATTCCATCAAAAAAGGTATTTCTTTTAATTTTGAATTCCATTTCCGCCTCCCTGATAATTACTTTTATATTTTAATTAAATAAAATCAGTATTAGTAATAATACATGTGGATATGTTGAGCGTTTCAAATTGCTTTTTAATTTTAAATATTTTCATCCTTACTGCCTGTTGATGAAATGTTTATGCCGCTATTAAGATCTGTTGATAATATTTTCTTCAATATCGCTAACTATTTTTTTTATGTCTGCGCTGGTTTCCACAAGTTGCGAAATTTTTTTATTTGCGTAAATCACAGTCGAGTGATCTCGTCCGCCGATTTTCTGACCTATGTCCGGGAAAGAAAGATTGGTAAGTTTCCTGGCCAGATACATGGAAATCTGTCTGGCTAAAACAAAGTTTTTGTTTTTATTATGCGCTTTAATGTCTGCAATTTTAACATTTAATTTAGAGCCGACGCTTTTTATTATTTCTTCGATGCTGACATCTTCTTTATTATTGTGTTGAACAAGTTTTTTAAGAACTTCGCGGACCAGATCGAGATTGATTTCTCTGTTGGTCAGGGAAGAATAGGCTGAAATTCTGATTAAAAACCCTTCCAGCTCCCTGATGTTCGACTCAACATGCGAGGCGATATACTGGGCAACGGCAGGAGAAAGTTCCATTTTGTTTTCCTGCATTTTCTTTTCGATAATCGCTATTTTGGTTTCTGTTTCCGGCGGCTGAATGTCGGCAATCAGTCCCCATTCAAAACGTGAGCGCAGCCTGGCCTCCAGATTTGGGATATCTTTGGGAAACTTATCCGAGGTGACGACAATTTGTTTACCCGAATCATGAAGAGTATTGAAAGTATGAAAAAATTCTTCCTGTGTTCTGTCTTTACCGGCTAAAAATTGAATGTCATCAATGAGCAATGAACCGACATTACGATATTTTTCACGAAATTTGGCCATCCGGTCAAAGCGGATGGAATTGATCATTTCATTCATGAATGCTTCCGCCGATACATACATGATATTTAAATCGGGATGTGTAGCGGCCGTCAGCAGGCCGATCGCGTTTAACAGATGAGTTTTTCCCAGACCGGAACCTCCGTAAATAAACAGTGGATTATAGTACTTCGCCGGTTGTTTGGCCACTGCGATGGATGCGGCATGGGCAAACTGATTGGAAGGTCCCACCACGAAACGCTCAAAAGTATAACTGCTGTTGAGATGAGATACATTTCCCCTCGACGAGGAAGCGACGGTGTTTTTTCCCTGCTCGAAAGGCAGCGCAGCGATTTCCAGTGATTTTTCCTTATCTTTACTCAATTTAAAGTCTATATCGACACTGACGCCGGTCACTTTTTGCAGAGAATTCTTAATCATGGACAGGTAGTTATCCATCAGCCAGTCTCTGAAGAACCTGTTGGGAACCGCCAACTGCACTCGTTTGTCCTCCATGGACACGATCTTTACCGGTTTTATCCAGGTGTCGAAGTTTTGCCTCGAGACTTTATCCTGAATAATTTTGGTGGCTTTGTCCCAAACTGTTTCCATTACGAACCTTTTGTCAATATGGTTATCAACAGGTGTTGATAAAAAAATCAGCCTGCCCTTACAGCTCGTCGAGCAGAAAACGGCTCAGGCGGTTTAACTCATCCATTGACTTGTAGGAAATTTCAATTACACCCTTACGCGCCGAACCTTTTATTTGAACTTTGGCCATGCATCTGGCGGTGAGTGATTTTTCCAGATCCGCGATATGCCGGTCTTTTTCCGGGGGCCTTTGCTCTACCTTTTTACTCTTGAGTTTGTTAATTATTTTTTCCGTTTCACGAACGTTGAGTCCCCGCTTCAAAATTATACCCAGAGCAGACAACTGTTCATCAATGGAAGTCAGTGCCAGCAGGCAACGGGCGTGTCCGGGGGATATCTTTTTCTCAATTATCGCGGTTTTTACAGCGGCCGGCAGCTTTAAAAGACGGATTGTGTTGGCGATGGTCGAACGGTCTTTCCCCACCTGGGTAGCGATCGATTCCTGGGAAAGATTGAACTTTTCCATCAATGTGACATATGCATCCGCCTCTTCAAGAGGGTTTAATTCTTCGCGCAGCAGGTTTTCGATCAGCGACAGCTGGGCCGCCTCCTGGTCGGAGGCATTGCGAATGACTATCGGCACATCTTTTAGACCTGCCGCCTGGGCGGCGCGCCATCGTCTTTCCCCGGCTATTATTTCGTAGCCGGCCACGGCCCGGCGTACCACTATCGGCTGAATGATGCCGCTTTGTCTGACCGAGGCGACAAGTTTTTTCTGCTCTTCATCATTGAAGTTTTTCCGGGGCTGATACCGGTTGGGTTTAAGCTCTTCAATGGCGCAGTAACTATTTGCTTCCTGTTTGGCTCCACTATTATTTAATAAATCTGGAAGTATGGCCCCCAACCCTTTTCCCAGTACGTCTTTTTTTTGTGCCATTTACACTCCCTCTCTCATTATTTCCATGGCCAGTTCCATATACGCCTGAGCCCCGCGCGATTTCGAGTCGTACATAATAACAGGCAGACCGTGACTGGGACTTTCCGAAAGCCTGACATTGCGCGGGATGATAGTTTTAAAAACCTTGTCTCCCAGGTGCTGCCGGACATCCTGCGTAACACGGTGCGCCAGTGTGTTGCGCGGGTCGAACATCGTCAGCAGTATTCCATCAAGCGCCAGCTTCTGGTTGAGCCTTCCTTTCACCAGCCTGACTGTGTTGAGCAGCTGTCCCAAACCTTCCATAGCATAGTATTCACATTGGAGCGGAACAATCAAGGAGTCTGCGGCCACAAGCGCGTTGACGGTCATAAAACCCAGCGAGGGGGGGCAGTCGATAATTATATAATCATAAATACCGTCGAGCGGTTTGAGAATCTCGCGCAAACGGATCTCCCGATCTTCCAGGTGTACGAATTCAACCTCCAGTCCGATAAGATCCTGATTTGACGGCACCATTTCCAAATTACGCAGGACTGTTTTTACGATCACAGAGCTCAGAGGCAGCTGACCGATCATCGCATGGTAAAAGTTGGCTTTTTCGGAGACACTGCGGTCAATGCCCAAGCCGCTGGTCGAATTCCCCTGGGAGTCTGCATCGATAAGCAGTATTTTTTTATTGGCCACGGCCAGCGACGCGGACAGGTTAATGGCCGTTGTCGTTTTGCCGACCCCGCCCTTTTGATTGGCGATGCAGATGATTTTATTCATTGTTTTCGTGCAAATCTTCCGGGGTTTTTTGTCTGAAAAAGCTGTGTATGGACTAACACAAAAAAAGGTTTTTTAGAAGGAGTTTTTGCTTTATCCAACCTTTTGAAAAACGATTATTTCACGCAGCGGAGCGTCTTGGTGTGTTTGTGTAATATACTGATTTATTAGATATTTTGTCGATATATCAGGATCCTTCATTACTTGATTAATTTCCCCGGCGAGATCCTCCCCTCTGAGAGTTATCAACAGGCCTTTCCGACCAAGAAAGTAATCCGCCAATTCCAGCAGATGAGGCAGCTTAAAGGCGGCTCTCGAAACGACAATCTCAAATTTTCCCCGCCAAATTTCCCCGCGAAGGACGTTTTCCGTGCGGTCGTGAATGATTTGTGTCTGATTGAGCTTCAGCGAGCGGATCACATTTTTTAAAAAGGAAATCTTCTTTCGGTTTGCCTCCAGAAGGTGGAGCTTGATGCCCGGATGGGCGATTTTCAGCGGAATGCCCGGAAAACCGGCGCCGCTGCCCGCGTCGAGCATGCATCCTCCCCCTGGCGGGATATACCGGGCAGGTGAAAGGGAATCCAGAAAATGGCGGTTGATAATTTCGCCGGCGCTTTTTTCCGAGATGAGGTTTATTTTTTCATTCCACTTCAGAAGTTCACTGCGATAGACATCGAATTGACAAAGCTGATGGTCGTCAAGCTCAATACCTAACCGGGCGGCGCCATCTTTGAGAAGCTGCATTTCTTCAGACATAGCCAGGCCATAACAAAAAATAACTTAAGCGGCAATGCAAAACGATCCGGTTTAGCCGACACACCTTTCCCCGGCGGCTCCTCAGAAAAAGATTAAAGTTCCATTTGCCCAGGTCGATTACCATTTTAAGGAGCTTTGCCGCCATGAATGACATTACCAGCATTGCCTCGGCCGTTTTGGCCATGCAGCAGTCACAAACTCAGGATTTGATTAACGTCGCCATGCTCAGGATGAATGCCGAGGCGGAAGCGGCCATGGCGGATATGTTGCTGCAGAATGCCCGTCAGATTGAAGCCCTCACCCATGCCGCAGCGGGCGGTGTCATCGACCTTTTCGCCTGAGCAGTGTAAATATTTCGTGCAATTCCAGGGCGCTGGATTTATAAGTTCCCTACTTTTTCCAGGGAGCTGAGTTCATGGGCGCGCAGAAGATCAACAAAAACATCAGTATTGTTTTATTCAGACCCAAACATGCCGGCAACGTCGGGGCAGTCGCCCGGGCCGCAAAAAACATGGGCATGGGGCGGATCATCGTGATCGGGTCAAATGACCTCAGCCGTGAAGAGATGGAGCAGCGCTCGACTCACCTGGCCAAGGACGTGCTAGACACCATTCAATACGCGGACACGGCCCAGGCCGCACTGGGTAATTTTCAGTATATCATTGGCACCACAGCCAGGACCGGCAGAGCCCGCGGGCCGTTTGTCACACCGCGTGAGGCGGCCCGGAAAGCCGCCGCGCTTGCCTCACATAATAAAATTGCGCTTCTGTTCGGCCCCGAAGACACAGGGCTTACCAACGAACAACTGCGCCTGTGCCATTGTGTCGTAACGATTCCTACCTCACGGGAATTCACCTCGCTTAACCTCTCTCATGCAGTGATGATTTTGTGCTACGAGATTTTTCTGGCGACCCGGACGACGGCCCCGTCATCCGACGGACCACGTCTGGCTATGTCGTCAGAGCTTGAGGGCATGTACGGGCAGATCGGCGAACTTCTCGCCCGCGTCGGCTTTTTAAACCGGGAAAATCCCGAATACTGGCTGCTCGACATTCGCAGATTTTTTTCGCGTACCGGTTTGTCCTCGCGAGAGGTAAAAATTGTCAGAGGGATTTGCCGCCAAATCGAGTGGTATGTAAATAAAGGCGGCAAATAGCACCACTGCAATATTTTTTCTCCCTTTTCCCAAACAGCAAAATCGGGTCAGTTTTGCCCGGTTACTTTTTCTTCAGCGATGCGGCGATCTGCTTTGCGCGGTTAAATTCCTGCGTATTAATAATTGCGCCTCTGTCGGGGCTTTGCGCCGCCAGCTCTTTCATTTGTTGGACTCTTTCCACGCTGGGCGGGTGAGTACTGAAGGCATCCGACAGGCTTTTCATCAGCGGATCAGCATTTTTATTGCCGCTTTTTTCCATTTCCAGCAGTCTTTCATAAAATTTCCCGACATGATCCTTGTGGTAGCCTGCGGCCACAGAGTAGCGGAAACCGAGACGATCCGCCTCCATTTCATCCTCACGCGAGTTTACAAGAAAGGTGTATTTCTGTGCCAGAAATCCGCCTCCTGCCCCGACAACTCCACCGAGTGCCGCTGCCTTGGCCAGGCAGGCCTTGTCGCCCTTGTCGCACAGCAGAACTCCCAGGCCCAGCCCGGCGGCCGCGCCGACTACCGCTCCGCCGCTCACGTACATCCATGTTTTGTTCTGGGCTTTTTCCATTTGGTACATCCTTTCGGCGGAATGGCGGGCAACGACGTGGCCTATTTCATGCGAGACCACGCCCGCCAACTCTGCTTCACTTGACGTATTGGCAATAAGCGGCGCTGTAACAAAGATGGTGCCCGCCGGCATGGCAAACGCGTTGATGTCCGGTACATCGACGACTGTAAAATTATAGCGGTAGGGATTGCCTTCGAGGTTGTTGGCGCGGACTATCTTCATGCCCAGACCGGATAGATATTTCTGGAGTTCCTGATTCTGTACCGGCGGGTAGTCCTTAAGCATTTTAGGCAGAGCCTCTTTGGTGAGCCTCTCTTCGTCCTGTACTGTCATTTTAGTTTCCTGGCCGACATTAGAACCTTCGCGATAGCGTGACGAATGTGTCGGCGCGCAGGCAATCGTTGTCAGCATCAACAATACAATCAAAAGGCTGCTTATTCTTTTCATGATTTTCCTCTCTATAAAAATAATTTACCGTCTCTTTGATGATGAAGTAATGCCCTTTGACGGCGATAAAAGCAATCCCTTTTTGCACAGGTGAAATTGTCATATGCCCGCAGACTGTTTACAGCTCCGATTTTTTACCCGTTTCGGGAACGCCGGCTGCCATAGGGGGCCTGGCTTTCTTTTGGCCCTCTCTTATTAAGATTCCTCCACTGCCGTCACTTTCCTGTCGTTTAGCCATGTCTGCACGGTAAAACGTTATACCAGGTTTGTCCCCCGCGTTTGCTCTTTGGACCTGTTTGTGATAAGTCGTTGATAATAATGAGCCATTTTTCAAAAGAGGTTCACGTCTTGCGTAAAACGGGAATTGTAAAAGATAAGCGCTACTTAAAGCACAAAGCGGGATTTTCCCATCCGGAAAGCCCCGAGAGGCTGGCGTCTGTCTATGAAATGCTCGAAAGCCCATCGTGTGCCCGTCATTACGTCCGCATCGAACCTCGTGCGGCACTCCCTGAAGAAATAGCCTACGTGCACACGCCCCATTACATCGACTTTGTATCCTCTACCTCAGGAAAAAGCCACGTGATTTTGGATCCGGATACAATGACGAGCGCAGACACCTACAAGATAGCTCTGCTTGCCGCGGGCGGTCTGCTCAATGCCATCGACGCGGTCATCGCGGGCGATGTCGATAACGCCTTCGCCTTTGTGCGCCCTCCCGGTCATCACGCCGGTGCCGGCAATTCGGCCGGCTTCTGTATTTTCAACAATGTTGCCATAGGAGCCATGCACGCCCGCTACCGCCACAATATCAAGAAGGTGCTGATTGTCGATTGGGACCTTCATCATGGAAACGGCACACAGAAGATGTTCTATGCAGACCGGCAGGTGCTCTATTTCTCCACCCATCAATACCCTTATTATCCCGGCACGGGAAGCTGGCAGGAAGTGGGCGAGGGTATGGGTCTTGGCTTTACCGTAAACGTGCCCCTGAACCGGGGGGCGGTGAACGGTACATTCGTGGCGGCACTTAGAAAAATTCTCCTGCCGATTGCTTTAGCCTACCAGCCTGAGCTCATCTTGGCATCAGCCGGCTACGATACATATTACAAGGACCCGCTCGGCGCGATGCGTGTTACGCCGGAGGGGTTTGCCGCGATGACGCGCATCCTTATGGACATCGCCGATGAATGTTGCGGCGGAAAACTGGTTGCTGTTCTGGAGGGCGGCTACCATCTGGGCGGCCTGGCGCAATCGGCAAGAGCCACGTTAATGGAGATGAGAGATGAAACACACATGACCGATGAGCAGCTCCTGCGCCTGGAAGGGGAGGCGGATGAGGCCAACAGACAGGTATTGAAAAAAATTGTTTCCGTGCAACGCGCGTACTGGGATGTGTTTTGAGGAGGTCGTTTTGAAGATCAGCTTAAATGATGTGGAGCAGGCTGCCCGGGCGATGCACCTGGAAATTACCGGGCAGGACAAAGAACAATTTGTTGCCGAGCTCAATAACCTTTTGCTTTACGTAAGCAGCATCAGTGAACCGGACACCCGTGGCGTTCCCCCCACTACTCATCTGGGCGGGCTTACCAATGCCTTTCGTGAAGATGAGGTGTCAGCATCACTAGGCACACAGGGGGCGCTGGCCAATGCGCCGGACAAGCGCGGTGACTTTTTCCGTGTGCCGAAAATCATCGACTGAAAAGTCCGCGCATTTTCCCCTCGAATTTATCTTCCGGGGAAGGGCCGCCTTTTTTTTTCGACGCGGCAAAAAGGAAATAAAAAGCATTTTTTATACCAAGAGGATTTTATGGAGTTAGCTGCACTGACCATTCACGAGCTGCAAGATAAGATACGCGCCGGCGAGGTAACGGCAATGCAGATCACCCGGGCTGTTTTTGAACGTATTGATGCTCTGGAGGATAAAATTCATTCCTACATCAGCCTGACAAAAAAAGAGGCGCTGGCCGCAGCGGAGCTTGCCGACCGGGACATAAAAAGAGGGGACATAGAGCCGCTGACAGGCATTCCCGTGGCACTCAAAGACATTATCTGCATCAAGGGAGCACCGACAACGTGTGCCTCCCGCATGCTGCAGAACTATCTTTCTCCATACGACGCGACGGTTGTGGAAAAGCTCGCTGCGGCAGGCGCGATAATCACAGGCAAGACCAATACGGACGAATTTGCCATGGGCTCCTCCACCGAGACTTCCTGGTTCGGACCAACACGCAATCCCTGGGACCAGGATCTGGTTCCCGGCGGCTCGAGCGGCGGCTCGGCGGCGGCCGTGGCCGCGGATGAATGTATCGCGGCGGTCGGCGCCGACACGGGCGGTTCGATCCGGCAGCCGGCATCTCTTTGCGGCGTGGTCGGCCTGAGGCCCACCTACGGTCTTGTCTCCCGTTTCGGTCTCGTTTCTCTGGCTTCATCGCTTGACCAGATCGGCCCTCTGACCAAAGACGTGGAGGATGCGGCGATTATGCTAAATGTCCTGGCCGGCCACGATCCCCGTGATGCCACTTCCGTGGCGGCCGAGCTTCCCGACTACCGGACGTTTTTAGGGCGGGATATTTCCGGCATGCGCATCGGCCTACCGAAAGAGTATTTTGTGGAAGGCATCGATGAAGATGTTTTACGCCTGATCCGACAGGCGATCAAAACGATGGAAAAATGCGGTGCGCAGATCACCGAGATTTCCCTGCCGCACACACAATACTGTGTGCCGGTATATTGTATTGTCGTGCCGGCGGAGGCGTCGTCCAATCTGGCGCGCATCGACGGCGTCAGATACGGACTGAGGGCGGAGAGGCTTGAGGACTTGGCGGGGTTATACACACAAAGCCGCACAGAAGGTTTCGGGCCGGAAGTGAAGCGCCGCCTCATCATCGGCAGCTACTGGCTTTCCTCCGTCCGCCGCGACGACTGCTACGGCAGGGCGACACGGGTGCGGACGCTGATCTGCCGCGAGTTTGACGAGGCCTTCCGCAAATGCGATATTATTCTGACACCCGCTACCCCTACACCTGCATTTAAAATCGGCGAGAAAACCAAAGACCCGCTCAAGATGTATCTCTCCGATATGTTCACCATAGCGCCAAGCCTGGCGGGGATTCCCGCTGTTTGCGTCCCCTGCGGCTTTACACAGGCCGGCCTGCCGGTGGGGGTGCAGTTTATGGCCGGCCGCTTTGAAGAGGGCAGACTGTTACAGTTTGCCTCTGCGTTTGAAAAAAACGCCGCCATTGAAAAGAGGAGGCCCGCACTGTAATGGACCTGGAAACCGTCATCGGGCTCGAAGTGCACGCCCAGTTGCTCACCGCTACAAAGATATTCTGCGGCTGTTCCACTAACTTCGGACTCCCGCCCAATAGTCTGACCTGTCCGATATGTCTGGCCCTGCCCGGCACTCTGCCGTCGCTGAACCGCAAGGTGGTCGAATTCGCCATGAAGATGGCGCTGGCGACCGGCTGCAGAATCAACCGGCGAAATACTTTCGCACGGAAAAATTATTTTTACCCGGACCTGCCCAAGGGATACCAGATATCCCAGGATACACTGCCCCTTGCAGAAGGCGGACACCTTCTAATTGAGCTTGAGGGCGAAAAAACGAAAATCGGCATTACGCGCATCCATATGGAAGAGGACGCGGGCAAACTAATCCATGATGAGGCGAACCAGGCCAGCTATGTGGATCTGAACCGCGCCGGAGTGCCGCTCATAGAAATAGTCAGCGAGCCGGACATCCGCTCTCCTGCGGAAGCTTCCGCGTATCTGAAGAGCCTGCACGAAATTCTGGTCTATCTGGAAATATGCGACGGCAATATGGAAGAGGGATCGTTTCGCTGCGACGCCAACATCTCGCTCAGGCCCCGCGGCCAAAACACCTTCGGCAGGCGCACGGAACTGAAAAACCTCAACTCCTTCCGCCATGTCCAGCGGGCCCTCGAATATGAGGTGGCGCGACACACCCATCTTATTGAAAGCGGCCTTACCGTGGAGCCGGAAACAAGGCTCTGGGATGAAGCCGCCGGTGTGACCGTGGCCATGCGCAGCAAAGGGGAAGAAAAAGACTACCGCCTGTTTCCAGAGCCTGACCTTGTGCCGGTTGAGATCGATGATGCCTGGATATCCTCTGTGATGGCCGGCCTGCCGGAGCTGCCGCAGGCCAGACGCGAACGTTTCGTTGGGGAATACGGTATCCCCGCCTATGATGCAGGAGTGCTGACTTCAGAAAAAGAGCTTGCCGAATACTACGAAAGAGTAGTCAAACTCTGTGACAGACCCAAAATTGCCGCCAACTGGATCATGGGCGATGTCATGAAACTCTTAAATGAAGATAAGCGCCCCGTGCGTGACTGCCCCCTTTCACCGGGGCATCTGGCAAAGCTAATCGGCCTTATTGAAGAAGGGGTCGTAAGCGGCAAAATGGCCAAGGAAATCATCGAAGACATGTACAAAACAGGCCGCGCACCCGCCGAGATCATTGCCGAAAAAGGCATGGTGCAGATAACGGACGAGGATGAGCTTGCCGAAACGATCGCGGCCGTCATCGCGGACAATCCCGGCCAGCTTGCCCAATACAGAAGCGGCAGGGACAAACTCTTCGGTTATTTTGTCGGCCAGGTGATGAAGCGCACCGCAGGCAAGGCCAACCCCCAACTGGTTAACGATTTACTAAAAAAGGCTCTGCATCATGATTAGACCGGTTTTTTGGAAAAACAACTCGCTGGTGTTGATCGACCAAAATGCTCTCCCGCAAAAAGAGCAGCAGGTAATTTGCAGTAATTACCGTCAGGCGATTGCCGCAATCAAAGACCTGACCGTACGCGGCGCACCGGCGATCGGTGTCGCGGCCGCTTTTGCCGCGGCGCTGGGTGCGCAGGAGCTTGCCGGCTTGCCGCCGGAAAAATTCAGTAAAAAGTTTGACCGCCTCTGCGATGAGATCGCCCGCAGTCGCCCCACGGCGCGCAATCTTTTCTGGGCGCTGGAGCGCATGAAAACAAAGCTTGCCGACCTTCAGAGGAAGGGGGTGAAAAACCCTGTCACCGGCCTTGTGGCTGAGGCCAAACTCATCTGCGCCGAAGACATTGAAATCAACAAGCGCATCGGGCAGGTCGGATGCTCCCTCATTGATGACGGAGACTCGGTGCTGACTCACTGCAATGCGGGGGCACTGGCCACCGCCGGCTACGGAACGGCGCTGGGAGTGATTTATGCCGCCCGTGCGGCGGGGAAAAAAATCTCGGTCTTTGTTGATGAGACCAGGCCGGTGCTGCAGGGCGCCAGACTGACGGCGTGGGAGTTGAAAAAAGAAAAAATTCCCGCCACTCTGATTACGGACAACATGGCCGGTTTTCTGATGCAGCAAAGACGCATCGACAAGGTTATCGTCGGTGCCGACCGTATCGCCGCCAACGGAGACACGGCCAACAAAATCGGCACCTATTCACTGGCGGTGCTGGCGGCGGCGCACCGCATCCCTTTTTACGTGGCAGCTCCCCTGTCCACCTTTGATTTTACCATGAAAACGGGAGCGGAGATCCCCATCGAGGAGCGGGCGCCGGTCGAAGTGACCGGATTTCGCGGTGTGCCTGTGGCGCCGGGAGGAATGAAGGCATATAATCCCGCCTTCGATGTGACCCCTGCATCACTCATTACCGCGATTATTACTGAAAAAGGTGTGATTTCCCGGCCTGATACACGCAGGCTCGGACGCCCTTACAAGAGAGGCAAAACAAATGAAACTTTTTCTTTTTGATTTTGATGGTGTCATTGTCGATTCGCTTGATGTTTATGAAAAAACCGTTACCGATTGCCTGGATGTCATCGGCCAGCCTCTGACACGCGGGCGGGAGGAATTTTTGGAGCTTTTTGACGGGAACTTCTACGAATCACTGGTGGAAAAAGGAGTTGACCTCGACAAATTCATGAACGCCTCGGTCGAAATACTCGCCAAAATCAACTATGCCGATATGCGCCCCTTCCCGGCGGTCGGCCCGGTGCTTCGCGAACTCAAGAACAATCATCCCATGGTGGTCATCTCCTCCAACGACACGCCGACCATACAGGAGGCGCTTGACCTGTACGGGCTCGATGGCATTTTCGACGACGTGCTCGGCTCGGATTTCATGCTGAGCAAAAAAGACAAAATCCTGCACATCATCAACAAATACCATGTGGAAAAACACGACATTTATTACATCGGCGATACCGCAGGCGACATCAGGGAAGGGCGGGAGGCGGGTGTAAAAACCGTCGGAGTCACCTGGGGCTGGCACACCAAAGACAAAATGCTTGCCGCGGGCCCCGACCATCTGTTTGATAAACCGGAAGATTTACTTAAATTGAATTGAGGCTCAAGTTTTTGGCCCGACATGCCGATTTATTCAATGTGAATTTAGGAGGCTTTTATGTCCACCTCATTCAATATAGCTTTGTCCGCCCTGCGGGCGCTCGACATCAAAATGGATGTCAATGCCCATAACATAGCCAATGTCAATACGGACGGATTCAAAAGGAGCCGGGCCCACATGCTCGAAGAGGAGCAAGGCGGCATCCGCGTGACCATTGAACCGATGAACGAGCCGGGCCTGGTTTACGGCACAAACGAAAAAACAGGCCAGGAACTGGAATCCTCAAATGTGAATCTGGCCCACGAGCTTGTCGACCAGATGATCATTCGCTACGCCTTTGAGGCGAATGTCCTTTCGATAAAAACAGCGGATAAAATGCAACAGACGCTGCTTGACCTCATCGGCTGATCCCCAGCCATTTCCCTGTTGACAGACAGTCAGCTTTCAAGTTAAAGGCAACAGGACTGATTCCTGCAGGAAGTGCCAAGGTCACTGGTGGGCCTCCCGGACTTCAAATCCGGTGCGGGGCGCTAAAACCGTCCCGGGTGGGTTCGATTCCCATGCACTTCCGCCAATTATTTCAAATATTTAGCTAGCGTGGTTATTTTCTCATCCCCCACCGGATTCTTTTAGACAGCGTTATTGTGATAAAATTGTGATAGATTTTTTCCTCTCTTGCAACGCCCTTTGCCGCACTTTCAAAGCTTCATCGACTTTTGTTGCAGCGGAACGAAGATCCTCCTCGCTTACAATGTTGTAGCGATCAAACACACTCCTTGTTTTGTGACCGCTGATCTTCATAGCCACAACATCAGGAATTCCCGCCCTAATCATGTTTCGGACTGCTGTTCTTCTGTTGTCATGAAGAAGTTTACCAGTCAAACCGGTCTTTTTACAGGCGGTGTGCCACGCTGTTTGGTAATTCCGAATCTGATGACCATTTCTAAAGCAGACATATGGGCACTTTGGGTATTTGGTTTCTCTGATCTTCCACTGCGATAAAATTGTGTCGTAGAGCTCCCCTGCAAGAAAGATCTCCCTACTTTCTCCACTCTTGGTCATCTCTGGCGGTAGCGTGATCTTTTTTTCAAACAGGTTGGTGTGACACCATTGTAGATTAAGTATCTCTGATTTTCTCATCCCGGTAAAGTAGGCGATCGTTAAAACCGGTTTCATGTGATCAGGGAGAGCGTTTTGCAGTCGAATGTAATCTTTGTGTTCGAAAAACCCCTGTCTGGGTCCGTTCTCATGTAACTTCGGAACAAAGGGGGGATTAATTACCCTAGGTGGCGTTTGTCTCACCCCTAGAGTAAACATCCTTTTAAGGGCGGAGAGTTCTCTGTTGATTGTACCATTGCTTGCTTTATCATTCTTCCGTGACAATATGTAGTCGTCTATAACCTTTGAGGTGATGTTAATGACCTTCATACCATTAAAGTAAGCTCCCAAGTGCTTAATGCTTAATTCTGCACGATCCAGCGACCGCCTCTCACGAATCCTATAATCTGTAATAAGGTCCCTGCTCAAATCTTCGAACATAACCTTATCGAGATTCATACCGTGATGTTTCCCTTCTGCTATTTCGCCTTTCAGTTTGTCAAAGATCCTTTGAGCCAGCCTTTTGTCTTCTGTTTCGGTTGACCGTCTGTACTGCTGACCCTGATGAGTAAAGCTCATCCACCAGACCTTGCCTCTTCTATAAAGTCCCATGACAGACCTCCTTTCTGAGGCCCTCGATCTGGTCTGATTTCCCGTGCCTGGAAGAGTAATATTTATCTGTCTCCTCGTCAATGGTCTTTGTGATAATTTTGGAGAAGTGATCCGTTAAATGCTTGGGCGATTTTCTCTTTCTTACGGTCTTTTGTGCCACAACTGCTCGCTGATTTATGTTTCTGCAACCTTCCAACCATTTATCAATTTCATTAAGGCGAAACCTGATGAGGCGCCCGATACGATAATGAGGTATTTCTCCTGACTCTACTTTGGCATATAAAGTTTTCTGTTTGATGTTTAGATATGCTGCCACTTCTGCGATTGTTAAAAGTTTTTTCTCCTGTTCTTCCTGCATTTTCATTACCTTCCTGGAATTCAGGCTAGGTAATTGCATCGCGGATTTTATTTTGAAAAATCCAAAATTACTAATTAGATCAATAAAGAATTCCTAAAAAAAATATTTTGTTTACCTTACGTCAGATTTTTTCATAACTGACGCTGACCACTACAATCTCGTATTTTCCCCCTTTCCTATTTTTTTCTTTCTATTCTTTCTCTCTTTTACCATACGGTAATATTCCCGATGATATTGCTTAAACTGATCCGGATTTTTTTCCCTGAGCTCCCGCTGATACTGTTGTGATTGACATTTGCCATCACAAAATATTCTGTTCTTTCCCGTAGTCTTGACGATGAATTTTTTACACTCAGCGTTCGCGCAGAACCTGAGATTCTCCATCGGCAATCCCTGCAACAGATCCAGCAGCGCCGGTATCGCATCAACACTGTCACGCATGAACTCCACTTTTTCACTATTGCGAATTAAGCGAACCGTCATCTGATCCTGAGGAATCCAAATTTTGATAAAACCGTCAATATTCACTAGATTCTCATTTTCCAGCCCTTCATATCCGGGCGGCGCCATAATTGGAGCTTCAAGATCTTTAGCCAGCTTCAATTCCTTTTTAAAACTGTTCCAAAAACCCTCTGTAAGCAGACGATGAAAGTGAAGGATCATCATCGCAAACTCACTATCTGTCTCTGGACACCAGTTTGGATCATCGGGATTGATATTGCCCCGCCAGAGATTGTCCAGCAAAATAGTTTTAATTTTTTCCATTTCTTTCCGGTCTCTGACTAGAGACTCATAGCAAAATGATTTCTCCAGAAACTCCGTAGCGAGCACGGAAAGACCCGCAAGTTTTTTTTTGATCATCTCCTGCTCTATTTTCTCTGCTTTTTTTAATTTGGCAATCATTTTATTTTGTCGGTCCTAAAAAAATTATATAAACATCTGTTATTATTGCGTTATAATACTTGACTGTAGATTATTAAGCGGTTAAATTCCACCTAGCTTAGGAAATTATAATAAGGCTGAAAATTACTTTTGTCAAACAAATTTTTTAAGCAAAATTTTTTATTATAGGGAGGCAAAAGAAATGAAAAAAGAATCAAACATCGAATTAAATCAAGGATCTTTGGCAACTTTAACGGACAGCGAAATTTTGGCAAAGTCCTATACGGAACCCGAATTTATTGTCCCAAACCTGATTCCGGTTGGTCTGACCATCGTTGCCGGCAAGCCGAAGTCGGGCAAATCGCTGCTTGCCCTCGATCTTGCTCTATCACTTGCCAACGGTTCCACGTTTCTCGGGATTCTCGATGTGGCACAACAAGAGGTTCTATTTCTGGCACTCGAAGACACCGAACTGCGGCTGCAGAACCGGATCAACAGGCTCACACAAGATCCGCAGGGGACCGGCCGACTTCACTTTGCAATGGAATGCGCACGCCTCGACCAGGGTTTTTTTGAGCATCTGGAAAAATTGATGGCGGATAAACCGAATGTTCGGCTTGTAGTGATCGACACGTTCAACCGGGTGCGAAAATTAAAGCGGCGGGGAACAACTCCGTACGAAAAAGATTATAATGAAATAAATGACTTAAAGAAGTTTGCCGATGACCACAAAATTGCAATCGTTGTCATCCACCACCTGCGAAAAAGCGAGGCAAAGGACCCGACGGATATGATTTCAGGTTCAACTGGAATTACAGCCGCTGCTGATGCCATTTTAATTTTGCAAAAGGAACGCGGTTCGAATGAAGCCACCTTTTTTGCAACTGGACGTGATGTAGCTGATTTTCAAATTGCTTTAACTTTGAATCCTCAAAGCCTGTGTTGGGAGATATCCACCCCTACGGAACGAATGACAAATGAGAGAGAAGAGGTTTTTGCTGTGGTTGAAAGGGCAAACGGTCCGATGAAACTCGGCGAAATCGCAGATGCCGTAAATAAAAAAAGTAATAATGTTCACAAGTTGCTCGCCGGTCTTATAGTTTCAGGAAAACTTGAAAAATGCGGCTACGGGACTTACCAATTAAAAAAGGAAACCGCCGATGACGGCGAGAATGAGTCAAAATCTGGTGAATCTGGTGAATCTTCTGAAATTGCCGTGTAATTTCAATTTGTTGAAAGATTCACCGGTGCCTATTGTGTGAGTGAATGAGTTAGGCACTGGTGAATTTGAGACCACAGATTCAACAGAGCTAAAAAAGGAGGTGATGCCAAAGCAAAATAACCGGATCAATTGTGAATAGCGAATTGCGAATAAACATGCCCGCAACTTCAAGGCATGCCCGTGAACATAGCGAATTTTTTCTCAGGGCGAGATCCAGCCCGACAAGCAGTTCAGTAACAACCATTAAAACCTTTAAAGGAGGATCACGCTATGTTTAGCAGAGAAGAATTTTATTTGACACAACCGGATCATGTCTCCCCGGGAGAGATGATCCCCCAAAGCCAGTCTTTTCAAACCATTCAACAATACTTTGGCGATATCGCTGTTGCTGCCATTGAGGACTTTGACGGGATTCCTGATTTCATCGGCGAAACCATCAATCCTTACCCGACTGTTCTCAATACATCAGGGCGTTATATTTGCCTTGATGGATCGCACATTCTTGCGGAAGCCAGAAGGGAGCGGAAGGAAAAAATTCTGTGCCTGATTGAAGTCGCCGACAACTGTCCCAATGAGGAAATCGCTTTGAGAAAAGTGGCAACCAGGATGCTCCCCTCAAACGGAAAATGCACTTATCTGGAGACCATCAGAAACACCAAGGAATTGTATAAGATGCTGATGGATACCAGAGAGAATCTCATCTGCTTCCATCACGGCGGCCGTCGAAGAGGAAATGAATTTATTAACAACCGGGAAGAAAACGTCCGCCTGATACTTGCCACAAGGCTAGGCAAATCGCCAAAGACAATCAGCAAATATCTAAATCATGGCGAATATCTGAACGACGATGCGATATCCGCATTGATGGCAATGATACCCGACCAGACAGTGATACCAAACAAGGAATTTTTTGAAATGGCGCAAAGTAATAAAAATAAAATTAAAGTGGATTTAAAGAGCGAAAAAGTAACAGAAAATGAAATCAGCGAGCAATTATCAACCTACGTTTTGCAGATGTTTGATGAGTATAAAAGGACGGGAGGCATCCGGAATTACAGAAGCGTTCAAGACGTGGCTTCAGAAGATAACGGCGACCAGAAGCCCCCGGATGATAATGCTGAGCATAATGGCATAGCCGATAGGTTTTTGCCAAAACCCTTTCATTACTACACCGGGAACGAATTATCCCATGAACAGGCGTCCTTTGATGTTGATGATTTAAAGACGGATATTGCCTTGATCGGAGAAAAACTTCTTAATCTTTCCCGCAACCAAAATGCTCAATGCCCGGAAATAGTTTTATGTATCACCGCTTGCATTTCGACCCTATCCGAATGCCTGCAGAAATGCCGCGCAATAGAGCCGGCTGCGCAAAACAATATGGGAGGTAAAACGCTATGGGTCAATTAGAAATCTTCTGCGCTGGCGTCAATGTTGATGTATTGCCAAGCAGACCATTGAAAAACATTCTTGTGAATGTGCCTAACGAAGGGATCACATCCAAAGATATTATGAGTACAGTCAAGATGTTTCAGTATGCCCGTTGTACCCATACCTATCTGGACAGCGGAGGCTTTCAAATTCTGGTTTCCGAGCTGGCAGGTAAAAGGTTTACTTTTGATGAAACTAAGCAGCTTCACATATCCAGTGAAGCAATCAATATTACACCCAAACACGTAATTGATGTCGCCATGGAAATGCAGCCTGAGATTGTTTCAGCCCTTGATTATCCCATAAGGAAATTAACCGACGTAAACGACCGGGAAAAAGAATTTTTGAATAAGCTTGGATATAACATTGTATGGAGCAGAAAAACCGCAAAGCTGAGAAAAGAAAAATGTCCGCACATCAAACTCTTAATCCCCGTACAGTGCTATTCCATCGAACAGTTTGGTGAATTTTTCCATCAAATAAAAGATCTGGAGTTTGATGGATTGAGCCTTCCGGTGAGAAATCTCGAAGCACACGAAATAGCGGTTTTTCTGAGCGCATTTTATAAACTCAATATCCGCATGGTGCATATTCTGGGCACATCGACACTTTTGACCACCGCTCTTGCGGCATATATGGCCAGACATTACTTTGAATGGGTTTCTCTTGATTCTACCGGCTGGCGCCTAATGGCTGAATACAGCTCCTATGTAAATCCTTTGAGCCTTAAAACTCAAAATATCGGCTACAATGTCATCATAGATGAAAATACTAGGATCAATTGCCAGTGTCCATGGTGCAATGGAAAAACTTTTACCTACATAAAAAATTTGCCCTATACCGAAAAAATATCATTCTTAAGGTCTCATAATTTCTGGGTCATTGAGCATGTGGCCGAGGAACTATATGAACATTCCAATACGGTTTTGACTTTAAAAGCTCATCTTATGAAACGTTATCCGGACACTAAAAAAATTGAAATGCTGTGTCGCGCTATAACTATCTTTGACGCCTTAAAGGAAAGGGATATTGATGAAATTCAATTCGTCTGTCAGCAGGAATTTGCAAATGTAATCAACTGAACCATTGCAAAGCGGATATTCATAGTTACGAGGGGGGCTGCTTCTATCCCGGAAGCGGCCCCTTTTTTTTATGCCCATCAATCCGGTCAAGATACAAACTCAAACTCATCTGTCTTGGCACATAGAACAAATAATAAATTCAATCAAAGGAGGATAGCATCATGAAACCAAGTAGAAATGTCCAAATCAATCTGGCGATTCCCGAGCAATACCGAAACCTGCTCCGGAGAATGGCCGCGGAAAGGATGATGAGTGATCCCAGCCAGGTGGTTACCGGCGCATCAATCGCGACAGAGTTGCTGCTGACAGCACTCAAAGACATCGGGATGTTAAATGATGAGCAAGGAGGGAAGAACAATGACTAAAGTTGAAATCGCATTGTCATATCTGGAAAAGGGCTTTTCGGTGATACCCCTATACGGTCCGGAAATGATAAAAAAACCTTCGCCTGCCATCAAAAAAGAATATCAGAAAATATTAGCTGAAAATAAAGCCCTCAAAGAACCCGTAGAAGAAAAAGAAGTGCTCCAGAAATTCATTACCCAGAAATGCAAGCAACCCTTTGTTGGTTGGAAGAAATATCAGAACCAATTACCCACAAGGAAAGAAGTCACTGACTGGTTTACGAAAAATCCTGCAGCCAACATAGGGATCATAACCGGTGCTGTTTCCAATCTGGTTGTCTTTGATCTGGATTCGTCTGCAGCAGTCCATTTCGCCGAGGAAATGGGAGGGTTCCCCGATACAGTCAAAGTAAAGACTGGAAGAGGTTATCATCTTTATATGAAGCATCCAGGGTTTGAGATCAAAAACGACGTTAATAATAATCTAAAACTGGACATTCGCGCAGACGGAGGTCAGGTAGTAGCTCCACCTTCCATTCATGGTTCCGGTCATCAATATGAATGGGTACAAGGCGCTTCTATTTTTGAGATTGAACCCGCTGAATGTTCGGAGTGGATGATCGATTACTTAAAGGATGTAGCTGACGATTTTCATCCATCAAGTGGTCTTGAAAAAACAATCAAAGATACTCCAAGACCTGATGAATCGAAAGCAGACATTCCATCGAGAGCCGTAACTGTTGAAACCAAAACACTTAAAAATAAAAAACGAGATTACCTGGATATATTGACAAATGGTTGTGTCAAGGGAGAAAGAAATTCTTCAGCAATCACATATGTCGGTCATTTATTCAGAACGGGAATGAAAGACAACGAAATCTGGGAAACATTCAGGCTGTGGAACAAGGAGAAAGTCAAACCGTCACTTGGTGAAGATGAATTAAAATCAATATTCGATTCCATAAAAAAAGAAGAAGACAAAAAGAAACAAGCAACCAAGACAATAACCATAGAATCATTTCTGGACAACATCGAAAAAACAGTTATCGAATATGAAAATCATTATGTGAGAATTCCTTTCGCCAATAACAATCTTGTCAAGCTCGAAAGTGTCATGAACGGAGGATTGCTGGGAGGTGCCTTTTATTTACTTGGCGGGATTCCTTCTGCAGGCAAAACCGTTCTGTTGAACAACATCAGCGACAACATCTGCTTAAATGGTTTTCCGGTATTGTTTTTTTCCTACGACGATGAAAAAATTGAATTGCGCCATCGAACCTTCTCCAGATTCTCAGGACAATCCATCGAAGATTTTAACAAGAGGATACCCAAAGATATGAGAAGCATCGGTAAGCTTCCTGAAATTCAGCAGATCCTGAAATTGAAATATGTGGTTGAGCAGATGATCCCCGTGGAGAAATGGTGTGATGTCATTGAGCAGATCAAAAAGAAACATGGACAGGCACCGGTGATCGTCATTGACTACTTGAGAAAACTCCGGACAGAGAAAAGCACTTCTGATGAGCGACTCAGGATAGACGACATTCTGGGACAACTGACGCAGATAGCAAAGACAAACAATATGCCCGTAATAGCGATTTCTGAACTGGGAAGAGATTCCTACAGATCGGGTCAAAGATTGAGTATGGCGTCATTTAAGGAAAGCGGACATCTTGAATATGAAGCAAGTTGGTTGGGAATTCTGGCGGCGGTCGAAGAGAAGGATGGCGCATACATTATCAAGGAAAACTGGGACACCATTATTCAGCATGACGGTAACGTGGACTTGATTATTTTCAAGGCGAAACGAGGCACAGGCGCCACGGAAAGAATTCCCCTGAAAGTCGATATCAATACAATGATTGTGAGGGACAGGGAAGATGTGAACCCGGTTAGTCGGAACTCAAATAGCAGCAAGAAAACAAAGTTCTAACGAACGGGGATGACATTATGACCAAAGAAGAAACTATCGCTATACTTAACAGAATAATAGACGATTACAATAGCGTGCCGGAACCAAAATACCGTAACGCTGACATTGAAAGTCTGAAAACGGATTATGAGCTCCTGATGAAAATAAAAGGACATCAGAAAGGAAACAGACTTTATAAAAACTGTGTCAACGCCATAGCGCAGACGATACATAAAATGACTCCCAGGACCAATGACTGGAGAACCGTTTCTGAAAGAGGGATCAACAAAGCAATCCCGCCCGTGGTCAGAAAAAGGAACCAGCAGATTGAATTCCCTTTCCAGTGGACTGACAACAAATCCGGATGTGCCTGCTTCATCAATGACTACTGGGGAGCCAAGAATTATATGGTGATGGATATCCTCGGGTATTATCTTCTTTTAAAGGAGGGGAAGGATCTCTTGCCCACGGATAAAGCACCCATCTTCACTGATATGAAAAGCATCGCGACAAGGGAATCTGTAATTGCCGGCACAAGCAATAATGCGTCAGTCAATAAAATGACAATGAATGACAAGGATATCCAGAGTATACAAAATACCCGATACCACATCAGGTTTACAGACAGGGATTTCCGTAAAAACACCTCCCAGAATATGAACTCCAGTGACATTCTGAAGCTGCTACTGGAGACATCGCGCGTCGAATTCAAACTGGTTTTCCCTGTGCGTTTAAGGGAAGGAAAAAAGGATCAGGAACATACCTATAATATGAACTTTTTTAGCAGGTTGTTTGAATTCGGTTATATAGACAGGGAAACAAGAAGCGATAGTATCGTCACGCTAAGGGAATACTATGTTTCGTTCAATACGGTATTGGGGGAATTGTTTGCTCATAATCTTCTTTCCCAAAGCTATGACTGGTTGGACAACCGGTTTTATACCCTTCCCTACAATGCGCAGGTCTTCTATAGACGGTTTTTACTAAACAATAACTACAAGAGTATCCCGATAAAAATTGAAACCGTCAAGGAGTGGTTAAATCTCGATGATCAAAACATCACCAATCTCAAAAACACCATCGAGAGAAATATTCTATTCCCTCTCGTGAACCAGGGTTTGATCGACTCCTATCAAAAAGAAAAGGAAGGACTTTACGGACTTAAATATATCATCAAAAGGTCGGATAAAACAAATGCGGAAGCGAAGACTCAGCAATAATATTTTCAATGGATATCGGGTCTGTAAAATCTGGATACAGGGTTTGTAAAAATTGTATCGAGGGTTCGTAAAGAATATATCGAGGGTCTGTAAAATGAAAAAGGATTTAACCCCTTCATAATAATCCGGATCTGAAAATCACAAGATATAATAAGATATAACAAGATATCTTAATCAGGAAAACCCTTTCCCTTCGGGTCGGGTTTCCTCTGGGACTGTTTTATTTTTTTTGTTTTAGATGTTTTTGTAGAACAGTGGAACATTTAAACAGTAGTTTCAGGGATAATTCTCTAAAATCGGCGGATATCCAGTAATAACGGCGACTTAGAGCAAAGTTTTCTGTAAGACCCATCCGGAAATTATTCAAAATACCAAGAAAGCAAATGAAATATATGCATATTTGTAAAATTTATTCTTGACATGTAAGACCCTGTTTGATATGTTCTCTTCATGGCGCATTT
>Ga0208196_1000278_pt1 | contig 71204 bp, 60 predicted proteins | sample AD_JPNNA7_MetaG_FD_184443 | JGI IMG/M metagenome (GOLD analysis project Ga0208196, IMG submission 184443) | Active sludge microbial communities of municipal wastewater-treating anaerobic digesters from Japan - AD_JPNNA7_MetaG (SPAdes) (version 2) | ecosystem: Engineered > Bioreactor > Anaerobic...
TCACGCAGGTTTCAATCCACGCGCCCGCGAGGGGCGCGACTGTTTAGAGCTAATTCTTTATAAACATTGTCTTCATTACATATACTGCGCGATGCTCTGTTTTTTATAGGGTCACTTGATTCAATTTTCAAAGAACGATCTTATATTGCTAATTATTTCCGCTGTTTACGTTTTCCGCGAACCTCCAGGGAAAAGTTTGTTCGTTCATGGTTCGCGCAATCTCCAAATTGACATTCAAAGTTCTCTATCAACGACATCACATACTAAATAAACATTACACGATAAGCGGCCCCTCCTGATCGATTGGTTTTTTTGCGCCCACGTGCTCCACACGCCTTTTCCAGTTCGAGCCCAAAAAGTAAAAGCGCAAACTATCCATCGCGGGATCAATTTCTTTAATTAAGCGGTCCCTAAAAACAGTCCACTGTGCAGGATCAACGATGCATTCAAAAACGGAATATTGAACCCGTTGACCATAGTCCTGACATGTTTTAGCCACACGGCGTAAACGCTTCGGCCCTCTTTCATCCTGCATGGCGACATCATAACTCACAAGAACCAGCATTATTGAAATCACCTCGCAAATTTCTTAAGTCCAAATAAGACCATCATCCCTGCCTTCGCCCGTAAAGGGGCAAAGGAGATACCGGAAGTGAGCATTTACTTCCAGATAAACGGGGGGTATCCGTCCAAATCGCCCCGCAAACAGCGTGCCAGCAAAAGTGCCTGAACATGAAAGAGCATGCCAATGGACACTTTCTCTTCCAGAAACGGATGCAAAATTTCTTCTTGTTTTCTTTCCTGATAGGCAACAAGCAACACCTTGCGGGTTTCGTCATTCATAACGACGGAGCCTGCCTCAGTCTGTTTAAATCCTTTGTGCTGCACCTGACGCAGATTTATGAGCGACAAAACGAGACGATCCGCAAAAAACGGGCGAAACTCTTCCATTAAATCCAACGCAAGGCCTGGTCGGCCCGGCCGATCACGATGCAGGAAGCCGACGGCCGGGTCCAGACCGACCGATTCCAGCGCGCTACGGCAGTCATGCACGAGTAAGGTATAAATAAAGGAAAGAAGGCAATTGACGTTGTCCATCGGGGGACGTCTGTTGCGCTCCTGAAATGAAAATTCGTCTTTCTGCGCCACGATCAAGTGGTCAAACACACTGAAATATGTATGTGCCGCATGCCCCTCCAAACCACGGACCTCATTGAGCGTCTGATTTAACTCCAGTGATTTGAGCGTACGGTTCAGGTTGTCAAGAGCCAGACGCAAAGCTTCCTCGTCTATTTTCCCTGAATGATCCCGCAGGGCCCTTTGAAGCACGGTCCGACAATTAGCAACCTTGCCGGTAACGAAGGCTTTTGCCAATTTGCCCGACAAGTCCTCATTGTCGGCACTTCGATACTGCTCACGGCGCAGAAGAACATTACCGGACACTGGGCCCTGCACCCTTGCGAGAAAACGCCCATGTTGATTCAGAAAACTTATACAGATGCCGTTTTCAGTGCAAAACCCCATCAAAAAAGGGCTGCATGATACATTACCGAAGCATACAATACCACCGATCGTATGTATGGGAATACGTAGGCGCACCTCCTGGTCAATTTTGACCGCCACTGTCTCTCCTTCCTTGGCCAAATAGGCGCCCTGCGTCGTTACATACAATGTATTGAGGAGTTTTTTCATTCTTTATCCAACACTCGCTTCAAATAATTTTCAACTGATCGCTTCTTCTGAATCGTTTGGGGCATGCATTCAGCAATGAGCGAACAGTTTTCACACCGCCTGCCATAAACCGGCCCTGGCGTCCGGCCTGATTCAAGCAGTGCATGAGTTTTCTCAGCGGTATCTTGCGTTTCCCACCGCAGTGCATCATCAAAAGCGACATCCAGACGTTTTCTGGTCTTGCCATAAAAAATAGCACCTGCCGGAATACGCACATTGCGCATTTCTTCCAGACAAATGGCCTGTGCGCAAAGCTGTATTTTATCGCTGTTATCCGGCTTGGCTTTTCCCCGTTTATATTCTACGGGAAAAGCCAGCCAGTTTCCATCCGTCTGACGATGGTATTCAATGACATCGGCCTTGCCAATTAGTCCGAGCGAGAAAGAGCGCAAAGCGACGCCGCGCTCTATATAAAGATCCCCTCTCGATTCATCGCCTTCTTCATGAACATGCTCATGCATAAGACGTCCCTGGGCGGTGAGAAGATTTTCAGACCACATCTGCTCAACATGGATCAGCGCACATTGCCGCGGACAAAAGGCGTAATGCTGCAGGGCGGAAAGTTGGATGAAGTCGTCTTCACTATACATATCACCGGCTATTACCTAATTATTTACCTAATTTACTAGTTATTACCTAATTTATGTTTTGCGCCATTTTGACGACCGTCCCCGGCTTAGACACCTTACATCGCCTTCGGCCTGCATATCTTTCAGGACACGGCGGATCATATCCACACTTACACCCGGCAGCTTTCTTTGCAAATCAGCCACGCTGAAATCGCCCGAAAATCCGTCAACTGCTTTTTTTACAAGCAATGTTTTTTCACCTCTGGGTTGCGGCATCTGCCTCATTCTTTCTTCAAATTCTTTATAAGCGCTCCTAATGATGAAACAAACAAAATTTATGTAGTGCCAGGGATTATGCTTCCCTTCGTGCCAGCCTTCTGAACTCAGTTTCAGCGTTTCGTAATACCTTTCTTTATTCTGCTCAATAAGGCGTTCCAGACTGACGTATCTGCCTACCTCAATTCCGGCATGATAGCATTGCAGAAGCATCAACAATCGTGAGACCCTACCGTTACCGTCGCGGAAGGGGTGAATGCAAAGAAAATCAAGATTGAACGCTGCCAGCGCAACGACCTGATGTATCATTTCTTTCTGGACAAATTCACTCCATGAATTGGTGAGCCCATCCATAAACAAATCAGTTTTTTTTGCCGGCACCGTTTTAAATCTGATACTTGATGTTCCGTCCATCCGCTTCTCAATGATGTCACTGTCCTTTTCCTTATACTTGCCCGCGTCCCAGATTTCACCACGGGTAAGCGAATGCAGTTTTTTACATGTCGTTTCAGTAATTGGTAATCGGGGGCCCTGCAAATGGATTAGGTTCAACGCTTCTCGATAACCGCGCACTTCTTCCTCCGATCGGTCATGAAGAAGCGTTTTTCCGAAAATGATGGTGCCGATGCGCTTTTGCTCCACCTCGATCCCTTCGATGCGGTTAGACGAAACAGCACTCTCAATCAGGGCATGCTCTTTGAGCGACTTCAGCCTCTGCGGCGACTGCTTTGTGTAAAGCTCCTGCTTGCCCTTGGATTCGCTGATATCGGCCAAGTACCAGGATGTTGTTGCGGGAATTGATTCCAATCCCGCAATAAACTTTTTCAAGGTCATCATACGTTTGTTAACTCCTTGCCCCGGTAAGGTTACCCACCCGATGCCCGCCATACGGCGGGATCAGGGCAGAGTGTTTTATGAGCAGTTATATTTTTATTTCCGCAGTTACACCCGCGGGAACTTTTGACGGGTCAAATTCTAGCGCGTAATCTGAAAAAGACCTCGCTGGTTTGCTTGTATCTTTACGCACAAGTTTGACCATATCAAACAATTGATGCGCAGGGGCATTACCAAGTGCTGTTGCATGCTTAAAAACGATTAATTTGCGGGTAGCCATCAAACCACGCGCGGCTGAACGATCGTGTTCAAACATATCAACGAGTGCTTTCCAAAAAATATCCAAATCATCTTTGTTAAAACCTGTCTGGGCGGCAAGATGCGGTGAAATAAACCCGTGTGCCACATAGATACCATAAGGGACAGTATGCTTTCGCCCCATAGTGCGATTATCCCCGGACTGCTTTTCCTCCTCTGCCTCCGTAGCTACCGCCATTCGAGTAATGGAATGTTCCAATGTAACAATCGGATCAACAGACCGTGCAAAAGTCATTTGTACTGGTCCGCGTACCTGGCCGCAGTTTGGTGCCGATTTCAATGACATGACGGCGCCGAATGTGCGGATATCGTAGTAGTCTTGGCACATCTTGCCTTTTCCCTTTTCTGTTTCTTCGGCTGTCGGCTTCTTAGGTTTCGCGTCTTTGAGGGTGTTTTTGATGAAACTGGCAAGCTCTTTGGTTAATTGTTGTTCCTTGATCCACTGTTGGATGGCCTTCTTATCGGCATCAGCTGCCACAACTAACATTTGTTGTTCTTCAATATCAGTGTCTTCAATTGAAAGTCCATCAGGTAAATCTATCTCTTCAAAGGTTGTTTTTAAATCAGCAGGAATTTCCTTTTGGGAAATCTGCCCTGTCGGGATGCCTAAATCGCTGAATGCTTTGAAATGTGCACGGCCTAAAACAGCTTTCTCTTTTATGTAAATATCGTATCCCTTTTCAGCTTTTCCATCTTCGTTGGTTTTTGTAAGTTGTATGAAATTTCTAATTTTCCGTTTAAGACAAACATCCGTTACCAAGCCTTTTCCGGTTTCCGGATCGACACGCGGCAGGTTGCCAGCGTCGGGATCACCATTAGGGTTGCCATCCTGCACGTCAAAAATAAGAACGAAATCATAACGATTTTTAATTTGATTATTCATATCTATGCTCCTTTCCTTTGATAGTTAGATTTATTTGTTAGTTTTCTTCGTCCACAAATCCTGGCTTTGATGATAATAACCTAATGCAAAGCGCCCTTGATTTTCCAAGGTTAAATGCGCAGGAAAGTCTTTTATTGGACACATGATTTCTCCCAGCATTTGTTTGCGTATTTTAAAAAGTCCCGGGCTATTTTTTTCCAGTTTTGAGAGATGATGACTAGACAGTCGTATTAAGGTTGCAAAAACAGTAATTGGCGTGCTGGATGCCGCACTGAAAAATCTGTCTCGTATAGTTGCATTAAGGCCAGGATTTGCTTCCATTTGAATTTTTTCCAGCACGGCAAAAAGCCGACCAAGCCGGTAGCCAATGTTTGTATTTTCCGGGTCAAGGCACATAGTAATCTCCTTTTCATTATTTTGATTATTAAAACGTAATGCGCGATTTAAACATGCTTTGATTAACGCGGCACGCTCATAAGGTACGTTGGGCTCCGGTTTACCGGTTTTTTTATTTTTCTTTGCCTGTTCTGCATAATTTCGCCGAATCGCTGCCTGAAGCAATGTTACTGGATACGGCAACCCTTGTAAAATCGACCGCATTACTTCGCCAGCAAGATTGGGCGGTATATTTTCGTATTTATTTTGTGCGGCAATTGAACGGAGTAATCTGTCCATCGGTAAGGCTGAATCAATCTTGGCACTATGCGTAATGGAAAGATCATCTATATGCTGTTTGAACCGTGTCCCCATTTCAACAACCGTTGCAACATGCCAAAAACGCACGGCGATGCGCGCAGCATTTGGAGAAAGGCCAAGCACATAAAACCGCTGATTTTCATCAGGTACGACATAGGTGCCGTTCCATATGGACGCATACAGAGCTTTAACTGCTTCAGTATTTCGGTCAGGATCATCTTTGGGTGGTTCTGAAAAGAAGTAAAAAGTATCTTTTTCTAAAGCAGATGATTTTTCCGACCAGAAAACGGCAGTGGCATCGCCAACACGGATTCTCTGTTCCTTTGACTTAAGAAGCGTATTTAATCCTGTCGTGTAAGCGAATTCAGCAGATTTACTTACGGGTGCATTAAGGCATTGTTCTTTGCCATACGAGTCGTAACCCGAATTCTTTTGAAAGGCTACAAGGCTCTTTGTATCTTTATCAATGGGTGTACGGCCATGTATTCTAGCAATTTCTTTATATTCACCAGTTATCAAGCAATTCGCAAATATTTTATCGGATCTTTGTTCGTTTTCAACATTTTCAATTTTCTCATCCTCCAATACAGTTGAACGAACGTGATCTTGAATTATTTTTCGACATGGTATTGGTTCGACATCGTCAACCAAACCAAAAGTCATATTGCATGATCGCATCCTCAAGCATTCAGACCAGACGGGATGCTTTTTAACGTCTGAGATACCGCCCTTCTCATAGAATAACTTTATTGCTTTAACACCTTCGTCTTGTTGCAAATTATCAGGTAAAGTTTTTAATGCATTTAACCATGTTTCATGTTGTTTAATTGATTTTGGATCAGATTCTGGGACGCCAAACAAATAGCCAATATGATCCCAAAGAAGGAAGGTTGTTTGATAGCTCGTTCCACCCGAGCGGGGTTTTGACCTTGGTAACATAAACTGTTTACGTGTCCCGGGCTCTTCTTTCGTTGACTTTAAATTGACAAACTCGCCGTTTGGTTTAATTACAACAATAAAAGGAATTTCTTTCTTTTCAAAACCTTCCGGTGCTATATCACTCGCTGGATCAGCCGCTTTTCGATCATAATATTCTTTTAGTGCCTGCAGAATCATCTTCGCACCTCCTTACTTTCCGGTGGCGGTACAAAGATAACACCGTTTTCTATTTTTGCCCGGAAAAACATCGGTTTGATATCCTTTGGATCGGAATAATCGAGATCGTAGAGCATCCAGCCAAGATCGCGGGTTTCAGGAACAGGTGTTGATAGTTCACTATCAGGATCAATCAGACAAACATCGGCGGCAAATTCCCGGCAGCCAAGATAGGGATGATGGAAATGCTGCCCTTTCCTTGCCCGCCTTTCAAACATGGCGGCATATTTGGCCTCGGTTTCATCCTTGCGCACGTCTGACTTTTTCAGATCGGTTATTTTTTCTTCATCAATAAACCATTCCGGCACAGGGTTGAGCACGCTGCCTCGTTTTTCCGGCGGAATAAATGTGAAATCCGCGTGAAGACGATATTTCACGTCGCGCAGGAAGAGCCCAGCCCTTTGCTGGCGATCAACTTCTATAAATATTCCATTCGATTTAGGCGAAGCGACCTTGCCAACCTCATTGCGACGCACAGAAATCCATCTTATCGGCGCAAGCAATTCGATTTTCTTAACTTGCCAGCAGATGGCCGGTTTCCAGAGAATGGCGTCGAAAATAGCGCGGGCCGCGGAGGGTGTTATGACATCATAACTTACGCGCTCAACTTTCATTTCCGGTCGGGTGAAGCAAGCGTAATCACCACTTACTTCAAGACAAAAACCTTTCATTTTTATCCTCCTTTCCATTTGTATTAAATGCACAAATCACTTGGATCATAATTATCACTGAAGATGTCCAAGCCGACTTGCGGATTATATAGATGTGTATCCACTTGTACAAGAATACCGTCTTGAATTTCTTCAATCCGGCCTTCAAATTGCAGACATTTTCCAACTTCAGGTCTTACGCTCACGGTATAACGCTGAAGCGCGCGCATGAGTTCACGATTAGGACCGACAAAGCGTAGTTTTTCAATCAGTTTGTCATTGTTATTGAAACGCACAATAATCGTAACAGTTTCATCTTTAATCAACTGGAATTCCTGACTGGCAGTGCGAAATTGCACATTGCCGTCCGGATTTACGTTTTTTACAAGTCTATCCCGCCACCATGCTTCGCCATTATCATTGATGCTCGCATTATAATGCTCTGAATAGCGTTGGAAAGCATCCAGTGTTTCAGGCAAAAAGCCGGGGATCGCCATTAATTCCCTGGTCGTATCTTCGCCCTTACGGAGAAGACCGGGGGGTGCAGGTTGTGGGGCTACAAAGACTTTCACGATTCCCGGTTCAGGTTTTATACCTTCACGGTTACAGCGGCCTGCGGCTTGATTGATTGAATCAAGCCCAGCGATAGCACGATAAACAACAGGAAAGTCGATATCAACGCCGGCTTCCACCAATTGCGTGCTAATCACACGCAATGTTGAGCCCTGCTTTATCCGTTTCTTAATTTCAGTGATAATTTGTGATCTATGTTCGCCACACATCAAGGCAGATAAATGGATTGTATCTTCCGGCATTTCTCTCCATAACTCATAGCAATCGCGTCGAGTATTTACAATGCAAAGTACTTGCTCGTGCTTTGTTAGTTCAGATGCAAGGGAAGGCCAGTCATTTGGTTGTTTCATGTCCCGCGGGAAAATGATGTTGGTCCTTTTAAGTTTTTCATAAAGCTTCTTAGGGTCTGGGATAATTTCGACCGGCTTATAGCACAGATTCGGTAATGAGGGTTGTGTTGCAGTTGAAAGAAGGAATGTTACATTGTAATCGGTTACCAGACGGTTGATCGCCTCAACACAGGGATGAAGAAGTTCTGGCGGTAGTAACTGTGCTTCATCTAGAATTACTACGCTATTGATTATATTATGAAGTTTGCGACATCGTCCTGGTCTGGCAGAGTACAGTGATTCAAAAAATTGCACACTCGTTGTAACAATAATCCGTGCATCCCAATTTTCAGCGGCCAAGGTATGTTGGGGCGTTTCATTTTCAGGTGCAATATTACTATGATGTTCAACAACATTTTCTTTGCCAAAGTATTTTCTAAGTTCATCGGCTGTTTGTTCAATAATGCTTGTATATGGTATGACGTAGATAATTCTGTCTTTATAATGATCGGGATTTGTGGCGTGATGCAACGCAAAAGCTGTTCCTGATAATGTTTTCCCACCACCAGTTGGAACAGATAGGGAGTATAAACCGGGTGCTTGTTTTGCTATTGTGCAGCATGTTGTAAAAATCTCGGAGCGTATACGATTTACATATGTATCCTCTGCTTCCGTCATCATTTCTTTCATCTTTTTGTCAAACTTTGGTTTAAGCTCAATTAGTGTGGGGAATGATGGACGTTGTTCATGCTTCTGTCTATCCATAAATAATTCAGTATCCAAAAAGTCTGCATCAACGAGGCATGAATAAAGCATCCGAACCCACATATGATAAGCAAAGGCATGACCGTCCTGACACTGCATGGCAAATGCCGGTGGCTTTAAATTAACGGATGTCTTTTCTAGATATCGTGTTGCATACTCTTTTACCCGATCGGCAATTTGTTTTTCCTCTGACAAACGATGCAACATCGATGCTCGTCCGCCATGATAATCCGGCAGGCCAGCATGATGTCCGATAACCAGATAAGCCAATGTTTTGCCAATGATGTTTGTAAAACGCTCATAAGCAAGAATGCCTCCAGCACCTGAATGATTCGGATGCGAGTCTTTGTCATTATCGTCAGCATCTGAATGATTGATTCCACGAACTTTTTTCAGATATGATTGGAAGGCTGGATTTGCCTTGCCCAGATCATGAATTATTCCTGCATAAAATGCCCAGTCGGCAGAGTGAAAAGTTTCAGCAAATGATTTAGCGCGTGATGCCGTACCTGTTAAATGTTCGTCGAGGGACTGCATTCTTCCATCTTCAGATATGTGTGCTATATGTTCCATTTTCTTTCCGATCGATTTGATATAGTTGCACAGAGTCTGCTATACAACCTGCTTCGTCTGCATATCTCTCATCCCCATTGCCTCATTGCAAGCTCTCTCAATTCGCGCCGCAGCATTTTTTGTATTTTCTGCCGCTGCCGCAGGGGCAAGGGTCGTTCCGGCCGACTTTCGGCCCACTCCGTACAGTTGTTTCACGGGAAGATTCCCGCAGAGCGGCGACAAAGGCCTCGCGCATTACTTTCGCGTGATCGCGGAGAATGTCCACGCAGTCGGGTAGAGCATTTATAATAATCATATAGATTTCTTCATCGCTTTTAGGTTGTTCTCCGGGTTCGAGTTCAAACAAGTCGCTTCTTTCTTCTTCAAAAGCGATCGCACTTATTATGGCGCACGCATCCCTGACCTCAAGGATCTCCTCCGGGATATCACCTTCCGAATCCTCATAGGTCAGCCCCCAGTTATGAGGCCTGAGCATCAGCCCTTCGAACAGTCCGTGTGCCCAGTCCTCGACATCGACAAGCATTTTCCCCGTCAATTTATCATAATCAAAGGGAAAATAAAGTTTGTCATTGTTGGAAGCGGTTATGAAACGATTGTAAATTTCCATCAGATAGCCGAAGCCGTCTTGTGCGTCCTTTTCGTTTTCAAACAGCGGTCCGTCGCTCGCGAATACGACTGTGAGCCATTCACTGGGCATGACAGGCTCAGGCGTCAGAGCCAGACCAAAGAAAAAGCCGTGCAGTTGGGCGGGATTAAAACTACAATCGGGATCTGTGACCTTTGACAAAATGCCTTTAAGTTTCCTGCCTTCGCCTGCTGTAAACATTTTCATCATTTCACCGTTAAACCTTTCCTGATTTCGGATTTTTTATTGATGTTCTGATAACTATATATGCTCTGGAGTTCTTCATTCTGAAAATTGGCACAGAGGTATTGAAATATCTGGTTTGGCCGGTGTGCGTTTTGTGAATCATTACACATGTATCATTCCTTTGGCTTTTTTATAAACGCTACCCCACGGAACACAAATGATGAATCGAAGATGCGCCATGATTATATGCGCTGCGGAAAAATAATCAATTGTTTTATGGAATTGAAGGTTTCACGAGGAGGTCGGCAAAGGATATGTGCGTGGATAAGCGACTTTCTTTAGCGCCGCGTCCTTCACTGCCCTTTTTTATCCGCATTTTTCAATAGCCTTTCGGGCATCCGCGGGATTTAAAAACAAAGGTTCGTTGAGTTCACCTGTAGCATCCCTGGCTGGGCAGATTCCCGCCAGCCCGGTTTTTCCAACTGCCATGGGAACCCATGATCCGGCACACACGACCACGGGAGCCGATAGAGGGCAACTCCCCTCTTTGAGGCAACCTTCTCATACTGAGTCAACCCGTCACGTGCCAGAATATAGTTGAAGTGCAGCCCCTCAACGGGCTCTCCAGGCCGGTACAGTGGCACCTCCCGATGGAGGTATGTCGCCCCACCGACCCAGGCCATGTCGACAACATCCACGCGAATCCCGCAGATGTCGTCACGCTTTCCTGCCTCCATCAACAGCCGGTTGGCCGCTGCGAAGTCACCCCAGGCGCTGGATTCCGGTCGGTCAAGGTATGCCCCCAGCTTCCCCATGGTGAGAAAAGGCGTTTGTGCCAGTGAAATAAGCCCGAAAGCGACCACCAACAATGCAGGTGCCATCCGGTGGCGCGCCCCTCTCAACGCCACTCCTACACAGGCGGCGGCAAGAGGCAGCGCAGGCACAATAAAGCGAATTTCCTTGTGCGGCGAAATCATGTGCGCAACGACGAAAATGGTAAACAGTGAAGGCAGCACCCAGGCACGACGCCACAGCGCTCCGGCCAGACCAAAAAGCAGTACCAGGGATACAGCAGGCATCGAGCTGAATAGATGATATGGATAAAAATGCCACGGTGCGCTGCCCCATTTTTTAGCTCCGTTTTCAATAATGTTGAACCGCAAATAGACAAAGGCTGAGTGAAACCATCCTCCCCACTTCACATCCGGCAAATGGTGCCATGTGACAGCGTCCAAAGCCCCGTAAATCACCGCCCATGCCCCCAGTCCCAAAAGTGAATACCACAAGGTTCGCCATTGACGACCTGCCGCCAATACCGGCACCACACCCAAAACAAATAGCGCACATTGCAGACGCAACAGCACCGCGATGCCCAGCAGACTCGACGCCAGCAGCACCCGGAGCGGGGCAGGCGATCTGCGTTCGAAAAGCAGTGCCAGGCCCCACACAACCGCCACCAGAGAGGCATTTTCAGACATGGCCCGTGGAGCGAAATACACAGCCAGCGAAGCGAAGGACCAAAGAGCCGCTGATGCCGTCGCACCCTCTTTTGACGCCCCGAAGGCCATGGCCAATCGGTACACGCCCAGGGCGGCCACCACGCCCGCCACGGCAAAGATGATCTTCACCACTCTCACATAGAATTCCGGAGTATCCAGTCCCGAAAGCACACACACTTTGAGAATGGCAGCCACCAAACCGGGCATCGCCCAGGTTCGCGCACCTTCCACGTATTCCCAGGAAAGAAGGCCATAGCCGAAAACCAGGGCATGGGCGGGCTCAAAGGATTGATAGATTTCATCCGGCCAGAAAATCCCGTCATCAAAAGCACCGATGATGCGAGCCGCCAGTCCGATCAAGAGACTGCTCCACAGCAGCATCCGCCAGGAAAATAACCCCGGCACAGAGCTCTTTAGTCCCGACGATTTTGTTCGTTCGTTCATGGCGAAGGCACCATTCTTCAGCTCCGGCACGGGCTGCTTTCTTTGGAGCAATTTTTTATCTCCTTATCAACATCTATCCCGGCCGCATCCCCGAGTCGTTTTTGCGGCGCTGTTTATCAGCATAAAATCGCTTCTGTTCACGGAGAATAAAAAACATATTTTATGGGGCAATAGTATTATGCTGCTTGTCAAGGAAATTAAGACCTTCCCATATTTGTTTTATTTTTAGAGCTTTCTTAACAAATGGAAATACACAAAAATAATCAAACCATAGTTCAATTTAAAACAAACAGGTGCATTTACCCTCTAATTCTGATTCAAACCGGCTTATCACTAATTATATTAGTTACATACAATAGATTCGGCGCGCCGAATTGCTTATATAGATACAGAAAATATGGGTGCATTATGGGTGCAAAACTGACCTAATTTGCGCTAAGTTGCGGAGATCAAAAAAAAGGTTCCCAGCGTAATTGCCTAAGAACCTTGATTTTATTGGTGGGCCGTGCGGGGATTGAACCCGCGGCCAACGGATTAAAAGTCCGCTGCTCTACCTCTGAGCTAACGGCCCGCTCGCCAGGAGCTGTTTAAGAACAAGGCTCTCTAACAGCTCGCCGGATACCTGTCAAGCGGAAACTGAAAGTTTTCAGTTTTCAAACGGATTTTCCAGTTCGATGGTTTCTTCGCGTCCTGCGCCGACGGAAACCAGCGCGATTTTCGTGCCGGATAGTTCTTCCAGACGCGTCAGATACTTCCGGGCGTTCTCGGGAAGTTCTTCGATAGTCAAGGCCTGGGATATCTGTTCCTGCCAGCCGGCAAACTCCTCATAAACAGGCTCACAGGATGCCAATGCACGAAGGCTGGCCGGCACCGCGTCTGTAAGGAGTTTCCCTTCACAGCGGTAGGCGGTGCAGATTTTGATGGTCTCGAGGCCCGTCAGGACGTCAAGTTTGGTTACGGCAAGTCTCGTGATGCCGGAGAGGCGAACGGACTGACGGACCAAAACCATGTCCAGCCAGCCGCAGCGACGTTCCCTTCCGGTTGTCGCGCCGAATTCCTGACCGACCCGCTGCATGTGGGCACCGACTTCATCTTTGAGCTCGGTGGGAAATGGCCCCTCTCCCACGCGTGTGGTGTAGGCTTTGACAATGCCCACCACGGCGGATATCGTTCCCGGCCCGACACCGCTGCCGCAGGTGGCATTACCTGAAACGGTATTGGAAGAAGTGACGTACGGGTAAGTGCCGTGGTCTATGTCAAGATGCCCGCCCTGCGCTCCTTCAAAAAGAATTTTTTTCCCTTTTTTGATTTCCCGATCAAGAACCACCGAAGTGTCGGTTACAAAGGGCTTGATTTTCAAGGCCAGACCCAGATATTCCGCCGCTATCTTTTGTTCATTGAGAGGCTTCGTTCCGAAAAAATTCTTCAACAGAAAATTCTTTTCTTCCAGCGCATGGTGCAGTTTTTCTCTGAACAGTGCCTCGTCAAATAAATCTCCCACGCGGATACCGATCCTGGCCGCCTTGTCTTCATACGCCGGGCCGATGCCACGACCGGTGGTGCCGATTTTTTTGCCGGTTGCACGGGCTTCCCGCGCCTGATCCAGAGCACGGTGATAAGGCATGATCATATGCGCTTTTTCGCTGATGAAGAGCCTGGTGTTGGCGGGCATCTGACCGCCTGCCGTCAGCTCCTCCATTTCCTGAATAAAAACCAGCGGATCAAATACCACGCCGTTGCCGATGACGCAGGTTTTGTTGTCATGAAGAATGCCGGACGGGATCAGATGCAAAATCGTTTTTTTACCTTTGACGACCAGTGTGTGCCCGGCGTTGTTGCCGCCCTGAAAGCGCACAACGACATCAGCCTTCCCCGTGTAAAGATCAACGATCTTTCCTTTACCCTCGTCACCCCACTGGGTGCCTATCACTGCAACATTAGCCATGAGTCATTCTTCCTGCCTTTTCATCCTGTAACGCAAAACGGGCCACAGTGTTTTTCGCAACCTGTACGGCTGATGCCGAAGATTGCTCATATCGCTTAAAACGGCCGGGACTGCTCAGTCAGAGCCCCGGCCGTTATCTTCAGAAATAATTTATCTGACAGCGAACTCGCAATATTAACTGCTTAAAGGCCTTTCACCTTCTCGTTGAACACCTTTTCCAGCTCGGCCAGCGCCACCTTGAGATCTGCCTCCTCGACGGTCGGACCGCACCAGAAACGGTAGCCTGCCGGAGCATCCTTGTAGGAGTTTATGTCATGGGCGACATTTTTCTTGCTCAGATCAGAGGCGATACTTTTGAGGAATTTGCTTTTCGCGTCTGCGTCAAGCGCGGCAACCTTCGGGTGAATAACCGACAGGCACACGGAGGTGTTGGAACGTGTTTTCGGGTCGGCAGCCAGAAATTCAATCCAGTCTGTCCTGGCGACCCATTCCTCCACCGCTTTCAGATTCGCTTTGCTTCTGGCAATCAGGCCGTCAAGACCTATTTTATCCGCCCAGGATAGTGCATCCAGATAGTCTTCCACGCAAATCATGGAAGGTGTATTGATGACGTCACCGTCAAAAATCGCCTTGTTGATTTTGTCGCCTTTTTTCAGGCGGAAAATTTTCGGCATGGGCCAGGGAGGCGTGTAGGATTCCAGGCGTGCCACAGCGCGGGGACTCATGATCATCATGCCGTGGGCCGCTTCACCACCGAGGCATTTCTGCCACGAATAGGTCAAAACGTCGATTTTACTCCAGTCGATTTCATTGGCAAAAGCATAGCTTGTGGCATCACACAGGGACAGGCCTTCGCGGTCGGCGGGAATCCAATCCCAGTCAGGAATGCGCACGCCGCTGGTGGTGCCGTTGGAGACAAAAACCACGTCGCCCTTCCAGTCCACTTTGGAAAGGTCGGGAATTTTACCGTAATCCGCCTTGATGATCGTCGGGTTCAGTTTGAGCTGCTTGCCGACATCGGTGGCCCAGCCGTCTGAGAAGCTCTCCCAGACCAGCACGGTGACGGGTTTGGGACCCAGAAGCGACCACATCGCGCACTCAAAGGCACCGGTATCGGAGGCCGGCAAAATACCCACAAGGTAATCTGACGGGATATTCAAAATTTTGCGTGTGTCGTTTATTGCCTTGACAATTCTTTCTTTACCCAGCGCGGAACGGTGCGAACGTCCTACCGGGGCGCTTTTTAACGCCTCAATGCTCCACGCCGGCCTTTTGCTGCAGGGACCGGAACTGAAATTTGGGTTTTGCATAAATAACCATCCTTAAAAATAAAGTTACTGAAAATATCGCCGAAGTCATACCAGCATCATTTCCTTTTCTCAAGGAATTTCCAAGCGGGCACCTCTGACGGCTTTCGCCGCCGCGCGCAAATATCAGGTCAACCGGGTCGAGACAATAACAATTTTTGACTTAAGTCAATTACTATGTTGTAAATCAATGTATGATTGCACGCCAGATGCAGATTGGCAAAAAATAAAAAGACCGTTTGACCAAAAGGAGGGGAACATGACACAAAAAGTAACGCAAATTGGTGATTTAACAAAGGCATTTACACTTGCTGAGCTGGCGTTGTATCAGGATCATTCGGTGGTAAGCCGGGAAATCATCCGGAAGCCCTCCGGAAACATGACCATTTTTGCCTTCGACCAGGACGAAGGCTTAAGTGAGCATACTGCCCCGTTTGACGCACTGGTATATATTTTGGAGGGAGAGGCGGAAATAAGCATCGATAAAAATCCCCATGTCGTGAAATCAGGGGAGATGATTATCATGCCGGCCGGAAAGCCGCACGCGCTGCGGGCATTAACGAAGTTCAAAATGCTCTTGACACTTTTTAAATAAACACCAGGGAGGAAATTATGAAATTTGAAATCACGCCCGCCGTTGATTGGGTGGGAAAAATCGACTGGGAACTCTTGAAATTTCACGGCGAGGAATACTCAACACACCGCGGCTCGTCCTACAATGCTTATCTGGTAAGGGATGAAAAAATTGCGCTCATTGACACGGTCTGGCGTCCCTTCGCCAAAGAGTTTGTCGATAATCTGGCCAAAGAGATTGACTTGAACAAAATCGACTACATTATCGCCAACCATGCCGAAATTGACCATTCGGGGGCCCTTCCAGAATTGATGAGCCGCATTCCCGACAAACCAATTTACTGCACGGCGAATGGGGTTAAATCCATCAAGGGACATTTTCACAAGGATTGGAATTTTCAGGTCGTCAAGACGGGTGACAAATTATCACTGGGGAAAAAAGATCTTGTTTTCGTGGAAGCAATGATGCTGCACTGGCCGGATTCCATGATGACCTACCTCACCGGTGACGCGATTTTGTTCTCCAATGACGCATTCGGCCAGCATTTCGCGACCGAACATATGTACAATGATCTTGTCGTGCAATCGGAGCTGTACGAGGAGGCCACCAAATATTATGCCAACATCCTCACTCCCTTTTCGCCGCTGGTGACAAAAAAAATCAACGAAGTGGTGGCGCTGGGTCTGCCGCTGAATTTCATCTGCCCCAGTCACGGCGTCATCTGGCGCGACAACCCCCTGCAGATCGTCCACAAATATCTGGAATGGGCAAATGATTACCAGGAAAACCAGATTACGATTATCTATGACACCATGTGGGACGGCACACGCGTACTTGCCGAAAATATCGCCAAAGGAATCAAACAGGCAGACGATAAAGTCACGGTCAAGCTATACAACATCGCCCGCAAAGACATCAACGATGTCGTGACGGAGGTATTCAAATCCAAGGCGATCCTGCTTGGTTCACCCACGATCAACAGGGGCATCTTAAACACGATGGGCGCTTTCATCGACATGGTCACCGGCCTGAAATTCAAAAACAAAAAGGCGGCGGCTTTCGGCTGTTACGGCTGGAGCGGAGAGAGCGTAAAAGTTCTCTCAGATCGTCTGGCTGCAGCCGGATTTACTATGGTTAACGACGGCATGAAAGCTCTTTGGCAGCCGGATAACGATGCGCTTGCCGAGGCATTTTCGTACGGACAGAAATTCGCCGGCGAAGTCAGGGGCAACTAACAAAACTCTCCGACATACAAACTGTGTTGGCGGGCGGCTTACCGCCCGCCTCTCAGCTTTCTTGGCTACTATCATTCACTACAAGCTCTGCACTTTATTTCCCGTTCGTGGTGCGCCTGTCGAAGCACACTTCGCTGTGAACACTACAACCCGTTCGTGCTTGGTTCTAATGCCCGTTCGTGCTGAGACTGTCGAAGCATGAACGGGCAGGCTCGAGAGTCCCGCCCACTTCGACAGGCTCAGGGCGAGCGGAGATTGAAAATAATATACCTATCAACCATCAACTATCCACCACAGCGCCATGAGCAACAAGCCATAAGCTATGAGCTACCCCCCATGCCCGGCGCGGCCACAACGAAGGATAAAAATAATGTTCCTGCTCGCTACTGTCCCAACGTTAATTGAATAAATACATATGGTTGCCGACTTCTATATTTTCCGATGCTATCTCAATATCCTCAAGCGCCTGTAAAAGCGGTATTTTCTCGAAAAGCGTTACGCTGACAATTTGTAATAATCGTGCAGAGGCTTTGGTCCAGTTTCAACTGCTTCTTGATAATCGCCGACAGAACATAAATCGAGATGGCAATCCAGATTTGTGTTTTTACCGCGAAGAAAAATATTTCAAATCGATAAATAACTTTTTATTGCTTTTTCTCATTGTTTTCTATATTTCACGTCGTCTGTCAGCTCAAACTTTGGGACAGTTGTGACAGTACATAGGAATTGATCAAATCTTATAAGAGGCTTACGTTTTGTCAACAACGGCAAAAAGCAAAATTTTATTTCTTTTGATCGTTCCTGCTATTCTGTATATTATATCCCTGAATATCACGCCGCTTCTTGATCCAGATGAAACCCGATATAGTGAAATAGCAGACTCCATGAATGATACCGGGGATTACGTGACTCCTCGGCTCAATCATGTCGTTTATCTGGAAAAGCCTCCCTTGACCTTCTGGGCAACGGTGCTAGCTTTCAAAGCATTTGGCAAAAATGAATTCTCCGCTCGCTTATTTGCCGGTCTTTGTGCTTGGGGATGCATCCTATTAACCTTTGCTATGGGTTCATATTTATACGACGAAAAAACAGGCCTTTACTCCGCAGGTGTGCTGAGCACGTTCCTGTATATTTACGTTTTGGGGCGCATGAATATTCTGGACATCCCTTTAACCTTTTTTGTCGGCTTGGCTACGTGGGCAGGTTATCGTTACATGGTCGGGGAAAGATCGGTGAAAAGCTGGCTCTATCTTCTATATGCGGCAAGCGCCCTGGCTTTTCTCACAAAAGGACTGATAGGAATAATATTTCCATTTGCTATTCTTGTCCTGTGGCTTCTTGTTTCGAAAAAAGGACGGGATATTTTAAAACTTATTTCTCCCGTGGGGCTGCTAATTCTGGCCGCAATTGTTTTTCCGTGGATCATTCTCGCACAAAAGGCGAACAAAATATTTCTCTGGTATTTTTTCGTGTATCAACATTTCCTCCGCTATGCCACAAAGATTCACGGGCGTTACCAGTTCATTCTTTTCTATTTACCTGTTGTTGTCCTTGGAATTTCCCCTTGGATTGCTTATCTGATCCAGGCTATTCGAGCTAAATATGCCGGTTTGTATAACGTGGTTTTTGGCAGGATGAAACTTTCCTTTCTCATTACCTGGATTGTCTTTATCTTTATCTTCTTTTCTGTCTCATCCTCAAAGCTTATTCCCTATATTGCCCCTGTCTTCCTGCCCCTTGCCGTTATTCTCGGACATCTGTTCAGAGGGTATGATGAGCAGGAATGGAGACCCTTGAGAAAAATGACGGACAAGCTGTATCACTACCTGCCTGTCATCTTACAGTCACTATTGTTTATTGCATTGCTTCTTCTACCTCTGATCCTGAAAGATAAAACCGAAATCGGCGGCGATTTAGTGATTACGCAACCCCGAAACTGGATATGGATGATCCTTCCGCCTATTATCATTCAACTTCTCATGATTATTTTACCTGACATAATCAAGCGACGCTTTAATTCCGGCTGGTTCTCTACGGCGTATCTGCTTTCCGCCCTTTTTCTGGCGTCCCTGATACATCCGGTCTCCGCCTTCTTGGAACCATACAATAGCTCATATCAACTGTCACAGGCCATCAAACAAAATCTTCCTGCCGGTGAGATGATTTATCAGTACAAGAGTTTCTCCTATGGCATTGAAAATTATACGGACATCAGAACTGCTGTGGTGGGAAGTTTCGGCGAGATGAACCTTGGCGTTGTACTAACAGCAGCAGATGAAAGAGCAAAGTATTTTCTGTTTCCACATGATTTTTTTCTTCTCGTAAGAGAAAAAAAGGGGGCTGTTTATTGCGTTACGACCAAGGAGAATAATTTAAAGGAATTGAGAAAAGAGTTCCCCCATCTACAGGTCATCTGGTCTAATAATATCCAGCACTTTGTGCGATTACAGCACTAAAAATATCATCAAATTTTAAATAGCAAAAAGTATCTTGTCGATGGCTGTTTTTTCAATAAATTAACTGGAAAAGGGAAATTTGCCGTATCATGAGGCGTCTTAAAATCGGAGTATTGCAGGTGTGGCATTGGAAGGCGGCCCTTCTTCGGAAAGACAAGATTAAAAATGGGGAATAATTGATAATACTTGCATGAGTGTCAATAAACACACGGAAGTCCGACGGCGTCGACAATCTTTCTCCCTTTATTGAAGGTTTACCGCACGGCTCTTATACGGCCGAGGGAGAGTGTCTTCCGGGAAGCAGCTCCAGGCGAAAACGGCGTTTTTGTATTTTGCCGGTATCTATGGTCGTTTTAATTTTATGCAGCTCTAAAACAGTAATACCCGTGTCGATGGTCTTTTTCAGGAGGTTGCGAAATTGTCCTTCGAAAGGGCCGCCCTCCACCTCTGCATGAACAGGAAGGATGTGAGTCCTGCCGTTTTTTATCATCTTTTCAATGACGGCAATTCCGCTTTCAGCTTCCAGCTCTTCAAAGCAGGGCAAGTCTGACGGAATCTCCAAAACATTGATGTTTTCGTGTATGAAGGGCTCTCCGGCCCGCGTGCAACTGAGATATTCAAAATTGTATTTCTGAATGATGTTTAGCACGCGCTCATCAATCAGCCAGGACGGGGCGCCGAAAGCGGAAGGTTTTTCCCCGGTCAGTTTCTCGAATCCGGCAATGCCCCTTTCAAACCACTCATCGATCCACTTTGTGGATTTTTTCGCAAGTTCATCCTGCCATCGTCTGTGGTCCCAGGCATGAAACTGGACTTCATGGCCTTCTTCGATAATCTGTTGCACAATTTCAGGGAAGGACAAGGCGATCATTGGTGCCGGCAGCAGTGTTCCGTAAAGTGCGGTTCTCCAACCATAGAGGCTCGTTGCTTTTGTGCGCAGCATTTTTTTCAAAAACAGGGGATTTTTAATCAGCTGGATAACGGCACGGCCGGAGTTGTCCGGACCGATGCTTAAAAAGAATGTCCCTTTCACATGGAAGTCGCTCAGTGTTTTCAACAGACGGGGGACGCCGTTTTTCATTCCCCAGTAAGTGTCGACATCAATTTTCAGTCCCAGCAGGCCCACGGTTTATTCCATAGCTCCTAGACGCTGACCTGTTTGTTTTCTTCCAGGAATGAATTGAGTGTCAGGTGCATCGCTTCTTCCAGTCCAACAGATGGTTCCCATCCTAAAAGCCTTTTGGCTTTTTCAATGCTGGGTTTCCGCGTCAGGATATCCTGGTAACCTTTTCCGTAGAATGTTTCGGCGGGTATTTCGACCATCTCGGAATAAGTGGAATCGTTTTTATGTTGGGGGTGCTCCTTGAAAAGCTTTTTGAGCAAGGTTGCCAGCTCTTTTACTGAGCATTCATTGTGGGGGTTGCCGATATTGATGATTTCATTCTTACAGATGTTATTTTTATTTTCCAGTATTTTCATAAGTGCGGTAATCCCGTCGTCAACGTAGGTGAAGCACCGCTTTTGCAGGCCGCCGTCAACCAGTTTGATCGGCCGTTTCAGAAGCAGCTCGGCAATGAATTGCGTGACGACACGGGAGCTTCCCTCCTTGGCTGTATCGAGACCGTCCAGGCGGGGCCCGACCCAGTTGAAGGGCCGAAACAGCGTAAATTCCATATGTCCGCGTGTGCCGTAAGCATAAATGACGCGATCCAGCAATTGCTTGCTGCAGGAGTATATCCATCGCTCTTTATTAATCGGCCCGGTCACCAGGAAACTTTCATCTTCGCTGAATTCCGCGTCCGTGCAGGCGCCGTAAACTTCCGAAGTTGATGGAAAGACCACCCGTTTGCCGTATTTCACGCACTGCTTGATAATATTGATGTTCATTTCAAAATTGAGATTGTAGACGCCTATCGGATCTTCCGCATAGGCCTTCGGGGTGGCAATGGCCACCAGAGGCATGATGACGTCACACTTCTTGATGTGATATTCAATCCATTCCTTGTTGATGGATATGTCTCCCTCCAGGAAGTTGAAGCGTGGATTATTCAGGGCCGGACCGATTCTTTCCGCTCCGAGATCCATACCGGAAACCTGCCAGTCGGGTTTTTCAGCCAGTATGCGATTGACCAGATGATGTCCGATAAAACCGTTGACGCCCAGTATCAATATTTTCATTGTAGTTTTGCCACCTTTCTGTCATGGAATATGTCATGGATTGATTTGTCTGCTATTCTATTTCCCTGTAATTCTATCTCGCCAAGCCTGATCGCGCCGTTTCCGGTCTGCACCAGAACATCCCGGCCGGAGATTAAAATATCGCCCGGCTCTTTCCCGGATGCGCCTTCCGCCATTGTGGCTTTCAGGATTTTGATCTGCAATCCGTTTTCCAAAATGGCAAAAGCACCCGGATACGGATCGGTCACCGCACGAATCAGGTTATATATATCTTTTGCCTCCTGTTGCCAGTCGATACGGCCATCCTCGAACCGTCTGCCGCCGTAGTAGCTTCCGCGGGACAGATCCTGTTCGGTGCGGGGTATTTCTTCTTTTTTAATTAACGGCAGGATATCATCAAGCAGTTGTGCCGCCGCCAGGCATAGTTTTTCATAAAGCATTTGCGCGGTGTCATCCGGGTCGATCAAGACCTCGCGTTGTGCGACCAGATCGCCTGCATCCGGCTTTTCAACCATGAAGTGCAGTGAAACACCCGTTTTATGCTCGCCTTTGATAATCACCCAGTTCACCGGGCAGCGTCCCCGATATGCGGGAAGAAGAGAGCCGTGGAGATTAAGTGCGCCAAGCCTCGGAATATCCAGGATGGCCTGTCCGAGCATTTTTCTGTAATAGAACGAAAATAGAATATCCGGCTCGAGTGCTTTTATCTTTTCCACCCATTGCGGACTGTTAATCTGTTCGGTTGTATAAAAAGTAACTCCATGGCTTTTCGCCCATTCTTTGACAGACCCGAACCAGCAGTTTTCACCCGGATCATCCTCATGCGTAAAGATCGCGGCAATTTCATAGCCGTGCTTTTTAAGAGCATCGAGACCGGCAATGCCCATGTTGTGGTAGGCAAGAACAACTGTTTTCATTGATCCCCATCTGCACAATAAATATTTTCAATGACGTATTCCGGTCTTTTACGGACCTCACGATAAATCCGGCCGATATATTCTCCGGTCACCCCCATAGCCAGAAACTGCAAGCCGACAAAGACAAACAAAATGGCAAATAGTGTAAAAATACCTTCCGCCGCCCATTGGGCGCCATACACCAGGCGGGCGATGGCCAGCAAAATGCCGAAACATGTTCCCAAAAGAGACATAAACAGTCCACCGTACATCATCAGCCGCATGGGAAAATCAGAAAACGCCGATACCAGATCGAATTGCAAATTGATGAGTTTTCTAAGAGGGTAATTCGATTTGCCGCCTAGTCTTTCTTCATGGGCAACTTCTATTTCCGTCACCCGCTTGGCAAATACGGTGGCCAGGGCGGGAATGAAGGTGGAATGTTCGTGGCACTCAGTCATCCGTTTTACAACCGGCTGCCGGTATGCCCGGAGCATGCATCCCCAGTCGCGCATATGCACACCGGTAATCTTCCGGGCCACGATATTGATGATCCGTGAAGGCCAGATACGAAAAAAAGAATCTTTTCTCGATTTCCGGATAGTACCCACAACATCGTAGCCTTCTTCAATCACCCGTATCAGATTTGGTATTTCTTCAGGGGGGTTTTGCAAATCCGCATCCATCGTGACCACGATATCACCACGGGAGACGGAAAAGCCCGCCATGATTGCGGCATGCTGCCCGTAGTTCCGCGTCAGCTCGACTACTTTCACATACGGTTGCTTTGCATAATCCTTCATCATGTTCAGGGAATCATCACGGCTGCCGTCATCAACCAGAATGATCTCGTATCTCTTCGACATGCCTTCCATCACCGCAATAAGTCTTTGCATCAGTGTCGGGAGGTTGGCCTGTTCGTTATAGACCGGAATTACGACCGATATTTGTACATCAGACATTGTTCACAATTTCCTTGATTGCCCGGCACACATAGCCGACATCGTCATCTGTCATGGCGGGAAACAGGGGCAAAGAGATAATTCTGCTTCCCGCCCTTTCCGTTTCTGAAAGGGATTTTCTATCCACATCGAATCTCTCTTTTACGTACGACAGCTCATGGACGGGCGGAAAATGCAGGCCGTAACCGATGTTATAATCGGATAGCCTGGCCATGAAATCGTCACGCGAACAGCTTTTTACTTTTACGACAAACAGATGCCAGGCATGGGTATGATCGTATGGGGGCACCCCCGGCAGGTCGATGCCGTCGATACCTTTGAGGCCATTCAGATAAAGACCGGCCAGAACCCTGCGCCGTTGGTTGAATTCCTCTAAACGCTCCAGTTGCGCCACTCCCAGAGCCGCCAGCATATCGGGCATATTGTACTTGTAGCCCGGCATGGCGATATCATACGAGGGGTCCCCCCCCCTGCCGTAGCGCTTCCAGGCATCTCGCTCGATTCCATGAAATCTCAAGAGACGCAACTTCTTTTCCATATCCGCATCGTTTAGTGTGATCATTCCGCCTTCTGCGGTGGTGATGTTTTTAATGGGATGGAAGGAAAATATCGCCGCATGGCCGAAACCCCCGGCGTGCACGCCTCTGTAGTATGTTCCCGCAGCATGTGCCGCGTCTTCGATGATTACCAGGCCATGCCTTCGCGCTATGGCATTTATCTTGTCCATGTCCACAGGTGCACCGGCAAAATGAACAGGAATGACAGCCTTTGTCCGGGGGGTTATTTTCTTTTCAATTAAATCACAATTGATGTTGAGCGTTGCGTAATCCACATCCACGAAGACCGGTTTGGCTCCGCGCAGGGCTATCAGATTGACCGTTGAGGCAAACGTCATCGACGGCGTGATTACTTCATCGCCGGGGCGCAAGTCGAGCGCTTCAAGCATCACATGCATACCAGCTGTCGCTGAATTAAAGGTAATCGCCCGGTCTGCCCCGGTTAATTCACAAAATCTGTCCTCGAACTCCTTGCATATCGCTCCGGTCGTAATCCAGCCAGATTGCAGGCAGGTTGTCACCCGGGAAATTTCTTTCTCGCCAATCGAGGGCCGGCTAAACGGTAAAAATTCTTCTCTGACTTGCATTTTTTATTTGTCCTTTGTTGATTGCTTGAACTTCAAAAGGAAAAACGCACCATTGTCCCATAGAATTTCAACATCAGGGTATTTCTCCTGAAGTTCACTTAACCGCTCCCGGCGCTTAATGATACAGTAGACTTCTTTTTCGTTTTCAAGCCTAGCAAAGAATTCATCTCGATACAAAAAATATTTCCGCCGCTCCTCCGGCGGTAACTGGATGATTCCAAAACCAAGCTCGCCAAAGTCTCCCGCAGCCGCCGTCCTGATTTTATTGTAATAATCGACTCCGTATAAAATATCGCGATACTGATACAGAAGCGCATCTTTGGGAACATACCTGGCAATGGCATCCCTGGCAACCAGTGTGCTCCGGTAAGGCGAAATAAAATCTTTAAACGGTAAAATCATACCCGCCAGCAGCAAACAACTGCTCATGTAAAGCGTCAAAAACCAGTTTCTGCCCGTTTTGCGCGCCACCAGGTCCGGTAAAAACATCAAAAGGATCGCGCCGCAGAGTGGCGGTAAAATGTAGATCCACCAGCAATCAGATGTCATGATTACCAGGTCGCTTGACGAATCGAGGTATTTTTTTATAAGTGGCATCGCCAACAGAGCAAGCATGAGCAATAACGACTGTAATGTAACAGCGATACGATAAAAAATCATCCGTCGACCGGACGGATCGCTCAGATCCTGTTCATACATCCGGAAAATACTGCCCGCCCAAACAGCCAGTGGTACAAATACCGGGGCGATGTAAGGCGCCAGTTTGGACGATGAAACCGTGTAGAAGAAAAAAATGAACAAGACCCAAACGGCCAGCAATTTATTTTCTTCTTTTTTAAAAAGCCATTGCTTCATGGTCCGGGGCTGCCAGGCGCGAATCAGAAATACAGACCAGGGAAGCGTACCGGCCAGGATAATCGGGATGAAAAAATAGAACGGCTCCGTCTTGCCGTGTGTTTTCGTCGCGAATCGCAAAAAATGTTCGTGAACGAAGAAATACCACAGAAAATCTTTGTTTTCCTTTTGAACCAGATAAAGCCAGGGAAAAACGACGGCCAGAAAAATCACGATGCCCGGCGGCGAAATCAATTTTGTAATATTGCGCCATTGGCGTGTCGAGCATATCCATAAAAACAAAACAGCGGCAGGTAAGACTGCTCCGATCATTCCTTTGATCAAAAACGCCAAAGCAGCGCTTAGATACGCCAGATAAAGATACCTTCTGCGCCCTTCCTCTAAATACAGATACCCCAGCCAGATCGCTAAACACACAAAAAAGGCCAGAGGCATATCCAGAATATTGATGCGTCCCAGAATAAAGGGGAACAGTGAAATCGTCAAAACAGCCGACGCAAAAAGCCCTGTTTTTTCGTCACGAAAATGTCTGCCCATGAAAAAGGCCAACACAATGCAGCCCCAGGCGCTCAGTCCTGCAAAAAGCCTTGCGGAAAAATCCGTCTCGCCGAAGACCTTGAAGGCAACAGCCGTCACCCAGGCCACAAGCGGTGGTTTTTCCAGATAAACAGTGTGCTTGAGATGCGGCGTCACATAATTGCCTGATTCGTTCATCTCGCTGGCGATCAGGCTGTAACGGGTTTCATCAGGATCCATTTGCGGCACGATCCCGAGCATCGCCGTATAAAGAATAAAAGGCACTATAAACAGAATATATATTTTCTTCATTTACATGGTTTTGGCTGGATAAACAAATCGGCCTTTATCCGCCGGAAAAGTATTGAAGAACACAATAGAGCAAAAACAGTTATCGTCTCCGGGTGAGATATTGACCTCTCCCCTCCCCCCCTAAATCTGCACCAGATGCAACTTCTGCCACCGGTTTTTAGCATAGTCATGTGTTTATTGGCAATTAATTAAAATATTTTCTTGTCCGGGAAACCTTGCGGACAAATTACATTGCCTTCGTTGAGCTTCTAATCGGTAAAAGTCGCCGCTCATGTCCGGCACAAGGGGCTCAATGCCCCGCTTAAGGCATCTTCTCTGCCGGCGTCATCACCATCACCCTAAAATGCCCCCCCAATACGCTGCAAAAACCGGCACAGCGTCGGAACTGTCCGGTCTGTCCTGCCCGGTGAACATCAGACAAGACCAAGTGCTGAAAACGGGAACATAAAGACATCATTTGCGGCTTCATATGTGTTCCCGCTGGCCAGGCCTCCTTTTGTGACCGCATGCTGTTTTGCCGGGGCATAATTCCCTTTCTTTCCCCCGGATTGATAGAGCCTTAACTGAATCCTCTTCAGGTCAGGCTCCGTCTGGAAAAATTTAAAATTATCTTGATTTAAGTCGGAGGATACGTTAAGCATCTGCACTTAAATCGCCCGCTTAGTCAGGCCTTTATTGGCTTGAGATACCGAAAGGAGTTCCTATGGCTAAATACGAATCAAAATCCTTGAGAAACATGGCCGTCATCGGTCATGGAGGCACAGGTAAAACATCTCTTTGCGAATCGCTCTTGTTTGTCTCCGGAAAAAATGAGCGCCTTGGCCGGGTTGACGACAACACCTCTTCCATGGACTATGAACCTGAAGAGCAAAAGAGGCACGTCTCCATTTCTTCGGCGGCAAACTTTGTCGAATGGGACAAGCATAAAATCAATATGATCGACACTCCCGGTGATTCCAACTTCACCTATGATATTCAATGCTCGCTTAGTGTTGTGGATAATGCACTGGTGGTTATCGATTCCGTCGGCGGGGTTGAGTTCCAGACACAGAAGGTTTGGGAACTGGCGGACCTGTACAAACTGCCCCGCGCCATTTTTGTCAACCGCATGGACCGCGAGCGCGCCAGCTTCACGACGGTTCTGGAGAGCATCAAAACAAAACTGCAAAAGAAAGCCACGCCCGTGTGTCTGCCCATCGGTGCGGAAGACAATTTTAAGGGCATTGTTGACCTTATTTCCATGAAGGCTTTCACTTTCACGGACAACAAGGGAATCGGCAAAGCTTCGGACATCCCGGCCGAACTACTGGAAGAGGCCCAGGCCATGCGCGCCTCCATGGTCGAGGACGTCGCTGAAGCGGACGAAGATCTGATGAACAAATATCTGGAAGAGGGCGAACTCTCCGATGAAGAACTGAAAGCAGGCCTGAGAAAAGGTGTCATCTCCGGCGGTATCATTCCGCTTATTTGCGGTTCATCTCTCAAAGGAATCGGCATCACCATGCTGATGGACCTGGTGGTGACGTCGTTTGCCTCACCTGAGGACCGCGGTCCCGTCACGGGACATAAACCCGGGACTGACGAAATCGAAGAAAGAAAACCCTCCGAAGACGAAGCTTTTTCCGCGATTGTTTTCAAGACCATTGCCGACCCCTACGCGGGGCGTCTGACGCTGTTTCGCGTCTATTCGGGAAAACTCAACTCCGACTCGGCCGTATACAATGCCACCAGGAAAGTCACGGAAAAATTCGGACATATCTTCTATCTGGAAGGAAAATCCCAAAAACAGGCGGAAACCCTTGTACCGGGCGACATCGCGGGCGTGGCCAAACTCAAAGATACAGTCACGGGAGATACACTCGCGAGCGAAAAAGCCCCCATCATTTTCGAAAAAGTCCCTGTCCCGCCGCCCATCATGTCCTTTGCCGTCGAGCCTAAATCGCGCGGTGACGAAGACAAAATCGCCTCTTCCATAAACCGTCTGATGGAAGAAGACCCGACAATTGTCTTCTCACGTAACACCCAGACCAGAGAAATGATCCTCTCGGGGATGGGGCAGGTGCATATCGAAGTAAATATTGAAAAGATGAAAAGAAAATTCGGTGTGGAAGTCAACCTCAACACTCCGAAGGTGCCCTATCTGGAAACCATCAAAGGAAAAACCAATGTCCAGGGCCGCTATAAAAAACAGTCCGGCGGCCGCGGCCAGTTCGGCGACTGCTGGATAGATATCGAGCCCCTGCCCCGCGGCGGAGGATTCGAGTTTGTGGATAAGATCGTCGGCGGCGTGATCCCCGGCCAGTACCGCCCTGCCGTGGAAAAAGGGATTGTCGAGGCGGCCGCCAAGGGCGTCATCGCCGGATACCCGGTTGTGGATTTCAGAATTTCTCTTGTTGACGGTACATATCACACGGTGGACTCATCGGAAATGGCCTTCAAAATCGCCGGCTCGATGGCCTTTCAAAAAGGTGTGCTGGCCTGCCAGCCGGTGCTGCTTGAGCCGATTGTCAACATTTCCATCGAAGTGCCGGATGAGTACATGGGCGATGTGATCGGCGACCTCAACAGCCGCCGGGGACGTGTGATGGGCATGGACACCAGTGGCGCCAACCAGGTGATCAAAGGTCAGGTCCCGCTGGCCGAAATTTTGAAATATGCCCCTGATCTGCGCTCGATGACCAGCGGCCGCGGCAACTTCACCTATACCGAATCACACTACGAAGAGGTTCCCGCTTTTATCGCGGAAAAAATTATTGCTGAAGCTAAAAAGGACGCGGAAGAATAAAGCTCAATGTTCCGGGCAGGAATTATCACGGTAAGCGACAAAGGCTCACAAGGACAGCGTGAGGACTTAAGCGGTCCGGCCATCGCTCAGGTGCTGGCCGGTGCCGGCTTTACCGTCTCCATAACTATCATCGTGCCTGATGATATCGGGCAGATAGCCAATGCCCTCATTGAGATGTCCGATCGTGAAAGACTGGATCTGATTCTGACCACCGGCGGAACGGGTCTGAGCCCCCGCGACCTCACGCCGGAGGCAACCCTCAAGGTGCTGGACAAGGAAATACCCGGGATGGCCGAGGCGATGCGCTACTCGGGCATGATGGTGACGCCTCACGCCATGCTTTCACGTGCCGTGGCCGGTGTGCGCGGCCGGTCGCTGATTATCAACCTGCCGGGAAGCCCGAAGGGTGCCACGGAAAATCTTGCGGCCGTTCTGCCTGCACTTGCCCATGCCATCGGTAAAATTCAGGGTGACCAATCCGACTGCGCTGCGCCGCTCTGAGACAGACACATCACCTACCCTATTCCGATACCATTTCTTTTAAAATAATCGAGAACCCGGCCTACATGGCTGCCTTCCCAGTAAATTCTTTCGCACCTGGGACAACGGGTGTATTTTTCGTGGTTTTCAAACACAAACGGTGGGACCAGATCGCGCACTTGCGGACGAGGGACCTCTTCGAGGGGCTGATTGCACACAAGGCAGATGCTGAGCATTTTGTCCCGGCTGATCTGTAGGGAAAGACTTTCCAATATGTATTTAAGCTGACTCCCCGGATCCGCGGCCTGCATCAGGAGCAACCGGCCGGAAAATTGCCTCGCCTGCATATCGCGTCGGCGCGTGAGTAAAATGCGTTCTTGCGCCTGGGCCTGGCGCATCATGGCGCGTCCCGCCTTGCCCTGAAAAACAACTGTGTCGAAACCGCAAAGCCTGAGCCACCTGGCCACGCCGGCAAGTGAGTGATCGGTGATGAATCTGACCACGGCTTTCATTGTTCCGGAGGGACTTCTTTTTTGGGCGACTCGATGATCGGAGGCGCTTCGCTTTCACGCAGTTCTTTTTTCAGGTCTCTGATAATTTTGTTTTGCTTGGATATGGTACGGTTGAGGCGGAATCTTTCCACCACGCCGAGCATCCAGGTAATAATCACACCCAGAAGCAGTGCCGCGAAAATGAGCATGTAGGCGGGAACAACCAGGTCCTGCAGATAGAAATACTTGATGGTCACCTCCTGATCGTTGAACTTGGAGAAGGTGACAATAAAAAAAGCCAAAATGATCAGAAGAAGCAAATAAAATATTTTCATCGTTTTTCCCCTCCACGGGTGTATTTCTCAAACAGCGGTATGAGTTTGGCGGCGGTAACAGCCGGATCTTCCGGCACCACGCGTACATTCCCGACCACTGTCATGAAATTTGTGTCTCCCTCCCAGCGCGGGATCACATGCATATGCACATGCTCGGCAATCCCGGCGCCGGCGGCCTTCCCCAGATTCATGCCGACATTGAAGCCGTCCGGTTTCATGGCCTCTTTTAAAACCTTGACCGACACATCAAGGAGGTCGAAAATTTCCGACCTCTCTTCGGCGGTTAATTCCTCCAGCCCACCCAGGTGCCTGTTGGGAATAATCATCAGATGCCCGTTGACGTACGGATAGCGGTTCAAGATGACAAAACAGCTTTTCCCTTCGTACAATACATAATCATCGCAGCGGGTCGAACATTTGCAAAAAACACAACCTTCCTGTTTTTCACACACAAGATACTCCATTCTCCACGGTGCAAACATGGTTTCCATTTTCTTATCACCCGAACACTTGGTTCATTCAGGACAAAGCTATTATTCTGCCCTGTATTTGGGAATCTATTTCGATAACCCCGATGCTTGTGACACGCGCAAACCGCTTGTCCACAGCAGAACCGGGATTAAAAAAATATGTGCCATTTATTGACTTACCGGCCGGCCAGTGGGTATGTCCAAAAACGATGCAATCCAGCCGACCAAGCTTTTCGGCCAGTCTTTTTTCAATCCCTTCAGGCGACCCCCAGCCGTGAATAAGGCCGACTTTGAATCCGCCCAGCTCCATGATCAGCTCTTCGGGCAGTTCGCTCCTCGTGCGGGCATTATCCATATTGCCGCATACGGCACGCACATCTTTATCCCCGAACATCTCCAGAACTTTTAAGTCAACCAGATCACCGGCGTGAAAAATCATATCCACATCGGCAAAGTGATCCTGAAGCAGACTTTTTAAAGTTTCGTCCGGCCCGGTCAGATGCGTATCAGAAATAACACCAATTTTCAGCTTTTTATCCGGCTTCATTATGGCTGTTTCAATAACGGGAAGACAAAAAAAACTCAAGTGATATTTGCGCATTTATTGTGGAATATTTACGCCTTAAGTGGTATTACCCCTTCAATATTATTGATATTGCAGCAAAACAAATTATCCATGCAGGTAATCGAACCATGCCCGTCTACTGTGATAATCATCCACGACTTAACGCCCTGTTCACCTGTCCAAAATGCCACGCAAATTTGTGCCCATCCTGTATTGCAGTGAGAAAACACGAATATTTCGGTCAGGTAAAAGACGTATATCTTTGCTCGGAGTGCAACATCTTTCTGGAAAAACTCCCGCTGATGAGAGCCTTTGAGCCTTTCTGGCAGCGCCTGCCCTCAATTTTAAGCTACCCGCTACAGCTTCATTGCGCCATCCTGATTGTCGCGCTGGCCTTGCTTCAGTCTTTTTTCACACACTCCGAGCCACCGGATCTTGTGGTTCATTTTGTGAGCTTCGTCCTCCTTCTGGTCTATGCAAGTCTGGTGATGGCCGCAAGCGCCAACGGCAGACTGACACGTCCCCTCATCAACCGGCAGGCACTGCAAAAAGTCAACAACCTCGTTTTGCACCAAATTGTACTTTTTACGGCCATCGGCGCGTTTATTTACAAATTACTGCCTGTCATTGCCGATTATTTTGACTTTACGCAAACACCGCTTACCACCTTTGTCACATGCGTCATTTTGTTTCTGACTCTTCCTGCGATAATCATCATGCTTTTCGTCAGCAGGAGTTTTTTTGCGGCTCTTCTTCCAAACATTATTTCCCGGCTGGCATGGCGTATCGGCTGGCCTTATCCGGCCATGAGTGCTTTTCTTGGCGTCTTTTTTGCTCTGACTTTTTTTATTACCCGCACCATGTGGAATACTTTGCCGCCGGCGGCAGGGCATTTTCTGGCCACTGTTTTTGCCGGCTACTACCTGATTGCCTCTTACCACCTGCTGGGCTATTTTCTTTTTCAGTACCAGGAAAAAGCCGGATATAAGATCGATTTTGAAAACGAGTTTCATCGTGACGAAAGATCACAATAAGGAACGAACATGAGCAGGTGCTTAAACAATATTTGCAGCGGATAACTTCCGGAAGATAAAAAATCCACTTAACCTGACCAGCGGCTGGCTAAATAATGAACCGGGAAACAGCCTTAAAACGCATCGTAAGACTGCGGGAAATCATCGATTACCACAATCGTCGCTACTATCAGCTCGACGACCCGGAAATATCCGACGCGCAATTTGACCGACTGATGCGCGAGCTCCAGGAACTCGAAGAGCTTTTTCCCGACGAAGGCCTGGCCTCCTCTCCTACACAACGTGTGGGAGCCCCGCCTCTTCCCAAATTCGTCCCTTTTGAACATCCCCAGCCTATGTTGAGTCTGGCCAACGCTTTTACAGATGAGGAAATCAGGGATTTTGACACGCGCATCAGGCGGCTGGCAGGGATTGAACACATGGAATATATCGCAGAGCCGAAACTCGATGGTCTGGCCGTAAATCTTATTTATGAACAGGGACTGTTTGTCCGGGGGGCCACCCGCGGAGACGGGACGACCGGCGAAGACATCACTCAAAACCTCAAAACGATACCGTCACTGCCTTTAGCAATGAAGAGCTCATCGCCTCACAGTGTGCCGGGTTTTATTGAAATCCGGGGTGAGGTCTATATGGAGCGCGCCTCTTTGGGCAGACTCAACCAACGCCGCGTCGCCGATGGAGAAGAGCCGTTTGCCAATCCACGCAACGCGGCGGCCGGTTCGCTGCGTCAGCTCGACTCCAGAATAACCGCGCGCCGCCCTTTGAGTCTTTTCGTTTATGGGATCGGTACAATCAGAGGGATACAGTTTTTGAAACATCTGGACATACTCGCGGCACTCCATCAATGGGGCTTTCCGGTAAATCCGCTCGTCGAAAAAGTTGGGGATATCTCTGCCGGTATTGCCTATTTCGAGCGCATCGGGGCGCTTCGCCCATCGCTGCCGTATGAAATTGACGGAGTCGTCCTCAAGGTCAATGACCTGTCCGTGCAGGAAACCCTGGGAAACGTCTCGCGCTCGCCCCGCTGGGCACTGGCCTGCAAGTTTCCCGCAGCTCAGGCTACAACAATTATCAGGGATATTGTCGTGCAGGTCGGAAGGATCGGAACTCTGACGCCTGTCGCGGTGATGGAACCGGTCAATGTGGGCGGCGTCATGGTCAGCCGCGCCTCACTGCACAACGAAGACGAAATAAGAAAAAAAGACATCCGTATAGGCGATACAGTCGTGGTGCAACGTGCAGGCGATGTGATCCCCGAAATCGTGAATGTCGTGCCTGCCAAAAGAACCGGGGCGGAAAAAATCTTCTTCATGCCCGGGCAATGCCCGGAATGCGGCTCGCAGATCGTGCGTCCTGAAGGCGAGGTGATGCACCGCTGCGTCAATATGTCCTGTCCCGCCCAAATCAAAGAGCATATCCGGCATTTCGCATCGCGTGAAGCGATGGATATTGACGGACTGGGCGAGAAACTAGCCTCCCAGCTCTTCGATGCCGGCCTGGTTGCCGATCCGGCCGACCTGTACTATCTGGACACCGGGACGCTTCTGACGCTGGAAAGGATGGCACAAAAATCGGCAAACAATCTTCTCGAAGCCATAGAGAAATCCAAGACCCCTGCCTGGGACAAATTCATTTTCGCCCTGGGCATACGCCATGTCGGCGAAAGCACGGCCAAGCTGCTGGCCGGGTACTATGCCGGCATCGAGGAGTTGATGAAAGCGGATATTGAAGATCTGACTAAAATAAGGGAAATCGGTCCGGAGATCGCACAAAGCATCGTGAGCTTCTTTACTGAACCGAAAAACAGACAGATTATTGACAAGTTTCGTCAGGCAGGTGTATCTCCGGTTGGCAGACAACAACGGGGTAATAAACCACTTCAAGACAAATATTTTGTGTTTACCGGCACGCTGGAGTCGCTGGGCAGGAATGAGGCCAAAGCACTGGTCGAAAAGCTCGGCGGCTCAGTCTTATCCTCCGTGAGTGCCAAAACATCTTATGTGGTCGCGGGCGCCTCGCCCGGTTCGAAACTTCATCAGGCCAAGGCGCGGGGTATTGCAATCATCACTGAAAAAGAATTTCTAAAACTCACCGGCAGGGACTGATTATGAAAAGAGTTCACGTTTATGTAAGTGGCCGCGTACAGGGAGTCTTTTTCCGGGCCGAAACACAAAGGACGGCCACCGGGCTGAAGTTGAACGGCTGGGTGCGCAATATGGATGACGGCCGTGTGGAAGCGGTTTTTGAGGGAGGCAGGCAGGAAATAGACAAAATGCTTGAGTGGTGCCACCAGGGTCCGCCCATGTCACGTGTGGATCATGTAGAGGTTATCCACGAGCCTTTCACCGGAGATCAGCAGGGCTTTCGCATCGTTTACTGACGGCCCAGGGCCATGAGAAGCAAGCTCTATTCAATCCCCAGCTTTTCGATCCTGTAACGCAATGAATCGAAAGTGACACGAAGCAGTTCCGCCGCTTTTGTTTTAGAGCCTTTTGTTTTTATAAGCGCCTCTTCGATGGCTTTCTTTTCAATTTTCTCCAGCTCAGCGTTCAAATCGATGCCTTCATCAGGAATATGCAGCTCCATGGACTTTTCCTCGCCTCCCTTATCTGCTTTGGCGGCGAGCGTCAGGTTTTCAGGTAAAATGATATTTGATGTTTCAATCGCCACACCTCTTTCAATAATGTTTTCCAGTTCACGTATATTTCCGGGGAAGGCATGTCCCATCAACAGTTCCATACCGTAGGAAGAAATAGTCCTCACTTCCTTGCCGAACTCACGTGCATACTTCTCGATGAAATGACGCGTCAACAGGGGGATGTCTTCTTTTCTCTCCCTCAGCGGCGGCATCTGGATGGGAATGACGTTTAGGCGAAAATAAAGGTCCTCGCGAAATTCCCCCTTTTTAACTTTTTGCGCTAAATCCTGATTGGTTGCTGAAATGATGCGTACATCGACACGGATATCTTCCGCTCCACCGATACGGCGGAAAGTTTTTTCCTGAACAACTCGTAAAAGTTTTACTTGAAGAACTGGCGGCAACTCTCCGATTTCATCAAGAAATATCGTGCCTCCTCTGGCAAGTTCAAAAAGGCCTGCCCGATCAGCGTAAGCTCCGGTGAACGACCCTTTCATATAACCGAAAAGCTCACTTTCCAGCAAATTCTCCGGTATCCCGCCGCTGTTGATCGCCATAAAAGGTCTGCCCGCGCGCGATGAATTGGCGTGAATCGCCCTGGCCACCAGCTCTTTACCGGTCCCGCTTTCTCCCAGTATCAGGATATTGGCCGGCGTATCGGCGATTTTTTTAATCGTGGCGAATATCTTGTTCATTTCCCGGCTGACGCCGATCATGCCGCAAAAAGACTCCTCCTTCTCGTCATTGCCGCGCGTCGCCTGAGTGTCCATCAATCCTTTTTTCAGCAGGGCCTGCCGGACGATTCTGATCAGCTCTTCATTGCTGCCTCCTTTCTCCACATAATCATAGGCACCCTCTTTCATCGCGTTGACCGCTGTTTCTCCCGAGGCGTAGGCGGTCATCAGGATGACAATTGTATCAGGCCGGTCATCCTTGATCGTTCTGAGAAATTCAATGCCGTCAATTTTGGGCATCCTCAAATCGGTAATGACCAGGTCGTACGCCGTTTTACGGCACAGGTTGATCGCTTTTTCCGGCCTGTCGGCAACTGTTACCTCGTATCCCTCTTTGGTCAGCATGATGGCCAGAAACTCCCTCATCTCCTGATCATCATCCAGCACCAGGATCTTCGCCATAGAACACTCCTTCTCTAAAAATCATATCTGCCCGGAAGGGATCCAGACCGTCGCCTGCGTGCCCTGCCCCACTAGGCTTTCAATTTTCAATCTGCCGCCGTAACCGTCAACAATGCGGCTGACGATAGCCAGCCCCAGACCGGTGCCCTTTTCCTTGTTCGTGTAAAAAGGTTCGAGGATATTATTCATGTCTTTTTCTTCAATTCCGCATCCATCGTCGCTTACTTTGATCATGATGTAGTTTTTGTTGTTTTCGGCTTCGCCCGGGCGTATTTCCAGGTGAATGTTCCCGCCTCCGGAAACAGCCTGGAGGGCGTTGGCCAGCAAATTGAAAATGATTTGCACAATCTGCTCCCGGTTCGCCCAAACCTGGATGCCTTCCTGAATATTATTTGTCAGGGATAATCCTTCCTTCCAGTCGCTGGACATTCTGATATTATCCATGACTTCCGCCGCCACTTCCGCAACATCAATCAACTGTCTGGCCGCAGGCAGCGGGCGGGCAAGCATCAGAAAGTCCCTGACAAAATTTTCCAGCCGAACCTTGCTGCGCATGATGATCTGCATCAGCTGCCTGTCTGTTTCCTCCAGTTGGGCCCCCTGTGAAAGTAACTCGATCGAACCGGTTATGGAGGCCAGCGGGTTTCTCATTTCATGGGCAAGGCCTGCCGCCATTTCACCAATCAGAGCGAGCTTTCTGCTTTTTTCGAGGCTCTCCTCCATACGTTTGATTTCCGTCAGATCCTGAAAAATAAGAATAGAACCGATGTGCCGGCCACGTCCGTCTTTCAGGGGAGAAACGGAACAACCAAGATGAACGTCAAGACCCACCCTGGTTGTTATCTGCACTTCTTTTCTGCTGTGACTCGTTTGGGCCCCTTGTTCAAAAAAAGGCCCGAATTCAGGGAAGACGTCGCCAATCGGGCGGTTTGCAACATCGCCAAGCGCCCGACCGGTAATGCTCTGGGCCGCTTTGTTGAAAGTTTTGATGCGTCCCCGTAGATTGGTAGTCATCACACCAGTTTCCACGGACTCGATGATGCTGCGGAAAAGAACATCCAATTGATCGAATGCCGATTCCTTTTCTTCCAGAAGAGTTCTGGTTTTTTTCTCCTGTTCCACGACAAAACTGGCAAGAAAGGCCACAATGTAAAATGAAATGACATGAACAGCGATTCTTAAAGAGACATCACCAGCCTTGATTACCTGTTGCCGCCCCATGTCATAAAAACCGGTGGCGATATTGAAGTATTCAAGCTCCAGAATTAATATGAAGGAAATACTGGAAAGGGAAGCAATGGCGAGTGTCCCTTTTCGGCCCAGGAAAATAGCGGAATAAATGATAACCAGAGTGTACAGGAGCGAGTAATTGCTGTCGATGTAGCCGGTCAGGTAAACCAGAAGAGAAACAAGTGCAATGTCGGCAATGAGCTGCGTATAAATGTTTAGTTGATCATATTTGGCTTTTCTTAAAAGCAGTGCATAGACGACCGACAGAAAATACATGGTAATGACAACAGTGTATATCAATCTGAGAGTATCCGCCGGCAACTGGAAATACTCTTTGAGCGTACTGAGAAAATAAGTGAAAGCCAAAAGAAAGGTCAGGACAACAACTCTGACGATGATGAGGACTTTGAGTCTGTATCGGTTTCTTTTGTTGTAATTCGTGTCCTGAGACATAATTATTCCCGAATGATTATCGATTGATTCCTGACTGGTGATTGTATAATATTTTATCTCTTTTCGCTAATATTTTGAATTTATCGCAGAGGTGATCATTTTCCATGCGCAGGCCTTTGGTGTTTCCCCTTCTGGCTATAACAGGCGGCATCCTGATCGGGGAGAGGATCTTTATACCCGCTGTCTATCTTTTGGGCGCTATGGCGTCAGTGCTCATTTTGGTTTTGCTGGTCGTCCGGTCACAATGCTACCGGGCGGCGTTGGCCCTCATCCTCCTGTTCGTGTGTCTGGTGGGCATGTTTGGCATACAAAGGCATACGTATGAAACCGGGGATCACCGGCACATTCTGCATAGAGCCGATCAGGGGGTACTGACTGTTGAAGGCGTTGTCCTGAAGACACAACCTGTGTCTGAATCACATCATGGAGCACTCATCAGCTGCCGCCGAACTATTAACAACAACAGCTACACTCCCGTAACCGGCAATCTTCGTCTGACTTTTCCCGCCCACCTGCATTTTGAGTACGGGGATTTTATCCGCTTTCATACGAAGATCAAAAAAATTCATAATTTTTATAATCCCGGCAGTTTTGATTTCGAGCGGCATCTCCACCGTAAGGGAATTTATGTTTCGGGATACATATCAAACGACGCCGGGATTGTGCTCATAAGGCCGGCCACGGCAAATCCTTTTCAGCGCAGGCTGGAAAAATATCGCTTGTCCCTTAAAAAATTGATCTACTCAAACGCACCGTCGCCACAGCGGGAAATCATCGAGGCGATGACCCTGGGCGAGAAGAAATCACTTCCCGCCGACGTGCGCGACTCTTTTGCCAAAACTGGCACATCGCACCTTCTGGCGATTTCCGGTCTGCATGTCGGCATAGTGGCGGCAAGTTCTTTTTTCATCATTCTTCTCTTGCTGAAAACTTCCGAGTATCTGATGCTCAGATTCAATGTAATCAAGCTGGCAACGGCCGCTTCTTTCCTGCCCGTTGCCGCATACGCTCTGATTGCAGGTATGGGTACCCCGGTGTTGCGCTCCACCCTCATGGCACTGGCTTTTTTTGTCGCCCTCCTGATCGGCCGTCAAAGGGATCTCTATCAGGTTCTTTCTCTCGCCGCGCTGCTTATATTGATGGCGATGCCCGAGGCGTTGTTTGAAATTTCATTCCAGTTGTCCTTTACTGCAGTTTTTGCCCTGATCCACATTGTGCCCAAATTCAGCAATGTGCCAATCCCTTTTTTATCCGGCGCACCCCGCCTGCTGACGTGGTTCATCAGGCGCATCTACCTTCTGTTGCTGGTGACGACTGCGGCGACAGTCGGCACATTACCTTTAATTGCCTTTTATTTTAACCGCATTTCCTTAATCACCCTGGCCGCCAATGTTATCGCCGTTCCGCTTCTGGGCATGCTTGTTCTGATCCCGGCACTTTGTGCCATACCGGCCTGTCTTTTCTCGTCAACGTTGGCAGGTTTTTTTATCAAAACAGCTTCATTTTTCACACAGACAGGCATGGCGATTATCAACAAGCTGGCGAACCTGCCCTACGCTTCCCTTGCCGTTTTCAAGCCGTCCCTCCCCGAAATAATTGTTTTCTATATTCTGTTGTTTTTATTGATAGAGATGACGGCACCGGAAAACAAAAAAAACGAAAACGGATGGACGCGACACCGCTTATTTGCAGCTAAAGCTCTTGTACCGGCTTTAGTGCTTTTCTTTATCGCCGATACGGCGTACTGGATCATCAAAGTCAGGTACAATTCTGATCTGAAAATTACGGCCATCGATGTAGGACAGGGTTCATCCACACTGGTGCAGATGCCGGAAGGCGTCAATCTGCTCATCGACGGGGGCGGTTTTCGTGACAGTTCATTCGATATGGGAAAATCTGTCATCGCTCCCGTTTTATACAAGGAAAGAATCAATACAATAGACATTGTTGCCCTCACCCATCCACATCCCGACCACCTTCAGGGGCTTATCTACATTTTAAACAACTTTCATGTCCGCGAAGTCTGGCACAGCGGCATGAAAACAGAAGATGATCTTTTCCGGCTTTTTGAAAAAGCGATAAGCGACCACAACATCAAGGTCAGAATCATTACCGCCGAAACTCAGCCTGTTGTGATTTCCGGGATCACTTTCGATTATATGTGGCCTCCGGCACTTCCGCCGGATACAGGAAAATGCGCCTTACACGATGAACTAAATGATGCTTCTTTGGTTTTCAAAATGACTTTCGGCCGGATGAGTTTCCTTGTTACGGGCGACATTTCACGCCGCTCTGAGGAGGCCTTGATCAAGTCCGGCCGCAATCTCAGGGCAGACCTTCTTTTTGTGCCTCATCACGGCTCTGTTCATTCCAGTTCAGAGGACTTTCTCACGGCTGTTTCGCCACGCTATGCGCTCGTCAGCGCGGGCAGAAACAATATCTTCGGACATCCTCACAGGAAAGTGCTCCAGCGCTATCTGTCCCGTGACATCACGGTAATGCGTACCGACCGTCACGGCGCGATCACCATCCGGTCGTCCGGATCGCATCTCCGGGTGGTTTCCACAAGGCAATAACACTCGCCATGCGTCTCAAGCATCAAAAATAATTGTAAAATGAATGGTTTTGAGTTATAGGAACGCAACTTTAATTAACAGGAGAAACATATATGTCCGTACAACAGACACTCATCATCATTAAACCCGACGGGCTGGTAAAATCGCTCACCGGAAATATCCTCTCCCGCCTGGCGGAAGCCAAACTGACCATCATGGGTGCAAAAGTAGTACGCGTGACCAGGCAGCAGGCGGCCAAACATTATGAACATTTGAAAGACATGCCCTTCTTCGAGGAGCTGATCTCTTATATTGTCGGGGATGTACATAAAACCCACCGGGTGATCGCACTGGTTTATCAGGGGGAAGATGCCATTGCCAAAATCCGCGACATCGTTGGTGATACCAATCCGGAAAAAGCCAATCCGGTCTCCATAAGGGGTGCCTATGGCAGAATAACGACCACCGGTGTCTTCGAAAACGTGGTTCATGCCTCGTCAAGTGAGGAAGATGCGGAAAAAGAAATCAAACTATGGTTCGACCCGGACGAAATCATCGAAGATATTTACCCTGTAACACAGATTACCCTCAAAGACGTGCAAAAAAACGTCTGGGCCTGATGCTGGTGTAAATCTCATAATTTGAACATATGTCATCATATTTCTGAAAACAGTTATCCGGAACTGTTCTTTTTAAAAGTCGGGAGTCCGGTTCCAATGACACGTAAACGTGATGATCGGTTAAATCCGCCCCTGTGGCGTTTCCCTGCTTCAGGCAAGACCTTTTTATATGAATAAAATCACTGCTATCAAAGGTATCAAAGACATTCTTCCACAGGATGCGCCAATCTGGCATGCGGTGGAAATAGCCGCCCGCGATGTATTTGCCCGCTTTGGATTTCGCGAAATTCGCGTGCCGATTATGGAAAAAACCGTCCTTTTTCAGCGGAGCATCGGAGAGACGACGGACATTGTGGAAAAAGAGATGTACACTTTCCGTGACCGAGACGATGAGCTTCTAACTTTGCGTCCGGAAGCCACGGCATCGATCATCCGTGCGTTTATCGAACATAATATGTCCGCCTTCGACCCGGTTACGAAACTTTTCACCTTCGGGCCGATGTTCCGTCGGGAGCGCCCCCAGAAGGGACGTTTCCGCCAGTTTCACCAGATCGACGCCGAACTTTTCGGAGATGACACCCCCTGGGCCGACGCAGAGGTCATTTTCATGCTGATCAATTTTCTTGAGACGCTGGGCCTTCACCAGCTCTCTGTGGAAATCAATTCGCTGGGCTGCAGGGACTGCCGGCCGCAATTTTCCAAGGCGGTAGTCGATTACCTGAAGGGCTCAGAGGAGGCCCTGTGCCCTGATTGCCGACGGCGTATCCAGACCAATCCATTGCGCGTCTTCGACTGCAAGGTGGAGAGCTGCGCGTCCGTCATCAGTGCCGCTCCCCTGATTCCGGATTATCTGTGCGCCGGCTGCGCCGAGCATTTTTCCTTAGTCAAAGCTCTTTTAACCGATCTGGACGTATCATTCACGGTCAATCCCAAGATGGTGCGTGGTCTGGATTACTATACAAAAACCGCCTTTGAGGTAAAGTCCACCGCGCTGGGGGCGCAGGATTCCCTGGCCGGCGGCGGCCGCTATGACGGTCTGGTCAGTTTCCTGGGCGGTCCGGAAATCGCGGGCATCGGCTTCGGCATCGGCATGGAAAGGCTCATCGCCTGCCTGCCTTCCCGCCCGGACGAAAAACCCGTCACGGATATTTTTATCGCCGCACTCGGATCAGGGGCGCAAAAAATCGGTTTTGGCCTGACCAACGAACTGCGCCGCCGGGGCATTTGTGCCTCCATGGATTATTCGGACAAGAGCCTGAAAAGCCAGATGAAGCGCGCCGACAGACATAACAGCTCCTATGTGCTGATCATCGGAGACAAGGAACTGGCAGAAAAACGAGCAGAATTGCGCGACATGAACACCAAACAGCAGCAGAGCCTTCCATTGGAAGGTATCGGTGAGGCTTTGGTGAACATCATCAAAAAGAGGTAATAGAAGTGAACCGCTTTATGGAAGAAAAAAAGAGGAGTCATTACTGTGGCGAGATTAGTGCTCGTGACGAGGGAACAGAAGTGGTTCTGTTCGGCTGGGTACAGCGACGCCGCGATCTGGGCGGGCTGATCTTTGTCGATTTGCGTGACCGCGAGGGAGTCGTCCAGATTGTTTTCGACCCGGATTCCGACGAGGCGCTCCACGCTGAGGCGCGAAAAATTCGCGGCGAATACGTTCTTGCCGTCGCGGGAAAAGTACGCCGGCGCCCCACGGGAATGGAAAATACACAGATGCTTACCGGTGAGGTGGAAGTCATTGTTTCCGCCTTCGAGATTCTCAACGAGGCCAAGACCCTGCCTTTCACGCTTGATGATGAAGATGTCTCTGAAAACCTGCGCCTGAAATACCGGTATTTGGATTTACGCCGGCCGGCCATCCAAAAAAACCTGATCCTGCGCAGCAGGCTCGCGATAGCCACAAGGCAGTATTTCAATGAAAACGGGTTCATTGAAGTGGAAACCCCGTTTTTGGGAAAAAGCACCCCGGAAGGGGCCAGAGATTACCTGGTTCCCAGCCGCATCACCAAAGGAGCTTTCTACGCCCTGCCCCAATCGCCGCAAATTTTCAAACAGCTTCTGATGGTATCGGGGTTTGACCGCTATTTCCAGATTGTCAAATGTTTCCGCGATGAAGACCTGCGGGCCGACCGCCAGCCGGAATTCACGCAGATTGATGTGGAGATGTCCTTCATCACCGAGGACGACATCATGAAGATGATGGAAGGTCTGATGAAAGCCATTTTCAAGACCTGCCTCAACATTGACCTTCCCCTGCCCTTCCCACGTCTGAAATACGCCGATGCTATGGCACGCTACGGCAAGGACAACCCGGATATACGCTTCGGCATGGAAATTGTCGATTTGACCGAAATTGTCGGCAATTCAGACTTCAGACTCTTTTCTGAAGCGGCCGGCACCGGTGGAGCCGTCAAAGCCATCAGGGCGGCCGGCGCGGCAGCATTGTCGCGTAAGGAGCTCGACGGCCTGAAGGAATTCGCCGCAGTTTACGGAGCCAAAGGGCTGGTCTGGGCCAAAGTCAATGCATCCGACTGGACTTCTCCCGCTTTCAAATTTCTCACACACCAGGAGGTTGAAGCGATCGGCCGGGCGATGAACGCCTCTGAAGGGGATGTCCTTATTTTTGTCGCCGATACACAAAAAATCGTCAATGACGCGCTGGGAAATCTCCGTCTTCACCTTGCCAGAAAGCTAAACCTGATTGACACGAACGCGCTTGCCTTTACTTGGATTACTGAATTTCCGCTTATGGAATATTCGGAAACGGAAAAGAGGTTTGTTTCCACTCATCATCCGTTTACCTCACCATTCATTGAAGATCTGCCGTTTTTAACGACCGATCCGTCAAAAGTGCGCGCCCGCGCTTACGACCTCGTACTCAATGGCTCGGAAATTGGCGGAGGAAGCATCCGCATCCACCGCAAGGACATTCAGGCGCAGGTTTTCAGTGCATTGGGGCTCAGCGACGAAGACGCGAGGAGCAAATTCGGTTTTCTCCTCGACGCGCTCGAATACGGAGCACCGCCTCACGGCGGGCTGGCTTTCGGTCTGGACCGCCTGACGATGATCATGACCGGGGCTGACTCCATCCGTGATGTCATCGCTTTTCCGAAAACGCAAAAAGCCGCCTGTCTGATGTCGGATGCCCCCTCGGAAGTCAGCGCTGAACAGCTGGCGGAATTGTCGCTCAAAATTGTTTGAGGCACACCTCTTGCGCGTCAGGCTCCAAAACGGTCAGCGTAGGTCAGACTGCGTTTTTACACACAATCAAATGTCAAACAACCGCCAGTGATCGAAGGGACGGTTGGCGCCTTTTGTGAACCTGGGTGCTATTTCCCGTATGAACCGCGACGGGGCCAAAGCCAGCGGTTCGCGCCTGGAATAGTCAACAACCGGAAAGCTCAGATAAAGCTGGTCACGAGCGCGGGTCAGAGCGACGTAAAACAGACGGCGCTCCTCTTCTTCTCCTCCATCCTCTGAAAGGGCCCGGCCAAGCGGGATCATCCCGTCGGCACACCAGATTAAAAACACATACGACCATTCAAGCCCCTTGGCCTGATGGATGGTGGATAAAACAACTTTGTCCGTCGCTTCCCTGATTTCTTCCTCATGAGACGCGCTGGTCAGAAGCGCCAGTTCGTTCAAAAATTCTTCCATCCGGTCGAACTTCGCGGCAAACCGTCCCAGCTGGATCAAGTCATCTTCTCTGGACGAAGCGTCACCGTAAGTAGCCTGCAGGTAGTTGCGGTATCCGCCCCGGTTGAGAAGTTCATCGATGATTCTTTCGGGAGTTCTCTCCGGCACGTCGATTTCGAGCAGACCCAGCATCGTCTGCCGGCAGTTATGCACCCCGGCTCTCGCCGCTTTGGGCACCTGAGAGTCAAACCCAGGCGCGACAAACGCCGCCAGCGGATTATCTTCTTCCTTGAGCTGTCCCCATATTTTTTCAAAAGTGGCTTTGCCGATCCTGGGACAGGACAGTAAAACCCGGCGCCAGGCCAGCTCGTCGTGCGGATTGTCTACAATGCGCATATATGACGTGACGTCCTTGATGTGTGCCTGTTCGAAAAACCTGATGCCGGAGCGTATCTCGAAGGGAATGTCACGACGGACAAATTCCATCTGCACTTCCATCGAATGATAATGAGCACGGTACAGGACAACAATTTCGTTGAGGGGCACGCCGCTACGGGCAAGTTCGGTTACACGCTGGGCGACAAAATCAGCCTGCCTCAAAACATTGTGCGCCTCCACAATCACCGGTTTCATCCCCTCGCGACGGACCGCCCTGAGCACCTTGGGATATTGATTTTCATTGTTGTTGATGCTCAGATTGGCCATCTCCAGGATTTCCGGCGTGCTGCGGTAATTTGTCTCCAGTTTGAATATTTTGCAATCAGGATAGCGCTTGGGAAAAGTGATTATATTTTCGAAATTGGCGCCGCGGAAAGAGTAGATGCTTTGGGAATCATCGCCGACCACCATCAGGTTACCGTGGGACAAGGCGAGCATATCCACCATTTCCGCCTGAATGATGTTTGTGTCCTGATATTCGTCGACCAAAACATGGCGAAAGCGGCCGGAAAGCGACTGCAAAACATCCGGATGCTCCTCAAAGAGTTTGCGGCAATTGTAAAGCAGGTCATCAAAATCCATCACATTGAGTTCTTTCTTTTTTCGGGTGTAAAGACAGGCAATCTGATTGATTTCATCGTACAGGTGTAAAAAGAAAGAATAGCGCGACGCGATCACCTCTTCCAGACTGCTTTGCGTGTTCACAACCAGAGAGATTATTTCTCCGATGACATTGCTTTTGGGAAATTTCGTGGATTTGACGCCTATTCTGAGATCCGCCATCGCGGAGGCGATAATCTGTCGGGCGTCTTCCTGATCAACAATGGAGAAGCTGTTCTGATAGCCGAGTCGAAACGCCCAGCGCCGCAAAAAACGGTGGGCAATGGAATGGAATGTGCCGCCCGTTATTCTACCCGTTGAGCAGCCGGCAATTTCTTCCACCCGCCCCAGCATGGCACGCGCCGCTTTGTTGGTGAAGGTGGCCAAAAGTATGCCTTCCGGCTGCTCACCCGATTCCAGAAGACGGGCCACACGGTAGGTCAAAGTCCTGGTCTTGCCGCTGCCTGCTCCCGCCAGTACCAGCAGGGTGCCGCTGTCTTCCATTACAACTCTGTATTGTTCAGAATTAAGCTCCGCTTCATAGTTAATCACTGGCGACTCCGTAAATTACCTGATTATCTGCCCGACGACTATTTCCCCACAGACAATATCCAGACGATATCGCACGGGAGTGATTATCACTGTCCGCAATTTGTGTGTCCCGGTTATGCATTTTTCGGAAAATACTACTGTGTCAGTGACTCTGTGCGGTTTTTGCCAAGCCGTCGTCCATTGAAAGGCGGCTTAAAGCCCCATGGACTTTTTTATATCAGAAATTGTGTCATCGGCTACAAGTGACAGGAAGTTTCTCAGCAAACCTTCTTTTTCATAATAACCGATGAGGGGCTCTGTTTTCTGATTGTAAATTTCCAGGCGGTTAGTGATGGCTTCGATGGTTTCGTCGTCACGCTGGATGGTTTCGTGGTCGCACAACACACAGGTGCCGTCTTTTCTGGGAGGATTGTTTTTCAGATGATAAATAGCCTGGCACGATGGGTTGCAGCATGTACGCCGGTTGGTCAGCCGCTCGAGAATTATTTCCCGGGGCGCCTCGAGATTCGCGACAAAATCAAGGCGGAGGCCCAGCCTGCCCAGCAGTTGTTTGAGATCTTCGGCCTGGGCAATTGTCCTGGGAAAACCGTCCAGGATGAAACCATTGTGACAGTCCGGCTCTTTTAATCTTGTTTCCATGATTTCCATAATCAGAGAATCAGGCACCAGATCACCCCGATCCATGTAATCTTTTGCTTTTTTCCCCAGGGCGGTTTCTTCTTTCACGGCACTGCGCAGAATGTCACCTGTGGAAATCTGTACCGAACCGTCCAATTCACCCAGCAATTTGGCAACTGTGCCCTTCCCCGCGCCCGGCGCTCCCAGAAGTATGATCCGCATCTTTTTTGGCTCCCTTTTGTCAATGTAAACTGGCGCGCTTATATTGCATAATATCCGCCAGGTCAAGGCAATTGAGGACCGGGCGGCAACGGAGCGCTCAATTGGATTTCAAAAACCAGCGGCCAGTATTTACCCGTCACAAAAATTCTTCCCGTCTTCGCGTCACAGGCAATTCCATTTAGCACATCCACCCGATCATTGTCCGGTATCAAAAGCCTAAGTGGACTTAAATCAATCCACCCCACAACCCGCCCGTCGGCAGGCGATATTCTGGCGATGATGTCCCGCATGAAAATATTGGCCCATATTTCGTCCCCGACATATTCCAGCTCATTTAGATTGCCTATGGGAACAGCTCCATCATGAACCACGATTGTCCTGATTGCGGCAAAAGTATCCGGGTGGCGGAAAGTGATTACCGGTGATCCATCGCTCATCAGCAGATATCTGCCGTCGGTGGTCAAGCCCCATCCTTCTCCCTGATATGTGATTTGGCCGATTTTTTTTAACGAGTCGGCCTCATAAACAAAGACGATCTGCTCCCGCCAGGTAAGCTGGTAGATTTTTCCTTTCAGCAGGGCAACCCCCTCGCCGAAGAACCTGTCAGGAAGCCTCACTTCGTGCAGAGTTTTCCCTGTCAGCCTATCCTTGCGGGCAAGTGACGATTTTTTGTAAAGCCCGGCCGACTCATAGAGATGCCCTTGATAAAAAAACAGGCCCTCGGTGAAAGATTCGGCATCATGTGGATACATATTTTTGACATGGACAAAATAAACCGGTACCCTCGTTTTTAATGATTGAAACAGCGTGTCTGTCCGCCGGACATCGGTTGATTTTGCTTCCAGCAAGGCGGATTCAAACAGCATGACAAGAAGGATCATCGTGATGATGACACAAGCGCCCACGGGAATTATTCTGCCTGTTTTTTTATATGTTAATAAATGATATATCATTTAGCACCCCTGTTGCTGTAGACAAGAATGGAATCCCATAAAACATTTGCCATCCGGGATTTTTTGCTGTAAAATTAAACATATGAAATTCACATCCGATGAGTTCCTGAAAATTTGCAAGAATATTCCCTTTCTGGCATGCCTCTCGCCCAGAGAGCTGTCTGAAATTGAGTCTGTTGTCATTATCAGAAAATTTCTTAAAAACCAGGTTATTTTACTGGAAGAAGACGATCCTTTATATTTTTATTTTATCATTGCCGGAAGAGTCAAAGTAATCAGATACAATGAAGCGGGCAAGGAATTGATGCTGGCCATACACAAACGCTACGACTATTTCGGCGAAATGGCGATTCTCGACGGCAGAACGGCGCCGGCCACAATTATCGCGATGGATAACTGCACAATCGGTTTTTTGACCAAGGCAAACTTCAACAAGTTCATCATGAATAACGAAAAAAGCCTGCAACAGATTATTTCTCTTCTATGCCTGAGATTAAGGGATGCTTGGAGTATGCTCAATATCTTCGGCTTCGGGGAGGCAGGTGATAAGGTGCGCGCCGCCCTGAAAATGCTGAGTCAAAAATTCGGGACAGAGGAGAAAAACGGCACGATCATTCATATCAAACTGACCCACAAGGATGTGGCCAACTTTGCGGCTGTTTCGCGGGAGACGGCCAGCAGGATCATCAGCGCCATGATCAAAGCAGGGGAAATTGAAATGATTGATCACAAATATTTCTTTTTGAAACATTCCTTCTACGATAAAATCAGGGTGTTGTGACTTAAGTCACCTTTGGTGTATTTAGTTTTCATCAAAGTCGCTCGATAACATTATTAGGGAAAAGATAATGCGGCGGTTTATTGATCCATCCGTGGAACTACCCGCGCGTGACGGGCGGCGGGCGGCACCGGCAAAAATTTTGTAACAAAACAGCGAAAAATTCGATAAATAAAAAAAATTTACCCGTCCGTAATATTTGGCCGGGCCAGTTTCAGCTGCTTTTTTGAAGTGAAATAAGGTGCCGTTTTTCTGTGAAAAGGCTTTTTTCACCCGGAAGTCTCTTGCGTATCGCCTGTTACCGGCAGCGGGGAGAGGATTGTTTTTCTTGTCCACAAAGTATATGATTGCAAAAGAACCGATAACGGGAAGCCATGTATTTAGACTATTGGAATTTACAAAAAGCGCCTTTTGACAACGTGCCCGACCCTTCCATGTACACGGAATGTCACGAATCCATGGAGAAGGTGATCTCTGAAACAATTTTCGGGATCAAGGAGGCGGATGAAGACTTTGCCGTGATCATCGGGACAGTCGGCTCCGGCAAAACACTCGCCATCAAAGTGATCATGGATGCGCTTGAGCCGGATAAATACCTTCCCGTCTTGATTACCAGTCCCGCAATACCCTTTGCCCAGTTGCTGAATGAAATAATAAGCCAGGTCACCTCTGAACCGTGCGCGGAAAACAGAAAGCTCCATCTGTTGCAAACTTTTCACCGTCTCCTTTTCAAAACGATGGAAAAGGGGCAAAAAATTGTCATTTTCATTGATGAAGCTGATTCCATGTCGCCCGCCAATCTGGACAATTTACGACTTCTGACCAGGCTGCAGGATGACCAGAGAAACCTCTTTGCTCTGGTATTGGCGGGACAGATAGAATTGGCGCGCCGCCTGGAGCATCCCAAAAGGTCAAATCTGTTCCAGCGTATCGGCATTTATGGCCGCATAGACAAGCTCCCCTCTCCCGAAGCGGTAAAAAAATACATTGAGGCGCGGCTCCTTCTTGCCAGTACGCAAAAAATGATTTTCCCGACGGAAACTATCCAAGCCATCTGGGAAAATTCCGATCAGGGGATTCCACGTCTTATCAACAAAATATGTAAGCTTTGTCTGATCGAAGCGGCTGCCGGAGGACTGACCCAGGTGCCGGCCGAACTTGTCTTGCAGGTCGCGCAGAGATTTCAGAAGTTAGGCCGTCCGGCCATCCAGAGCCGCAAGCCACGGTGCGTTCCTGATGATTTTGAGATTTCCGATATCGTTGAAATGACTGAAGAAGTCGCCGCAATGATTTCTTGGCAGCCGGATACAGTCAATAATACAACTTCCGGAGACGACAAAGCAGCTTCTTCCGATCACAAAGAGCCCAGCAATGGCGAAACGACCGGGCAAGCCCACTCATCGACTGACACAAAGGAAACTTCGGCCGGTTTTACCCCACCCGTTGCCGCTGTGCCGGCGCGAGAACCTGACGTGCAGGATTTACTTCCCGTGGCTGTCGTTAATCTTAAAACGACCGCCGGGCAGGAATTACCCCCCATACCAGAGCATCAGGATGAAAAAGGCTCGGAAATGACAACTACTCATGACGGGGAAGCTACCGCGATACAAAAGGACAAAGAAGTGGTTCCGGAGGCGGATGAAAAATCGGCGGCGGCTACAGGCCTCAAAGATGACGAAGTGACTATCGGCAGTCATACAGTGCGCCTGGATATCCCCAAGGAGATACTCGAGAGAGTAAAATCCTTTAACCGGGCAAGCGCTCTGAAGTCTGCTGGTTTCTGGGCGGCGAAAATACTCAAAAACAACCCGCAGCTCACTCAAGCACCCCAGGCAGATCCTGTTCATATCTGGAGTGAAATTAAAGACGGCATTCTCAAAAGGCTGTCTCTGTAATTATTGTTAAAAGCAGGGCTTGTATGAAAAAAGCAAACAAAGCGGCCATGGAAAAACACCACGATATCCGTCCCGAAGATTATGATCTGGTCATATCTCACTACAAAAATCTGATTACCAGAAATGAAAATGTGATCGACGCCTATAACAACATGGGTTTTATTTATATGGAAAAAGAAGAGTACGAAGAGGCATTGAAATGCTTCCTCAAAATACTGGAAATGACTCCCGAGACGGCCGGCACCTTAAACAACGTTGGTTATGTTTACGAAAAATTGGACAGACCGGACATGGCCAGACACTACTATGAAAAGGCCCTGTCCGTAGATGCCGGCAACCTAGAGGCCCACATCAACATCGGCCATCTCTATGATCTGCAGGGTAATTATCATGAGGCGCTGAAACAATATAAAAAAGCAGTGGCCATGGCGCCGGACAATGACACACCGCGCTTTTGCCTCGCCGTCCTATATGACACACACGATATGTATGATGAGGCCATGGAACAATACAAGGAGATTACCAAAAAAAACCCGACTCATGTCAAGTCTCTCTACAATATGGGCAGGATCAATTTTCAGTGGGGCAATTACACCTCCGCCACAGCATTATTCAATGAAGTTCTTGGGATTGATCCGGACAATGCAGGTGCGTTAAACAGCCTGGGACTGATTCATGAGTTCCACAAGGAGTATCCTGAGGCGATGGACGTTTACCGAAAATCTCTTTTAATCGATCCATTCCACGAAGAGGCAAACTTCAATCTGGCCGCTCTCCAATATGCTCTTTTCCGTGTCTGGCCGGAAAGAGCCAGACTCGATGAAATCATCCGCAGACTGAATTTCGTCATTTCACTAAACCCATTCCATTATAAAGCGGAAAAACTTCTGGACAGGATTCTGGAAGAGAAAAAAAGCCGGCAACCGTCTTAAACGGTCAGTCAGGAAAAACAGGCCTGGCCGGCAAGGCATCTGCGGATCGCAGATAGACAGGCAGAGCCTCCTGGACATCCAGAAGATTGTGCTCCCGTTGCTTCTCCCGCGCCAGGATTCCTACCGCCGAAGCGCGGATAAACCGGCTGTCGGCGGGCAGGATCCGATTATGTTTGGAAAAGGAAGAAATCAGCTTTGCGTACTTGACGGCCCCATCACCAACATAAACGACTTCTTCATAAGGGCATTGGGAAACTATTTGCGGCGCCGCCGCCGTCTCCGGGCCCAGCGGATGTAATCCTCCCCGGGAATCAGAGCGAAAATAGGCAAGATAAACCTGACCGCGTCCTGCATCCATCATCGCCGCGATGACGTTTCCACAATGCCGTGCATTCATCGCCAGCGCCTGAAGTGATGAAATACCGGCAGCTGGTCTGCCGGTAGCCATCATAAATCCCTTGAGCGTGCCAACACCGATACGTAAGCCGGTGAAAGAACCGGGCCCCAGTGTGCAGGCAAACAGGTCTATCTCTTTGATATGAGCGCCACTGCAGGAGCATGCCTGCTCCACTGCGGGAAGAAGAAGCTCTGAATGATTTCTTCCTGAGTCGCTCGTCACCTCATAGGCAACACTGTCACCGTCGAGCAGGGCAACGGAAATTGTTTTTTGAGATGTGTCAAAGGCGAGAGTGAGCATGTTATTTGAAAAATTTTAACACATCATTGACCAGCTTGATGTCGAGTCTTTCAATGTCGATCATGATGACAAACAGCATCAGCATCAACAAAACAACAAAACCTATCTGTGTTGACCATTCCCTCACTTTCTTCGGAACCGCTCGTCTGGTCACTATTTCGTAGAGGTAGAAAAGGACATGCCCCCCGTCAAGAACAGGCACGGGGAACAGATTGATCACGCCGAGGTTGATGGAAAGAATTGCCATAAAAAGAATGAAGCTCGCGACACCTTCTTTGGCCTGCTTGCCGGCCGTTTGGGCAATAAAAATAGGCCCTCCCAGTGTGCGTGGGGAGACAACACCTTCAATCATCTTTACGACAACGACGACTGTCAGCTTGCTGAATTGCCACGTCTTGCCCAGTGAAGAGGCAAGAGCGGCTGCAGGGTTTTTTCTTTCAATCGCTTCGCCGGTCTCCGGGATCAGTCCCATGGCGGCTGTTTGATTTTTAATCGCCCCGGCAGTTTCACTGCCTTGGTCGATCGTCAGATTTTTTTCCTCCCCGCCACGCAGAACCTGTATTTGCAACTTGCCGGCGGTTCTTCCTTCAATAATTTCCTTAATATCTTCCCAGCAAAATATTTTCTTCCCGGCGACCCCAACTATTTTGTCCCCCGGCAGAAAACCTGCCTTTTCCGCCGGCGAGCCAGGCTGTATTTTTCCGACAACGGAATGGATACTGCCCGCCGCCTGTATTCCGATGAGATAAACATCGACTTCCTGACCGATAAGATTCTTTTCCCGGGAAAGTTTCGGTTTTAAAGTAAACTCTTTGTTTTCTTCACCTCTGCGGACAACCACGTTAAGCTCGCGGCCTTCAGACGCGGACACGGCTGGTCTGATCTCGTCCCAGTAGGTTATTTTCCGATCGTTTATGGAAACTATGGCGTCCCCTTTGACAATCCCGGCTTCCGCCGCTGCCGAGCCTTCCGTTATCCCGCCGATAACCGCCAGTATATTGCTCACCGGCGAGATTCCCAGACGGTAAACAGCTTCTTCCTTGCCGAAGATGTTCTTTGTACTCGTAACAAGCGGCCTGGCCGTAAAGGTTTTTTCCCCTGCACCCCGCCGGACAACTATGGTGATTTCTTTTCCCTGGGATTGCTGCACAATTTCGTCGATTTGGGTCCAGTAATTGATCTTTCGTCCGCCAATGGCAGTGATTCTATCCCCCGTACCAATGCCGGCAATCTTTGCTGCCGAACCGGGCTGTACAATCCCGACAATCGGGGCGAGATTAGGCACACCGTGAATGAACAGGATACAAAAAATAATTATCGCCAGCAAAAAATTGGCAAAAGGCCCGGCAAGTACAATAAGCAGGCGCTTCCACGGAGGCTGGGCTAAAAATGCACGTTTTTCGTCTTCCGGAGAAAGACCCTCCGTATCAGTATCACCGAGAAGTTTTACATACCCGCCCAGGGGAATCCAGGATAGCACATACTCGGTTTCGCCAACTTTCTTGCCGATGATTTTACGTCCAAAGCCAAGGGAAAACTTCTCCACGCCTACACCACAGGCGCGTGCAACTGAAAAATGTCCCAGCTCGTGGACAAAAATCAGTATTCCAAGCAAAATAACAAAAGATATTAAAGTTATCAATTTGTCAGCCTTTCTTCATTCTTATAATCGCTAATATAGCCTCCTGTCTGGCTTCATGATCACAAGCCAGAATATCCGTCAGTGATGGATTTTCCATCACCGGAAGTTTGCTCATGACCTGCGCAATGACCTTCGGCAGGTCAACGAAGCGGATGTCTCCTTTCAGAAAGGCGGCAACTGCAATTTCATTGGCCGCGTTCATTACGGCAGGCAGAGTCCCTCCACGTCGCCCCGCATCAAAAGCCAGCCCCAGACAGGGAAACCGGTTCAGGTCGGGCTTATGAAAAACCAGACTCCCCTCACTGGAGAGGTCAAGCGGGGGCAAATCATTTGTTATCCGCAGGGGATAGGAAAGGGCATAAGCAATGGGGATACGCATGTCGGCAATCCCAAGCTGTGCCAGAACCGATCCGTCAATCATTTCCACAAGCGAATGAACGACACTCTGGGGGTGAATTAAAACATCGATGCGGGAAATGTCCACATCAAAAAGCCACCTTGCTTCAATTACTTCCAGCCCCTTGTTCATCAGAGACGCGGAATCGACGGTGATTTTTTTCCCCATCCTCCAGCGGGGATGGCACAGAGCCTGCGCCACAGTCACTTTTTCTAAAGCCTCACTGTTGAGTTTATAAAAGGGCCCTCCGGAAGCGGTCAGTACCAGCCTTTTGAGCAGATTTTTTTTCTGCCCGGAGAGGCACTGGAAAATGGCGCTGTGCTCACTGTCCACCGGCAGGATCATTACTTTCTGCTTTTTCGCTTTTTTGGTCACTATCTGCCCGGCCGCGACCAGAACTTCCTTGTTGGCCAGAGCTATATCTTTGCCCGCTTCAATGGCCGCCAGCGTGGGCTTCAAACCGGCCGCCCCGGAAATGGCTGAAAGGACGATATCCGAGGCAGGAGTCGCTGCCGCCTCCTCGAGTCCTGCCTCACCCCAAACAATCCTAGTTCGGGATCGCCCGGCAAGCCTGTTTAGTTCCCGGGCCCCCTGCTGTGTTGCGCAGGCGGCAATGGATGGCCGAAACAGGGCAATCTGGCGGGCCAGCTCTTTTATATTACTTCCTGCGGCCAGCGCTGAAATCTTGAATTTTTTCGGGTTTTTGGCGACAACATCAAGCGCGCCCAGCCCTATGGAGCCGGTTGAACCCAGGATGCCAATCTTTTTCATCAGCCAATCACGAAAACACGATAATAATATGCGAAAGGAGCAACGAAAATCAGACTGTCAAGTCTGTCGAGCAGCCCTCCATGTCCCGGCAGGAGCGAACTGGCGTCCTTGCGCCCGTAATGCCTTTTAATCGCTGATTCGCAAAGGTCGCCAAGCTGCCCGATGATGCTGCCGGCAAAGCCGATAATCACGAAATGAACAACGGATATCCCCGGCAGGAAAAAAAATCCGTAAACACAAGCAGCAAGTGTCGCCCCCACAATCAGCCCTATCGTTCCTTCAACTGTTTTACCCGGACTTACCACGGGAATCAGTTTTCTTTTCCCGAGCGATTTTCCTACATACAATGCTACTGTGTCACCAATAATCGCAATCACGAGTACCAGAATAATCCAGTAGATACCCTCTTCAAGTTTGCGTAGCAATATGAAATGAGAAGTCAGGAAGGATATATATACCACGCCCAAAACGACTTTGGCCACCGTCATAATATCGAGAGTCCGCTCATTGACTCTCCACAGAAATATAATGAACACAGCCATCAACATAAAAGCGACTGCCGCCGCCAGCATTTGAAAATCTCCAAGATAAAAAGCTCCGGGAATTAAAAGGGAAAAAATAATACCGACGGTTTTTTCCTTGAGGAAACCAGGACCGAAAACAATTCGGTTATACTCCCACACCCCCCCTACAATAACCAGGACAATCAGGACGGTTAAAACTTCCAGCGAGCCGCAAATGAGCACAGCCAGCAAGGCGCCAGCTAAAACAAGACCTGTCACCCATCTTTGTAGATTGGAATTTTTTCGTGTCATTTCGCTGTTCCCGAAATTCTGTTGTTCCCGGCTTGCTCGCCGGTCAGACCAAATCGTCGCTCGCGTTTTTGGTAGGCATGAATCGCCGCCAATAAATTCTCTTTATTAAAATCAGGCCATAAAACTTCGGTGAAGTAAAGCTCAGTGTAGGCCAACTGCCATAGAAGGAAATTACTTATCCTGTACTCACCGCTCGTCCTGATCAGCAAATCCGGGTCAGGCATTTCTCTGGTGAAAAGATAATTGCTTATAGTTTCTTCATTTAACTCAGACAATTGAAGTTTTCCTTTAAGATTATCCTCCATCATCTTTTTGATGCACGAAATTATTTCATCGCGGCTGCCATAGCTCAAAGCAAGATTTAGCACCATTTCCCGGTTGTTTTGCGTCAGCCTCATAACTTCTTTTAGTTTTTTCACGACATTCGTCTCGAGTCTTTCAATATCGCCAATCGTCGTTAGCCTGATTCCTCTTTTTTGCAAATTGGGCTTCTCTTTTTCCAGATAATCCTCAAGCAGCGACATCAGCGCTTTTACTTCTTTATCCGGCCTGCCCCAGTTTTCCGTAGAAAAAGCGAAAAGTGTCAGATACCGGATACCCAGCTCGCGGCAAGCTGTGACGACTGTCCGCACTGCCTGGGCCCCTTTTTTATGCCCACGGATACGCCCCATCGCATGACGCTTGGCCCAGCGGCCGTTGCCGTCCATAATGATCGCGATGTGTCGCGGCAGATTGTCAGGATCTATCTTCAGCATTAAATTTTCAGAGGGTTAAAAAAGCACAAAAGGGGAGTCATGGACTCCCCAATGATGTCTTCAGCTGCCTTTTATTTAAATCTCCATGATTTCTTTTTCTTTAGCAGCCAGGAGCTTGTCGACCTGTTCGATGTATTTGTCTGTTATTTTCTGAACCTCTTCCTGCGAAGAATGCATTTCGTCTTCACTGATTTTGCTGTTTTTCTTCAGATCCTTCAGCCCTTCATTGGCGTTGCGGCGTTCGTTACGCAGTTTGATCTTGCCCTCTTCCGCCATTTTTTTTACCTGCTTTACCAGTTCCCGGCGTCGTTCTTCCGTGAGCTGGGGGATGGGCAGACGAATGACTTTTCCGTCATTGGCCGGCATCAGCCCGAGTTCCGATTTTTGAATGGCTTTTTCAATGGCGCCGATGGCTGAGGCATCCCATGGGGCGATGACGATCAGACGGCTTTCAGGAACAGACAAAGTGGCCAGCTGAGAGAGAGGAGTCGGTGTCCCATAATACTCGGCGCGGATACCGTCCAATAAAGAAACAGAGGCACGGCCCGTTCTCACCCTGTTGAATGATTTCTCTAGAGAGGCTATCATATTTTCTATTTCTTCTTTGAACTTTGAAAAAATCTGCTCTTTCATCAGCATTCTCCTATGTAAGTTCCGATTTCTTTGCCACAAATAACACTGCGGATATTTCCTTTCTTCTGCATATTGAACACGACAATTGGCAGCGAATTATCACGGCAAAGGGTAATAGCTGTTGAATCCATTACTTTAAGGTTTTTTGTTAACACGTCGATATAGCTAATTTTTTTAAACATAACAGCATTTGGTTTTTTTATCGGATCGGCATCATAAACACCATCGACCTTCGTTGCTTTCATGATCACGTCCGCCTGGATTTCCATGGCGCGCAGGCAGGCTGCTGTGTCTGTCGAAAAAAAAGGATTGCCGGTTCCACCGGCAAAAATGACAATTCTTCCTTTTTCCAAATGGCGTATCGCGCGCCTGTGGATAAAAGGCTCCGCGATTTTATGCATTTCAATGGCGGACTGGACGCGTGTGGGGATGCCCCTCGCTTCCAGCGCCCCCTGCAGGGCAAGGCTGTTGATAACCGTTGCCAGCATCCCCATATTGTCCGCCGTCGTTCGATCCATCCCTCTGGCGCTGGCTTCTATGCCGCGAAAAATATTGCCGCCGCCGATGACAATGCCCAACTGTATCTTGAGGCCGGAAAGTGACTTTATTTCTCCGGCAATGTAGTTGGCAACATCCGGATCAACACCGGATGATTTCTCTCCCATCAGTGCTTCTCCGCTGAGTTTCAGGAGAATTCTTTGATAAGCGGCATTTCTCTGGCTCATTGATTTGCAACTTCTTCGCCGAGCTGGAAGCGCGCAAAACGACGGACAACAATGTTTTCACCAGTTTTTGCGATCATATTGCTCACCAGTGTGCCAATAGTAATGTCCTGGTTTTTTATGAATTTCTGCTCGACCAGGCACACATCTTCATAATACTTTTTGAGCTTTCCCTCAATGATTTTATCCCAGATTTTCTCCGGCTTTTTCTCCTCACGAAGCTGGGCACGGTAAATTTCTTTTTCCCTCTCCAGAGCATGGGCGGGAATATCCTCACTGCGTACATACAGGGGATTGGAGGCGGCTACATGCATAGCGATATCTCTGGCCATCGTTTGAAAATCGTCGGTTTTGGCTACAAAATCAGTCTCGCAGTTGACTTCTACCATCACGCCGATCTTGCCTCCCATATGAATATATGACGCAACGGTGCCGTCTTTGGCCGCTTTTGAAGATCTCTTGGTTGCGGCGGAAAGACCTTTGGTTCTCAAAAAATCAATCGCTTTCTCCAAATCTCCGTTTGCCGCAATGAGCGCCTCTTTGCAATCCATCATCCCGGCGCCTGTTTTTATCCTTAACTCTTTTACCATCGTTGAAGTGATTTCCAATGTAATGCCCTCCTGAACTACTGTTCTGATCAAAATTTATCGGTATGCCTCGTCGGCATCAAACGTCTGTCGATACTGGAGAAGCGTCCGACATTTCAACACTTTCCGGAATGTCGGCTTCGGCATCCTCCGATTCTGCGTGCGCATCCGCACTCGTTTCCTTATTGGATTCGGCGGCAATCTTCTCTTCAAATCTTTTTTTGCCTTCCGTAACCGCATCGGCAAATTTCGAGGCGAACAATTTGATGGCACGGATCGCATCGTCATTGCCCGGGATGACATAGTCAATATCGGTCGGATCACAATTGGTGTCCACAATGGCAATAAGAGGAATTTGCAGTTTTTTCGCCTCACGGACTGCTATGTGCTCCCGGTTGGGGTCTACAATGAACACGGCGGCCGGAAGGGTTTTCATGCTTTGAATGCCACCCAGAACATTTTCCAGTTTATCCATTTCTTTTTGCAGTTGGGCAATCTCCTTTTTGGGGAAGGCCTTGATCGAATCATCTTCAAACATCTTGTTGAGGCTGTTGAGACGATCAACGCTCTTTTTGACCGTCACAAAGTTTGTGAGCATACCGCCCAGCCACCGCTGATTGACATAAGGCATGCCGCAGCGCGTCGCCTCCTCGCGAATCGCTTCCTGTGACTGTTTTTTGGTTCCGACAAAAAGGACTTCCTTACCCTCTCCGACTGTATCGACCACAAAGTTGTATGCCGTCTGAAACATCCCGACGGTTTGCTGCAGGTCAATAATGTAAATATTGTTTCGCGCCCCGAAAATATAGGGCTTCATTTTGGGGTTCCACTTGTTGGTCTGGTGGCCGAAGTGGACACCTGCCTCAAGCAACATTTTCATGGAAATAGCTGACATTTTTCTTCTCCTTTGTTTTTAGTCCTCCACCCCCGTCTCCTTAACGGCATACTTAATTTCTAAGCAACATGCCGTCAATCAGAGAGTGTGTGAAATCTTGCGGCAATTATCACAAATAATTAGGATGTTCAAGCTTAATTAACTCCTTTGGCCTTAATTTCAGCGGCTTTATCATCCATCCGGTTTACGTCGAATAGGAAGAATTTATTTCTACATATTCATGGGAAAGATCCGATGTGCACATTTCAAAGGATTTATCCCCGCCCCCCAAGGCGATGCGCACCTCAATTTCTCCCTTGTGGATGACTTCCTTGAGCCTGGCCAGCTGAAAGTCCGCCGGCGCTTCTTGTGTAAATAAAACCATGTTCCCGACGGAGAGTGTCACCTTTTCTTTCTCGAGTGCCACACCGGAAGCCCCCACGGCGGAGATAATTCTTCCCCAGTTGGGATCCTCCCCAAAAAAAGCGGTTTTGACCAGATTGGAATTGGCTACAGAGTAGGCCACGCGGCGCGCGTCCGATTTTGATTTTGCCCCCTCCACGATAATCGTGATAAGTTTAGTGGCACCTTCACCGTCTCTGACCACCGCCTGCGCCAGTTCGGCAAGGACATCGGTGAGCATCTCACGAAATCGCTGCAGCCTGGCCTGCGCCCGTTCCAATGGATTGTTGCCGGCCAGGCCGTTGGCCAGAATAATGGCCGTATCGTTGGTGCTCATACACCCATCGACACTTACGGCATTGAATGTCGAATCGATGACCTGCCGGAAAACCGTATTGAGCGCCTTTGCGTCCACCAGCGCATCGGTCATTACATAAGTGAGCAGCGTCGCCATGTTCGGCTCGATCATCCCGGCCCCCTTGGCCACACCACAAACCGTGACATCTTTGGCACCGACAATGCCCCTGCGGATGGCAATTTTGGGAAACTTGTCGGTGGTCATCATCGCTTCCTGAGCATCTTCGATGCCGTTTTCACCGAGGCTTTTGATCAAGCGGGGGATACCGGCCTCAATTTTTTTGACCGGCAGCCTTTTACCGATCACCCCCGTAGAGCATATCAGCAGATGCTCCTCCGGTATTTTAAGCTGTTGTGCGGCCGCTTGGGAAACCGCCAGCGCGTCGGCAATGCCTTCTTTTCCCGTAGCGGCATTGGCACAACCGCTGTTGGTGATAATCGCCTGGGCCACCCCTCTTTTGACCCTTTCGGCATCAATCAATACCGGCGCTGCCTTGAATGTGTTTTTTGTAAACATTGCCGCAACCCTGGCCGGGACAGTCGAAAAAATCAAACCCAGATCTTTATTTCCGCCTTCTTTAATACCGGCTGAAACTCCGCCGGCCAAAAAACCGGGAACGCTTATTTTAACGGTTGTCTTCACCATTTAACTCACTCCTCGTTCTTGCTTAAGCTCCACAGCATTTTTTATACTTTTTGCCGCTGCCGCACGGACATGGATCATTACGCCCCACCTTGACCTGGCTGCGCTTTATGGTTTTGCTCACCGGGGCGTCTTCACCGCGGCTTAAAATATAATCCTGCTTCTGTTTACGGCGGATTTCCTCCACCTCCTCCTCTCGCTGAATTCTGACCAGACAGAGCTTTTCGACCGTGTCCTTTTTAATACGGCCGATCATCTCCATAAACATGGAATAGCCTTCACGCTGGTATTCCCTTATCGGATCCTTCTGCCCGTACCCGCGCAGGCCGATGCCCTCCCTCAGGTGATCCATGGACAAAAGATGCTCTTTCCAGTGAATATCGATGGCCTGCAGCATAATGACTTTCATCAGATAATTCATCAGCTCGGGACCGAACTCTTTTTCCTTGTCGCGCAGATACTTCTCGACCGTCGAAACGATCTGCCCGCGAAAGCCATCAGCCGCGTGGGAAGTGCCGGCATCGTTCAAATCAATGCGTAAATTAAACTGCTTGAATATTGCCTCGTGAAGAGCCTTCAAGTCATCGTCTTCGGGGCGCCTTTTATCGTCAATAAATTCGGAAATCAGATCATCCGTTATTTCCTCCACCATTTCATCGATATCAGCCCACAAGTCTTCGCCGCGCAGAACTTTTTTTCGCTGCTCATAGATAACTTTTCGCTGGTTATTCATTACGTCATCGTAATCGAGCAGGTGTTTCCGGATATCAAAGTTCTGACCTTCCACTCTTTTTTGGGCGTTTTCTATGGCACGGGAAATATACTTGTGCTCAATCGGCTGCCCCTCTTCTATGCCGATGGTGTCCATTACGGAAGCTATCCTTTCCGCACCGAATACCCGCAGCAGATCATCTTCGAGTGAAAGATAAAACCTCGATGATCCCCTGTCTCCCTGACGCCCGGACCTTCCCCGCAACTGGTTGTCTATACGGCGGCTTTCATGTCTTTCCGTCCCCAGAATATGCAGTCCACCCGCCTGGGCGACCTGGTCACCCAGCTTGATGTCCGTGCCGCGTCCCGCCATGTTCGTGGAGATGGTTACCTGGCCGGGTTGCCCGGCCTGGGCGACTATTTCCGCCTCCTTTTCGTGGTTTTTGGCGTTCAGGACATGGTGCTTCACACCTGCCCGCGTAAGATATTTGCTCAACAGTTCGGATTTTTCGATCGAGATGGTACCGATCAGAACAGGACGTCCGGCCTTGTTCAGTTCTTTAACTTCTTCGATAACCGCTTTTATTTTCTCCTGCTCGGTTTTATATATCAAATCGTTATTATCTTCACGGATCATCGGCATATTGGTCGGCATGACTACAACTTCCAGGTTGTAGATCTTTTTGAATTCTTCTGCTTCCGTATCAGCGGTACCGGTCATCCCCGCCAGTTTTTTATACATACGGAAATAATTCTGGAAGGTAATCGAAGCCAGCGTCTGATTTTCTCTTTCAATTTTCACTCTTTCCTTTGCTTCCAGCGCCTGGTGCAGACCGTCGCTGTAGCGCCTTCCCGGCATGACCCTTCCGGTAAATTCATCAACAATTACGACCTGTCCATCCTTAACCAGGTAATCAACATCCCGTTTAAAAAGCGTGTGGGCACGCAGCGCCTGGTTAACGTGGTGAACTATCTCTATATATTTGGGCTCATAAAGGTTTTGAACATTGAGCAGCTTCTCTACATGCGCCACCCCTTCTTCAGTGAGCACAACCGTCTTGCTCTTTTCGTCAACCGAATAGTCCGTCTCTTTTTTCAGGCGCGGGATGATCTGGTTGATTTTGTGATACTTGTCGGTGGAATCATCGGAAGCTCCGGATATAATCAGTGGCGTGCGAGCTTCATCAATCAATATACTGTCCACCTCGTCAACAATCGCATAGTTGAACTCTCTTTGAACATACTCATCGAGACTGAATTTCATGTTGTCGCGAAGATAGTCAAAACCAAATTCATTATTCGTGCCGTATGTGATATCGGCGGCATAAGCCGCTCGCCTTTGTTCATCATCCATGCCATGTACGATCACACCGACGCTCAGACCGAGAAAACGGTAAACGGGCCCCATCCATGCCGCGTCGCGGCCGGCAAGGTAGTCGTTGACCGTGACGACGTGACAACCTTTCCCCTCCAGAGCGTTGAGGTAAAGCGGCATGGTCGCCGCCAGTGTCTTGCCTTCGCCTGTTTTCATTTCCGCTATTTTGCCTTCATGAAGGACAATGCCTCCGAGCACCTGGACATCGAAAGGACGCATCATCAGTGTGCGTCGTGACGCCTCTCTGGCTACGGCGAAAGCCTCCGGCAGGATATCGTCAAGCGTCAGGCCGTTTTTCAGTTTTTCACGGAAATAGTCGGTTTTTGACCTGAGCTCACTGTCCGTTAAGGCCATCAGGCCTGTTTCAAAGGAATTGACTTCGTTTAAAAGGATGGAAATCCTCTTGAGCTCACGATCATTTCTTGTGCCGACAATTTTTTTAAGAATCGCCTCGATCATTGAACACCTTCACAAAAAAACCGGTATATTTTACCGGCGTATTTTAACATACATGACCATCCGGGAAAAACCCATTTTATCAGGCAAATTAATTCCGTGACACAGTCCCTGGAAAAACAGACCGCTTAAGAACAATGTATCAATTGCCAGGGCCTCTTGTCCGTTATTTACACCGGATCATTACGGTCACTGAGGTCATTCGATACAAATTACAGTTAAAGCCCCTTTGTGTATATGATCCGGGACAGCATTACCTTTTTGCCGCGGCATTTGGGGCAGAGATTGCGACTTCATATTTCAAATGCTCAAAACATTATGAAATATCCGGATAATTTCATAATCACCACCCGCTTGCAAAAAACTCTACCGGGCACCTTCTGGAATTATCAATCCCCGAGGAAGCAAAGTATACAACATAAATACTAATGCAGATCGATTGATTATTTCAAGTATTTTCTTGGATTGACAGGAACGTCGTTGATAAAAACCGAATAATGAAGATGAGCCCCGGTGCTTCTGCCCGTGTCCCCGACATGTCCGATGACCGTTCCTCTTTTGACTCGCGTCCCTTTATGCACCACGGCCTTTGAAAGATGCAGATAGCTTGTTTGGATGCCGTAGCCATGATCGATCTTTACGAAATTACCGTCTGCAGCGTTATAGGATGAGTCAACAACCAGACCGTCACCGGTGGAGACAACTTCTTTGCCCATACGGGTGGCAATATCAATCCCCTTATGAAGCTCGACTCCCGGTGCAAATGGATTCTCCCGGGGGCCGAATTCTGAGGTTACCCACCCCCGGACAGGCCAAATGGAGGGCGTCGCCGCCAAACGAGATTTCTGCTCCTGCAGAAATCTCAACAGCTCCTGGAAACTTTTTTCCCTCTCGTCCGCGTCTTCGTTCAGGCGGCCGATGCTTTGATGCATCCCGGCAACGAGTTTATCCGTATCTTGGTCGAGTATTTCCTTCAGCCTGACCTGTTCGTTGTCGGGCCCCCCTACGCCCAGAGGTATTTTTTGCCCTTTGCCGGTCTGACTTTTCGCCATTATTCTGATTTTCTGATCGAACTGCCTGAACTCTTCCATGCGGTCCGAAAATTCATCTATTTTCAGCGCCAGACTGTTGATTTCCTGCGCCTGCAGAACAGTCTGCTTTCTGAGCTGGGTGAGCTCCGCCCGATCCCGCTTTATACCGGCGTAATCGTAGATAATGTAAAGGGCCAAAAGGAGGGCAAGAAATGATCCGACAACAAGACATCGCACAACATTGCCGGAAAGGGATATTTTTGTCACCGCGCTCTTTCTGCGAGGTATTATCATCAGAGTAAATAAATTATCCGACATCTTCACCTGCCATGAGTGCTTAATATTGCAAAAAACAAAATGATTTTGTGTTGCTAGCACAGTGAAAAGACAATGTCAAGCCCAAGTCGCCAATAACAGAATCGTCAATCAGGGCTAATCACTTAACTTTTTTGATATCTTTTTGTGACTATAATCACGCCACCCTGTAAATAAGTAGTAATCCCCCCCCACAGGGGTTCCCATTTTACGGAATATCGCCCCGACGCGCGGGCTTTTTTAGAGCTGGCATCTTTTTCTATGATTTTGTTATTTTTATGATTACTCATGACAAGTAACCACTGGATAAGGTTTTCTACAGGCGGCAAGATCAAGTGATGTTTTGCTTGTGCAAAATCAACGATACATGCTAGCTTCCCAAAAACTCTTGAACCAGATATGAAGAAAATCATCAATCGCTACATATTTCGGGAAATTTCCCTCGCCTTCATCATGATACTCTTCGTGATGACGTTTGTCCTCCTGATGGGCAAAATGCTCCAAATCATGGATTTAATTATCAATAAAGGCATCAGTGTCACCTCCATCCTGCATATGATTATGCTCATCATGCCGTCTTTGATGATTTTCACGCTTCCCATTGCTCTTTTAATTTCCATCCTGATCGCCATGGGGCGGTTTTCCGCCGACAATGAAATTACCGCGCTTAAATCATCCGGCATGAGCCTGTTGCAGATGTTCTATCCGGCGGCGGCGGCCTCCCTGATCGCCTTTGTCATTACAATCTTCATGACCAATTTTCTGGCACCGGCGGGCAATTACGCCGTCAAGCGTCTGCTGTTTGAACAGGTGACCAAAAACGCGACTATCGCCCTTAAAGAAAAAGCCTTTAATATACACTTTCTCGGCCTTTTGGTTTACGCCGATAAAATTCCGGCTGATGGTGAATATATGGAGGGAGTGTTCGTTTCGGACAGCCGTCTCCGTGGCGAAGAAAACATCATCATCGCCAAAAAAGCCTTCGTCGTTGCCGACCCCAGATTGATGATCGTCAAACTTCGTCTGGAAAATGGCTCAATTCACTCCGTCAGCCGGGATTTGAAAAACTACCGTAAGATTGATTTTAAAGTTTATGACATAAACCTTAATCTGGGAATGACGCTGCTGGCCAAGTTCACCGACGAATACAAGGAAATTGAAGAAATGACCTTAACCGAGCTTATGGAAACGATGAAAAAAAAGGATATACCTCTGCCGGCCAAGCGTGACATCATCATGGAAATACAAACGAGATTCGCGACACCTTTTGCGTGTATTTTTTTCGGACTTCTGGCAATGCCTCTGGGCATTAAAAGCCACCGCGCCGTTAAATCAAAGGCTTTTGCCTTCGGTCTGGTGATTGTCGGAGCATATTATCTATTGCGCGTCGGCGGTGCAGCCCTGGTGGAAAACGGCCTGTTGCCTCCATGGACAGGCGCCTGGATACCCAATATGATTTTTGCAATACTGGGCACTTACGTTTTTTTTGCATCAAACCGCGAATTTTCTCTGCCCCACACTATTTTTATGCACATCCGGCAAAAAAGCCGGCCCCATGAGGACAGGACGTGAAACTGCTAGATAAATACATTTTGAAGACATTTCTGAATTTTTTCATGATCACACTGATGTCATTTATCTGTCTGTACATGATTGTGGATTTCTTCCAGAGATTCAGAATGTTTTTAAGCAATCACGCCACCGTCGCGCAAATGGCGTCTTACATGATACACTCAGTTCCCCAGATTGTGTCTTTCGTTCTGCCGGCGGCCATCCTTTTGGCATCTTTGCTCACTTACAGCTCCCTGTCCAAATTCAGCGAAATAACGGCCATGAAAGCCAACGGGATCAGCCTCCACCGCATGTCGATACCCGCTTTGTTCGTGGCGGCCGCACTGTCTGTCTTCCTTTTCTTTTTCAATGAACTCATTACACCTGCTTCCATCCAGGAGACCAACCGCATTATCAAAGAAGATATCCAGAAACAGAAAATTCGCGGCTTGTTCATGCTGGATAAAATCTGGTATCACGGCAACAAAACTATTTACAGCTACAGGATGTTTGATGCTGAAAAAAATGTATTGCATGGCGTCACCATTCATCAGATGAATCCCGACTTCACCTTGAAAACCCGCATTGACGCGCGCAGCGCCCAATGGCAGGGCGGCGACCAATGGGACTTCCATGATGTACTGATAATATCTTTTGACGAGAATCAATCCCCGTCTCCGCTGTGGCAGAATGAAAAGATTATCGACCTGCCGGAAACTCCGGACAACTTCAAGAAACTTCAAAAAGACGCGGATATGATGGGTTACTTCGAACTGAGGCAGTATATCGAAAAGATAAAAGCGGAAGGGCATCAGGTATCAAAATATCTGGTGGACCTGCATGGGAAAGTCGCCTACCCTTTTGTCACCTTCATCCTCGTGATCATCGGCATGGCCTTTTCGCTGCGCTCGGAACGCAGCGGAGGCATCATGCAAAGCATCGGTATCGGCATTGTGATCGGCTTTTCCTACTGGGTTGTCCACGCCCTTCTGATGTCGGTGGGCAAATCCGGAACGCTTCCCCCGTTTCTGGCAGCCTGGGGATCAAATATACTGTTTTCCTGCCTGGCTGCTTTTCTGTTCATACGCATGAAGACCTGAAATAAAAGGATGAACATCCCGGGCCGAAAAAGATTTTCTTTCTGATCTTAATACCTGTAATGATCTGCCTTGAAGGGCCCTTCGATTGGCACACCCAGATATTGAGCCTGCTTTTTTGTCAATTTAGACAGGCTGGCACCAAGTCTGCCCAGATGAAGCAGGGCCACCTCTTCGTCGAGCTTCTTGGGCAGCGTATAAACACCAACGTCATATTTTTTTGTCGCCAGCTCGATTTGGGCAAGCACCTGATTGGTAAAACTGGTGCTCATCACGAAGCTCGGATGACCCGTGGCGCAACCCAGATTGACAAGGCGTCCCTCAGCCAGGACAATAATCGAGCGGCCTGACTTCAACGTCCATTTATCCACCTGAGGTTTGATGTTTTCCCTGCGGCAGGTCTTGTTTGTTTCCAGATAATTCATGTCAATTTCACTGTCGAAATGCCCGATGTTGCAAATAATCGCTTCGTCCTTCATCATTTCCATGTGCCTGCCGGTAATGACGTCACAACAGCCGGTCGCCGTGACGAAGATATCAGCAATGGACACAACCTCTTCCAGTGTTTTGACCTCATAACCTTCCATCGCCGCCTGCAGAGCGCAGATCGGATCGATTTCTGTCACGGCTACGCGGGCACCAAACCCTCTCATCGACTGGGCGCTGCCCTTCCCGACATCACCGTAACCGCAGATGACAACCATCTTTCCGGCGATCATGACATCGGTGGCTCTTTTAATCCCGTCGGCCAGGGATTCACGGCAGCCGTAAAGATTGTCGAACTTGGATTTGGTGACGGAATCATTTACATTGATCGCAGGAAACAAAAGCTCTCCTGCAGCCATCATCTGATAGAGACGGTTTACGCCCGTTGTTGTCTCTTCCGATACACCACGGACGTTGGCAGCCACCTTCTGCCAGCGTGTCGAATTCTTTTTGTATGAATGGGCAAGGCGTTCCATGACGATGGCAAACTCCTTATTGGAAGCCCTGCGCCGGAGCAGGCCGGGATTCCTCTCAACCTTCACCCCCTGATGCACAAAAAGAGTGGCATCTCCTCCGTCGTCCACGATCAAATCAGGCCCTGAGCCGTCTGGCCAGGTCAGCGCCTGCTCCGTGCACCACCAGTATTCATCAAGCGATTCTCCCTTCCAGGCAAAAACACTGGCCAATCCGGCATGGGCAATTGCCGCCGCCGCGTGATCCTGGGTGGAAAAAATATTGCAGGATGCCCAGCGGATATCCGCTCCCAGCTCTTGGAGCGTTTCAATCAGCATGGCTGTCTGTATGGTCATATGCAGACTGCCGGTAATCTTCATCCCCCTGAGCGGTTTTTTGCGTCCATATTTCTTACGCACGGCCATCAGTCCGGGCATTTCATTTTTCGCCAGCTCCATCTCTTTTCTGCCCCACTCGGCCAAAGATAAATCAGCGACTTTATATTTCAATGCTGTGTCAATTTCCTTAAAGGCCATATTTCCTCCACAGTTAAGTTTTGACTTAATATTGATTAAACGTCCGGCATCGATAGCATACACGCTGTTTTGGTTCAACCGGATTATCCGCAGGCCAGACGATACAATTAAAAAGAAATACTGGCTTTCCCCCTGAACTGCCCAAAAACCTGTCAATTATTCAGCGGACATCCTCCGGCATGAAAACTGACTTAAATTATGCGATGAGTCAGACTTCCTCTCCCAGCACCGAGTTATCAATCAATCTTGTTTTTCCGACTCTGACCGCCAGTGCCATAACCGCCTCACTGTCAATCCTGTTCACATCTTCAAGAGTGGCAGTGTCACAAATTTTTATATAATCGATTTTTGTAAACGGTGCGGCTTCAATCAGGCGCCTGGCCTGACCGATCATCAGTGAAGCATCTCTTTGCCCCTCCGCGTATAATTTCTGCGCATTTCTGAGGGCCGCGACCAGCGTCAGGGCCGATTTCCGTTCTTCTTCGTTAAGATAGACATTACGTGAACTCATGGCCAGGCCGTCGTCTTCCCTGAAAGTGGGCAAACCGATAATCTCCAGATCAAGATTCAGGTCGGCAACCATGCGCCGGATGGCCGTCAGCTGCTGGAAATCTTTTTTGCCGAATACGGCGCTGTGCGGCTTGACGATATTGAATAATTTGCAGCAAACAGTCGTAACCCCCAGAAAATGGTGTGGTCTGGACTGACCGCAGAGATTTTGTGTCACCTCGCGCACCTCCACGTAAGTTTGATACCCTTCGGGATACATTTCATCATTCGAGGGGTAAAAAATAATGTCCACACCAACTTCCTGCGCCATCTGCGCGTCACGTTCAAAATCCCGCGGATAGCTGGAAAAATCTTCTTTCGGTCCGAACTGTGTAGGATTCACATATATACTGACAACAACATGATCGGCCACCTGTCTTGCCCGCCTCATCAGAGATAGATGCCCTTCATGAAAATAGCCCATTGTCGGCACGAAAGATATCCTTTTACCGGCAGACCTGACGCTTTCTCCATTGGCCTGCATTTCCTTGATTGTTTTTATAACTCTCATCATTCCCCCATAAAAAAAGCCTCCCGTATTAAGAAAGGCTTAGCGTATCTGTCCAGTTTTGTCCGGGCCTGCTTGGACTAAATTGTCATGCGGAAGCTACCAAGCATATATTTTTTTGTCAAGTCTTTAACCGGGTCAACTTACGACAAATACGGTTTTAGCCTTATGTCTGTCCCCCGGGTCTTAGTGTCAAAGTATATGTGCACCACATTTGAGAAGACTGTCTGTCCTGTGTGCGTAGCATTTAAGGAATCAACACTGATTAATTGGTCTTGTATTTTCAAAGGACTGAGTGCGAAAAAAAGATTTCAATCTCTTTGGCGATAAAGCAGATAAAAAAACACCCTCTGGATTCATTACCGGAGGGTGCTTTACACAGATCATGTCATCAAGCTTACTTCTATAAATCTTTTATTCTTGCCTTCGCTTCCCGATAGAGCCGTACGTTGCAGATGAAGATCATCAAGATGAACAAACCGAGCATAAAATGCGGCTCGGTTCCCAAAATCTGATCAAGGCGGCAACCGATATACAAAAATATGAGTGATCCGATCACCATGCCCATTCCCCAGACTGATAGCATCAGCACAGTGGTTAACTTTCGATACTGTCTGGGGTTTATCTTCTGGACGGCGATCATGGTCATTCCCTTTCGTGTTTACAAGTTATGCGTAACGTCACTCTCATGTGCTCAGGTCACGATGTTTTTGACCACGTCGATGACCGGGTTGGTGAACAGCGCCATCAAAATCGTGTAAAGTGCAAAGGCGCCGACTGCTTCCGCTGTATACATACGCTCATACTTCCGCTTTAAGCTCACCAGAATCAGACCGCCAACAATCAGGCAGCCCAGCTGGAAGTATGGAAAGTTGGCCGCACCTGCCGCCGCATACTCGGCAAAGCCAAAGGTTGCTGTCAGAAGAA
>Ga0208196_1000299_pt1 | contig 67753 bp, 54 predicted proteins | sample AD_JPNNA7_MetaG_FD_184443 | JGI IMG/M metagenome (GOLD analysis project Ga0208196, IMG submission 184443) | Active sludge microbial communities of municipal wastewater-treating anaerobic digesters from Japan - AD_JPNNA7_MetaG (SPAdes) (version 2) | ecosystem: Engineered > Bioreactor > Anaerobic...
GGCCGGATTATTAACAGGAGCATGGCTGTTTTTTGCCGGGTACTGAATTTTGTTGGATAAATCCCTTTACTCAACAAAAAATTTTCCCGATTTTACACAAAACAGGGACTTTATGGACAGACACTAACTAAACTCCTTCACTAGTGTCTGGTTAAAAATCCCATAATGATAATTGGTTTTTATCGGAAAATTTGCTGACTAAGTTGACAATGACTACTTAAGACTGTATTCTATCGCCTTTCCCTTTCCTTTCTCTTTCCAGGAAACCAGGTAATTGCCCTTAAAACCACGAAAACTGATAGTTCCGTTCTTATCTGCAGCAACTATCAGATTTGTTTTCCATTGATTATTAATAAGATCGTTTAGAATATAATACACGGGTTTAGGATTCATTTCCTTATCATAAATTCCTGAATAAGATGGTTCACCGGGGGCAGCGCCACCGTCCACAACGTTCCACCAGGTTATTCCCATTACTTCTGGATAGCTGAACCAAAGTCGGTACAGGTTCCTGGTGATCTCCGCCTGTATCTTAGAACCCTGTTCGGTATTATCTGGTGCACTTACCGTGACCTCGCTGATATGAATTGGCCTTTCAGCATCTTTAAGACAGTCAAGTATTTCAAATAATTTCTGTGGAGTAAGGACATCTGTCCCATCAGCTATCCTGCGTGATTCGTCCGGATTAAAAATATGCATTTGTACTCCTGTGTTGTCAATTCTTATTCCCCGCTCAGTGAGATTTCGGATAATCTCAACATATCGCCTGAAGAGATTTATCGGGGAATGCATGTCACAATCGTTAAGATTTAATTGAACCTCTTCAGGAAAATACTTCATAGCCCAGCAGAAGGTTTTATATGTGTAATCATCGGGCATTAATCCCCTGTTGGCCTGGTCAATTGGTTCATTAACAACATCCCAGCGTTGCAACCGATCTCTGTATCTTTCTGCTAGTTCCTGCACATGTGCTTCAAAAATTGGCTCCATTGCTTTCCTGTCCTCAGGCATCCATACAGGATGGGCCCATTTGCGCATCCCGTAGATGATTGCATGACCATTCATGTTGATCCCTTTTGATTCGCAGAAAGCAACTACAGGATCAGGTGGCGGGCGGCGGTATTCATAGGAACTTCCTGCCTCATATCTGGGTTTTCCCTTTTCAGGTTCAAGGGTTTTCCAGTAAAATGGTATAGTAGCTGCATTAAAGAGAGTGCCGAAGGTGTTTTCATATCTGGCATTTTTTTCAAATGTTTTAAGATCTCCAAATAAAAATATATTGCCACCAAACAGGAAATCGTGACTTATCTGTTCTACTTTCACATTTGTCCCGGGTTTTATATTCAACCTGAGAATTGCGTCCGCTTTCCTGTTCCTTTCAATATCCCTGTCAATCTTAGACTGGATTTCGGCATTCCAGAATTTGAAATATTCATTGCTCATGACAGAGCTGTCCCGTACCTGGCTGTAAACATTGTCATTCAATAATATTAAAACCGGCAGCCAGAAGATCAGTCTTATAATCCTTTGATTCATTATCAGGTATATTGTGTTATGATTAAAAGTTCTACATCTTTAAACCATCACCATCATTTTTGAGATAAAATTCCAGCTCATGCGATTGACCAGTCTCATCTTTCCACATTACCCGATACAATCCCCTGAAACCACGGAATTTTAATATTCCGGCATTATCTGTTTTGACATTCATTTTTGTTTTCCATTCATGGTTTATCAGCATATCAAGTGCATAATAAGAAGGTTTTGGTTCCATATTGCGTGTAAACAGGCCGGAAGTTGTCGGTTCTCCGGGTGCGCCACAATCATCAACTACATTCCACCATGTAATGCCCATCATTTTTTCGATGCTGAACCAGATCCTGTAAAGGTTCCTTGTAATAACAGCCTGTATCTCCCGACCCTGTTCATTATCGCCGGGAGCTGTAATGGTTATCTCGCTAAGATGAATGGGAAGATTCGCTTTAGAGATTATTTCCATCTTGTCCCAGACCTGTTGTGGCGATTCAACAGGTTTTCCTGCAGCAATATCAAGACACTGCTGAGGATCAAAAAGATGCATTTGTGATCCCATAATGTCGATACGGCATCCTTTAGATAAAAGGTCTGTTACCTGGTTCTTATAATTCTCATTATTAGCATAATCATTTATATTGAGAAGGACGTTTTCCGGGAAGACTTTATTTGCTGTTACAAATGCCTTGTAGATGTAATCACCGGGCATGAAACCGTAAGAGCTTTTTGTCATAGGGTCACCGGTAATACTGTTCCCTTTAAAATCAGTCGCGCTCTCATTAACTACATCCCAGCTATGCAGGCGCCCTTTGTAATATTCTGCTATTTCTGTGATCCTTTTGTCAAAGAGCTTTTCCATCTCTTTGAAGTAGACAGGAGCAAGCTCTCCGATCTGTGCAGGCGTCATACTTGCGATATCTTCCTTTGACAGTTTTGTAAGTTTCTCCTTCTCATCGGGAGGACAAAACTGTTCAAACATCCAGTCGGGATAAGACCATCTCTGGTTTCCCCAGATTATGGTATGGCCATGAAGCCGGATTCCCTTACTTTCACAGAATTCAACAACCTGATCAGTTGAAGGTCTTCTCCAGTGAGGTTCATTCTTGGGTTCTGAAGACTTGTTCCAGTATTCTTCAGTGTCCCAGTATTCCTCCCTGAACCTTGGCCGGTTCGGCTGCATTTCAAATTTTTTCCAATAAAATGCAATTGTTGCGGAATTAAATAGTGTCCCGTACAGATCCTTGTATCTCTTGTTCCTTTCCCTGGTTCCTAGCTGATTGTAATTAAAAATGTGAGCGCCGAACTTAAAATCATGTGAAAGCTGTTCAACGGTAACAGTCGTTCCCGGAGAAACATCTTTAAGAATACAAACTGCATCGGCTTTCCGGTATTTGTCAATATCCCGGTCAATTTTAGCCTGAACTTCCGGATTCCAGAGTTTCCAGTATGCTTCACTCATAACACTATTTACAGCAGATGTTTTCTGATTCCTGGTTTTTCCGGCCTTCTGTGAACCGATCTCACCTCCGAAAAGACATAAGCAAAAAAATAAAAAAATAAAACTCAATTTCATAACATCATTATTAATCTGTTTAATTCATATATGAGAACGGATCATTACAGAACTTCAATCTCGTACCATACTGTTTTGTACCGGGGACTGATAACTATTCTGGTTCCGCCTTTTGTTTTATTTACTTTTACCTCATGCATCCTGTTACCCGAGGGATCTAATGAATAACATTTTGTTTTGGCAGCATTGGCCGGTATAATTATTGTCGCGTGAATTCCTTCAACATAGGTTGGCCCTGTTCCCCAATCTGAAACATGTATTTTATGATCCTCATATTTTTCAATGACCATATCCTTATTCTGTGATAATCCTGTTGCGGCTAGCAAAATGCTGGCTTTTCCTTCATTCCCAAACCCGGTAGCGTTCTGTGATACAAGTGATATTGTGGCCCAGCCAAGACGTGTTTGTCCAACCTCAAGGGAAACGTCTCCGAGTTTAATTACCCTGCCCTCAGGGAAGCCTGTGAAGAGTTTTGTGTTTGCTGTATTTACAGTGAAGTATCCGGCGTTCTCTTTTTCGATATTCCATTCAAGCTCATCAGTATCACTTTTAAAAACCTTTTGACCGGCAGGGATATTATAAGATAAAACATCAGATCCTTCAGCACCTGTGAGGTCAACGGCTGTTTTATGAAGCAGTGTCAGTTTCATATCAAGCCCGGCAGATCTCAGATTAGCCCCAATTTCATTTGTCCTTACAAGATCAGAAAAGTATTTTTCGTAGTTGACAGGAGCTATAACTGTATTTTTCCCTTCACTGACATCACCCCTGAGGAATATTGCCGCGCAGGCTTGCATGTGAGCAAGTACATCTGTTCTGGCGATTATACTGAAAAAATAATTATTGTCAGTCGGATTAAAATCTGGCTGGTGATTGTAAGTGTATTCAAATACCCCGTCCCACCCTTGAAAACGGCCGTATGCACGTAACATTGCCTGACCTTCAGCACCGTACTGGTTTGGAAAAGGATGGTTATATTCGCTGCAAGTATAAGGCTTGTCATGAATACGCTGAGCTGATAATGACAATATATTACTCATTGTATTAACCATCGGCTTGTTAGCTATCCTCCAGTCTTTATTTACAGGGCTTGGATGACACCAGTAAGCATGAATGTCGATATAATCCAGATCAGCCTGAACAAAGGGGGAGCTGTAACCAAGCTGAGTTCCTGAAACAACAGATTTGACTTTCAGGTCATTTTTCAGATATTTATACAATCCGTACCAATAGGATCTTTCCGTATCAATCATAAACTGGAAGAAATCCTTTTTTGCCTGAGCAAAGGCAGGATTACCTGCAACAAGTGTGGCGACAGTACCATTCTCGAGATTTTCTTTTTCCCCGATAAGATTCGTGGGAGCTTTCATGCCTGCTTTTAGCCCTATTACTGTGGTATCAGACATCCATGCTTTCTTCAGTGATTCTGTTGATTTATACTTCCTTTTAAGCCAGGAATTCCATTGATTCCTGAATTCAGATGCATACGGCTCAGGAAGTCTGTCAATACCTCCAGTCATATATTGCCGGAAAAGGGCATTCTCATTGTTAAGTTCTATCATTGCCACACAAGGATCATCAGTATATGCCAGTCCTGTATATGGATTAACATGACTGAGAAGTTTTTTTGCATATTCTTTCTGAAGTTCAATCATTCGCGGTTCGAAATTATCGAGGCCTTTGTCGAAGGCAGGGCGCCTGTCCTTGCCAGTAAATCCGTCGCGTTCGTCCCACCATCGGGCAACATGCAGGTTCATGTTTACATAGATTCCTCTTTTCTTCAACGCTGAAATAAGGTAATCCATTTTATCAAGCTGGTCAGAATCAAGATCACGTTGAGTTTTGGGATCCTCTTTCAGAATTGAAGACATTTCCTTATGCAGAAAATTGCCATAAGGTGAATCCATATAGTGCAGCCTTATGCAATTGAAACCAAACCTTGCAAGCCTTGCAGCAATACTGTCAGCCTGGCTCCGGTCTGGAAAGTTGGCAGGTCCAGTCAGGTTGGTGGCATTGAACCTTATGGTTCCTGCCTCAGTAACAAATCGACCCTTTTCAACCTTCACGAAGCCATGATTGCCCGCAGGCCCGTCGAGCAGATGAGACATATTTGTAACATTATCTTGTGCATCATATGAAATAAGGAAAGGAAACATGGATTCAGATTCCTTAACTTCCTTTTTATTGATACACCCCGAAAGTATGGTAAATGTTAGTAGACAAAAGAATAATATCGGCATAGGATGATTTTGCCTGAAAGCTGTAATTGCAATAATTAGGTTCATTTCACTGATTTTTAAGGTTTTTTATGAAGTTCGTTGAAGTTATTTCCCGGATGACTTTCCCACCCAGTAACCATATCCTTTAAGATTAAAGCCCTTGCTTAGATTACCTTTTGCCATAGCCATAAACAGGGGTTTTGCCTTTTTGGCTGATGTGTCTTTGAGCTTTACGCTGATCGGTTTCCCTGAAAGATTGATGACTGAGATAATCTGCTGACCGTTTAACTCACGTGCATATGATATTACTGCATCGGGAGCATCATTGTCGAGCCAGATAACTTTGCCTTTAATCAGTGAAGATTCTGTCAACCTTGTTTTGATCAGTTTCTGAAATAATGCAAACCTTTCTTTCCCAACGGGTGTATTACCAAGCTCCCATTTTACAGGAAGTCTTCCGAAAATGCTGTGACGGGCTGTATCTGCAACCTCCTGCCCATTGTAAATCATCGGGACACCATCAAGTGTAAATGTCATTACTATTGCAGCATTGGCTCCTTTTGTTGTCCACACCTCTTCAATACGATTATAGTAGCTGTCATTGGCAATATCGTGATTATCGATATAATGAATGAACATAGTTCCATTTGGATGTGTTGATAACCTCTTCTCATACTCCTTCCTGAGAGATGAGGCAGGCTGACCATTCTGATAAACATCTCTGACTGCTCTGAACCAACTGAAACTATAATTAAGATCGAAGGCTTTCACTGTATTTTGTGGACGTGAACCTTCGGCAAGCATACCAATATCAGACTTGATTTTCTCAAGTCTGTCCCGTGCCGTTTCCCAGAAGTCTATTGGGATCTGATCAGCAACATCACAACGAAAACCGTCAACATTAAAATCTCTTATCCAGTATTCCATATTCTTCCACAGGTATTCCCTCAGCTCAGAATTTTCATAATTCAGTGCAGGGAATCTCCAGGCTGCATTAAGCACCTTTCCTGACGGATCTCTTTTAATAAAATCCGGATTGTCTTTCAAAAAAACGGCTTTCGGACCGCAATGTAAATAAACCATATCCAGCATAACCTTAATTCCAAGCCTATGAGCCTCTGAAACGAAGTTCTTCAGATCATCGTCTGTTCCATATTCCGGATCCACATGATAGTAATCCTTCATCCTGTAGGGATTACGGGGATTGTCCATTTTTGAAGCCATCTGTCTGGGACTCCAGAATTGCAGGTCCATATCATCATCAGAAACAAAAACGGGACACATATAAACAATGGTTATACCAAGCCTTTTAAGTTCTTGCAAGCGGACAGTTGCAGCTTTCAGGTTGCCCTCAGGAGTGAAAGCCCTTGGCTGGATCTGGTACATTATTCCATTCCTGATCCATTCAGGTGACTGTCTTGCCTGTCTCTTAAAAAACTCGATGTCCTGACATGTACCATTTTGGTTTAAAACCGACAGACTTAAAATCAGGCTGAAAACAATCGTTGTTTTTTTATACATAAGATTTAGAGTTTATTTGTTCATGGATTTTGAGATACACAATAAATACACATTTAATCACCTAATTATCAAAACGGAACATAGTCATCACCTGTGTCGTTTGTATAATTTAATGAATAATACATATGCCTTAAAATTAAATTAAAATTTATCGAAACCAAATAAATTTTTTCTATATAAAATAAATTTTTATATAATAAAATAATAATATTAGAAGTTAATTTTAATTATATTTTTGTTTTTTTAAATTATTCAGCGTGATACAGGTACTTAACCGAGCATTTGACATTCTCGAACTGATCGCAAAAGAACCTGAAAAGGAATTTGGTTTGGGCGAAATCGCCAATACCCTTAATCTTAATCATGGTACTTGTGCCAATATAATCAGGACAATGGTATCAAGGGGTTATATCCAGCAAATGGGACGAAGAGGTAATTATAAATTTGGACAGATGTTACAATACCTTACAGGAAATCTTCCATATAAAAAGGAACTTCTTGATGCATCAACCGAAATTATGAATTACCTTTCTAAAAAGCTCAATGAAGATGTAATACTGACAGTAATAAAGGATAATATAAGGATACTCCTTCATGAAGTGCGGAGTAATAATGAGCTGCAGGTAGTTAATCAGAAGGAGAGCATAATATACAATTCTTCGACAGGAAGAGTTCTTCTTGCCTGCATGCCCCCAGCTGAACATGAAATATTCATCAATAAATATGGCCTTCCATCAACCGAAGATTGGCCGGGTGTGAACAACAGGGAAGATCTGTTGAGAAAACTGAACCAAATCAGAAAGAAGAAGATATCAGTAATGCTGACAAATTCAGACATTGTCGGAGTTGCTGTACCAGTTTACCATAATGAAAAAGTTATTTCAAGCCTAGGAGTTTATCTGCCTCGATCTAGGTTTACCTGGGAAATGAAAAAGAAAATTATTGTGAATATCAGGGAGTCAGCTCTTAAGATAATGGAAAAACTTAATGCTCATACTAATCCCTGAGAATTGAATATTTGTTAAACGATAATAGTTATGAAAATCATTGACTTGAAAGCCAGAACGGTGGCTGTTCCACTAAATGCAAAACTAAGGCATAATACGGGTGTTCACCCCGGTTACTTTTTACGCACTGTGATTGAAATTATTACTGATGAGGGTATTGTAGGTTTAGGAGAAGTTGGAGGAGGAGATCAGCGCAGTGCCTTTGCCAAACTCAAACCCAGAATACTTGGTCTTGATCCTTTTCATCTTGAAATTATCAAGCAAAAAGTATTGCGCAGCATTTATTATCTCTCCAATGCCCGTCTGTATGCAGCAATTGAAATAGCCTGTCTTGACATACAAGGGAAAGTACTTAACCGGCCCTTAAGTGATCTGCTTGGCGGCAGTGTCCGTGAAAGGATTCCTTTTATTGCATACCTGTTCTGGCGATATGACCGCCCCGGCGGAGGACACGACAGAACAGCGGAAGACATGGCTGACCTTTGTTCACAGCTTAATGCCGAGCTTGGTGTTAAATCGATGAAACTTAAAGCCGGTGTTATGAATCCCCGGGAAGAAGTGAGGATACTGGAACTATGCAGGAAGAATCTTGGTGATGATTTCGGATTAAGGATTGATCCTAATGGGGTATGGTCTGTGACAACGGCGGTACAGATGGGGAAGATAATGGAAGATCTTAATATCGAATATTTTGAGGACCCATCCTGGGGCTTGGAAGGTAACGCAGCTGTCAGAAAGCAGATAAGGATCCCGATTGCCACAAATATGTACCCAAATAAATTTGATGATCTGGGACCGGCAATCCGTATGGGAGCTGTCGATGTCATACTTACAGACCTTCATTACTGGGAAGGCCCGAGGGGAGTTAAGGACCTTGTTTCTGTATGCAGGACCTTCGGACTTGATGTTGCCATGCACAGCGGGGCAGAATTTGGTATTGAGCTTGCAGCAATGATACATACCGCATCAACAATCCCGCAAATGAAATTTGCAGGTGATGCCCATTATCATTATCTGACTGACGATATCATAAAAGGTGGTCTGATGAAATATGAGGATGGATGCATTAAAGTGCCACCGGGCCCGGGGCTTGGAGTTGAACTCGACGAGGAAAAAATGAAAAAGTATGAAAAATATTATGAACAAAAAGGTGATTATTATGCCCGTTTTCATGAAGATGAGTACCGCCCAGACTGGTTCCCGATTGTAGGACGCATTTAAAACAATATTTATGAATTCATCCGGACTTTATAATTTAAACGGGAAGACCGCACTGGTTACAGGTTCCAGCCAGGGTATCGGGAAAGCCATCGCAACAAGTCTTGCCAGGCATGGAGCTGATATTATAATACATTACAAAAGCGAAGATGAGCTGGCAAGAGAAACGGTAGCAGAAATCCGCAAGCTGGACCAGGAATGTATATCAATAAAAGCCGATCTTTCAAAGGCAGATGCTGCGGATTTCATTTTCAACGAATGTAGTAAATTCAAGCCTGTAGATATCCTTGTTCTGAATGCTTCTGTCCAGATCAGAAAAAAATGGCAGGAGATCACACCTGAAGAATTTGATCTTCAGATAAATGTTAACCTGCGTTCATCTCTTATGCTGATGCAGAAGTTCATCGATCATATGCAGGAACAGAAATGGGGTAAGATATTGACTATCGGAAGCGTACAACAGAAAAGACCGCATCCCGATATGCTTGTTTATTCGGCAAGCAAATCAGCAATTGCCAATATGGTGAAAAGCCTGGCCGTTCAGCTTGCCCCATTCAACATCAATGTGAATAATATTGCGCCCGGCGTCTTCGGAACGGTGAGGAATAAGGAAGCTTTGAATAATCCTGTTTACCTCAAAAAAGTATCCGCAAAAATACCACTGGGTTATATAGCCACGCCTGAAGACTGTTCGGCACTTGCCGTATTGCTCTGCACTGATGCAGGCAAATACATCACCGGTGAAGATATATTTATTGACGGCGGAATGAACATTCCATCCTGATAACCTTAAAACGAAAGAATTATGAGCAAGTCGAATGTTTCAATGAACCTTGAGAATCTGAAGAGTAAACTGGATGATATTTCATTTGTTGAATTATCGATTCCGGAAAAAGAGATATGTGAAAGATTCGAAAATCTCTACACCGGAGCAGTGAATGATGTACTCCGCGAAATGACCCTTATGGACCAGGCCCTACCATGCAGTATCATGCCTCTGAAATTTGATATGAAAAAGTGCGGTGTCGCTTTTACAATAAGGAGCAATCCTGATCCGACTGTCGGAGGAGAGATGGACATAAGGGCTGATATGCTCGATGCAATGCCGTCGGGTTGTATGGTAGTATGGGATGCAGGGGATGAACTTGAAGCATCACACTGGGGTGAAGTTATGACCGCTTCTGCAATAGCCCGGGGAGCAAGAGGTGCAGTAATAAACGGAGGAATACGGGATACCATACAGGTTCTTGAACAAAAATTCCCGATTTTTTACAGATACCGTACTTCTAACGGATCTCTGGGTAGGACCAAGATCACCAGTTTTAACAGACCCTTAAGGATTGGCAAAGCCTACATTAAACCGGGTGATTTCATGTTTGGGGACATTGATGGCGTTGTGGTTATCCCAAGGAATATTGCTGAAAAAGTACTTACCCGTGCTGAGGAAGTCAAGCTTGGAGAAAAGGAGATCAGGAGCTGGGTTAAAAAGGGATTTTCAGCCAAAGGGATCGTAAAAGACGGAGGATATTTCTAGCTGACAATCAGGCATCAGCTTGTAACAGCTCTTCCTTTATACTATCCTTTTTGTAAGAAAATAACAATGCGATCAGGATAAATATCCCTGCAAGCAGGTAACTTAATGACAGTGAGGCCAAGCCGTTTGAAAGGCCGAAAACAGGCTTCAACAAACCAAGAAGATACGGAGCCAGCGATCCTACAACGAAGGCAAACATCAACATCACTCCGGTTGCAGTGGAACGGTAAGGCATTTCAATAACATCATAAAGAGCGGCAAAAATATTGGAATCATAAATTCCACGGCAGAAACCAAAAACTGTAAGGGTTAAATAGACGATCAATATTGAGTCGCTTTTTGTCATAAAAAACACCACCGGAACCATTATGAACAGCCCGGTCATCTGAACCATGCCTCTGAATCCCACGATCCGGGAAGAAAATATGTCAGAGATTCTTGCACCGGCCATTACTCCAAAGAAAGCTGCAACGAAATGATAAAATGTTGAATCGAATCCGGCTCTTGCAAGTGAGAAGTGAAAATTCTCATAAAGGTACGTTGGCATCCAGGTCAGAAAACCCACACCCCCGAACTGAAAGCTGGCAAATGCAAGCGCCAGGAAAACAGCTGTAGGCTTTTTGAAAAAGATCTTGATGACTTCCCATACACTTTGCCTGTTCTCCGTAATTGCAATCTCCTTCAACAATACTTTTGAATCTTTAATTCTGAAGTAGAAGATTATGCCCAGAATAATACCGAAGCCTCCGAAAAGGTAAAAAGCAGTTCTCCATCCGAAATTGTCGGCAATATAGCCTGTAAGATAGCCACTGCCGATTATTCCTACATAAAGGGCAGTCTGATGAATTGATATCGCTGTTGCTCTTGTTTTCTGATGATGTTCACAAATAAGCGAATTAGCTGACGGTGCATAAAAGGCTTCACCTCCGCCAAGCGCGATACTTCTTAAAATGATAAGCTGCACAAGCGTATAACTGAGACCTGTAATAAGGGTGGCAGCGCTCCAGACCAACAGACTTCCAATAAGAATATATTTCTTGTTAAAACGATCTCCCAGTATCCCTCCGACCGGGACCATTAAACCGTAAAACAGCGTGAATATTGATGCAATCAACCCCATATCAGCATCAGACAGGCCTAGATCGTCCCTTAAAGAAGGGAGAACAATATTGAAAATCTGCCTGTCAGCCTGGTTCAGGAAGAAAGCAAACCATAAAAGAATGATCAATTCCCACTTATAAGGAATTCTTATTTTTTTCATAATGAGCTGAGTTTAAGGCAATAATAATAATTAATTGGTTAAAAAATAATTAAGATTTAAATTTTCAGGAATATTTTCTTCTTATAAAGGAAATACAAGAAAAACCATCCTACAGTTGTTAGGCCCAGACCATTAATAAGTTCAGTCCAGTTTTCAGACATTATCCTGGTAAAGCCGCCAAAGAAAAAATCAGTGGCATGAGAGAAACTTATTATTTTGGTTGCCAGGTAAATTGTAATCGGATTCATTCCAATAACGACAAAGAAAAAAGCCCATTTTCTATAGCCCCATACATCAATTATCAGGTAGAAAATTACAAACAGCAAAAGACTGAGGCCTCCGGCCCAGCAAACATATGAACTTGACCATAGCATCTTATTGATGGGAAAGAAAATGTCCCATATCTTACCTGTTATCATCAGAATAACTGATGCGAGGAACATGTATAAGACCTTTTTCATTGGTTTTCCTGCATCGCGTTTTGATAAAATGTATTCGCCGGTAAACATCCCGAGAAGTGCGGTTCCTATTGAGGGTAAAACTGTAGAAAAGCCGCTGGGTTCTGATACTCCAAGATAAAGCTTACCTGGTGTGATGAGCCTGTCAATGTATCCTGCAAAGTTACCTTCAAGAGAGAAAGGGTCACTGGATCCAAGGTCAGGAGCAGGGAAAAGGAGTAGCAGCAGCCAGTACCCGATCAGTACCCCGAAGCACCAGATAATTCTTCCCGTGAGTCTGGTATTCATAAAGATTATAGCAGAAAGCATCCATGCGACTCCAATATGGCCAAGAACGCTGCCGTAACGTAATTCGGAAAAATTAAAACTCAGTCCGTTATTGTACAGTATACCGATGAAGACAAGAAGCAGTCCGCGATAAATCACATGCCAGATTATTGAAGATCTGCTCTTTCCATTCGCAATCCTTTTTATATAGGAATATGGAAAGGATATTCCCGCGATGAAAAGGAATAGAGGGAAAATCATATCGTAAAAATGAAATCCATGCCAGGGCACATGGGTAAGCTGCCCGGCCCACCATTTCAAAACAGGCCATCCCGTAATAATTGCCAGTCCTGAAAATATGCCTTCTCCTCCCATTATCCAGAACATGTCAAAACCGCGCAACGCATCAAGCGAAACAAGACGCTTCAAAGCTTGATTATTATCCATATTGACCTAAGATAAGAACCGTTGTATGTTATCTCCGGTTTTTTATATACCATTGTTTCGCCTCTCCTGCAAGATCAATCCCTTTAAGTATCCTTTCACGGAATTCTTCTATTGTTGGTTTCCAGAAAGTCTGCAGGATCCCCAGAAACCTTTTATCATCTATATTTGAAGCTGAAAACTTTGTAGTATTAATAATACTGAGTTCATTCTGTGCATGATAACTACCGGTCGGGATCTGATCATAACCGGCGCTCTCCAGCTGATGGTATGCTGAGACGTACTTGCCGCCACTGAAATCCTCAGAATAATACCAATTACTTTGGACCACTGTCTTTGGCATTTTCGACAGAAATTCATCAGGATAATTCCATAACATGTAGTCGGGCCATATCCATGCCCTTGAATTCTTATTTTCAACCTTCTCCACAAGAAAGAAGAAATCCTTCCACCATGCATCACCCTGTCTTACCACTATGTATTTGTAATGACTCTGATGTCCTGCATTCTCTTCATCCATTCCAAGATGAAAAAATCTTGGCTTGTCGAAGATGTCACATACTTCACTGATAAGATCTGCACAGACCTGATAATATTTTTCAGTAGATACCATCTTTGCATATTCACCAAGCCAGGTGTCATGTCCTGTTGAGAAATTCATCTTTGGTACAGGCTCAAGTCCCAACTTTCTCATTTTCTGAAGTTCTGATCTGAGTCTTTCGATGCTCCACGCGTTGTTGACAGCAATCTCAGGATGACTTTGATATCTGACAGCATTCCCCAGGTCAATAACGATCATATTCATACCCTTTTCGGACATTCGCCGGATTGAGTCATCCCATAAGGATTCACTCAGCCTCATGTTTGGATCATATCCGCGGAAAGGTCTGTGGGGGGATACATACTCTTCCCACATATTAAAACTAAGATGGAGCAGGCATGCCCATATCTTTTCATTTTCCTTTTTCTTATCCGTAGCAAGAAACCCGGGCATTGACGCACCTACGGCTCCTGCGGCCATTTGTTTGATAAAGTCTCTTCGATCAGCCATAGAATTTGATGGATTAGTTAAACGTTATTGTGGGCTTGTTATTAAATATGTACAACATTACCTTTTGAAATACTGTCATAGCAGGCATTCATGGCCTGAATTGTTTTTCTGTGCCATTCAAGATTGATCTTCGGTGTTTTCTTTTCTCTGATGCAGCTTACAAACTCATCCATCAGGCCGATCCATTCATCAAAATAGGTATATTGAACAGTATATCTGTCATTTGGCTTGCCGTTATGGTAAACATTGGGGCCGAAGCAGTCAACTAACATAATACCATTCTCTCCGCTTACAGTCACATTGACCTCCATTCGTTTAGGAAAGATCTCCCATCCCGGAGCCGGGACCTTCAATCTTTCTTCCAGCCGTGACCAGGATGGATCGAGAAGAAATGAAACGCCATTCTTCATTTTCCCATTTACAAGCAGATTATCTTCCACCTGAATATCTTTCCTGATATTCGGTCCTGCCTCTGCATAAATAAAATCGAAATCACTGCCTGTCATCCATCTTATAAGGTCAAAAATATGCGGATGATCGGCAAGGGCTCCGCCACGGAACCTGTGATCACCTTTTTTTAACTTTATACGCTTTCCGTAACTGTCTTCAGGAATTCCCTGCCACGGAAAAGCCCATATTGGCGATAATGTAATGTTGGTAGCATTAATAGAACTTATCTTCCCGAGAACATTAGCGGCAGCCAGCTCATACAGCCTCTTAACAACAGGATTATAATGCATTTCGAGCTCAACCTGGCAAACGATACCCGATTCTTTTACCAGGCTTATTATCTCATCATATTCCTGCATATCAAATGTCGGAATCTTCATACATAGGACATGAATGCCTCTTTTTGCACACTCCCTGAACTGACCAATATGTTTTATGTTTGCAGAAGCCATAACAACAGCTTCAATATCAGGGTGTTTTTCGAACATCTCCTTCTCAGTTAGGTAACATGGGACATTATAACCCCAGGCAAGGAAGTTCTTCCTTACTGTCTCATCTTCAGCGTAAACTGCAACCCAGTCGAGTTTTGGGTTGTCATTTAAAGTCTGGTAATATTTTCTTGTATGACCATGGGTCAGTGACAACATTGCAATTTTTACAGGTCTCATAAAAGTCCTCCCACTTTAAATTTTGATTTTTTCATGTTTCTTGTCTGACTCAAAAACAGCCTGTACCAATTGCATAAGGTGAGTATGCTGTTTATGCCACTGTTTACCCAGATCAGGGTTCTTCAGAACCTGGAAAGCGGAACGTACCTGATCAATCTGAAGATCATCAAGGTCAAATAATTCAAAATCAGTATCGGTAAATCTATTCTCGCCATTTTTTGTATAACAATAGATTGAGCTCATCGGCACCTGGGTATCAACCGGCTGATCGCTGGCAACACCACGGCTTGCTATTATTTCATGTCTGTCGACCATTACGGTTCCGGGCGGGACCTGTGTACTCACTTCAATACTGCAGATTACTCCGCTTTCAAGGGTTGCAATGGCACTACCTGCTTCATTATCAGCCATAATCGTATTAACCGCTGTTACCCTGCTGTTGCCGATGAATTCGAAAAGATCAAGTTCCCTGTAAAACAATGATGCCAGGGTCCATTTATCTTTGCTACCCATACAGCAGAACCTGTACAGACATGCATCTTCGATCACTGAATCATCAACTATCTTCTTTAATTCAACAAATTTCCGCCTGAGTCTCCAGGGCAGAAGAGGGATTTCATTATCACCTGTTACTTGTTCGATGAATTCATAACCCGGTAAAAGCACCAGGCCTTCAGTGGCTTTTTTCTTTTCGAGATGAAAAGGCTTAACCGGTTTGATTTCATATTTAATGAGCAAACCGGCCAGGGCTTCTTCAACATTCATATTTTGTTTTATCATAACAGAAGTCTAATTAAAGATATTTTACTCTGGGCAGGTATTTTTCTACGAACTTAGCATTTATCTCATCACCTCCAGGCGCATTTGCACTTGACCATACGGGAGGCTTAATACCTCTTTCAACACATTTCCTAATGGCTGAAATCTCCAACCTGTGAGCTATATAAAAATCAATGATGTTAGAAATGGGGGCGATAGAAGTGCTAAATCCGTCAAGTTTGACAACTGCATCACCTACCGGATTATAATCATCGATACATACATCAGCATAGTCAAACAGATTCTTTTTGTTAGGATGGCGGATAAAGTGGTCCTTCGCCATCTCATTCTGCCAGAAAGACGAACTGACGGCAATTATCTGCGCTCCGCTTTCCTTTGCTTCCATTGCAGCATCTATAGTTGCCGGATTGATCCCGATATTATGGAAAATAATAAGCACTTCACCTTTTTTTATTTTAAAATACTTCACAATAGCTCTGCCATAATTTACTGTTCTCTCGAGTTCAAGATATTTGAGAGCCTGGTTGAATACTGAGAGCCCGGGTTCCATAATAGGATTGATGTTTGCCAGACCACCAGCCCTGAAGAACATTTCTCCCATTACAAGTGTTGTATGCCCGCCACCGCCGTATACATGTATAAGCTCATCTTTTTCAATGGCTTTTGCCATTAATTCAGCGCCTTTATCGATATTGTCTGCTTCTCTTTCTTCGACTTTTTTTAACAGATCAATTACCTGGTTCAGGTATCCTGCATCATTTGTTTTCATGGTCAGATCTCCTTTATTAAGTTCTTAATGAATATTTTTTATCAAGTACTTCACCATAGGCTTCCCCCAGCATATTCCACATCTCAAGGGCGTTAGGTGCAGCCAGTACAGTGCCATAGCCACCGCGGTATGTCCAGGCAAACAGACTCTCAACTCCCATATCGTCATACATGTGTACAATTTCCTTTATCTCGGCAAGGTTATCAGGCTCCTGGTAATAGTTCATCAGCCATCGCTGCGAACCTTTACCATATTTCCTGGCTATGTCAACAGTTTCCCGGGTTATAGATTTGAAGAAACTCCGTGGAAGTTTATAGCTCAGGATTGTTGTACTGAAAACATCAAACACATCCACTTTCCCTACTTTGTCCCAGTCATCATACCCCCGGTTCTCTTTTACGTAGTATGTGTTAATTGTGGCATGAACACAGCATATGATCTTTGAATCGGGTTTGATGTTTTTTATCCTCTGAGATGCCACTCTAAGGATCTCAAGTGCATTATTCTGGCGGAAATTAATTACCTCACGTGTCATCAGTTTAGGCATTTCATAGCCATACTGCTGTTGAAATTCCCTCTTACAGTATTCGCAACGGCATGACCAGTCATCACCCGCACCTCCTGTTATTGAAGCATAGCTTTTAGGCAAAGCATAATGCGGTTCATCCCAGAAAAAACCATCAGCATCAACATTCGTTGCAAGCTTTTCACAAATACCGTAAAAGTATTCCCTGAATGCTTTTGTATTGAAGCACACTGCCGGTAAAAGCTCGTTACTGAATGCCGAAACCTGTCTGTTCCCTGTATTGTTCGTCAGGAATAAACTGGGTGGCTCACCCCCAAACCATTTACCGATTCCCCATGTGTCTAGGTAGACTTTCATACCAAGATCTTTTGCTGCTTTTGTGATTCTGATTATGTTCGGGAACCAGAAGTCGATATCGAATTCTGTAAGTGCAAGGACCACGGCATTGCAATTGTGCCTGATCATCTCTTTGAAATCTTTCTCTGCATGTTCAGGGTAGCTCAATCCATAGTAGCTGACACCGGTTTCAATTACGCTCATAATGATTTATTTTAGTTTTTTATATTTAAATTAGTTATTGTTTCAGGGTTCTGTAACAGAAGGTCATTTACAAGCTTTTCCATGCGTAACAGGATCTCCTTCAATTTTGCCGGATTGCGTGGAAGAGCAGGAGCCATAGCAGAAAGAGGAGTATTGTAGAATTTATCTGCAATCACCTTATACTGATCACCGAATTCAGCAGGCATTTTCCAGTGGGAACGGTCTCCTGAACTGATTTTTTTAAATACATATGTCCAGTATGCGTCCAACTCCGGACCATATACATACTTCACAAGTTCATACTGATGACTTCTGCAGTAGCCATTTTCGGCGTTACCTTTCAGTGTAAGCTCAGTGTGAGGATTCAATAAAGGTTTGACACCGTTAAGTTCTTTTGCTTCAGACAGACGTAAAAAGCTGGCATTCATGGAGAAATCATCAGACATCGCCAGTACGTCGCCCAGGCAGGTCAGCAGCTCCCGGCTGAGTTTTGAAGTCTTACGGATCTCTGACCGGGAGAGATTACTTACTCTCCATCCTTCCATCTGAAAAGATCCTTTTATCATGGATGTAAAATATGCCCTGCTGGCAATTGTCCTTGCCATATCCAGTACATCGCGTTTCCACATGTAATTATCATAATTTTCTGCCGATAACCTTGCAAGACCTCTGAGTACCTCAGGTGCCGTTGTCAATCCGGCGTATAATTTCTTATATTCATTTCCCAGGTCTGAAAGCTGACCCGGAGTCAGATTGATATATGTACCGCCGGTAAGCATTCTAAACTGAGGTTCAGAAAATAGGATCCCTGTCAATCCCCAATGCATTGTCTGCGATACATTAAGGAATAAGTTCCATAATGATATCATCTCATTGCTTATTCCGTGGGTATACCGGGCTTTGCAAAAACGTTCTGTTGCCTGCTCTGCTCCAAGCCGTTCAGGATGCCAGCTGTTATCAGCAAGGTACTCAAGAAGGTAAGTATCGGTGTGAGAGTTCTCAGTCCACATTGTTAGGCCAAGACATTTAGGATCATCAGCCGCTTCCTTCAATCTGGGGGTTAAGATATTATAATCTTCATGGATATCGCTGTTCTTTTCAAGGGAGTGGAAAATTCCGAATATCCAGGGGAATTTTTTATAAACATCCCAATCCCTGTATGTCGCTTTATCATTTTTATCTGCTGTATAATCAAGTAGTATAGTCCGTTCAGGATCAAACTCCTTCATAAGATTTTGAACATCCTGATCCTTCCATCTCCAGCCAATGAAGTCCCAGCTGGCAATAAAAAGCGGAATATCGGGATAATGTTCACGCAGCTTCTGCTGTGTTTTCCGGTAAACGTATAATTTGCTCTGGAGGTTATCCCGGTCACTTGCGCCGAAGGTTCGTTCAGCCATCCCGATAGTGTGGAACATACGGGGAAAACCACCTCCAAATTCCTTTATATGTGTTTCCGTCAGTCTCCAGTATGCATCCCACGATCTCTGATCCTGAATATCCCATATAGCCTGTGTTGGAAGTGAATAACCTGTCTTCTGATCTTTTATTACCGGAAAATCAGGAAAACTCTTATAGAATGAGCTGGGTGTATGGGAATACCAATGTGTTATAGTTCCGATATCTTCCGGGTGAAAAAGTCCCCTGTCCCTCGCATACTGAAGAATCTGCTTACGAAGCTCTCCTCTGTATTTCAACTGCCAGAAGGAAGTTCTGTCATTATAACTTCTCTGTTGTGCATCAGGATCCTGCCTGTCGGTTGGCGGATAAGGAACATCACCCGGGAATGCTCTCTGAAACAGATCATCGATCCCCGTACGGAGCATGAAAAAGTTAAACCGTTCTTTTAACAACCAGTCAATTTCTTTCTTCCAGTCGTCAAGATCCCAGTGTTCAGCCTGGAACCTGTGCAGACTCCTGTGTGCAAAATACCGCAATCCTCTGTAACTGAACCTGGGTTTCTCATAAAAATTCAGGCCTGTTAACTGAATATCATCCTTTTTGGGAATAATGTCTCCATCCCAAAAATATTCGGCGCCTGCCTGTTTCCTAAAGAAATCATATACTGCATAGATAGTGGAAAGACCATTGCCACCGGCAAGTATAAGGTAACGCTTATCATCCTTTATAACAGAAAGGATGCGATAATTATCTCCTCCATATACAAGATTAAGACCTTCGATTACACCCGATCTAATCAGTTCGTGGACGACAGGATTTACAGCATCTGAGCCAATGAGTATAAAATTACTTCCGGTATATTCCGGTTTGTCACTTTTTAAAAGATTTAAGTCGGGTCTCCGGTCTGTAACCTTCTGCCACATATCAATAAATATGTCTCCGGCTATGCGGTAAGCTTTTTCTCCTCCTGACGGGATGAGCACAGTGATTTTGGTATCGGCATTCTCGTTACTGATTTCACCGCGACATACCTGTGAAATCACAACCGGGATGAGCAGGGTTAAGATGATCAGTATTCTTTTCATAAATCATGATATTATATATGTACATTATTATTCAATAGTTATTTGGCATTACTCTGTCTCTTTTATAGAAAAAGATCAGAGCAATAAGGATACTTGTAGCAGAGACTATGTATATAATTGATAAAAGAGCCATGCCTGAAGACAGGCCGAGGACTGGTTTTAGAAGACCCATGATGTAGGGTGAAGAAGAGCCTACAACAAAGGCAAACATTAGCATCAGCCCGGTAGCCGTAGACCTGAAAGGTTTTTCAATAACGTCGTAAAGGGCAGCAAAGATATTCGAATCATATAAACCCCTGCAGAATCCGAAAAGAGTAAGTGCCAAGTAGATTATTAAAAATGATTCACTCCGGCTCAAAATGTATATAAAAGGTGCACCTGCATAAAGTCCTATCATTTGAATAAATCCTCTTACACCAAAATACCTTTGTCCCAGTTTATCTGCAAGCGTCGCTCCGGCCATTACACCAAAAAACGCAGCAAGAAAATGATAAAATGTTGAATCAAATCCCGCCCTGGAAAGACTGAAATTAAATTTCTCATGCAGAAAAGTCGGCATCCATGTAAGGAAACTGACATTAACAAAAATCATCCCGGCAAAAGCAAGGGTAAGTAATATTGCTGTTGGTTTCTTGAAAAATACCTTCAGAAGTTCATTAACCCTGATCTTTTTTTTCGCTTGTGTATCAGGAATATTTGAGAAAGGATTGTCTTTAATTCTTACAAACAGGATAGCAGCCAGTATGATACCAAATCCCCCAAAAAGATAAAAAGCGAATCTCCATCCGAAATGGTCGGCAATAAGACCTGTAAGAAATCCGCTGGCAACGACTCCGAGATAGGATGCAGCCTGGTGAATGGAAAGAGCTGTGGACCGGGTTTCGTCATGATATTCGCAGATAAGAGCATTTGCCGAGGGAGCATAAAATGATTCACCACCCCCTGTTGCCACACTTCTCAGGATAATAAGCTGAATAAGAGTAAAACTCAGTCCGGTCAGAAGCGTCGATACACTCCAGAAAAGCAGGCTGAAAACAATTACATGTTTCTTTTTAATCCGATCGCCCAGTAATCCTCCAACCGGGACCATTAGTGCATAGACCAGTATAAAAACAGAGGCGATCAGCCCCATATTTGCATCAGAAAGGCCCAGATCGTCCCTTATGGAAGAAAGCACAACATTGAATATCTGCCTATCAGCCTGATTAAAGAAAAAGGATATGCTCAGAAGTACGACCAGTTCCCATTTATATTGGAGAAGTCCTTTTCGGGTTTTTTCAATCATAGCCGACGATCAGAATTTGACATCCCGGTAATTTTCTCAAGGCAGTTGATACAGTTAATAAAAGCGCGTACAACATGGTAAGGATCCTTGACAGGCAGGTCAGAAATGTTGCCTATATGATTCCCTTTCCGGTCGAGTCGCTGATACCATTCTCCGTAAACCGGAACCGGATAATGGCTGAAAGTGTAACTATGAACCTTTTCATACCAGTCCAGGCACCAATATTCACCACAAATGGAGTATGCAAGCAGCAAGGCATATATTGCTTCCGAATGAACCCACCAGATTTTTGTGTCCCATTTTTCTTCCCAGAAGGAACCTTTTGCATCAAGCGCAAAAAAGAGACCGTCAAATTCATTATCCCAGCCAGCTTCCATGTTCCATCTGATGCATTCTATAGCCTGGTTAATGCGGTTACTATTGTTTATCTGACTGTATATGTGCAACATGAACCACATCGACTCGAGCGCATGGCCCGGCACAACCGTTTTACCGGGAGGTGAATCAACCAGGGTATTGTCAGTTCTGGCGAATTCAAACAACTTCCGCTTTTCTGGAGAAAGGAAAACTGTCATTACCTTCTCAGCATGTTTTAGCCCTTTTTCTCTAATAGAATTATCATTCAGAAAATTTCCCAGATCGAAAAATACTTTTGAAAATATCATTGATATCCCATGTGCAATCCATCCTTTTGGGATGACCAGAGGCTCAGTCTGGTATGATCCTGGCATCTCTAGCCGGTCTTTAATGTTTTCGTAGGTTTCGATTGCCAGGTCTTTTGCTCTTTTATCGCCGGTTGCACGGGCCAGTTCTGTAAAACCGCTGATTGCAAAACCATCGGAATAAATGCTTGTGGCCCCGGTATGGGGCTTGCCATCTCTTAGTGTGGAGTAAAGCCAGTTACCCTTATTATCTCTACCATATTTTCTCACAAATTCAAAGATATTCCGGGCAATATCTAACCATTCCTCGTTCTTTTCTATATAGTTATATAAAGCTGAAAATGTCCAGATTGCACGCAACTGGGACCACATGTATTTATCATAGCTCAGTATATTACCGCTGTCGCTTATGCAGGTGCTAATACCACCGTATTCCCTGTCTATTGCATATTTAAGCCAGAATGGAACAATATCTCTTTTCAGTCCGGCCCTGTAGAATGCAAGCAGATAATGGAAATCAGGATTATTACTGTCAAATTTTAAAACGGACTTGTCACTCATTTTACTATCTATAACAGTATATGGTTTTCAGCTAATCTTTTTTTATGACTTTAAGAGCAATGTCTTTCTCTATCGGTGGTAGAGCATATTCCACTATGTGCTGATTTGAAGTGGCATTGGCAGTTGAAATAACCTTGCCTGTCCTTGTATCCCAAAGCTCAATGTTAAAGTTACCAGCATTTTTCACCGGCACAGTAATTTTTGCACCTGAGATGACAGGTGGCTTTTTCCCGTTGTGTCCGGCTTCAAGCCAGTTATAAAACCTGTTTTGTACCCAGACCAAGGTTTTCTTATCTGATTGAAGGCAAAATCCGCGCAGATCAGGATTTGTAAGTTCGGGGCTTGACATTTCCAGGTTCATTTTTGTGATAGGTTCTCCTTCAATGTAATTCTTCATCGCTGTTGCATGATACAACTCATTTTTATAATATATCCATTGTCCCAGCCATTCAGTTCCTCCTACTGCATTTTTAGTAAAAAAACTGATCCACAGGTGATTATGAAATGATATTGCTTCAGGAAATTTCCATCTTTCACCGGTAAGATAGTAACCGGGGTGCCTTGGTCCAAAATGATCCTCAGGTTTGGTCCATTCGACCATACCGCCTTCAGGATTTATCAGAGGGCAATTCTCAACTTTATTATATTTTTCCATAAGGCTAAGCGTCAGGAGTACTTCATCGCTCATTCTTGTGAAGTACCAGTCGGGAATTATAACAGCATCTCCACCATTAACAACAGAGAGAGGTCCTTCACCGAAAATATGAGGGTGCTGGTAAACATCTATTGTTTTGACATAATTCTGAAGATCTTTAATCCATAGATTAACCATCAACGGAGAGAATCTGGAACCCATCTGTGATTCATCGCCGATCGCCCATACTGCAATAGCAGGGCTGTCGCTCACTCTGCTAACAAAATATCGTATATGTTCCTTCTGCATATCAATAGACGTTTCATTGAAATAAAGATCTTCAATGCTTTTACACGGACCACCCTGAGCTTCTGAATATGGCAGGGTATTCAATCCATAGACTACAGAACGACAAATGTCATCATAACATGTAACCCAGTAAATCCCTAATTCCTCAAGTTTCCTGATGCGGTGCTCCATTTTCCATGTTATGTGCTGGTCCATGAATCCGCCCCTGATGTAGAGCCTTCCGAAAAACTCAGCAAGACAATAATCGAAGTTCGATCCGGAGGCTGCTTTCGCTTCATAGTATTTATCGAGAATCCGGGTGGATATCCATCTGGGATTACCACCGAATATATAATGGGAATTACGCAACCATCCGCTCGGACCAATTCCGAAATAGGGCTCTCCGTTATCGAACTCGAAATAACGGGGATCATTTTTACTAACCCTCAAAAAACCTCTCTTATCTGATGATGTAACAATAAACTGATGATCCTGTGTTCGTTTTGTTCCATTTTTATCCTGTGCGATAACATGAAATTTATATGTCCCCGTTTCCCGTGGCCGATAATAAAGTTTCCATGGATTCCCTTTAACCGGCAGAAGTATCTCCTCTTCTTCTCCAATAGCCACAGGAGTAAAATCCTGGGAAAAGAACGCCGGTACTTTTTCCGTTTTACCTGAAGGTGCCTCAATCACAGCCTGGACATTAATCTGCCTTGAATTGAATGGATTATTAAATGTACCATTTACTTCCAGCGGGATTGTCATTCTGCTGTAAAGCGTGGCATTTGCCGGAACTTCCAGACAATTTACATTCAACGATCCATTGCTGATCACAGGACTGACATTATCAAGCTCAACGGAATGCATTATAGGTTTTTGCCTGGCTATGTCAGAAGGTGAGACTATGATTATTTCATCTTCCCTGAGAATATATGGAGGGACTTCAAGATTGTATAATTCTTCCGCAGTGAATATGGATTTATTTCCTTTTGTCATTATACCGTCACCCAGATGAAGCACAACTGAGTAATCGCCCGCTGATGGATCACTCAGTTTAATTCCCCCGACCGGGGTTCTCGTAAAAGGTAGAGTCCTGTAAAGCATGACATTCCCCAGCATTCCCCCGGGACGTGCCGGTACAAGGTCTTTCAGCCTTATAATAAAGATGTTCTCTTCTCCATAGCGAAGATGATCAGTAAGGTCTATATTTACAGGTTCAGGTATACGCGCACCCCAGATATATGTTTTTTGTCCCAGATATTTATCGTTTATGAAGAAATCGGCAAGGTCATCGAAGGCAGTACAAAAAAATCCCACTCTGTAAATATTCATTTCAGCAGGGATTGTGAATTTAAGACGAAGCCATACGGACCGGTTATTAAGCTGCGGCATACCCATCGATTCCCATCTCTTACCAACATTGATCCGGGTCCACTTTTTCTGGATTTGAATATTCCGGAATTCGGATAAGATATCCTCCTCATTTGTTTTACCCATCCCGTACATTGAAGTAGCTGTCTGCTGTACAGGTTGGGCAAAATATTCCCACCCTGCCTCCCTTAAATCTATAAGTAACTGGTCCGTAGTGAACCTTGTAACTTCAGTGTCGATTGTTTTTCTCTTCTGGCTGTTCTCCCCGTCTATCACATTACTGAATGAAGAAAACGAGATGAACAGGCAGAAAAATGCTGGTAATAATCTAAGTCTTTTCATTTGTCTTCTTTTAATAAACATGTGGACTTCAAATCGATAAAGTTTATATTATTCGCATTGAACAATCAATTATAAATCATTTTTCTCCCAGCATTTCATAAAGATTCTTCTCCAGAAGTTTTTCGAGAGACCTTTTTGCCATGATATCCCACAATGATGTATTCATCTGGCGAAGTGAAAAGGTTGTTAATATTGAACCCTGTATCCATCCTGTTTCAGCACACCATGCTCCCCATCCGCTATCTCCGTTTGAGCCCCAATATTCCCATCTTTTAAAGTCAAATGATCGCAGCCATGTTCCGTCTAGTTCAGGGATCTGCTTGCTCCGTGTCTGTATCCTGCATAGAAATTCTGCAAGTTTATCCTCAGCTTCTTTAAACTTAGGATCTCCTGTTACAGCAACAACTTCATGTAAAGAAGTGAATCCGGAATTTAAAGTATACAACAGATCGCTAACCGGATCTCCGTTCTCCTGTATCAATGATGTTTCGGAAATTCCGTAGGTTTCATTTGACTTCTGAGAGGTGAATGTCACAGGTCCCATTCCCAGTTGTTCATAAATTGCGCCACAATCATCCTGGTAACTGATAAATTCATTTGCCATGAAGTTAAGCCATTGTCTGTGTTCCGGGGTATCATCAACCCTTACCAGCCAGGCTAGTGGCAAAAGCATCCTTGCGCGGTCCTGCTGCATCCCATTGTAAAACCTCCATCTGCCAGGATACGCTTCCATCATAATACCGATCGCTGTCCTGGTCTTTTCAAGGAGAGGTTTAAATCCTGTGGTATGATATGCTATCAGATTTAAAGCAAAGAGTTGAGCTGCCGGAAATGGAGCTATTGTACTGTTTTCCGAATTATAATAATATTGCCAGCCATTTTTACGCAAATCTGCTGATGAAATGGCATCTTCTCTTAAACCATATCTTCCTGTTGTACGGTAATTAGCCAGAATTACCTTCAGAACTCTGTCGTCCCATTGATTAGTATTCAGAATACCTGCTGATACAAGTGCCGAAAGGCATATCCTTGAATTTATTGCGCCAAAAAAACTAGTTTCCCTGTTTTCCCATGGATTCTTGAGCTCAGGCGATCTATAAAAACCTATAAGCCCGAAAGCAGGATGAGATGGATTATTCCAGGGAGCTTCCTCATCAAATTTGTACAAGGCAAAATTGATAAGGTTTTCTCCGATCTTGATCCATTCAGATTTGTTTAGAAGAGTCCCGCCAAGGATAAACGAAGCAGCCTGTTCACCACTGCAATCGCTCCTCAGTACCCATTGAACCGGTTGCGTGCCATCATGATAAATCCTTGATTTATAACCTTCAATTATTCCTTCACTTCCATCGCCAGTGGGCAATAAAAATCTCTGAGATGCATTTTGGTTTATTTCCCGGCTCGTGGGCGTGATAATCTTATCTATTTTCCAGTCTTTATCTTTCCATGAAGGATGGATAAGCAAATGCGAATTGGTGATCCAGTCAAGTCCTCTTTTTATTACCATTTTCTCAATATCCGCCGGCATCTGGTCATTAATTGAATAAGCAGGTCCCAAAATAGGCATCCAGGTGATTTCATTTATTTCTTCTTTAGGTAACAGCCAACGCAATATTGTCATCCATATCTCTTTCCATGCCTCTCCAGGAGCATAGCGTCCAGTAATGAACTGGCTTAGTTTGGTTGTCCCGATAAGGATGCTCTTTTCGGGATGAAAGAACAGAAGCGGCCAAGAAGTTTGCGGAAGACCATAGACAGCTTTATCAAATCCTGCTACTTTTGCAAGTGAAATAGCAGGAGCAGGAGTAAAAGCCGGAACGAAATAACAATCGCTGATTGCTACTATCCTCATCGGGGGCAGTTTATTACCGAAAATTTCTGAGGTTATAACTCCTCTTTCGAGGTCCGCATGCTTAGTTTCCCCGGTTTCAATTCCCGGAATATGGTCCGGATATTCAATAAATAGTCTTATATTCTTTTTTTCAGCCAGGTCATATAATTCAGGGGCAATGATTTGTCTTTGTTCGGGATAAGTATCCGCTAACAAAAGAACAGCGCCTCCTTTGTTTACTTTCCGGATAGCCTCGGCAGGTGTATTAAACCTTGAGCAATTTATCCCGGATTCACATATTGCCCTGTAAACATCGTTTTCAGGGCAACAACAGCTTACAAGCTTCAGATCCTCAGATTGCATTTTCTGCCCTGCCGACATGAAAAGCGGGGAGAATGAAAAAATAATAATGAATAAATAATGGTATTTCATTATCCTCCAAGTAAGATTATTTACAAGTTATTAGAGACTGTCGGAACCTGAAGAGTTAACAGCCTCCAAAATAATATAGAACGTTATAGATTTTAATATCCCGGATTTTGATCTTTAACCGGATCTATTGCCGAGTTGAAATCCATTTCGCCAACAGGAATAGGCCACCAGAAATGTTTGTCAGCTACTGTCTTTCCGGTTGCAGCTCCAATGATTTCCTTTGCACGGCCGAGACGTTTAAGGTCAGCCCATCTCTTTGCTTCGTCAACGGTTTCCCAGCCTCTTTCCTTCAGAACAAGATCGAGAAAACTCTCTAAAGTAGAGTAATCAGCGAGGCTATAATCAATATCTGATGGTGTTGTCGATGGTTTTCCATAAGCACGCCTTTTGACCATGTTGAGCATTTCCATTGCTTCCGCAGTGGGCCCATTATTAACCCTTGCAGCAGCCTCAGCATATATAAGCAGAACATCGGCAAAACGATAGAACGGGTAGTCATTGCCTGCCATGGTCAGAGTCTGATTATCATAAAATTTTCTCGACAACATCGTCCTTGGCCCCCATCCAATATCCCAGTGGTACCATAATTTTCTCCGAAGATCTGTTTTCGGCTGGCTCTGATAGAATGAACATGTTGAGGAATCAGCCATATAGTGGGCAAATAACCCTTGCCTGCCATAATCATACGGGTCATTTGGATGGTGGAAAAATGTTACCTCACTCCAACCCTGTCCGGCTTCACGTGAATATTTCAGATAAAAAATTTCTTCAGGGGTTGTGACAACAGTTGGACCGTAGATTTTATTAAAATCCTCCCACTTACTAATTTCAACCAGTGAATATTTTTTAGAATCGATCACTTCCTTCGCTGTATTTGCTGCATCGGAATATTGCCCTCTATAGAAATATACATCTGAAAGAAATGTTTTAGCAGACCATTTTGAAGGTAATCCTATATATTTTGGTGCATCAGGAAGATTTGCTTCAGCATATTTAATATCATCAATTATTAATGAAAAAACGTTATCTGCAGAGCTAAGGGGGACATTCTGTTCTGTCATATTTTCCTCAGTGCGAAGAACTACCTTCCCCCAATTGATGATCATATGGTAATAGATGAAGGCTCTCATGAACTTAGCTTGTGCTATATATAACGCTTTCTGATCATCTGACATCTTTGTTCCTTTAGCAACATTGGCAATTACAAGGTTTGCATTTCTTAGCCCAAGGTAAAATTGGATCCACATTGACTGTATCCTGGTAATATTTGTAGTATTAAGGCCCTCAAAGTCACTCAAGGGAGCATAACTACCTCTTCCCGTATAATAATCTCCAGCATACGTATTCAACTGTGCTGGATAAAGGAATCCAAAACAATTATAGGCCCTTATGGGATTAAATATCGCCGCAACAGCTGTCTCTGCTTCCCCAGGTGTATTATAGAAGAATTCCATAGCGATAGACTTGGGTTCTTCCTTCAGAATGTCCTCACATGACGTTATCAGGAAAAGAATAAATATTAATGGAAATATGTATTTCATAATCATAATTTTTTGAATTTAAAAACCTAATCTAATGCCGAAATTTAATGACTTCGAAGGTGGATAAGTATTAAAGTCAATTCCTTGATTAATAGAGCTGGCTCCTCCTGATGAGTTAACTTCAGGATCCCACCAAGAGTAGTTTGTAATGGTGAGATAATTTTGGGCGCTGACATATACCTGAGCAGACCTTAGAACGTTGCTTATTCGCAGCTTTTCAGTCGGGATATTGTAAGCCAGTTGGATATTTCGTAGTCTAAGGAATGAACCGTCTTCAACAAAGCGATCTGAAGCTTTGACATTTTGCTTACTGGTAATTTTCGGATATTTGGCATTTGTATTATCCGGTGTCCAATGATCATTATAAGCCGCCTTCAGAGTATTCAGCCCGAATCCGTAATCAAGTGTGATTGAAGGTGAGCTCAGGTTGACAATATCATTACCATAAACACCCTGAAGGAAAATAGTCAGATCAAAATTTTTGTAACTCAGGGTTGAGTTTAATCCATAAATAAAATCAGGATTGGGGTTGCCTATTATGGATTTATCCAGAGCAGTAATGACACCATCGTTATTCCTGTCAACATACCTTATCAAGCCCTTGTCATCATACCCGTCCTCAGTATAGCCATAAAAAACTGCAAATTCTTCTCCTTCGCGCAATATGTTAAAGTAATCATCTAATATAGACAAATTATAAGATCCACCGTAGATATCTTCTCCTTGGTAAAGTTTAAGGACCTTTGTTTTGTTGAACGCTATATTTCCGTCAATTGTCCAGTTGAGATTACCTTGGGGGAAAATATTTGCACTTACTTCGAATTCCAGTCCTTTGTTCTCTATCGACCCTATATTTTTTATCGTACTGGTGTAGCCGAGAGAAAGAGGGAGTGAAACTGAATTTAAAAGGTCTACTGTGGTCTTGATATAATAATCTGCAGTAAAGGTGATTCTGTTTTCAACGAATCCTGCATCCATTCCGAAGTCAAGTTGTCTAGTACTTTCCCATTTAAGATCGCCGGGTAACTGTGTGCCGGGAGAAAATGTTGTATACAAGGCATCGTTAAAAACTGTTTTTGATGCAAATAGTTGGTTAAGTGTAGCATAAGCACTAATTGCCTGGCTTCCTGTTACGCCCCAGCTGGAACGTAATTTCAGATCAGAAATGAAATTTAGGTTATCCATGAAACTTTCATTAGATATTCTCCATGCAAAGGCGGCGGATGGAAAATATCCCCATTTATTACCTGGGGTATATTTTGATGATCCATCACTTCTAAAAGTTAATGTAAAAAGGTATTTATTATTATAATTATAGTTCACGCGACTGATTAATGAAAGAAGTGTGGATAATGAATATCCTGAATTTGGTATTCCAGGAACAGATGCAGAACCAAGGTTATATGTCTCAGTAACATCACTTAGGAAACCGGTACCCGAACCGCCCAGAGAAGTGTATTTAAAGTTCTGGAACGTAAATCCCCCCATGGCTGTTATCGAATGAACACCAAAACTTTTGGTGTATGTTATAGTGTTTTCATTTAGAAAACTTGTCGATTGTCCGTCACTGACAGAAGCTGATCCATTGGAGCCTATAAACTTAAGTGTTCTGTAATAATCATTTCTGGAATCATTATTTTCGACACCTCCCATAATCTTTAAGGCTAATCCTTCCACAGGTTTATATGTGAATGCAACATGGGCCAATACCTTGTTGGCCTTTCCAAATGAAAGCTCTTCATTTATCCAGTTAATTGGATTTTTTAGCTCTGTACCCCATGGGTAAGAAGCACCGAGATTTAAATATGTCCCATCTTCATTGAAAGGTGTTTTTGTAGGATAAGCTCCAAGTGCCGCAGATATAAGAGAATTCCCCCTGCTACCTACTCCACTGTTCTGGTATCTTTCATTTATTTTAGTAAGGAGGGTTGTATAGTTAATGCTGAACTTTTCACTAATGTTATGATTAAAATTCGATCTGAAAGAATATCTATTATGATTACTGTTCTTTATTATTCCTTCCTGTTCAAAAACAGAACCGGTCATGGAGAATTGAGTTTTATCATTACCGCCTGTGACTGTTACATCGTGTGTATGTATAAGTGCTTTTCTGAATACAAAGTCCTGCCAGTCAAAACCTTTACCCAGACTATTGATATCTGATTCAGAGAAATACGGAGGTAATCCATCATTGGTCAACATTTCATTGTAGATACGTGCATATTCTGTAGCATTTGTAAGCTCCAGTTTCTTGCTCAATACTTGATTGCCAAAAGTCGATTCAATATCAACTTTAGTTTTTCCAGCTTTCCCACTTTTGGTAGTCACAAGGACTATTCCGTTAGCTCCCCTTGATCCATAAATAGCTGTTGCTGAAGCATCTTTGAGAATCTGAATTGATTCAATTTCAGAATTATTAATAAATGTCAAAGATGTACCGCTAATGGGAAACCCATCGACAACATACAAAGGCTCGTTACTTCCTTTGATCGAATTTGTACCTCTGATCCTTACGCTTATAGAGCCACCTGGAGCACCGGTATTCTGTTTTATCTGAACACCTGCCACACGACCGCTGAAAGCCTGTACCACATTGACAGTAGGGAAAGCGGAAAGCTCAGTTGATTTAATTGATGACACTGAGCCAGTAAGATCTGATTTCTTCACAGTACCATAACCAATAACAACAACTTCGTCTAGACCTACTGCTGACTCAGCCAATGTCACATTTACCTGGTTCGATGAACCAAGTGAAATCTCCTGTGATTCCATTCCTATAAATGAAAAAATAAGGCTTTTTGCATTTTGAGGAACCTCAAGCCGGAATTTCCCGTTTTCATCAGTTATTGTACCTTGTGTCATACCGGAAACAACAACATTTACACCAGCAAGTGGGTTACCATTGTAGTCGCTGACAACACCAGTTATAACACGCTGCTGGAAATCAGAATCATATGCTCCCTGCACTCTTGGCATTGCAAGAATGAGAAAAATGACTAAAAAAAACGGGGAAAGTAATAATTTTTCCAGTAAACAATTAATCTGTATTCTGAAAAGACTTAGGTTTTTCATAGATTGATGATTTAAATTTAAAATATCTTCTTTCATATTTAAATGATAGGCAATTCCTGCCCGGAATTTCCCTGTCTCTGAATATTAGGGGCCTCTTGTTTTCATACTGTTTTAGGTTTTATAAATTAAAAAAGAGTTTCCCGCTTTTTGTAATCAATTTGTAATGGCTGAGTACATCTACTAATCTTAATCCATAACGAGTTAAAGTTAAAAATAAAAATTTGATTATTATGATAAAGTATGCTGAAATTTTTTTAATAATAAATTATATTTTATAATATAAAATAAAATTCGGTTGAAATAAAAGTGCTGCCAGAACTTAGTATTATCCTGGGTACTGAAGAAGGGTGTAATTGGCAATATGCAGGTAATACATCATTCAAAGATGCAAACTGTGCCTTTGAGCTGAAAGATCTGACCGGTTTCGAAGGAAGATGTGATGCGATCTATTGCAGTACTGAAAAACCCTGCCTCCCTCCGATCCCATGGAATTGCTTTCGTGGTGCAGGGAAATATGTTATGGAAGCGATACTCTGCTAAAATCGGAAGCTTTTGATCTGGTAATTGTCGGTGGTAGTATTGCCGGTTGTGCAGCATCAATAACGGCTGCGGAGCAGGGACTAAAAGCAGCTCTTGTCCATGACTGTCCGGTGCTCGGCGGAAATGCCAGCAGTGAAATACGGGTTCACACGGAAGGAATCACCTGGAAAGCCGTCCGGATAGTAAACATGCTCAATACGGTATGGTGGCCGGACGGTTCGCCTGATCGGTCCGCGCGGAGTGTACCTGAATCATATAGGTGAACTGAAGAAACTGATTGATGACTGCAGCAAATAACCCCTAATCAAATGACAGGTCATCCGATACCATACAGGGTAAACACGGCATCCCGGAATTGTAATTATAAAAGTAAAATTTATTATCTTTGCATCCGGAAATACAGTCCCGCCCTGTTTTTGTACGGCTTCCGCCGGGAACCGGAACACAGCCGGGACAGTACAGAACGAATGGTCGGTTTACCGAGTGGCTAGGTGGTGGTCTGCAAAACCATTTACGGCGGTTCGAATCCGCCACCGACCTCAACCCCACTAAAACCCCTTGATTATCAAAGGGGTTTTTTTATTGTGGGGCAGATTTTGGGACGTTTGGGGCAAATTCCGATAAGTAACAAATTACTTTTTGGTCTGCTTATCCTATGTTTTAAGTAAATGGTTACTTAATTCAGAAACGTCATTCCTTACTTGTTTCTTCTTCTGTTTCTTCTGGTTTTTGTGTTTTATCCAGAGCAATACTGGTAATGTCGATGAGTTTATTATATCTATGAACTGCTCGTTCCAGTTCTGCCTTACATTTAAGAAGTTCGTCCTGTAGGCTATAAAATTTCCTTTCCCATTCTGCTTTCTCTTTCTGGATTGTCTCTAATTCATCCCCATCGGTTAGGAACATTTCACCCTTCCCTAAAAATAGAAAGGTGGGATTTACATTTAAATTTAAAATTAATCCAACAATTGCTTTTGTTGAGATAGAAGTTGTCGCTCCCATAGCATTATGCAACTGAGTTGTAGTTGTGAAACCTATTGCTTTCGCAATATGTGTAAATTTCATTTTATACTGCTTCTGTAATGTAGCAACAATCAGTAGTAGATTGTCACTCAGATTTATTTCCATAAAAGTAAATATTTACTTCAAATATATATAAAATTACTTTAATAGAGTAAGTAAATACCTATTTTTTATTCGGATTAATTGTAAGAAATGTTTTGTTTATGGGACAACAGCTTTTCTTGATGGATTATAATCTACTGATATTATTTGTTTTTTTTCTTGGTATTGTAAATTTACACATTACGTAAAATAGCTGGTTATGACGACACTAACAGCGATGAGTGAATTCTTCAAAGTCCTTCTAAATCCTGATTTTCCAGTTCCATTAAACGCAAATTTTCTTCATTTAAAGAAAGGTATTCTGCGGCTTATTATCATTTCACAAACTTTAGTACACTTTTTGAGACATTTTAATTCAATTTTTCGTATCATTAATACCGAAGTGAATTATTAACCAATAAATTATATAATTATGAAGAAAATTGCAGAGAAGGTTGTTCAGGACTACCAGACATTTGCTAAGGCAAATGACATTAACTACTTTTTTAGATATGTTGAACCACAAGAGTATAAAAAAGCCTCTTACAGCAGAAGTGGTCAATATTTTACCGATTTTGAAAGTGCTAAAAAAGGGTTGGTTATACTTCAACAATTACTCGGTGGTAACTTAATTGAAAGGAATACAGTTCTCGACTTACCTTGGGTAATGTTTATTATTGATGGAATGCAAGATTCTTATAAAATTCAGATTATTACCAAAGACGGTTATAACGAAAATTACCGAAAAAGTATATATTCAGCTTATCAGAAAAAGAAAAAGAGCAAAACCAAGTAATTTGAGGATATATAAAAAGTCGATTTATCTTCTGGGGGACTAAGTATTTGGAAGTGCTTTCATGGGGTGGTACGAATAAAATCAATAAAAAGAGGCTGTTCTCACCTCTTTAGACAGAATCTTATAAATATATCCAAATAATGTGTTCTACTCTTCATAAAAGTAATCACTGTCAATTTTCTTTAGTTCATAAATCTGCTGAGTTGTGCATCCAATGTTAAAATCAATCATATGTTGAGCCAATCGTTCACCATCAATAAGCACAATCTTGGTTTCATTTTTGGGTGCATATTCCAATGCTTCCTTTGTAAAACTTGATGTAGTGATGAATATTCCCTTTTTTGCTCCCTGACCAGCCAATGCTCCAACGAATTTGTGAATTTCTGGTCTGCCAACCACATTACCTGCTTTCCATCGCTTTGCCTGTATGTAAATGATATCAAGACCTAACCTGTCTTCTTTTATAGTGCCGTCTATGCCTTCATCCCCGCTTTTACCAATCGCCTTACCTGCATCTTTTATTGAGCCACCGTACCCCATCTTAACCAATAATTCAATTACAAGTCTTTCGAAAAACGCTGGAGAGAGGTCAATAACTTTGGCTAATAATTCGTCTGCTAATGATTTTCTTATTCTTTGGTAAGCCTTATCAAGATTTTCCTCAGGTGTCTGTTCGGTGGTTTCTTGTGAAATTGGTTCTTCTTCAGCTTCACTATCAGCTCTTCCAGCATGTACAAATTCCATAAAAGCTGGGAACTGTCGCAAATACTTGGCATCAATACGGTCAGGATTTTTCTTCAATGTTTGAAGACCAAGTTCAGTGATAACAAATGTTGCTCTCTTAGGGGAATCAATCAGTCCTGCCTTTTTTAAGTATGTCTTTGCCCATGCGACCCTATTATCAAAAACTGGTTGGTTTCCACTTGCCAGCAATTCTTTTCTTTCCTCATCTGTTAACTTAAATTCCAATGACAATTTTTCGATGAGGTCACGATATTTATATTCCTGCTTGTCAGAAACAAAACGTAACAATGGGAGCATTAATGATTGATAATCTGGTATCATGATAGCGATTTAATTTGTTTCAGGTTCTCGCCCCGATTGATTGAAAATGGAGACCTTGTAAATCAATGGCTTACAGGGTCTTTTTCTTTGGTAAGCCAAAATTCAAGCCAATTTTCTTTTATAATAAGGTGCGATAAAAAAGGATGCTGCCTACATTATATTATCCCACTTCGTACCCTGCCAATGGCTAATTCCCCCCCTCATTTTCGCATTCAGGGCAGTACCAGTGAATTTCACCTTCCTTCGGTCTTATAGCTGATTTCATCACACCTTGACATCCTTTCTGAAAGCACTGAATTTCTGTTGAGGTAAGCGTGGAAGGCATTGTTATGGGCGTAGCATCAACGAGCAAAGCCAAGAAGTCAACAGGCTTTTGTGTTTTTTGGGCATCTGTTTGGAGATGTTTCATTTTTTTCAAACACAAAGGTCTTTTTTCTGCACTGATATCGCTAAATTTGAAAAAAACACTATAATTAATTGGAAAGGACAATCTATTTAGATAATAATGCATCAACAAGGGTCGATGAAAGAGTCATTCAATCCATGTTGCCCTTTCTTACAGAAAACTATTCTAATCCTGCTAGTCCTCACTTACTTGGATTAAAAGCTAACGAAGCTATAAAGGCTTCAAGAAGGCAAATCTCTGACTTGATAGGTTCTTCTTCCAATGAATTGATATTTACCAGTGGAGCAACCGAGGCATTAAACCTTGCAATAAAGGGTATAGCAGAAAATTCAAATAAAAAGAGAAGGCACATTATTACGGTTGCTACAGAGCATGAGGCTGTATTAAACACCTATAAATATTTGGAGAATACGGGGTTTGACGTCTCATATTTGTCAGTTAATTCAAATGGTGAAATTGACCTTCAAGATTATAAAGACAGTATTCGTGACGAAACAATACTGGTTTCTATAATGCACGTTAACAATGAGATAGGCACTATTCATCCGATTCGTGAATACGCAGCTTTAGCACATCAGGTTGGTGCAATATTCTTATCAGACTGTACTCAGTCTGTGGGTAAAATTCCAGTAAATGTTAATGACCTAGGTGTCGATTTATTATGTTTCAGTGGACATAAAATTTATGCCCCTAAAGGAATAGGGGTACTTTACATTAATAAGAATTTAAGGGGAAAATTGACACCATTAATTCACGGTGGAGGGCAAGAAAATGGGTTAAGAAGTGGCACACCAAATGTTTCAAGTATTGTAGCATTGGGTACTGCTTGCTTTTTAGCAAACAAGACAATGAGTTCAGAGGCAATTAGAATTAAAGAAATGCGTGATTTATTAGAATTTGAACTTTTAAAACTTCCAAATACATCATTAAATGGCTCAAGAGGTAATCGTATTTATAATGTTACTAATATTTGTTTTTCAGGGTTGGATGCAAATATGTTAATTGGAAATATTAAAAACGTTGCCGTTTCAAATGGCTCTGCTTGTAGTTCATCAACACTAGAACCTTCACATGTACTTAAAGCAATTGGACGACCCGATGAGGATGCTTTCTCATCAATAAGATTTTCCCTTGGGAAGTATAACACTAGAGACGAAATCGAGATGGCTATTCAAAGCTATTCAAAGTATGTATTAAAATTCCATACATAATGCTGAAAGATGTAAAATGGTCTGAAGAAAGGTCTTATAGGACTTGTAGTGAAAATGAGCCTATTAAGTTTTATTTAGAGTGTCTTTGTAATAGCAAGAGCCTTGATTTGTTATTAGGTTATTTTAGTTCAGCAGCTATCAATATTTTGTCATTAGGTTTTGCAACATTTCTTTTTAATGGAGGTGTTTTAAGATTAATTATAAATAATGTTCTTTCTCATGAGGACAAACAAGCGATAAAAAGGGGTCAAGAAGGCTTATTTAAGAAAGAATTAATTGATTTAAACAACATAAAGTTATTGAAAGATTCCCTTGATGATTACGGGAAACAATTTTTTCATTGTCTTTCTTGGTTGATTGCAAATGATAGGATTCAATTTAAGATAATTAAACCAATAGGAGGGCAAGGCATTGCACATTACAAATCAGGAACATTTCATGATGGGAATGATTATGTTGGCTTTAAAGCCTCATGCAACTTTACTGCGTTTGGTCTACTAGAGAATTTAGAAGAATTGGATGCTTTTTTAAGTTGGGAAAACAGTCGGTCAAGTAAAATGATATCGTGTCAGAAGCGAGAATTTGAGAATATTTTCTCGGGTAATTCAAATATTGTTGAATACTTATCAGTGGATGAAGTAACTGAAATAATTCATAACGAATTCGGGAATTTCACAATACATGAGTTACTTATTAATGAAAAAGAATTAATCGAAAGAAAGAAAAGCGCAATAAAGAGTAAATCCACAGTAAAAGCGTTCAATGAATTATCACAACAATTAAATAAGATTTCAAGAACTCCGAAATTTCCATATCCATCAGGTGCAAGAGATTATCAAATTGCGGCATTTGAAAAATGGCGTGTCAATGGGGGAAAGGGAATTTTCGCTATGGCAACTGGTACTGGGAAGACAATTACATCATTGAATTGTTTACTTAATGAATACGTATCAACTGAAACTTATAAGGCAGTAATACTCGTTCCAACAATTGCTTTATTAGAACAATGGAAAAAAGAATGTTTGAAATTCAATTTCAGGAACATTATTGTTGTTAGTTCAAAGTATGATTGGCTAGGTGACATATCTTTTTTCAGTACAGCTAGTAAATTAATTGATACATCATATATTATTATTGTTACGTACGCTTCATTCGTAAAACCAAAATTCCAAAGTATTTTCGCAACCTTACCTCAGGACACATTATTAATTGCTGATGAGGTACATAATATGGGTGCTAAGAGTGTGTCAGCGTTACTACCTAAAATTACATTAGAGAAAAGAATTGGGTTGTCTGCAACTCCTGAAAGAATTTACGATACTGAAAGCAACAGGTCAATTCAGGATTTCTTTCATGACAGACCACCTTATATTTTTTCTTATCCAATGAGAGAAGCAATCTATGGGAATCCCCCCGCCTTATGTAAATACACCTATTTCCCACATGTAGTAACCTTGAGTGAAAATGAGTTGAATGAATACATTAAGATTTCTAAGCAACTATTAAAGTTCCACGATTCAAAAACTGGAAAATTTAAGGACTGCCAAGAACTGGAAATGTTATTGTTGAAAAGGAAAAGAATTATACACAAAGCTGAGAATAAAAAGGTAATATTTCGAAGTATTATTAATGAGGAATTTAAGAAGCAACAACGTTTGAGATATACCCTTATTTATGTCCCTGAAGGTCTTGAACCAGACTATAGTACTATCGATGAATATTTCGAAGATGAAGATGAACTACATTTAATAGACGAATATACTAAAATCGTAAGTAATACAGATAGTTCAATAATGGTGATGCAATACACTTCAAAATCACAGTCAAGGGAAAAAATTTTACAGGATTTTGCAAATGGGAAAGTGCATGTTTTGACATCTATGAAATGTCTAGATGAGGGGGTTGATATTCCTAGGTCTGAATTCGCAATTTTCTGTGCTAGCACAGGGAATCCGAGACAATTTATCCAACGAAGGGGAAGAGTACTTAGAATCCACAAAGATAAAGTACATGCAGTTATCCATGATTTAATTGTAGTTCCAGTGATTAGTAATGATTCCAAATATTATGAGATGGAACGTAGCCTCGTAAGGAATGAATTAAAAAGAGTTGTTGATTTCTCGGATTTATCTATGAATAAAATAGACACATATGAGATTCTAAAGGAAACTTTAGAATTTTATAACTTAAATTTATATGACTTTTAATTACCGTTCCAATGGCAAGAAAAGATGACATTTTGCAAAGTGTGATGAAGCACGAGATTCTTAATGATAAATATCAATTGTCTGATAAAGACATCCCAGACTCGATTTTAAGTGCTCTTAAATCTTCAGTGCCAATTATTAAATGCGTTGCATTAATAATAGACAATCTTGAAAACAAAACTCCAACCACCGACCCTGTCTTACGAAATATCATTACACAATATTTAAATGAATCAGCGCTATGATTATCAAGAATATTTCTCTGGAAAATTTCCTTTGTTATTATGGGTTAAAGGAATTTGAACTCTCAAAAGGGTTAAATATAATATTAGGAAATAATGGAGAAGGGAAAACCAAATTCTATGAAGCCATAGATTGGTTATTTAATGGTGATGATAGAAACCTTGAATTATTAGTTTCTGCTAAAATGTTTTCTGAAACTGAAATCGAAAGCAGTTTCAAAGTAGGTGTTAGTATTGTTGTTGACCAATATGATGAGAAGAAAATAATTGCAAAATCTTTTATTGTAAAAAAAGAGAGAAATAATAGCCTTAGTATTTCCAATTATTCTTTGCTAGGAATCGAAGAAACATCAAATGGACAGAGATATCAAGTTGATGGCAAGTCATTACTGGATAGGATTTTCCCATTTCAAATTAGGCGATATTCCATGTTTAAAGGCGAATCCGAACTCAATATTTTTAAAAATGAAGATGCATTAATTAATTTAATCAATTTATTTTCTGACGCCAAGCATTTTGATAAGTATACTGACAAATGCGCTTTCTTACGAGATAAAGCTGAAAGGGCAGTTGAAGAAGCTACAAAAAGTGATAAGAAAAATCAGGCACTATACAATAGGTTAAAATCAGAAATAGAGAATCACAAGATTGAAGAGTATAAAACAAAAGTTCACCTTAATTCTGTTGAAGAGCAAATAGCCAAGATTGAAGGGTACTTACAAGAAGCGGAATGTCATGTAAAGAATGCAGATGCGTTGGAGACAATTAATAAAAGAATAAGAAACATTGAAGATAGAATTTCAAAATTAAATGGAATGATTGATGAGAAATACACTACCTCATTATTTGATGAAAATTGGATATTGGTAAATTTCGAATCAATTCAGCAAGAATTTTCCCAGAAAGTCGAAAGATTAAATAAAGAAAAGAGAGAACTCCAATCTGAGTTTGACAGGAAAATTGGACAGAAGGAAGGCGAGAAAAAGGCTAGAACTGAGTTATTAAACAACCTTATTCCGCTACCTGTAGGAGTTCCATCAAGGACTTACATGGAAGAAATGATTAAGGATGAATGGTGCAAGGTATGTAATAGACCTGCACCCAAAGGGTCTGATGAATATAACTTTATGTCCAAAAGACTTGAAGAGTATTTAATTAGCCAGACACCTATTGAAGAAGAAATCGATGAGGGAGTGTTATTTAAATTTGATTATATGAATAGGCTCTTAACAATGAATATAAGCCATCAAGATAATTTATCGAGTCTAAGAAAAATCAAATCGAATATTAAGCAACTTTTCAAATTTAATGATGCACGAAAGAAAGACATCGAAGAGCAACTTGAAGCACTTGAAAAGGAGAAAGCTGATAGGGAAAGAATTATTGGAGACTCGAGTATTGGCGCTGATAAATTAATTAATGTGCTCAAGAATTATAACGCTTGGCAAGAAGACAAGAGACTTAGATATCAAGAGCAGGTAGATTATCGAAATAAACTAAGGGATATACAAGAATCAATCAGAATCAAGACCACTGAAACTGAGACCATCGATTTAAAGACTGCTCAAACTTTTCTGATAAAGACAAGGGAGGTATTGAGAGATATAGAAAAGATATTTAATGAAACAAAAGATAGGAAATTTAACGAGTTTATAGAACACCTTGAGAAGAAGTCAAATTCTATTTTTGAGAAGTTAAATATTGAATCTTTCACTGGTACAATTAATTTTTATAAAAGAATGGTGGGGGGAAAGCCAATCGTTGTTCCAGAACTTCAGGAAAATGGAAGAACATTTTATAAACCCAATCAATCACTTTTAACTTCTATGCATATTTCAATTTTGTTTGCAATCTCCGAACTGGCTTCTGAACTAAGAGAAGAAGAATTCCCAATGATTTTTGATGCTCCCACATCATCTTTTGGAGATGATAAAACCTTTCAGTTTTTGAATCTAATTTATGAAACCCCAAATCAAAAGATTTTATTAATTAAGGATTTCTTGGCAACTGACAAAACTACAAACCAATTGGTCATTAAAGATGATTTCAAAAGAGTGAACAGAAATAAGGCTTTTTGGATTAAGTTAGAAAGACCATTTGATAAAAATAACCTAGCTACATTAAATACTAACGTTATTACTCTATAGTTATGGACAGTTTATTTGATAAATGGAAGACTAAGATACCAAAATACAATGATGATTTTAAAGAGTCATTGTTTGACAGTCTTTCGAAAAAATTTGGGGGGTCAGAAAAGTCCAAGATTGCTTTAGGAAAACATTTCAGCAATAATTATGAACTTTATATGTATGCATTTTTCTTAGGACTTTACAATAACGAATGTATTCCCATCCCAGAGAAAGCGAATAAAACTGACTTCAGCCATCATATTCAATATTGGGGAAGCAAAGGAACTCGACTTGAAAGAAAAGACTTTACAAATCTTCAAGAATATATGTTTATGGCTCTAATTGCCAAAACTGAGGTTGATTTAATCGCCTTGGAAAAAGGAGAGATAGATGATGATGATGTAGTCAAAGAATTATTAAATACAATGGAGGCATTTACTAATGGGGGACTTACATTAATACAAGAAAAAATCGAAGATAATCCCAATTATTTCCTTCAACCCACTGCGTTTCTTAATTTAATACTTGAAAGTAAGATTGCCTCAGGGAAGAAAAATGAGAATTAAGTTGATTAAACGTTTAAACAACCAGAGTAAATCTTTATTAAGAATTTTGATTTGCCAGATTTATTTTGTTGCACCATTAATCTTATTCATATTAATAATATATTTATCATATTCATACCATGTACTCGACTGATTTCTCAAGTATAGAAAACTTATTTCGTGGTTTATTTTATGCTAAGACAGAAGAAGAAATCGATGTTTTTATCACCAAAAACCATAGATTTTTTAAAAGTGGAAACTGGTATCCAATTGGAGGAACAGAGTCTAACTTCAGTATAATAGAAAATCAACAGTCGCTACCTATTGCCTCATTAGTTGAAAAAGTTACTAACTCCATTGATGCTATATTAATGAAAAGGTGCTTAGAAGAAAGAATAAATCCGAAAAGCACTTTTGCTCCTGATAGTATGGAGGCGGCTATAAAAAGATTTTATCCAAATTATAAAAATTGGGATTTGCCGTCATTTCGTAGAGCGCAAGCAGAAGAAATTCAAATTGTAGCTGATGGATTTCGGAGAAATACTTCTGTAATTATTTATGATAATGGAGAAGGACAACATCCTGAAGAGTTTGAAAATACTTTCTTGTCGCTTATGCGAGGGAATAAGAATGAGATTCATTTTGTTCAAGGAAGGTATAATATGGGAGGGAGTGGTGCAATAGTGTTCTGTGGGAAAAAAAGATATCAACTAATTGGTTCAAAAAGGTATGATAATTCTGGCGATTTTGGTTTCACCTTAATAAGAGAACATCCTCTAACTATCGAAGAAAGAAAAATAAAAAAGAATTCTTGGTACGAATTTTTGAAAATCGAGGGTAGTATTCCTCACTTTCCGATTGAAGAACTTGATTTGCTCTTATTCAAAAGAAAATTTAAAACAGGAACTGTTATTAAACTGTACTCCTATCAGTTCCCTTCTGGATATGCAGGATTTGCTCAAGACCTTAATCAGAGCATTAATGAGTTCTTATTCGAACCCGTTCTTCCAATTTATACGGTTGACAAAAAAGAAAGATATCCATCAAACAAAGTACTTGAACTTGATTTGTTTGGACTTAAAAGAAGACTTGAGGAGGAAAAAGACTATGTAGAAGAATGGTTTTCACAAGAATATGAAGATACTCGTTTTAAACGAATGAAGGTTACCTGTTACGTCTTTAGAGCAAAACAAGAAAACAAGAGTGTTAAAGATACCAAGGAGGATATAAGGCGGAGATACTTTAAAAATGGTATGTCTGTTCTTTTTAGCATGAATGGTCAGGTTCATGGGTATTTCACTTCGGAGTTTATAACTAGAACTCTAAAATTCAATCTGTTGAAAGATTATTTATTGATTCATGTTGACTGTACCTCAATGAAATATGAATTCCGAAAGGAACTTTTTATGGCATCTAGAGATAGAATAAAACATGGTGATGAAGCTAATGAACTTAGAGAGTATCTTGGGAAAAAATTAAAGAAATCCGTTCTGGAAGAAATCAACAAGAGAAGAAAAGAATCTATTGGACTTGAAAGCGAAGACACTTCAGAACTTATAAAATCATTTGCAAGTAATCTACCAAAGAACAGCGATTTGTATAAGTTATTGCAGAATACTCTGAAATTAGAAGAGAAGAAGGAGAAATCTGGGAAAAAGGAAGAAAAGAAATCAAATAGAAGGCAAGAACCGAAACCTTTTAATCCTCAAAGGTTCCCTAGCTACTTCAAATTTCACAATAAGAAAGATGGACAAATCCCTGTAATTTCAATCCCACAAAATGGTGAAAGAGTAATAAAATTTGACACCGATGTTGAGAATTATTACTTTGATAGAACTGAAGAAAGTGGCAATTTGCAAATTTCACTTTTAAATTTTTCTTCCAATACAAATGATGATGGAAATAAGCAAGGCTCAGATGTTCAAATCAGTGATATTTTAAATATTGTAAAAAGCAGTCCGCAAAATGGGACAATAAAAATTGCATTTGCTCCGACTAAAGAAATACAGGTTGGTGAGGAAGTTCAAATTATGGTATCACTTAAAGGTGTTGGGGATGATTATTTTAACGAAATGGTATGGGTAATGATTAGCGACCCAGAATTTCCTAGCGAAGAAGCTAAGGATAAAGATGATGAAGATTCAGATACTATAGGTCTTCCAGAATTAAAAAAAGTAGAAAAAAAAGACTGGGAAAATTTAGAGAATAATGGTATATCAATGAATTATAGTACTGTTATGTTTCCAGTAAGTGAAGGGGATAAAATTCAAATGATTTATGTAAATCTTGACAGCCAAGTCTATTTAAATCATAGGAAAAAATACAACAATCCAGAACAACTCATAGTTGCACAGAAAAAATATCTGGCATCAATTTATTTTCATTCCTTATTTCTGTATATTATAACCAAGAGAAAGAACTATAAACTTTCTCAACAGTCGGAAGAAAAAGATATTGAGGTTACTATTGACGAATACATTAGAGAACTATTTGATGGATATTACTCAGATTTCTTGCTAAACTTTGGGATGGAGCAGTTAATAAATGCTTTAGAAGAATAATCAAAGAAAACGACCTTATTTATCGGGGATTTTTTTTCCTATTAGATAAAACAAGCCGCACAACCATCATTCTCGCCATCATCCAAAATATCTAACAAAAAAGGTGATTTTTCATTTGTATTAATAATGGTTCTCTTTAAATATTCTTCTTTGATTTGTTTAAGACGTTCTGGTTTTACCAAATCAGCGAGAGATTCATTTTGATTCCATGTATAGCCATCTTTTTCATACTCCTGAGCAATATGAAATAAATCTTTGTGCTGCTCATAAAGCCAAACCCACTCTATCTTTTGTTGAAAAAAACAAAAAAAACATCCTGAGCGAGTCCTTGAATATTGTCCCACTTTCTGACCATCTATTTTAAAGTCTATTTTGTTATAATATTTTGGAACACCAATTCCAGATTCATCCAATATTTTAAAAATATCATCACGACACAAAATATCCTCATTATCAATCAGAGGAAAAGATTTTACATAAGCTAATGGGTAACTAGTGGTTCTGACAAATGCAAATATCAAGGAGTTTAAATCTTTTACACTTATATCAAGGAGCATATCTACTTTTTTTGATAATTGGAATTCAAGTGAAAGAGGTCTTTCAATTATCTCGCTGAAATAATAGGATTTATCCGAATTGACATGTTGATTCAATAATTCAAGGATTAACTTGATATTACTATTTGCGAATGCTTTTGAGATTACATCTTCACTCCAGATATTTCTTCGGAATGGGAAAATACTTTGAATGTTAGGTTTCCTAGAGATATACCCTTCACGCTCTTCATCACCCCTTATACCCACATAAGAGACAACCAAATCATTGCCAACAAACTTTTCAAAAGGTTCGAGTTTTAGTTTTTTTGTACACCACCTAGAATTGGCTGACGGAAGAAAATTGCCATATAGCTTTAAAAAATGGTCAAAAGGTTCTTCTGAACTTCCTTCAGCTGCTTTTAACCGTATAATCTTTTTCCCAAGAAAAACTTCCAGATTTTTTATCAGTTCATACGTTTCTTCTAATTCTTTCCCAGTATCACATGTATAATATTCAATGTCTAGTTTAGGATATCTATTTCTTAAATAGACTGCTAAAGCTGCACTATCTTTCCCCCCAGATATTCCTAAAACATGTCTTACTTTTTTCATTTCTTTAGTAGGTTTTTAAGAACATTTATAACAGCAGCAATATTTAAGGTTTTATCTCCTGAAAGATTTTCTTTTATGAGGGTTTCTATATAGGATACTTCTTTTCTTTTGGTTTTGGGTAGGCGAACCATTTTCTTTTGAATCCCATCTACAAATGAACTTAACTCCACACCCAATATATCTTCATTTTCTTCATCAATTTCTGTCCTTGAGATATTACTTAAACTATCTAATTCAAGAATTAGAGATTTAAATTTATCATATAGTATTAATTCCTCTTCATCCTTAATTGAATCTAACGCTTTCCCAATGACAGATTGTGCCAGTGAACTTAACCATGCCTTTCTGTCATCAAGCTGAGAATCTATTCTTTGAACAAATGCTTTCTGATAAGGCAAACAAAGATGTCTTTTTAATCCTTTATATCGGAATTGAAATTTCTGTTTGTATTCATCAAAAGGTAACTGTTCGCCAATAAATTCACTCAGAATAAAATCCTCAAAACGGATTATCAAATTATCAAATGCTAACCTAAGTTCACGAACAGATTCTTGAAGACTATTTATATAGTACTGTAAATTATAATGAGAATTTTGAAGTAATTCTATATTGTAATTCAATGCGTTAGGGAGGTCTTCAAAGAAGACTTTTTCAGGGTCTTTTGCATTCGATATAGCTTCTCTAATAGAAATTGTTTCTTTTTTAAGCCTTTTTGTGGTTTTGGTATATTCTGGTAAGTTCCGATAGAACGTTAGAAAAGGTTTTATTGTTTCTATAAAAGACTGATTGCCTATTCTTGCTTGTTCATTCTGGTTTATAAGTAACCTATAACTATTAAAAAGATTAAGTCTGATACCATCTATATCAAAAGCCTTAATTTCATATTTTTCAGGATATTTTATTACTAATCCCAAAACTTCATTTGTAAGATATGGGATATATCCATTTTCATCAAATAATGCATAGTCTTCTCTCTTGATAAATAAAAATATAGCTATCCAAAAATCTATAAGTCCTTGTTTTAGTTTAAAAGGTTTTCTGTTAAGTGGTTCTATGAAGTCAGAAATTGGTTTTCTCTTCAATCGAGCACTATAAAGAAATCCTTCAGAAAAGTTCCACAAATCTATAAATGAAGAATTCGCATCAACCTCTACTTTGCAATCAATTGTATCTGAATACAGGTCTATCCCATTCTCCTTTAAAAGAGTAAGATATATCGTTTTCTCAGGGGGGAATTTGTAGCTTTCAAATCCTAAATCAGGTTTGTTCCATCGATTAGTAAGTGCAACTATAAAGTTATTCTTTGCTGTTTGGACTGCGCTTGATATTTTGTGCTTATTGACCAATTCATTTTTGAATACTGGCGTTTTAGAGTATACTTCAAAGCATATTTGAGAAAGCAGTTTATTGAAGTCTTTTTTACTTTTAACAATTTTTTCTTCACCCTTGAATATCCACTTTATTTCCGATACTTCCGAATACAGATTTGATAAGATATAGTGGTTAAGTAAATTTTGTTGATGCACCAAAATATTATTTAATTCTTTTATAGCAACTCTGTCATCTGTGTTCTCGTCAATTACTTTCCTCGTCTTCTCAATTTCGAATAATTGATTCCTAATAGTTTTTGAGTTTTGATAGTACCCGTAAATAATAGCTTCTTCTTGTAATTTTGACCTCTCCTTTATTTCTTGAACATCAATTTGGTCGTTAAAAATTAGATTTATGAATCCATCAATCTCATTATATGGAACTTCATTAATAGGGTAACTAGAGATAATAAATTCAAACAACCTAGGGGTTCCTGTCAAATAAGAATATGATTTTGCGTATATGGGAGGTAATTGATATTCTCTTTTAAGCAGAGTAACCAAATCAATTATATTCGTGACTTTGCTTTCCGCTTCAATTAATGCCGAAGTAATATCTAAGTCAGTACCCTCAGAAAGAACATATCTTTTATTATAGTTTCTATATTGAATAATCTTTTTCTTTTCCAGATTATCTATTAATCTAGCAGTGTCTTTTATGCCTAAGCAAATTGATGCGTAATCTGATAAGAATTTTATCCCCAAGTCTGAGCCATTACTAGCGGTAATACTAATTAGACCGATAGTTTTTAATAATTTAAAATAAGGTGTAACTTCTTCATCGAATGACCTTTCTGCAATTTCCAAAGATATTTTAATAGCAGACCAAGAGGCAAAATCTGGATTATATCTCGAATTTAAGTATGAATAAAAATTGAATAATAGATAATCATATACATTAGAAATGTTGTAAAACAAGTCATTTGTTTTTCTAAAACTTTCTATTCCAGTCAGGTCTGTAGATTCAAGAAAAGAAAAAAGAGACCTTTCATTCTGTCCATATTTTTGTAGCGTGATTGCTAGAACATTTGCAGCGAAAAAATCAATTGGGAACAACTTTAATCCAATTTCATTCGCAAAATCTTGATTAATTTTAAATGCCTGCGAATCCCTAGCAACTGACAAAACTTGCTTTATTATTTCCATTTTTTGCTTATCTAGTCTCTTCTGGATTAAATGCTCAGACGCTAGGTAAAGCAGTTGTTCTACTGGTTCATTGAATGTAATCTCCCTAAATCTTCCTTTTACTTTTGTCCATTCTAGCCTTTGAACGGTTGATAAAGCTATTGCATAAGCATCAAAATTTTGATGAGTAGCAGTAAGTAATAGAATATTATAATCCGAATTATTAACAAACTCCGCTAGTTCTTGAATAAAATACAATTCTCTTTCTGGTTCATTGTTAGCTGCATATTCCAAAAATTTGCCAAACTCATCAATGAAAATAACGAGAAGTGGATTTTCACTTCTTAAATCGTGATATCGATTATAGATTTCAGAGAAAATAGCTGCATTATCTGGGCGTCTCTGACCAATGTTAAAATAACCTGATAAAACTTCAATTATAGACTTATATTCTCCAATAAGATTTAAGATATCTACTTTTGAATATTGGCTCCCTTTAATATTGAAGTATTGTTTATCTCCTTTTAGGCTCTGTTGCAGCGCCCAAAAAAATGATGATTTACCAGTTCCAAATGAACCAATTATATTAAGTGACCTAATACCTCGATTATAATCATTAAAAATCTGGTTGGCAACAGCTATTGCATTAGGAGTTGTAATATAATTCAAATCTCGCTTAAAATCTCGAATTATATTCGTTGATGGTGTAAACTTAGTTTGCATAATAGGCTTCAAGGATTGAATTTGCTTGCGGCTTTTCTTTAAATTGCAATTCTTTTATGCCCGCATGGTCATTGAATATTAGGTAGTTATACTTCTCAGTAAGATTCTTAATCTTATTTATTAGTCCTGTTCTATTAATGGCAAAAATACTACCGAGGCTATCTGGATTCATTTCGATAGTATTAAGACTAATTGAAGATTCAAAGGATTCATTGTCCAATATAACATAAAGTAAAATTTCCTCAGGAATATCTGGTCTTTCCTGATTTTCAATGATATAGTACTCTTCCTTCTCTTTTGAATACAACTTCAACAAATCCAGTTCAGTAAGTAATCCTGAAAAGCTATCTTCTTTATCTCTACTCTGTGCATCAGACCTCAAATACATTTTTACAAACACTGAAAAATCTTCGTTTAATGTTTTATCTGTATAAGGGAAGTATTTTTCTGATTCAGTCTTACGTTTAACAAATGAGACAAAATTATGTTTTGAAAATTCAAATTTCTCTCTTCTTAATTCATTGAATATTATCGAATAAATGGATGCATATTTGTTTTTTATAAGATAATAATGTAATAACCATAAACTGGCTTCATCCTCAATATAGGGGTCATAACCATCATCGGATAACAATAGATGTGCGAAATCCGTAAGCCTTTCGTCTATTGTTAGAATATTAAATGCTTTCATCCAATGTCTTATTGATGCAACCATATTCTTACCGACACCTAAAGCCACTACAGCATCTTCGTCACTAAAGCGATTATTATTCTTTACAAAATCATAGCCTTTTTTTAACCATAAGTTACGGCATTGAAAAGATTCATGTCCTGAAAATGTCAATTTAATCTGTTTGTTATCCATGTCATATATTATCAATATATTAGCCATACTTGTCTCCTACTATTTCATTGTAAAGTAACTCAAAATTAATGAATGACATTTATGTTAAAAATATAGATTATGAACAAAAGAAAGGATTAACACTCTAAAACAGATGACTATTAAAATTACGGAAAAGTCTTCGATAAAAAATTTAACTCAAATTTACTCACAACCCAATAATTGAATTTCAGGAAAACCATTAATCAGAGAAAATGTAATTTATTGCTGACTTAGTCCCATCTTAAAACCATTATCTGTATTATTCCCAATTTGTTACTAAAGAGATGCAGGAACATAAGTTGCCCCTGTATTTTACTTACTACTTAGTATCATAAGTTTTAATTTGACTGTATTAATGAATTCAACAACAATCCCCTTTTTCATGATTAAGTCATTTACCACCAATTTTTTAACCTATTAAATCTCCATAATTAATTCGCCATGACTGTGAATTATCATCAAGCATCTGCAGTATCCTGCTTGATTTGCTCACCGCATAGCATGTAACCTTTGTCTGTCCCCTGCGAGAAGACTGGAAACCACGCTCGACCATCATTTTCCCAATAGTAGGCACATTTATTCTTTTGCTGCACGTTGGAAATTTACTGGTCAGCGATAGCACAATATCAAGTACAGTAAGGTAGCGAACATCACCTATGGTCTCAGGATGTTGGATGTTTTCATCAATCAAATAATCGACATCCGATTTCTGAACATAATCATCATATAGTTTCATCAGAGATGCCCTGTCTGAATTCTGATATGAATATTGGAAGCCAGCCACATAAAGGTTATACGCTTCCATGAATAAATCCACCAAATCAATTTCACCAAGTTTTGCGAAGTGAATTTTCTCGATTTCTATCGGGATTATTCTTCTGTTCTGTTGCTCACGGACAACAAAAAGATTGTTCCCACTACCAGCAAATGAACATCTACGCCTTAAAGTGCTAATCCTGCGGTCATACTTTCGTCTGGTAGGAAGATTGCTGTTGCTTAAAATGTTCTTGAATGTTTTGTCGGCTTCATAAGTTCTACCATCCATTTCGTCATCCACGATAAGTATTGCCTGAGACATTAGAACCTTGAAGTCATCATCAAAACTTAAAGCGTGCTCCTTACGATAATTATGTAATTCCTTTGGGAGGGTATAGTTTCTAAGGAAAGTTGTCTTCCCGATACCTTGTTCAACCGATATCAATGTCAGGAAGTATTCATTTGGATACTGACCGTCCATTGCCTGTGCAATCATGCCGACATACCATTTCTTGAGGTACTCAAGGACAATCGACCTATCTACCGACTTGTTTTTTAAAACAATACAGTCCAGCCATTTTTCAAATGTTCCGATGGGATTCCTGTCACTGTTGGCTCTGATAAATTCCTGTATCGGATTAATTGTCTGGATATAATTCGATTTGATAACCTCTTCAAACCTCTGACGGGATATTTCCTTTTCAAAGTGTTTCTTCAGGTTGATATAAATCGTGTTATATAACCTCTCATCTATGATTTCACCTTCATAAGTCAAGTCCTGAACGAAGGTGTCATAACGAATGCCAATTTCATTAAGATACTCAGCAATATCATCAGAAGTTATCTTGTCCGACTTTGACTGTATCGCAAATCCGTAAGAAGGGAGCAATCTTATGGTTGTTCTGTAGTCATTATTGCCCTCAAGCACCTTTAATATCTGGAAATGATTATACGGTTTTGAAGGAGTGAACTCGGTTGATGTCGAGAAACAAAAGAATGTTTTGGTATTCTTGAAATAATATCCAGAGTATGGTGCAGATGTCCCTTCCCTTTTCAAATACACCTTCTTTTCGTCTTCCTTGACCACAGACCAGTTATGCTTCAGGAATAAATCAATACCAGAGTATTTATTATTGAATTCATTTATGGCTGGTTCAGCTTCGTATTTAAATTGCTGCTCGTTCTTTGCTTCATTATTACTTTCAGACGGAAACCATCGTGTAAGACTTCTTGCCAAATCCAGAAGAAGTTCACGCTCCAGCTTGGTTATGACAGGAATGTCAACATTCAGGTTTAATAGGTCGAATTTGCCTTGCTTGATTTCATTATTTATGATGCTCGTGCAAAAGTAGCCACCTTCACCACGAGTTTCGATTATGACCTCTTGCAGAGAGTTAAGTGCCAATTTTTGGCTTTTATTGATAACGGCTTCAGGACACCTATAAATTAAATGAAATCCGTTATTAGGAGTGGTTTGGATAATTAATTTGCGGAGAAGGTCTTCGGGAATAAGTTTGGCATATTCAGTCATTATGCTCTTTTTCGGGTCGTTCTTGACATCTACATCGATGCATTCAAGATTACCGCTAACCTTACCCGTAATGATTCCGACTGTGCCTTGATTTTTGAAGTGTGTATGCCAGAGTGAAATCGGAGCAATTTTGCTCTGGTATTCTTTCCATCCTTTGAATGGAAATTTTGCTGAGGATGTTGGGATAATTGATAAGCCTAAGGCATCATTATCACCATTTGTATTTCCACTTATACTCTCGTCATTAAAGTCCCATATTAATTCTTCCATTTTGAGTTAAACAATTAGAATCGCTGTTATTTTTTCCAAGCAGGTGTCTCATGAGATACTGCTTTGCCCATGTTGCTGTTGGCACATAGTCTTGCTCTGCCCTTTTCTGGAGAACCTGATAGAAGCCTCTGTCAAGGGTCAGATTTAATTTTACATTTTGTTTATTACCAATCTTTTTCATATTAATAAGATTTAATAAAAGTTATTTTTTGACGCTTAAAGCATCCTTTTACATCCATAAATACTTTGATGTTCGCAAAAAACTCTCTAACCAGAGAAATTTTTCACCAATTGTGTTCTTTTTTTGGGTTTTTGCCAAGGGGGGTGGACAAGGTACAAGATAAAACACACTTTTTTGAAACTTTTTGTGACAGTGACAGTGGCAAAATGGTTAACTGAATTCCCAGTGTCACTGTCCTTATAATGTTTGAAAATCTGTTTTTACCTTGTCCTTGTCCGTAATCCCTCATAATAATTAAATCAAACTTCTAACCATTCAAAGAACCAATGCCTTTAAACCAGCCAACATATGCAATGTTGGCATAAACTGCTTCTTATTTTGTGTTGTTCCAGTAACCAGAACTGGCTACTTTCCTGTCTGTTTCTATAATGCTACAGACTATGGTAGTGTTGTGAAGACAAAATTATTCAGGAAACCGATAAGGTGCAAGGAATTTTGAGAAAGTAGGTGAAATATTTCTGTCAAATTGCAAGAATAGTTGAGACTTTGTTGTCGAATGACAGTATTTATTAATGTAGTTGGATATTAGAATCAAATGTTAGAGTGGCATGGCAGGAAGAGCATAACTACCATGCCACTTTATTTTTATCCTTTGAGTGTAAACTTGAACGTATCCCTCTTAGTTTTTCCTTAACAACACTGCTCGTTCCTTAAAGCCGACATCAATCCTTCCTTTTTTCAATACCCACAAATGATATTGATTACACGTATCAACAATTCTGCTCATTGATGGATATAGTTCCAGTCCTTCCCTTTCTTCTCCACATATATCATTTTTAATTTGTTGAAGATGCTGCCAATTGTGAATTGGGGAAATATCATGCCTTTTTATCGATAAATGGGTAATATCATTATATTCCCTTACTACGCAGAGATAAATATCATTTACCCAGATATCAACCGTTCTGGATTGATTCGCACCATCAACTTCTTCCCTTTCAAATCGCATTTTCTGCCAATTCGAAACATACCAGATATTCTTCGCATTCTGTCGGATGAATTTCCTTTTCTGTTGTCTATTCATTACAATTTTTCCCATAGCATTCATTTTCGAATAGCCATTCTTAAGGTCACTTTCACAAGCAGTTTCTTCAACCGCTTTAATTAAGGTAACAATTGCCCGCTCTGGGGACTTTCCTGTGTTGCTCCCGTTCCTTGAACGGTCATCAACTTTGTCGAAATTTTTATACATATTATTTGATTAAAATTTTCCATACGATTGCTCTATTCGCTATATAATGTTACGAAATTATAATAGTCAGTGATACAGGGCGTTATGGAGGTTTTGACGAAAATAAGTTCTTAATTAAAAACTTTAAAATTCTTTTTAATTAAGAGTTATTTAAGCTGATATTCAGGTATATGCGATTTATCATCCACCTATCCGAGATTTTTTGTAAATGGGTAGATTGTGACGAATACTCAGATTTTTTTGACTGAGTTTCATCAAAAACGGCAATAAATTCACCCTTGAGGCAGGGCAAATTCCACTTAAAACGTCAGATTTTTGATAACAGGATAAGTTTTACATCTCACAGAACAGTTCACTCATATCTAATTCCAACGTCTCACAGAGTTCAATTAATGTAAGCACGGTCATGTTTTTCGCTCTTTCTGCTCTGGAAAGGGTGTTGCGATGCAAATTCAGATTTTTTTCCGCAAGTTCCATCTGGGAATATCCATTGGAAAGGCGATACTCCTTAATTAAAGCAGCAATGTTGTCAAGTTTCTTATAATATTCCTGAGGATAGGTTTTCTTTTTCACGGGTTGATGTTTCATATAAATACTCCCTGACCAATGAATTGTGCAGCAACACCGACAATAATGCGTGTTTAATGCTTTAATTACCCCCATTAATGCCATTTTATCGCACCATTTTTAAGGTTATATCTGGCATTAAATGGGTGTTTTAACGCTGAATTTGGAGTTTTTCAGGGTTATTTCGACATTTTTTGTGCCCACATGCAGAGGTAACAGGTCGAGTAAAATTACAGGAATTAAAAATAGGCTATAAAGACCTGAAAAATGTTGCAGCATCCAAACCGTAGTACTTTATCAGTTTCAGTACCTTCTCAGAATTCCAATAGACCTGACCAGTGGTAATCAATAGATAGGTATATCTTGAAATCCCAACCTTCCTGCATAGTTCAGCAGTAAGAATGCCTTCCTTTTTTTGTAATTCAAGTAGTTTCCCTGCTACAGCCAACATAAATTCCTTGTCTTCTGGAGTAACAGTCTTCGGTGGTTTGTAATGTTTTTCTGGTTGATTTGGTTCGGTATTACTTGTTAGCTTCGTTTTCATCACTGAAAATTTGATATAAAGTTAATAGCTGTACATTAAAATGGACAAATTATTGACGATAAAATTGCCTTTGAATGGTTTTGTTTATTATATTAGTCCATTATTATGGACATTTGCATGAGTAAAAAAATTACCATAAGACATCAAATCATTTATTCTGAGCACGATTATAATGAGGCATGCATGATGATTATGCTCATGGATGGGAATGAACTCGTTGCCTTTAATGCAGTCCCCGTGAGAAAAACAATTACCAATTACGATGAATTAAAGAAGTATCGATTTCAATCTTTCTCTGCAAATTAATTTGAATTTATGAAGACAACAAGAGCGATAAGAATAGGATATGGGCATCCAGAATAATACTCACTTTTGCCAAATTATGAAACAAGGCTCAAAAGATGTTTCCCATTTAGTCAAAATATAAAGGAATACAACATTAGTGGTCAAAAACCCCTGTTTTAGTAAGAATTGAAGTAAAATAAATGTGAAATTTAAACGAAAACAAAAAAATAACAGATATGAAGATAAAATATAATCGAGTAAGCACATTACAACAATCTGGAAATCGTTTCAGTGCTGATGAAGAATTTTACGACTTGGTATTATTCGATAAAGTCAGTGGAAAAGTACCATTTAAGAAAAGACCCAAAGCGCAGGAATTGGTCGAACTTGTCGAACAGGGCAAGGTCTCGGAACTCGTTATTGAAGAGTTCTCAAGGGTCGGGAGAACAATTGGTGATTGCATTCAGACTCTGGAATGGCTGGAAGAGCATGAAATAAATGTTGTTGTCAGGAATCTGGGAATCCAATCCCGACCACAGGGGAAGAAAAACCCCATTTGGGGTCTTTTGAGCGCAACTATGGCAAGTCTGTATTCATTGGAGTTGGAAAATATACGTGAGAGGACTGCCACAGGTCGTCTTGTCTATGTCGCCAACGGTGGTCGACTCGGACGTCCGAACGGTAGTTCTGAATCGGAAAAACTATTCTTGGAAAAACCAAAGACACAGGAAATAATTAAATGGTTGAACAAGGGCAGAACAATAAGGGAGATTTCTTCACATACTGATGCCTCGACAAAAACAATTATTAAAACAAAGAAAATTGGGATGAAGTATGGGTTATTTGTATCGTAAATTCTAAGCCTACACTTTTTTCTTTTTCGTAACCTTCCAATAATTATCTTTTATAATAATTGATATCTTATTAATGGCTAAATCCTTTCGTGGTGTACAATTTTTTTTTAAAATATTGTCTGTACGTTTTAATCCTTTGGGGTTATATGTCACTTTTTTATTCATTGCATGCGTTTAAAAATCGCTTTCAAATTAGATAAAACATTACTTGAAGTCAAATTATTCCGACATAAATCATTGACTCTTGTTGTTCGTTGAGTGTTTAACATAGTTTTGGTCGTCACAATATTTTGATTGTTTAAATTGCTGCTATCTAAGGTAATAACATAAACCCTATCACTTTTGTTTTGTGTCCATTGAGTATTACTTCCAATATGTGAGTAAACCAAATCCAGATTTTCATCCACTGAACTTAACTCATTAATTAATTCAAGAACGTTTTTATGCCTATTATGAATACCAACGCTCAATGCTTTATTTACAATTCGTTGCAATTTGAGCGGTATATGAGGAAGATAGCTATTCCTATTTGGAATATTCCCATTCATAATAGCATTAATATATTCCCGTTGAGATGCAAAATTGAACTGATTATAGTAATGAGTATTACCATTAAGTAGTCTGTAAATTGTTAATCCCGACAAATAAATATCAAAATGTATTGTTTTGTCAGAATGAGTAAAAACCTCTGGTGGTATTTGCTTTTGATATACTGAATCTGGATTGGCAAAGCCAAGGTTGTTCATAGCTTTTGACAAACCAAAATCAGATAAAAGTGCTTCATTTGAATCTGATAATAAAATATTGTCTGGCTTAACATCAAAATGAATCAATCCCTTGGAGTGTATATTATTTAAACCTGAAAGAAATTGAATAGAATACCTTATTACCTCTCTAATCGTTAAATGTCTGGAATCTATTAAGGCTTTTAATGACCCATTTTTATAATACGGCATTGCAATATATATAGAATCATTATCGGAACAACCGTAATTTACCCTAACAACATAGGGGTGGGATGATGCGTGAAGTATTTTCGATTCTCTGTAATAATCATTGGCGTTTGCCAATTTCGACTTCAAAATCTTTTTAACTACAATCTGCCCATCCAGTTGCTTGTCATGTGCAAGAAATACCTGAGAGTTCCTCCCAGCTTGCCCAATTTCTTTTAATGTTTCAAAATTAAGTTGTGCTGTATGTAATCCAATTGGCATAAATCTATAATTTTAAGGCACTTACGGCAGCCATTATAGTTTCTCGTTCTTCTAAATTTATTTTCGTCCAAATTTCCATATTCATGAATCCATTTTCTCCGTTTGCAATGGGTTTAAATCTCGCTCTGGCAATTCCGAGTTTCGCACTTATATTTGATATCTGTCCAACATAGTATTTATTTACTTCTGAACTTGCAATTAATTCCTGAATAACTCCTTCCAGATATACTCTTGGAATGTTTAAAGCCCTTGCGCTGGATTCAGCAATACGAATGCAAGCAAGGGAAACCTTATTCTCATTTATTATATCCCTCAGGGTACTTCTAATAAACTTCAATTGCTCTGGTGTATTAAGAGGTTTCGGAACAATAATTTTATCCAATAGCAGAACATTAATTGTAGTTTCATCTTCCCTAATAACAGCATAATATACTTGATTAGGATTTGCTCTTATGCCTATCGATATTTTCATTCTTTATATAATTGAATGTCTTAGTTTAAACGTGAATAAAATCCAGATAATAAAAATATTGGATTTTTCTCTGATTGTATTGAAAATACAAAACTCTTTATCTTCCATTGTTCAATATTAAAATTAATAAAATTTTTTAAACTTAAATATGCCATCCTAATATTGTACAATACCTATATCTCATTATAACCCCCCGTATTCGGGGGCGGGAGTGCATTTATCTTATAGCCTGTGGGGTGCAACCTATGTATTGTCTTTGACTAAAATGACTTTTTGTAATAGACCCTTAGAAATTCTATATAAAAAAATTTGGTAATCCTGACAGCAAGAATACAATTCCGAAATCCAGCGCAGGTAGAAGATGAACGAAAACTACGACTCGAAAAAATTTTCAAAATTTAAAATCGGAAATCCTGATGTACCTTAATTTATAATACCGACCTGTTTCGAAAAAAATTTCCCAAAAAATTCGTAGAAATTTGGAGAAATAAGGTTATCGCTGTAGTGGATACTTTTAATCATAAGCACCAAGCCTCGTGTGCTTAAACATCTCATCCCAGTAAGTTTCATATGCTATACCTGATGCATTAAAGTTTGCCTGTTGATTTTCATAAATCATATCATTTGCGATGAAAGTTTTAAAATGATTGATTGTGTTAAGGATGCCACTCATGGTTTCAATATACCCTAAACCAACACCTTCTCTCGACCGTGCGAAAAATCTGTTTTTCATATCATCAGTATCGGGAACATATTTCATATATGAGACAGAATTCTTGGACAGATACCTTTTTAATAGTTCAATCTTTGAGATATCGGGTTCGTGTAAGAAACGCTCGTTATATCTTTCAAGAAAATGAGGTGTGTAGTGAGTTAAAGTTTGTTGGTCTCCATTAACCATTATTCCATTTAATCCGTATTTATCAACATAATAAACCACGACAAGGAAGGTTGGCTCTTTCACATAATAATCGACTATAATAAGCCAGTTGTTCTTCTGCTTTGATTTATAGTCAAAGACCCTGTGGACGTACTTTTCTTTTGACTTAATAGCCAATCTGCGAAGGCTTTCCGTGAGGTACATAGCCTTATTCATAACAATGGAGTAATCTCTTGCGATTTCCATTAGTAATTCTTTTGAAGTCATTGTTGGTACTATCATAGCTGTAATGTTTTAAGTTAATACTCAGTTGTAGAAATATTTTTCACCACATAATTCAGTGTAAACACCAATATCATTGTGAATTCCATAAATAAGAACCATATCGCATAATTCATCAAGCATCTTCCCAAGTATCCATTGATTTGAAGCACATGCCATTATTGAACCATCGTAGATTGATATTCTACTAAAGACATGAGGATTACCATGTTCATCATGGCTTCTTTTAATAATTCCGAAAAAGCATTTGCCGTTACTTGCCTCAGCCAAAAACATCTCTGTTACCAGAAACTTGCTATTTTTATTTTTACCAGAATTGCTCATTGTTAATGTAAATCAGCTTAGTAATTGATTATTTGATTGGGGTGTTTGAAGTCCACCTCAGGACTTCATTGGCAATATCCTCATCAGAAATTCTTAAATAGTGGGCAGTATCTTTTACATCCTTATGCCCTAAGAGAATTTGCAGGTAATGGATTGGTAGGTTCTTGGTAAAATACAAATAGCTGGCAAAGGTTTTACGAGCCATTTTATTGGTGATTTTAAATCCAATGTTTGCCAGACTACTAACTCTACCAAGATGTTTATCAAAATGCGTTAAACTGAGGTTTAAAGGGAAATTTTCACCGTTTTTAATATGGTATTGATTGATAATTTCCTGCCCACAGAAGATTTCACCATCGTATATTGGAATTGATTTACATAAGCTGCCGTTTTTAGCTCGTCTATATCTGACATGGGTGAAATTTTCATTTTGTGAAAAGTATAATTTTGACTTCATGATATCCGCATAGTACTGACCCGTGCTAACCATGAAAAGGAAACAGTCAAGGCACTTGATAATATTTTCCCGTTTCATGTTAAACAAGTGTTCCGATAATTCAACAGGTATTTTGTCGGATTTGCGATACGGTTCAAGCTGCACCTCGCCACTTTGAAATTTCTTCCTTAATTCATATAATTTATGAATTATGTCCTCAGTTAGCGCAATATCATTATTGTCAGGGCACTGGTTGTCATATTCTTCCGTGAAAACTGACAGCTTATAGCTGGAGTCGACTGGCAACATTTTTTCAGTTTCCAGATATTTAATGAACCCCTTCAGTTTTGTATGGAGTTTAACCTTATAGTTATGCTCTCCTGAGATATAGCGATAGAAGTTATTAAGAACAGATTCAGAAATTTGTGAGGGATGTGGCGTAATTCTTTTCTTTATCAGGAATTCCTCAAAATATTTCAATGCTGTGTGATAGCCTGAAATTGTACTTTTGGAAAGCGGTTTTTTTGTTTTCTTATTAAACCTTTCTTGTTTGCTTTTGATGAACTCTTCCTTATAGTCAAATATTGATGCTGTGCGCTTAACATTCATATCGATATAATTGTCAATGAATGTCTCCACATCATTTTTTGAAAAGTTGTCATCAGTAAAATGCTTCCCCAATTCATACCGAATAGTGAATGCGTGGTTTTCCAAGTCATTGAATGACCTGTCGCCCATTCGTTTCCGTATCCTTCCTTTGAAGTTGGGATGGGTAACGTATAGCCGAAAGTATTGGTAATCCTTTTGGAGTTTTACCTCGAAATTTTTGCTTTTAATTTGTCCCATATTATTATCGCATTAAAGTAAATGGTTACTCTTGATACGACAATTATAAGTAATTATTTACTTTTTGGGACTATTTATTTACTCTAATTTGATTAATTAAAGTAATGTAACGACTAATAATACAATATAATAGGTGAATAAATACTTTTTTAATTAAGAAAAGAGTAAATAGTTACCTTCCGCCACCGACCTCAACCTTATCCCCCTGAGCGAAGCGAAGGTGGGATTTTTTGTTTTCGTCCGAAACCGGCTCGCCGGACTGAGGTAAGAAAATAAAAAATCCCGACGCCCGACGCAGGAGGGCGGGGATAAGGTTGAAAGTTTTCCCACCTCCGGATCACCGCAGGTAACCCGCCACCGATCTCATCCCAGTTTAAACTCCTTGACTGTCAAAGGGTTTTTTTGTTGTGAGAAAGATTTTGGGGCGTTTGGGACAAATAATAAAAAGTTTTTATTTACTTTTTTTCAAATACAACCGATTTTCAGTTACCATTTACTTTTTATTAAATAACGTGAGTTCGACATAAGAAAATTATGTAAACTGTTGATTGTTAATAAAATAATGGTAAATTGTTAGTATTTATTTGACATACAATGTATTATAAAAAAGGATTCTTTCCAACTTTGTAGTGCAAACCAACAAAGAAAGGAAAGAATCCATGAAAAATCTTGAAAACAAACTTATCGAAATTTTTTGTCATATCGATGATTTTAATCAAGTATTCATCAAAGAATTACAAACACATCAGCTCACTGATGGGACACGCGTGCGGATCAAACCGTGTAGTCTAAATGAGCAAGGTAATGACCATAGTAATTTACTCCCATTTAATGCGTTAAAGAGACTTCAAACATTACTATCTTTTTCACGTGTGTGAGCATATGCGGGGTGATTTTCCGGGGCTTGTATCATATAACCGTTTTGTTGAGCTAACGCGTAGGACTCTTCTCCCGCTGGCTATTTACCTTAAAACCCGTTGTATGGGTAAGTGTACCGGGATCTCCTACGTGGACTCATCCCATATCAAGGCCTGCCATATAAAAAGAGCCCATTCCCATAAAGTCTTAAAGGGCCTGGCTACACCAGCATCGGATGGTTCTTTGGCCTCAAACTTCACTTTATTGTCAACGACAAAGGAGAGATACCAGATTTTGTGCTCACTCCCGGCAATGTCGATGACAGGCATCCACTCTTAGGGAGCAACCTGTTGCAGAAGATATACGGAAAGCTCTATGGAAACAAGGGATACATCTCAAAGTCGCTATTTGAGAAACTCTTCGTTGGCGGTATCCACCTGATTATCAAACTGAGAATGAACATGAAAAACTCCCTGATGCTTATATCAGACAAGATCCTGCTTCGTAAACGTGCACTGATCGAATTTGTTATCGATGAACTTAAAAATATATGCCAGATAGAACACACTCGTCATAGAAGTCAGGAGGGATTTATTATCAATTTGTTATCCGGATTAATCGCATATTCTTACTTGCCAAAGAAACCATCCCTTAACCTGGAAATTATTGATGAATCAATGGCTTTATATTTTTAACTTTATATCGAACTCACGTTATTTAATAATTGGGTCAATAGTTCGGCTAATCAATATGATTGTTCCACTTTGTCCCCTGCCAATGGCTAATTACCCCTTCGTTTTCTCATTCAGGACAGTACCAGCGAATTCCCCTTCCTTCGGTTTTATTGATGATTTCACCACACCATGACATCCTTGCTGAAAGCACCGAATTTCTGTTGAGGTAAGAGTAGTAGGTGAACCTGCAACAAAAAACCGGACATCTTGACAATGTCTGGCCGGTTCAATTGTAATTACCATAAAAATTTAAAAACAAAAACTTATTTCCAGCCAAGGATGGATAATTAACTCCAGCTCAGAGTGGTCAAAGCCACTTGTTTCTCTAGTAGATAACAATATTTTTATAGAATATTATGGTTTTTATGTGGTAATTATTATTTAAAACGTCTTTTATATGAGTTTATTTAAAATATAGCACAGACATTGAACTGATAATAATGTTGATTTGAAGAATATGGAAGTAGTTTACGTAAAGATGTTTTTTAGGTTAAGGATCAGGTTAGGTTAGTTAGTTTGTATGTGAAATGCTGATCGCCAGATTGGCATTTCACTAATTTATGATTATTATAGCTTAATGGAAGATAATCTGTCTCTTACACTGAATAGAAAAAAGAGTCCCTTGCCATCTGATTGGCAGGATTTTTTACCTTTGGTATTTGAAAGAAAAACCAAAGTGGCAGATCATGTTTCATTAGTCGAGAAAGTACTTATTTCCAAATTAAAAACCGGAGATACTTCAGCATTTTCTGATGTTTTTATTGCATATTATAAGGATCTTGTAATTTTTGCCGCGAGATTTACTCATAACCTGAATAATGCCGAAGAAATAGTCCAGGATATGTTTGCGAAACTATGGGAAGAACATGAATCTGTTAAAATCGATTTTTCACTGAAATCGTACCTGCTAAAATTAGTTCAGAATAAATGCATCGACTGGTACAGGCATAAGAACATTGTGCGGGCACATAAAGATTTTGTAATGGAAGATTCAATTAATTTTGAGGTTGATACGGATAATTACGTTCTTTATTCAGAGCTTCAGGAACGGATAGACAAAGCACTTGAAATGCTGCCAGAACCAGTTACTGAAGCATTCCGGATGAACCGGTACAAGGGGCTTAGATACCACGAAATAGCGGATAAACTAGGTGTTTCTGTCAGGACCGTTGAGGTTCGCATCGGAAAGGCTTTACATCTGCTTCGTAATTGTTTAAAAGATTATTTTATTTTCATAATCTGTTTTTACAGCCTGCTTTTCTAACCAAATGTATGATTATATGATATCTATCTCCTTAAAATTGAAAAACGGGTTCTCCAAATACTTCGATTGTGGTTTTTTAAATATGGAACGTCTTTACTAATAGAATTGTTAAATATGGGAATAGGGAATCAAGACGATATATTGGTATTAATTGCAAGGAATCTGGTTGGTCTGGCTGATTCAATTGAAATGGATCAATTAAAAGAATGGATTGAGAGTTCAGCCGACAACAAGAAATATTTTGAACAGGTAAGAAATATATGGGATGCAACTGATAAGAAGATTGATCCGGGATTAATTAATATAACAGCAGCCAGGAAAAAGGTACTTGGCAGGATTGCGGAAGTATCTGCTGGAAGAAGTTTTTGGTACTACTGGCAGAAAATAGCTGCGGTTTTAATACTCCCGCTGGCAATTGGCGCTTTATTATGGGTTTATTTTAATTCAAAAAATGCAGTTTCATCAAATGAAATAGTATACAATGAAGTTTTTGCTGCATTTGGCACCCGTACCTCATTAAAACTGGCAGACTCAACACTGGTATGGCTCAATTCAGGAAGCAGTCTGAGGTACCCAAATAGATTCAACGGCAAAGACCGCCTGGTTTTTTTAAAGGGAGAAGCCTATTTTGAAGTGGAGAGTGATATTTTAAAACCATTCATTGTACGAACTCCAACTTTAGAGGTTAAAGCCACAGGTACAAAGTTCAATGTTCAGGAATATGATTCTAATCCGGTGACTGAGATAACCCTGGTATCAGGAAAGATCTTTGTGAGTAAATCAGATGACAATAAAAATGCTAATTTAATTTCTGAGCTTAATCCGGATCAGCATCTGACTTACAACAGGCAAACAAAGGCAATAAGCATCAATAATGAGGATGCATACAGATTTGTAGCCTGGAAGGATGGGAAATTGATTTTTCGGAAGGAACCTCTTGATAAAGTACTAAACAGAATTAGTGTGATATTTAATGTTGATATAGAGCTTCAGGGCAAAGGGTTACGTGATTATCGGTATCATGCTACCTTTCAAGATGAATCGCTGGAAGAAATACTTAAATTACTGAGAATCAGTGCTCCTATTGGCTTTAAGGAGGTATCGCGAAATCCATTGGAAGATGGATCTTTTTCAAAGAAGAAAATAATTATTTTCCCTGCAAGACAAATTAATAAACCTGAATAATTATTAACTAACAACTAAATTGAAAATGGCACCAACATGAGATTATTCTGAGTCTGGCCATAATGACAAAGAGGAAAAGTGCTGTAACACCTTTCCTCTGGTTAATGGTCACCACAATGCCTTTGCTGTTAACATAAACATTCTAGTATTAACCATAACATTTCAAAAGTATGAAAAAAAATCATAATTACTATGAGTCACACAGACTATATAGTAATTGGCAAAAATTACTCCTAAAAATGAAAATTACTATCTTTTTGTTTTTTACCGGATTAATTAGCCTGATAGCAGATCCAAGCTATTCACAAAACACAAAGATTTCTCTTAACATGAAGAACGCTCCGATTGAAAGTGTCCTCAATGAAATTGAAGAAATCAGTGAATTTTATTTCCTGTACAACCATAAACTGATCGATGTAGAGCGGAAGGTGGATCTAACAGCAACAGAAAAACCTATTAAGGAAATTTTGAGTGAAATATTTACAAAGGATGTCAGTTTTATTGTGAGTGACCGTCAGATCGTTTTGACTCCAACTCAGGGATCAAATGAAATTGAAAAACTTTATCAGCAACAAACGGTAACCGGAAAGGTTACTGATGCTTCAACAGGAGAAGTAATGCCTGGTGTAAATATCCAGATTAAAGGGACAACCCTGGGTACAATCACTGATGCTCAAGGGAATTTTACTCTTTTTGTTCCTGAACGGAATGCAATACTTATATTCTCGTTTATTGGGTATATTCAACAGGAAATTCCTTTAACTGGCTATACGACTGTTAATGTTGCTCTGGCTTCAGAATTAACCAGTTTGAAAGAAGTTGTTGTAGTTGGTTATGGTACTCAAAAAAGAGTAAACCTTACTGGTTCTGTAGACCAGATAACTTCTGAAAAATTGGAAAAAAGGCCATTGCCTACAATAAATCAGGCTTTGCAGGGTGTCACACCAGGATTAATAATACAAAATACAGTATATGGTGGAGAACCAGGTGCTAGAATGTCGTTAAATATAAGAGGTATCGGCTCCTTGACTGCGGGTGCAAGTCCATATGTTTTAGTTGATGGCTCTCCAGTTGATATTAATACTGTTAATCCAAACGATGTGGAATCTATATCTATTCTTAAAGATGCTGCCTCCACTGCAATTTATGGCGCCAGAGCTACATATGGAGTTATCCTTATTACCACAAAAACTGGTAAACTTAATGAAAAGATGACAACTTCTTATTCGAATAGCTTGTCATGGGGACAACCTACCTATATGCCAAAGGCAATTAACTCATTGACTTTTGCAAATTTGATGAATATTGCAGCCGCTAACTCCGGGCAATCACAATTATTTAGCGATGCGACAATTGAACGAATTAAAAAATATCAAGAAGATCCTGAAAACTTTCCAGCATTAATACCTGATCCCAATACCAATTACTGGGGAACTTGGAATTTGACAAATGGTAATACTGATTGGTATGATGTTATTTTTAAAGATTGGTCATTTTCTCAGAAGCATGATTTGGGAGTATCAGGTGGTTCAAAGAATGCTTCTTATTACGTTGGATTAGGTTGGCTGGATCAAGGAGGCAAGCTCAATTTTGTAAATGATTATTACGAAAGGTATAACCTAAACTCAAATATCGAGATAAATATTACCGAAGGAATAAAACTAGCTATTAAAAGTAAATTTAGTAGGAGCACAACAAAATATCCCATATCATCTGAAAGTATAACTGACAGGACTATACTTTTCGGAATGTTTTCAAGATCATGGCCTACTTATCCGGTTTATACCCCAAACGGAGATCTTATGATGGATGTAAATCAAGCTCCAGCTCTTGCCAAAGGGGGAAGTGATAAAGTATATTCTTCAGATTTATGGTTAAATCCCTCCCTTGACATAAAAATTACAAAAGATTGGCATGTTAATGCAAATTTTAGCTATAACGCAAGTTGGGATAGGAGATCATATTTCAGAGCTATAATCCAGGGTTTCCAGGTTGATGGAGTAACTCCAATGCTTCATTATAGCCAGAATTTTAATAGGATCCAGCAATCATCAAGTAATAATGAGTATTTAACTTCAAATATTTTCACCAATTTCGAAAAACTGATTAATGGCCATTTCTTTAATATACTACTTGGGACTCAGGCTGAGTTATCAAACAAATACTTTATAGAAGGTTGGAAAAGAGATCTTATTAGTGAATCTGTACCTTCTATTAGTACAGCTACCGGAGATAAGGACATTGATGATGTAATAAGTCACTGGTCTACATTAGGTTCATTTATGCGCATTTCATACAATTTCAATGAGAAATATTTATTGGAATTAAATGGGAGATATGACGGATCATCAAGATTTGATAGAGAAAGAAGGTGGGGATTTTTCCCATCTGCTTCTCTTGGATACAATATCTGGAAAGAAAACTTTTGGGAACCTATTAAAAACGTAATCAATATTTTAAAACTTCGTGCCTCTTATGGCTCATTGGGTAACCAAAATGTAGCTAATTAGTGTCTGTCCATAAAGTCCCTGTTTTGTGTAAAATCGGGAAAATTTTTTGTTGAGTAAAGGGATTTATCCAACAAAATTCAGTACCCGGCAAAAAACAGCCATGCTCCTGTTAATAATCCGGCC
>Ga0208196_1000308_pt1:0-55000 | contig 66780 bp, 52 predicted proteins | sample AD_JPNNA7_MetaG_FD_184443 | JGI IMG/M metagenome (GOLD analysis project Ga0208196, IMG submission 184443) | Active sludge microbial communities of municipal wastewater-treating anaerobic digesters from Japan - AD_JPNNA7_MetaG (SPAdes) (version 2) | ecosystem: Engineered > Bioreactor >...
TCCGTCACCGTAACCGTTTACTATACCGTTCTCCGCTGCCCAGTTGACAGCTTTGCTGTAGTATCTGTTTGCTGCAACATCACCGAATGTGTTGTATGCTTTCGGTTCGGGCATCTTCTCCAAGCGATGTAATACCGTTACTATCATTGCTCTTACCATATGTCCGTGAGGATCAAATTGATTATCTCCTACACCGTACATCAGTTTGTTCTTATTGATGTATTCTATTGCACTGTAGTACCAGGCATTTTTGTTAACATCGGTAAACGGATTGGTCCAGTCTCTTTCTCTGCTTACATCCTGTCCTAATATGTATACCGAAAGGTGGTTGAGACGGAATGTAACTATACCGTTTTCGTAATCACAATCTATCTTTTCCAGCTCTCCCGCATCATTTAAGTACCAGACAGCTACAGGCAGAGGACCGTTGTAAGGTATACGCATTATCAGTTCACCGTTGAAGGTACTTATCTTCTTACCGTCTCCGCCGGTAATATTGGCATCGATAATCAGATCATCAGCTCCTACCGACTGTTCCTGCAGATAGTTAAGTTCTTCCGGTTTTACCAGTGCAAGTTCCACACTTACCGTATCTCCTCCTGCCTGTTCCGCAATGGAATCTACGGCTTCTTTATCCATAGTTACCGATCCTTCGGGCAACTTAACAGTTACCGATACATCGGCTTTGCCGAATGTTTCCAATGCCTCTTTAGACATTTCAGCAGACTTGGCATCTTTAACACCGGAAAGGTCAAATCCTACATCTCCGTCTTTGCTCTTGTTGATAATCTCTTCAGCCTTGTCAGTTGATATATCCAGTGATACCGTACCCTTGGTTTCAGTGTAATCCACCTGGGTATCACCGTCGGTTGAGGGAATGGTCTTTGATGTATCCTGTCCCGTTCCGGCATCCGGAATAACAGGGTCGTCAGGAATGACCGGGTCATCGGGAATCGGAGGATCATCCGGTTGTTGTGCTCCGGCTCCTACCGTAACAGCACGATATGCTCCCGCCTCTGTGGTATTGTTACCTGCAATTCTGACATAGTATGTTCCCGCAGTAAGTCCCGTTATCTCAACTCCTCTACAAGCAGTATATACTCCTGTTGCCGTTTGGCTGAATTCCATGGTTTGATTTGTTCCTGTAATCTTACCGTCATTACCTCCGGCAACGGTAGGTGCTACACCTGCAAGTCCTGCGGGTGCCGCAGGTCCGGCCGCTTTGGCTATTACACCTGTTGCTTTTCTTATCACACCCTGGTGATCATCCGTTTTAACTTCGCATACAAGTGTCTTTCCTATGTCGGCAGCTACCGTTGTATATGTAGCTCCTGTCGCTATTGCTGCTCCGTCACGTTTCCATGTGTAAGTAAAGTTCTTTGTTACACTGTTATCTTCACTTACAGCTGCCGTAAGTTGCTCATTAAATCTTTCTGTTCCCGTTATGGTAACTCTGCCGAAGAAGTTAACAGGTGCATCGGCATCGTAAATCTTAACAAATACCAAATCCGCCGTATCTTCATACAAATCTTCGGCAAATGCATAAGCCAGTCCGTTGACACATACAATACTAAGATTTCTGTAGAACTGACTGTTTTCCAAATACGTTCTCTGTTCATCATACAGAGTTCCGTCTTTGCTAAGTGTAACACTTGCAATACCTTCGTTTCCTACTACCAGTTTGTTATTGTCATCAAAGTGTGCTTCGGAAGGCTTTATGAAACTTAAAACAAGTTTGTCATCGTTAACTGCAAGGTCCATTTCAATTGCACTTACATTGGAAACGGGGGTACCCTTCTTTGTCCATGCAGAGCCGGGATTAATACCTCTTGTATAGAAGTCCACTGCTCCGCCATTTTCGTAAACAAGGTAGTATCCGCCTGCATCAGATGTCATGGCTAAAACTAAGCCTACATCCTCTGCTATCGTTGTGTTTGTTACATCACCTGTCCAGCTGATTGCCTGCAGTTCCTTCCATTCGTCAATGCAGGTAACTACCAATTCGTTATCGGTTGCCGTAACGCTCATGTCATAAGTAGCGGCATATCCCAGTACTTGTGCAGCACCGAAGCCTGCTCCGTTCCATTTGTAACCTACTATCTTGAAGCCTTCCGCTCCTGTACCGCCTGTTAAACGGCAGACTAAGTAAGATCCTGCCAAATCACAGCTGAAAGCGTATGAGCCTGCTAATTGTTCTATTGTTCCTGAGGCTACTTCTACCCATCCGTTTGCACCTATGCTTCCCAATGTATATTTGGTTTCGGAATCGGGGAACATACTGTTCATATGTCCTTTAGATATTAAGTTGTATGTTATCAATATCTTACCGTTAGGTAATGTCAATAAATCATAACTGCCTAATGTTCCGTCGGTTGTAAGTATCGTTATCGGTTGCTTCCAGATTCCTTCACTGTAGTTACTGAGCTGTAACCTCATATCTCCGCCTTGGCTTGTAAGGTCGGTGTAGAGGATGTTACCGCTGTTTTCATCTGTGGCATAAGTTGCAAGACTGAGATAGTCTTTTACCATTATGCCTGATGCTTCATCAGCCATGAAGGTGGATGTTCCGAAGGTTTCACGGTCTACCTCTCTATATACTTTACCTATCGGTGTAAGCGTAAACTTGGTTTCCGTACCGAACTGCATGTTAATATCAAATACAGAGAAATGCCATTTAATATTAAAGTCTTTAACGGGTGTTTTTAAGAAGGCTTCAAAATCACCTTCGCACATACCGATAAGTTCCGCAGGTTCCATACGGAATTCATTCTCTTTGGCATCATAGACGAACTTTAATGTAAGTGTCATCATGGAGCTGTCGAAGTTGGAATGGCTGCCGCCGAAACCTAAGGTTCCTCTGGCACCGCCATACTTACCTCCGCAAACATTGCCGTAAATTCCTAACTTAGCCGCTACACCGAAGTCTATATCAGCTTCTATTGAATTTAAGTTTCCGCCGTCGGCATATGCATCCAAGCCGTATTTGACGGTTGCCCCTATACCTGCATTTGCATCTATACAACCGCCTATATCAATACCCCATTTTTTAATTACCTTGAATACGGGTGCCAATACGCCCCCGGCTAAGAATTTACCGGCAGCTTCTACCCCGCTGACATTGGTCTTGGTTTCCAATTCTCCGGTAACACCTATGCTGTTTTCATGGGACTTAATCTCGGCATCGTTTTTGTATTCTATAGCGGCTGTGGAGAAAGCTTGTGCAGTAGCCTTTACTTCCATAGTAGCTAAGTCTTTTATGAATGCCGGCAGGTATTTATCGGTATCGGCTGATGCTCCGGTTTTAGCGGTAAATTTATCTTCAATAGTTAAATTTTTACCCGATACCGATGTGCTTATCGAGCCTCCCACTTCCAATGACAACTTGGCCGGCAGATAAGATGTGGCCGAACCCGGAGCTCCTCCGGGAGTGGATGTTCCCGCATCGCAGTTAACACCTATACTGTATTCATAATTAAGATATCCCTGGTTGTAGTCATCTATATCTATTGTAGCATCAAATTCCAACATCTCTCCCGCTTCACTAAGAGCAGGTGTAATTTCCAGTAAAGGAAGTATGAAGTGTAGCGGTACGGCAGGTCCGGTTTGTGCTACCGCATACATATCCGCTGCAGCTATGAAGAAGGAAAGAAATCCGCTCTTTCTTAAGCCTACAAGTTGCTTATCTTCATCGATTTCCGGTGCATAAACATCATAGGCACCTTTTTCCGTTACAACTATGAATACCGGTTTGAAGGGACCTGCAGGAAGATTGTACAACATAATCTCGCCTTTAAAGTCGGCCATTCCGGAATCGTCATCTCTCTGAGTAATGCTTTCCGCATCGAAGTATTTAAAGAATACATTTTCCAGACCGGTTGAACGGTTATTAAGATTTCTAAGCCATTCTCTCATAGCAACCGGACATCCCGGGTCGGGTAATTCCGTTATCTCGGCATACTCCCCTTCACGGGATTTATCATCAGTCTCAAATTTCTTGGCATCTACAATGTATACGCCCACAACCTTATCCAAAACATCACCTTGTTTCTGTTGTTTCAAAGCGGCTTCCACAGTCAGTGTAAGAGCTTCGCCTGCAGGTGTATCTCCCGTAACAAGCTCATATGTGTCTTGTGCTTTCATACGACTGACATTGGGTAAAAAACCTCCGAAACGGTCAAAGCTTTCATTGGAAACTTCCGGTCTTGTTATCGGTGTTAATATTGCTTCGTGTATAAAGACCATCCAGCCATACCCGTCAGGTTGTAACATATCGGCTGTCAACTCATAAGTATATGTGTTACAACCCGCAGCATCTATAATTAAGGTATAACATTCGTCTCTGAGATTTTTTACGTTGACCACGCCATTTAAATCATCTGTTCTCAGAAGCTCATCCAAACCTTTAGCGCTCCTCAACTGAACCGTAGCACCCCGCACCGGATTATCGTTATTGTCTTTTACAGTTAAATCCAGCCCTATATTCGGCACCATGTATAAAGTAAGGGTGACTGTACGATTGTCTCCTCTAAAATCTGGCTCAAAGGAGGCTTGATGGAACATAAGGTTTTTGTCACCCACATTTATGTCATCATTTGAAAATGTTTCCTTTAAATAGATTTGATTATCATATTCGTTTTCGGAAAAAAAGACCTGTCCGGCTGTGTCATTAACAAAAGATATACCCGTTATTTCTTCTCCTGTATAGTAGTTTTTAGCCTTTATTATTGCCTTGAAAGGACTTAAAATGTTCGGAGCATTACCTAAACCCTCACGTACATTATTCTTAGGACCGCCAATATATATTGTAGGACCTCCCTCTCCTGTACTCGGATCATATGTCATCTCAAACCATCTACTGGGTATAAATTCCCAAAACTCCCTACTACCATCCCACTTATATTCGTAGCCGGCAAGTAAGTGGAAATATAGGGTGATCGGTACATAATTCGGATAGGAAATAGTACCATACCAATGCACATCCTCTGCGGAAAACAGTTTATTGGGAATTATATCCGAAGTCCATCCGTAAAAATGCCTATTTAATTCGTAGTAGTCAGAGTCTTTATAGCATCTATATTCGCCCTCACCTGTATTCTTATCCAGTTCTACAAAATAATAAACATGTTCTTCAAGGTGGTCTCTCGGAGCCGTCCAACGAGTCAGCTCTTCAGCGCGTACATCAATATCAATATCCATTTCCCCGCAAGGCCAGACAGTATCGTATGTGCTGCAGTAATCAGAGGGAAATTCTGCAGGAAGTATACCGGGTGCAGGAAAATCATAAAATGTGACATCGGTTCCTTCCCAGTTTTGATGATATTCCTGTACGGATACTCCTTTGCGGTGCAAGCTGTACTCCGGCATTGTTGCACCGGCTTTTTTAGTGAAATTGACATCATGAGTTCCCGGTTGGAGTTGAGTAAATTTGTGAGGAAAAGGAGATGTATCGTTATCAATTGTTTCCTCGCCGCAGGACAGCTCCGTTCTGAAGTTGGCAAGATCGAACCATGTTTTTGAAAACTCATAATTGGCAGCTTCATGATTGTCAGGATTCCCATCATTTATCTTACCGGTAACAGCATACCACCCTTTTTCTATTCTAGCAGGTAAAGTCTCCACACTTATAGAGCAGACTTTTTCTTTCATAAACAGGTCTCCCTCGGTAATTCCGGAGGAGAGCGGCACCCCGCCTATGTCAGCATATCCTGTATTGTTTGTGTATTTTTTACCACCGTCTAATTTACCATACCCCATGTAAGCTATGGCCGAATCGTGGCTGCCTTGCCATTTCTGATAATATGGCCATCCGCCCATTTTTCCAGGTTTACCCAGTTCTCCGCCTTCTTCACTTTGTTCAACCATTCCGTAGCGCTGACGATAGGTTGCAAAAGCTCCCCAGTAATCGTCCATATCGGAAACGGTCACACCATATAATCCGGGATAAACATTGAAAGAATAGAAACCGAACTCATCGGTTGTCACGGTATAGGTTTTACCGTATTCGGGATTCTGAGGAAAATATTCCGAAGGATGCAATGTCATTACGGTATTGGCGGCAGGCGAAGTTATAAGAGCACCTTCCTCATCCATATCTATTTTATGCAGGAAACCCGAATAATTTGCCTTTTCAACATCCAAAGGTAATTCCACCTCTGTTTCTCGACCCATCTTGGCAACAGCCTGTGTCTCACCCTGGAAAGTTATGGAAAGCCTTCTTGGAGGCGAAATCGACGAATCCACAAGTCGATTAAAATAAACCTGTAGGTCTCCCGCATTTATTCGCACAATGTTCTCGCAACTTCCGTAAGTATAAATCTTGTATTGCCCCGGTAAAAGGTTTTCAAAAATAGCAGCCCTTTTAGGCCTATGCCATGATTCGACAGTGATGGTACGTGTCAAACCTTCCGTTATGGCATCATTACCGCAAAGATGTACTTCCAGACCGCAATATCTTTCGTCATCATCATATAGCGAATCAAGCTTTGCAATCAATGTTCCGGGATGAAATTCCATATCCATTCGAACCGTGTCCTGTTCAAATGTTCCGTCAGCTTTGGCTTTTACTAACTTTTCCATGGGATCATATCCCGGTGAATATACTTCTATTAACCAATCAATAGGTACAAGTTTATCAAATACCACCGTTCCGTCTTCTCCCGTTTTTATCGGTGCGGGAGATATGAGCTCCACATCGTGATCATTAGGATCCAGGCCGTGAAGTCTTACATAGACATTACGTAAAGGACTGTCATCCTGTTCGGTAAAAGCACAAAAGCCGTAGGTTTCCACCGTAAGGCTTTTATATTTAGGCTTTAAAGAACAGTTTAGTAAGTGGTCCTGTGTTACGTCATATTCACCTGATATATAGCTTTCCCATCCCGGCTTACCGTTTACGTTTACCTCAAAAGTATATTTTCCCTTAGGTAAATTGTAGAATACGACACTTCCGTCACTGTCGGTATTATCGTAAAATAGTCCCTCGCTACTGTGTCTTGCCCGAACCTCTACTCCTTTTAGCGGAATACCGGAATAAACACACTTGACCGATGCATATATATCTATGCAGGGGTCTGAATCAAGTGTCAGTTCGGCAAACCAGTCTTTTGTGCCGTTTAACTCAAAATTGTTATCCGTAACCGTAGTATAGCCTCTAAGTGATGCGGATATTTCATACGTTCCCGCCTCACGGGCATCTATCTGATAATACCCGAAAGCATCGGTAGTATCAAAGAATTCTCCCAATCTTACCGTTGCTCCGCTTAAGCCTTTCTTTGTAACACTATCGGTTATTCTTCCCGCTACAATAAAAACTTCCGGCTCACCCGGATTGGCAGTTACCGTTGCGGGTATCATGGTAAGTAACATTACCAATGTCATCAGTAATGCAAAAAATCTTCTTCCAATGTTTTTCATTTTCTTCCTCCTCGTACCGACAAATATTAAATCAATTAAAAAATCGTTGAGATCTGACTCGAGTATATCGGTTGTTTTTTCTACATTCAACGGTTTGGTCGTATTCGGTAATTTCCCGTCATAAACGGTTAAAAAACAGTGATAAAGTGTAGTTTCACTGAAAATTTGCTCAAAAAAATCGACCCTTCCGGCCGACCTTTTGTTATATGCTTTACTTTTTATGAGGATTGATCTTCGCTTGCTTCTATATCTTTTTTGTACTCTTCCGTAAGGCGGTTCATGTTTCGTATTTCCGCTTTCCAGATAGCGTACATTATGAGCCATATCAATGCATAGACAATTATTATTCCGCCCGTCATTATGAGGATAGGAATTATGTGGAAAGAAAACCAACTCAACAATAATCCTACCGTCAAATATGAAAACAGTATAAGTGCACAGTGCGCCACAGTGGCACGCAGTAAACTCCATGTTTCTATGTCAAACAGAACCGTTCCGCCGATGGCTATCATGCTGATCAGCGCACCGAGTACGGTCTGAACAATTATGGCTTTGGTAAGTCCGAGCTTTTCTATAAGTTCCGGCATACAGATTAAAATTTCACCTCTGCTGATGTAATTAACAAACAGAGTAATTGCATGTACTGCCAGTGCGCCGACAACAAGTCCGATAAGAGATCTGATAATCAAACGTTTTTTCATCGTTTTGCCCTCCTCTTAAGAAGCATATCGCGAATTTGTGTAGCATATCGCCTCGATGAGTGAGTTATTATTCCATTCTCCATCTTTATCTGAATTATTCCTCCGCCAACGAAATCCCAGTTCTTAAGATACTTAAGGTTTATTATCTCCGACTGCGATATTCTTACGAACCATGTGGGGTTGAGGCTTTCTTCCACGCGTGTCAGTGCATCTTTTATAATATAGTCTCCTCTGACTGTTTTCGCAGTAACATAACGACCGTCTCGCATAACCAAAATGATATCGGAAGTGTCTATATCGTACTTTTCCGAAAGAATCTGACCGGATATAAGTTGGCCGGAACTCTCCGCAAGTTTTGATAACAGCTTTTCCACTCGTTCATTTTTTTCCGCGGCACGTACGGTAATTTCTATATCATTACCCAGTGCATCGTCATGAATAAAGCGAAATTTTACACTCACAAACCTATTGCCCCTTTCCTTTCATGGCTGTTTTCATTATAAATGTATATCTTTTTATATGCAATATTCCCGTCGTATTCGGTAAATTTCCGTCGTATAAGGTAAAGTGCCTGCTTTCTTATTCCTCTGTTCAAGACGCAAAATGTTACTTGAACATGTCTATCGTTCGCCCCTATTTGATGTCGATTTTTTCGATATCAAGTTTTCAGATTCCGGCTTTGTCAGTTGAATTATAAAAAGTGTTACTATCAACACAGACAGGTAAAAAAAAAGGTATGACCTCATATCATACCCTTCTTATGGAGCTGACAAGCAGAATCGAACTGCCGACCTCCTCATTACCAATGAGGTGCTCTACCGACTGAGCTATGTCAGCGACTAGGCTATTATAACATATAAAACCGATACTTCAATGCTCTTCTTTCAAAATGTTACGCACTTTGCTTTTGATACGTTGTATGGCATTGTCCACGGATTTTGCATTTTTACCTGTTTTTTTACTCATATAGGCAACACTATGACCTTCAATAAGCATATCTAAAACTTTACTTTCCATACTGCTCAATTTATTACGTATCATGTTTTCAAGATTGTGTAATGCTTCGGTTTCGGTAACTATTACCTCGGGATTATACTTCTCATCCGGTATGGCTAAAGGTATATCTTCTTTATCCTCCGTGTATATGGAAATGTATTCGTTGATAAGTTTATGTTTCTTTCTGTTTGCTCCTTTTATTGCGGAAAACATCTGTCTGTTTATGCACAGTGCCGCAAATGTATCAAAGGAAGCTTCTTTTGTTTCATCGTAGTTCAGTATGGCTTTGAAAAGACCTATCATTCCCTCCTGTAAAAGATCGTCCTTGTCCGCTCCCATCAGAAAAAGACCGGTCGCTTTTTTACGCACAAGGGACGAATACTCCTTTAAAAGATATTCCATGGAAACTTCATCGCCCGCTTTGGCTTTTTTTATAATGCTATTTATCTTTTCGGTCTTCATGCTTTATCTTTAACAGTTTCCTTTTCTGTTCATTATCCAGATTGTCTATTATAAAGTTGGATTGTTTATCGCTTGTCGATGCGCTTTGTCTTTTCTTTATTATCTCTCTTTGTAATTCCGATGCCGTCATTCTGAGTGCACCTTTGTGCAACACAGTCTTTTGTTCCATATAGTCGTTGGTGACAACCGTTATTTTATTGTTGTAACACTCTTTTGCCACATATCTTTCAATGAAATTGTCCGCAGTCTGATTTTTCTTTGTAAACACCACCTTTATTTTATCATACTGCATAAGTGAGCCTATTCCTTCCGGTACAAGATGCGCATCAAAAACCACTACAATCCGAAAACCCGTATACCCCTGATAATCGGACAATATATCGCACAATGCCTTCCTGTTGTCCTCAAGGGGGCTGTTTTTGTCAAATATGTCCGACCATGCGTTTATTATATTGTAACCGTCAACAAACAGGTATTCCATCGGTTTTACGCTTTTCTTTGCTTTACGGCTTCAAATATTACTATTGCCGCTGCACATGATGCATTCAGGCTGGTTATATTTCCCGATAAAGGTATATTTACGGTAAAATCGCAGTTCTTTGCTACTAACCTGGACATACCGGCTCCTTCGGAACCTATAACTACGGCAAGCGGTCCTTTAAGGTCGGCGTCGTAATATTGCTTATTTGCATCCTTATCCGTTCCGCATATCCATAAACCTTGCTTCTTCAGCTGCTCTATGGCCGCATTGAGATTGGTCACTCTGGCCACCTTTATATGCAACAGGGCACCTGCACTGGCTTTCATTGCGGCGGCATTTACGGGAGCCGACCTGTGAAGGGGGATTATAATACCGTGACATCCCGCAGCTTCGGCACTTCTGGCAATTGCTCCCAGATTATGCACATCCTCAATCTGATCCAGTATTACTATAAAGGGAGGCTCTTTTCTTTCTTTTGCCACATCCAGAAGATCGGATATTTCATAAAACTCTATCGGGGATATATATGCCACAACACCCTGATGAGCCGGAATAATAGAGTCAAGCTTGGTATTGGATACCTGCTTTACCGGAATATTCTTCTTTCTCGCTTCGGAAAGTATTTTCAGTATAGACCCCTCTTTTTCACCGACACTTACCAGTATCCGGCTTATGAGACAATCCTTCTTTAAGGCTTCCAATACGGGATTTCTTCCCGCTATAACGGTGTTTTTTTCTTCCATCATATATCCAACATGATACCCAACAGGTAATCAAGCCTTTCGTATTCTTTGTTGATATAAAGGTATCCCACAAGAGCCTCCAGAGCGGTAGCGTAGGAATAGTCTGCGGCATCGGCATTCTTAGGTTTGCTCCTGGGTTTGGCATTTCGGCCTCTTTGCACACAGTTTAATTCTTTTTCCGTCAAAATATCCATTATCTTCATAAGGCTCTGTTTCTGACCTTTTGCATTTACATAGACGACCGCCATTTTATGCAAATCGGTAGGTTTGAAGCATCCTTTTGCCAAAAGATGCTCCCTAACATAAAGATCGTATACGGCATCGCCTATGTAAGCCAGACTTAAAACCGGTATATCGGCAATATCTTTAATATGCAAATCCTTAAAAAACATTACATCTCCTTACTTAGAATATATTCCGCAATATCTTTTGCCATCGGTGAGTCGGGATGTTGTTTCACCACGGCTTCTGCCATATCTTTTTTCTTAAAAGGTACATTGTCGAAACATTGACGTATATTAGCTATGAACAGTTCGTCCAAAGCATCGGAATATATCCTGCTTTTAATTATAACACCGTTTTTTAATGTAAGATGGATGACCACCTCTCCCCAGGAAAATCTGTTTGCCCACTCTATATCAAACTTGGGTGCTTCACCGTATCTGAACTCCCAGGAGGAATATATTTCATATGTTCTGTGCACTTCCGCCATGTCGAATTTGCGGTCAAATATATCTATCTCTTTTGAGCAGTCCGCTATCTCGCATTGGCCGAACTCCTCAACAAAAGCCTGCATTATCGCGTCACGTACCCGCTCTACCGTTATGCCGCTGTCATATTCTTTGAGATTGACAATCCTGCTTTGCACACTTTTAATGCCTTTTATCTGCATTTTTTCTTTGCTGACCTGCAGGTATCTGCCCAATTTCTCCCGGTCTACATCCACAAGCACCGTTCCGTGATGCAAGGCTCTGTTTTTTCTGTATGTAAAAGCATTTCCGGAGAATTTGCCTTGATCCGTAACTATGTCATTTCTTCCGTTGACATATGCATTTATACCGAATTTACCGACCGCTTTAGTTATTATACCTGCTTGTATAAGAAAATCCTGACTGCTTCTGGGAAGTATAAAAGAGAAATTCAGATTACCCGAATCGTGATAAACCGCTCCCCCTCCCGTAGACCGTCTTGCCAGTTTTCCGCCTTCCGATTCCAACAGTTCAGTGCGGCATTCTCTCCAGGCATTCTGATTTCTGCCTATTACTACCGTATTGGCATTCTGCCAGAGAAACAATATGTTATCGTAATCGGTTACTTTATCTAAAAGATACTCTTCCAGTGCAAGGTTATACCACGGATTGAATGAGGTGTTTATAACAATGAGGTTGCTCATTTACCTTCCCCGTTTCCGGTCTTGTTGAAAGACAGTTTGTTTTCGGTACCGTTCAGCAGTCTCTTGACATTACTTCTGTGCATAAATATGGTAAGAGCGGCTAAAAAGCCCATTGATATGATAAAGAAAGGCTCATGATTAAGCAACCATGCAAATAGCGGAGAAAGAAACATTGCGGTAATGGAACCTAAGGAAACATATCTCGTCAGCCCCACGATTATTATAAATATCCCCAGCCCTATAAGTGCTATTCTCCAGTCGGTCATCAACAACACGGAAAGTGAAATCAGTATGCCTTTTCCGCCCTTGAATTTAAAGAACACGGGAAATATATGTCCTATGACGGTAAATATACCGGCTACAAGTGCACCGGACAGTTGATCTTTAACCAATATATATCCCAAACCGGTGGTTATAACTCCTTTAAGCAAATCCAGCAAAAGTACCGCTATCGCAGCCTTTTTGCCTAAAACTCTCAACACATTTGTAAGACCCGCATTTTTACTGCCCTCATTCCTGATATCTTTTTTATAAAAGCGTGAAACCAGTATGGCGGAGTTCAAAGAACCCACCAAGTATCCGAAAACAGCCGATATTACATGCAGTAAAATATTCAATTCTCTTTACCTCGCTCCCGTATTATAAACCTTATAGGTGTACCTTCAAAATCAAACGTATCTCTTAGTGTATTGGTCAGATATCTTTCATAGGAAAAGTGCATGAGATCCTTACTGTTTACAAAGATAACAAACGTAGGCGGTTGTGTCGATACCTGAGTCATGTAGTAAATTCTTAAAAGTTTTCCTTTATCCGACGGCGGCTGAACCATAGCTATTGCATCGTTGAGAACATCATTCAGCACCCCTGTGGATATTCTTCTGTTTGCATTTTCATAAACTTTGTCTATGAGAGGAAACAGATTCTCCACTCGTTTTCCGGTAAGTGATGAAATAGATATGACCGGAGCATATTGCATGAACGGCAACTCCGCCCTGACGGAATTTACGAATTTCTGATAGGTCTTGTTGTCTTTTTCCACAAGGTCCCACTTGTTCAATGCGACAATTGCAGCTTTACCCTGTTCATGGGCAAATCCCGCTATCTTGGAATCCTGTTCGGTAATCCCTTCCGATGCATCCACGATAAGTATGCATACATCCGATCGCTCAATGGCCGACCAGGCTCTTATGATACTGTACTTTTCTATGTCGGAAAATATCTTGCTGCTTCGTCTGATACCGGCCGTATCGATAAAGGTATATTTCTTTTCCTCCCTTATTACCAATGAATCCAAAGCATCGCGTGTGGTTCCGGCAACGGGACTGACAATGGCACGCTCTTCTCCGGTTATTCTGTTCAGTAAAGAAGATTTGCCCGAGTTGGGTTTACCTATTATTGCCACATGTATACTGTCATCATCCGATTGCTCCTGAATATCGGGAAGATGCTCCATAACATAGTCTAAAAGTTCGCCTATTCCCAGTCCGTGCATAGCCGATATGGGAAAGATTTCCGCAAGTCCCAGGTTGTAGAATTCATATAATTCCGCAGGAGGCTCTCCCGGCGAATCCGCTTTATTTACCGCAATTACCACAGGCTTTCCCGATTTATGCAGCAGTGATGCAACTTCCTTATCCCCCGCAGTAAGTCCGCTCTTTATATCGGTCATGAAGATTATAAAGTCGGCAGTGTCAATGGCAACTTCCGCCTGTCTTTTCATTTGTTTATACATTTCGTCCGAAGAACCGATTTCTATACCTCCGGTATCGATAAGCACAAACTCCCGACCGCACCAATCGCATTTAGTGTATATTCTGTCGCGCGTCACGCCCGGGGTATCTTCCACTATGGATATCCTTCTGCCTGCCAGATAATTGAAAAATGCTGATTTACCTACATTAGGTCTGCCCACTACGGCCACTATCGGCTGTGCCAAATTCCCCGCTCCGCCTTTCAAATAAACTGGATAAATAATACCATATACATGGTGTTTTCTCAAGAATTGCATATAAGATACGGCAAGGAATTAGCCGGGATAAAAAGCTATGCGGAAACAAACCTATCCGTTTTACTCATTAGGTTTATTATGCAATCGGGTTTTAACTTTCTTTTTTAAGAATATTTCGGCAAAATGCTTCTAAAGCGGGAGCGATGAGCAACTATGTTTCTCATCAGTTTAATATCACGCAAAGAGAGACGGCATTGTGATATATAGGATTGTTTAAGAATATCTTATATTCTTTCCCGAAATGCCTGACGGTTGTATCTATTTGCTCACAATAAGAAATAATTGAAGATAAAATGCGAACATTACGCTCATGCTCTTTCATAGAGCAGCACCTCATCTTTCTGAACTTCACGTAAAAAATCGTTATCCATACCGGCGGTAGAAATCAAATCAACCTCTACTCCGAGAGCATCTTGTAAATCACCGAGTAAAGAGGCAAAAGCCAATCCGCGAATACTGCCTTTGTCTATTCGCAAATCAATATCACTTTCAGGTTTTGCTTCTCCACGAGCATAAGAACCGAAGAGATATACACGCTCTGCTCCATATTTAGCGGCTAATTTCCCGACAATATCTTTTAGTTCCGAAACAGTATATGCAGCCACAAAACCACCTCCTTTATGCATATTTTATCATAGTGCTAAAATTATTGCACATTGCAGAGTATAATCTGCACAGAACACAATGTGATGTAAGATAAAAAATTTTCAATCTCTTAAACAAGCTATAGGTATCACAAAAACTTTGTCATCTCTGCGATAACCGTACTGCGTACCGGTAAGTATAATTTTCAAGGTCGGCATATTGAGAGAAACTTTTTTATTACTTTCATTGTATTCTCTAATCAAAGTTTCAATTTCACACAAGTGTTTGGCTGATTCATCTACATCACTCTGACCCAGTTTTATCTCTATAAGTGCATATCGCCCGTCGTCCAGGTGTAAAACCGCATCCGCTTCCAAACCGAGCCTGTCACGGTAATAAGAAAGATTGCCGTCATTGTTTGAGGAGTACACTATTAAATCTCTAATACATAAAGATTCAAATAAAAAGCCGAGTGTTTTGTAGTCTCTGTCAAAGTATTCCGGCGATATACCGAAAGCAGCCACCGCAATAGACGGATCAATGAAATTTCTTTTTGCCGAGGAGCGTATAGATGTTTTTGATCTGATTGCAGGATTCCATGCATCAATATCTTCAATAATCATAAGTTTTTCCAAAGCCGATACATAATCATAATAACTTTGTTTAGACATTTCACATGATGCATTGACATCCGCTAAAATGGTCTTTGTTGTTGCTAAGGTGCAAAGATTACGAGCATATGATTTTAAAATAGCTTTGGCCCACTGAGGATTCCGATTTACACCGTCAATATTACTTATGTCCACATTACATGTTTGATTAAATAAATCTTTTGCAATAGCCAACTGAGTTTTAGGAGTACTTCTATCCAAACTTCCCGGCCAGCCTCCTCTGCATATGGAAAACTTAATCTCGTCTATTGTTAAATCAGAGCGACATCCATCAAATGAATCGGGATTGGTAAACAATTCTTTAAGAGATACTTCTCCGTTGGATTCTCCGCTCTCATAAAGGCTCATAGGATACATCTTTAGCCTGGATATTCTGAGTGTTCCGGTATGCGGAGTTTTAACAGTGTTTGAACTGGAACCTGTTAGAATATATTTTCCTACCCCGCCTGTATCATCAATATCTTTTCGTATCGCTCCCCATATTTTCGGAGCATCTTGCCATTCATCAAAAAGTCTGGGTTTTTCACCCTTTAATAACTCGGATGGTTTGGTATTGGCAATTATCAGATAATTTTCACGTTCATCCTCATTTTGAAATTCCACAACACTTTTTGCTTTCTGCTTAGCAGTTGTAGTTTTTCCGCAACCTTTCGGCCCCTCAATAAGAGTGGCTCCGAATGCCTCTAATTTGAAATCCAGCTGTTCATCAACTATCCTTTTTCTGTACTTCACTTTACTCGTTACAATACCTCGTCTTCTTATCTAATACCAAAAGGATATCATGCACTTGACACTTTTGCAATGTTTTACTTGACACTTTTGCAATGTTTTACTTGACACTTTTGCAATATTTTACTTTACCTTTGTACTCATTCCGTCTTGATATGTTTTATTTACTTTATAAGTGTCTTTATGAATTCTTCTCCGTTATTGCCCGTAACGGTAACTGTCGTCTTGAGTTTCTTACCGAGTTGTTTGTAGGACATATCATCAAGAAAATATTCATCGCTTGCCTTCAGCATGGTACGGGAGATGAGGAGTTGCTCCCCTAACTGTTTTCCTTGCAATTGTTCCGAAATGTCCTGTCCCGTCAGCAGTCCGGTCACCGTTATATTCTCTCCGAAAAAATTGTTTTTAATCTCATATACATCGATTTTCATATTCTTTGCGTACATGCTAACTTTATCCGTAAGTTCTTTTATAAAAGGATAAGCCAGCACTCCGGTCGCTATACTTTTGTGCTTTGTGTTTTTCTCCGCCCTTTTAAGAAGTTTTTTGCTGTTTGATATCTCTTCAAGATAATTTTTTGCATCGTGTATGAAGTGTGTCATCAATCCTACACCGTTTTCTATCTGATAAAAATCATCATATTCTCCGAAAGAAGGAAGCTCCAGACCGGCTTTTATATAAAATTCATCCGCCGCATAAACAAGGTTATATCCCGACTTCTCTTTGAATACTTTCTGATGTTTTTGAACCTGATTTATAATCTGAATACATTCTTCTTCGGTAAACGGCTCCAACGGATACAGCCCGTCCCTGTAACGGGTAAGCCCTGCGGGTACTACGGAAATGCTTTTAAGCGGCTGTCCTATACATGAAAGATCCTTTATTGTTCTGTCTAAATGAGCCTTATCGTTTACATTCTTACACAGTACTATCTGGCAATTTAAGTCTGTTCCCGCTTCTGCAAGTACAGCCATTTTATCCAAAATATCTCCTGCATGTCTGTTGTTCAGCATTGTACATCTCAATTCCGGATCGGTGGTGTGTACCGATATGTTTATGGGAGATAAATGCATAGAAGCTATCCTTTTTATTTCTTCATACGACATATTGGTCAATGTGACATAGTTTCCGGTCAAAAAAGAAAGCCTGGCATCATCATCCTTGAAGTACAGCGTTTCTCTCATACCTTTGGGCAACTGATCAATAAAACAGAATATGCATTTGTTACGGCAAACTTTCTCGTCATCTATAAGTTCCTTTTCAAAGACTATTCCCAGGTCCTCGTCAATGTCTTTTTTAATCTCCACTCCCGTAAGCTTTCCGGTCTTGCCGTTTATTATTTCCAAGAGCACCGATTCATCGGAAATATGGTACTGGTAATCGAAAATATCCTTTATACCGAAGCCGTTTACCGAAAGCAAAAAATCGCCGGGTTTTATACCGGCTCTCTTCGCTAAACTTCCTTTCAATATCTGTTTAATTGCAATTGCCTTGTTTTCCATATAGCAAAAAGGCGATATATCATCGCCTTATAACATTACTTTTCCTCTTCTTTTTTTATTACTTCTTTTCCGTCATAATATCCGCATTCGTCACATACTCTGTGTTGACGTTTGAGAGTATGACACTGTGAACATCTGACAAGATTGGGCTCTTCCAGTTTATAGAAAGTTCTTCTTTTACGCTGTCTTTGTTTTGATACTTTACGCTTGGGTACGGCCATTTTACACCTCCTGCATTACTAACATTATTCTTTAAATAAATCCTTCAAAGCGGAAAATCTCCCGTTCTCTTCGCTTTGTTCAATGCATCCGCATTCTTTTTGATTAAGATTGCTTCCGCATTTAGGGCACAACCCCTTACAATCGCTCTTGCACAACATTCTGTAGGGGATATTTAAATATACGGAATCGATTACCGCCTGGGAGATATCCAGTATGTGACCGGAATACTCGTAGTTATCCAAGTTTTTTGAACCGTTCGCGCGTTCAAAAGTCTCTTCCATATGCACAGAGAAAGGGGCAGTAATGTCTTCAAGGCATCTGTAGCATTGCGCTTTCAACTGCCCGAAGATTTGCGCCGAAATGTCCAGGATACCTTCATGGTTGTAAATCTCACCTTCAATGTGAATAACACCCTGTACATCGACAATAGACTTACCACTGCCGGTATTGCGGTCACTCAACTTGTCGACATCGGTTACAAAATGCTTTACAGCGCCGTCTCTCTCTATAATATCGGTTATGTCAATCTTCATTTAATACCTTTCAAAAAACCGACAAGTGCTATTATATGGTTACCTCTTATGCCTTGTCAAGACAATTTTCCTTTACTTGCCGTCTTCCAGCAGGCTTTTACACTGTCTGGCTATCTCCAATTCCTCATTTGCCGGTATTATCAGTATTCTTACATTGGATCGGTCTCTGCTTACATCGGTTTCGCCTTTTGCGTTGTTATTCTTCCTTCTGTCCATTTTTATTCCGAATATATCAAGATTCTTGGTTATACGCTCCCTTATATATGCATTGTTTTCACCCACACCGGCGGTAAATACCAAAGCATCTATTCCTCCCATTACTCCCACATATTCACATACATATCTTTTAACCCTGTAAGCAAATATGTTCAGTGCCAGTGTAGCTCTTTTATTGCCTTCATCTTTAGCTTTGACAAGATCCCGAAAATCACTGCTTATTCCCGATACTCCCAATAAACCGGATTTGTTGTTTAAATAATAGTTGACTTCTTCCACCGTCATATTCTTCTTTTCCATTATGAAGGAAATTATGGACGGATCTATGGTACCGCTCCTGGTTCCCATAGCCAATCCCGAAAGCGGTGTGAATCCCATGGAAGTATCTATGGATTTTCCTCTGTCAATAGCACATATGGATGCTCCGCTTCCCAGATGGCAGGATACTATTTTTATTTTATCCAGCGGTCTGTTTATTAATTCCGCAGTTCTTTGAGCCACATACTTGTGATTGGTACCGTGGAATCCGTATTTACGCACTCTGTATTTCTCATACATTTCATACGGAAGAGCATACATATATGCATAATCGGGTATGGTATGATGAAATGAGGTATCGAAAACCGCCACCATAGGTACATTTTTCAATACTTTCTGACACACTCTTATTCCCAATATACCTGCGGGGTTGTGTAACGGTGCCAGGTCCACGCAGTCCTCTATCGCCTTTATTACATCCTCATCTATTAAAGCGGGCTTGGTAAATCGCTCTCCGCCGTGTACTATTCTGTGCCCTACCGCATCTATTTCCGATATGCTCTTCAATACTCCCGTTGCGGGACATACTAAAGCATCCAGCATTAACTTAAACGCATGGGAATGGTCGCTTATTACACATTCATCGGTAATTGATGAGCCGTCAGCACATGTATATGTATGAATGCCGTTGGGTAGCCCTATTCTTTCACATAATCCCTTTGCCAGCATTTTTTCATTTTCGCTGTCAATCATCTGATACTTCAATGAAGAACTGCCTGTATTGATTACTAATACTTTCATGTTAACCTGACCTTAATGATATATATTAAACACTTTGGGCCTGAACCGCAGTTATTGCAATAACTCCCACTATATCTTCCGCCGTGCAGCCTCTGGATAAATCGTTAACCGGTTTGGCTATTCCCTGAAGCAGAGGACCGTAAGCTTCCGCCTTTGCCAGTCTTTCGGTTAATTTATATGCTATATTGCCCGCATCCAGATTGGGGAATATCATTACATTGGCTTTTCCCGCAACAGAACTTCCCGGTGCTTTTCTCTGACCTATCTCTTTTACTACGGCTGCGTCTACCTGCAGTTCGCCGTCCAGCAGCAGCTCGGGAGCTTTTTCCTTTGCCAATTTGGTAGCCTGTATAACTTTCTCGGTCAATTCGGATTTTGCACTTCCGTATGTGGAATAACTGAGCATTGCCACAACAGGTTGTTCTTCCACAAGCAATTCAAAAGATTTTGCAGTGGAAATGGCTATTTCGGAAAGTTGCTCCGCATCGGGATTTTCCACCAGACCGGAATCTCCGTATGCAAACACACCGTTTGCTCCGTATTGGCAGTCGGGTACACACATTATGAAAAATGCACTGACTATCTTGGTTCCTTTTGCCGTTCTCAGTATCTGAAGAGCCGGCCTTAAGGTATCACTTGTAGAGCTTACCGCACCTGCCACCATTCCGTCTGCATCGCCCATTTTTACCATCATAACGGCAAAGTATAACGGATTCTCCAAAAGCTTATATGCAATATCCAATGTAACACCCTTTTCTTTTCTCAGCTGATACAGCATATTTGCATATTCATCAATTCTGTCGAATTTATCTATTTCCAATACCTTTTCCTCGGGGATATTCAAGCCCTTGCCGTTTTTCTTAACTTTTTCTTTATTTCCTAAAAGAATTATATCGGCTATACCTTCTTTCAGTGCAACCGATGCCGCTTTAAGCGTTCTTATGTCTTCCGATTCCGGCAATACTATGGTCTTTTTATTACTCTTGGCTCTTTGAATTGTTCTTTCTAAAAATGTCATTTTATATCCACCTCAAATTTAAGTATTTAACTCATACATTATATTACCGTTAAATTATATATTCAAGTCAAAGCAAACAAAAACCCCCGCCTATCCGTTCATTTTCTTTGTCGGACCTGCGGAGGTTTCTTTTTTTGTTTTTATTACCGTATTACTGTGTTATCGCATAAGTAAGATACAGTTCCTGATACGGTTTGTAAAGCCCTACCTTATATTGCTCCATATCCTTATATTCATTCATTTTAACCTCAAAATCACTGGAAGCAATCAGCTTGAATATGTCATCCTTCACGTCTTCATAATCGGTTCTGTCGATAAGCTTTATTATTACATGACCTATCTCGGTCTCTATAAGATCAATATCTCCCACGGAAGCCTTAAGTGCCCACTGTGTTAACTCGGTTGTTCCTACTTCCTTCTTGGTAAATGTAAATTCGCCCGGTTTTGCGGTATCCTCGGTTTCTTCCTCCGACTCTTCGGTTTCCTGATCCTTCAGGTCATCACTGTAAAGCTTCGCCAGTTCATAAATATCGCGGCCGCTCTTGGCCATTTCAAATATCTCAGCGGCTTTTACTTTAGCTGCGGCTACAACATCCTCGGCAAGAGGCTGAAATTCATCGTCAACGGTACGTTTTAAAATGGTAACTACCGTTAATTTGTCTATATCATCTCTGACGGCATTTCCGTCGGCATCAACCGAATTGTAATACGAACGTGCTCTTTCTTCGGTTACGGCACTGATGTTTTGTTCTTCCAGATAGGTTGTATATTGCTGTGCTCTCAAAGTCTGCTTTATAACTCTTTGCATTGCTTTGAATGTGGTACCGTAGAATAGCTTGGCATATTTGTCAAGATCATAACCCGATTCATCGGCTGCTCTCTGAATAGCTTCCATCTGTATTGCGAAACTTTCTTCCAGCTCTTCTTCATCAATCTTAAATCCCGTCTCTTTTATTTGGTCTAACATAATATACTGTTCCTGTATGGAATCTACCACCCCTTCCAACAACATCTGACCGAATGAACGCTGATTATCATATGCCGTCTTCATGAAAGCCGATATGCCTTCCGGTGTTGATAAATCAAATCCGAGATTCTTGATATAGTCCTGATAATAGTTTACAAAGACTTTATACTGTGTATTGGTCTGGTACATGAACTCTTCTTCGGCAATTTTATGATTGCCTATTTTAATATAGTTATTGGGTATCAAACTGGCTATAACGAAATAAATCAAACAAAGGCCGATGATAACGGCAAGCGTCAGAAATCCGTACCTTATTATTGTTTCTTCTTTGGATATTTCCTTGCTGCTCTTCTTCTTGACATCTTCTTTTTTGCCTTTAGCGACTGCCATTTCCTATCTCCTTTTTTTTAAGGTAAATAAACCGTTTTCCGTCTACCTATTCTATAATAAACGACTGCTCTTTATCAAGCCTTATTTTGATTCAACAGCTTTTTCCAGTATTTTTGTTATAAAATCCAACAATTCCTCATTCTTTTTATCGGTATCCACCCTTATTTGTAAATCTTCCTGCGCTTTTACCTTATATTTATTATGTTCTTTATCCAATATGTCGGTTACTTCATTAAATTGCATAGCATGCTCTTTTTCATATATCATTACAAAACCTTTGTTTGTCTGTACAATTTCCGATATCCCCAATCTGCATGCCAGATTCTTTGCATATGCCACATTTATTATATTAATGACATGACCGGGAGGCTGATTATACCGGTCTGTCAACTCGTCTATTATGTCTTCCTTTTCCGTAACCGTTGCGACCGTTGCTATCCTCTTATACATCTTAAGTCTGGACAAGTCATCGGATATATAGGACTTGTCGATATATGCACTTATATTTAAATCCACACTTGTTTCGGTAACTGCACCTTTAACTTTTTCTCCTCGTAAGTTTGCAATCTCTTCCGAAAGAATCCTGACATACATGTCATAGCCTACACCCTGCATATGCCCCGACTGATTTGCTCCTAAAAGGTCTCCTCCCCCTCTTATCTCCAGATCCTTCATCGCAATCTTAATTCCCGAACCGAACTCTGTATATTCTTTTATGGTCTGTAATCTCTTGGAAGCTTCTTCGGTCAGTTCTTTGCCTCTTTTGTAGGTGATATATGCGTAGGCAACCCTGTCCGATCTGCCCACACGCCCTTTAATCTGATATAACTGTGCTAACCCCAGTTTGTCGGCATCTTCTATTATGAGAGTGTTGGCATTGGATATGTCTATCCCGGCCTCAATAATTGTGGTACACAGTAAAACATCATATTCTCGGTTTATGAACTTTATTATGGTATTTTCAAACTCTTTTTCCGGCATCTGTCCGTGTGCAACACATATCCTGACTTGATCTTTTAAGAGTGTTTTAAGATGATAAAACTTGCTGTCCATATCCATAACGCGGTTATACAGATAGAAGACCTGTCCGTTACGGTCTTTTTCCCGTAAGATTACCTGCTTAATGAACTCCGGATCATACTCCATAACATATGTCTGTACCGGAAAACGTTTTTCCGGAGGATCGTATATGGTGCTGACATCCCTTATACCGGACAGTGCCATGTGCATGGTTCGGGGGATTGGTGTTGCGGTCAGCGATAGTACATCCACTGTGGGTTTTAACATTTTAATCTTTTCTTTCTGAGCCACTCCGAAGCGCTGTTCTTCGTCCACTACCAGAAGACCGAGGTCTTTAAATGACACATCCTTTTCCAGCAGTCTGTGCGTTCCCACAACTATATCCGTCTTCCCGCTTTTTATATACTCTACAGTTTCAGTCTGTCTTTTTTTATCCCTCAATCTGCAAAGTAAATCTATGTTTACGGGATAATTTTTCATTCGCTCCCGAAAGTTGTTATAGTGCTGCAAAGCAAGCATGGTGGTGGGAGCAAGAAAGGCCACCTGTTTACCGTCCATTATCGCCTTGAATGCCGCACGTAAAGCCACTTCGGTTTTACCGTAGCCAACATCCCCGCACAACAGGCGATCCATAACTTTTGTCGATTCCATATCGGCTTTTATCTCTTCCACACACTGAATCTGATCCTGCGTTTCCTCATATTCAAATTCGTTTTCAAAAGAAATCTGCCACGGAGTATCTTCACTGAAAGCATGCCCTTTTACGGAACTTCTCTTTCCGTACAGTTCAATCAGTTCTTTTGCAATATCGCGAACGGCACTTCTGACTTTACTCTTCTGTTTTTCCCAGTCACGACCGCCTAGTCCGGTAATTCTCGGAGCCCTGTCCGATGTGCCCACATATTTCTGCACCAAATCCATTTTATTTACCGGTACATATAACATGTCGTTGTTTTTATATGCAATCTTGATATAGTCCTTAATAATTCCGTCTATTTCAATCTTTTCTATACCCTGATATATGCCTATTCCGTGATGATCGTGCACGACATAGTCATTTGGTTGAATCTCGGCAAAGAAATCGGCATCCCTTATCTGCCGGGTTTTACCTCTTGTACTCTTGCGGAATATACGGCTTACCGAAATACAGGCTATCTTTGCTTCTTTGGACACAAAACTCTCACCGTAACCGTCTTCAATTATATATATGTGCCTGGGAATAACGGTGGGATTTTCCTTAGGCTGAATGACATGTACCGTATATCCGTTATCTTCAAAGAAACCTTTTAAGTATTCGGTATGTTTTTTTCTGTCGGAAGAAATGAATATCCGCATATTGGCGGCTCTGTACTCGGAAATATCGTTCAAAAACAGCTCCATATCTCCCTTGTAGGAACATGTTTCTTCGAACGTAATATCAAAATCCCGGTAAAGGGGAATACTGTAATTCGACTTCTCATATACAAGTATCAGTTGCGGTTTAAGGCAGGAATACAGTGAATATATATCCTTCTGTATTTCACATGCTTCCTTGAAGGTCTTTTTCTTTTGCAAAAGATTGACGCAGGCGTTTGCATATTCTTTGTATACGGTATCCGCCACCGAATGACATTGCAAATCGTCATGTATAACCGTAAGTATGTCTTTATCGAAATATGTGCCGGTCATAGCACATTTATCGGTCGCGGCATAATATCTGTCCATAATCTTTGCATAGTCACCCTCGTTAAACTGCTGCAAGTCCCAAGAGTCGGTAATTTTCTCTTTAAGTATTTTCTCATCATTCCGGTCCAAGATAAACTCGCTGTAAGGTATTATGACAACATTATCAGTCTCTTCTACAGACCGCTGCGAATCGGCATCGAAAAACCTTATACTGTCTATCTCATCTCCGAAAAACTCACACCTTATCGGGTTATCGTAATTGCAGGAAAATATATCCAATATGCCGCCCCTTATACTGTACTGTCCCTGTTCCTCAACCAGAGCTTTCCTTACATATCCTAAACGCATCAGCATATCTCCTAATGTTTCCATATCCCGCTGTTCGCCGGTTTTCAGATTTATGAGATTTTGCAAAAATACCTGTCTGGAAGCCGTACCTACTGTAAGTGCTTCGGTGCAGGCAACAGCCGCCTTAAAATCGCCTGTCGCTATTCTGTATAACGCTTTAAGCCTGGCCTGTTTATCATTTCCGCTGTATGCGTCAATATCAAAAAGCATCAACTCTCTGGCCGGTATATGCACCGCATCATCACCGTAAAAAGCAATCAGATTACGGTGTACAGATAAAGCGGCAGTTCTGGAATGAGTCACTATTAACAGCTTTCTTGATACCGATGAGGCTGTTATGTGGCTTATTAACGGGCATAAAGAAGTCCCCGGTCCGGACAATCCTACGGGGGTCTGTTTCAACGCTATGCAGTCCGCTACCCCTATAAGCTGAGGGATATCGGAAAAGACCTGTATGAAAGGATTCATTTAGCTATACATCACCTCTGTCATTCTTCTTGTTATATCTGTTCATAGCTATATCTGTACCTTCCGTCACAATACATGTTACAGCCTTTGTCAAGTCCTGTAAAGTGTTGTCTATAATCTCTTTTTCGCTTTTGGGAAATCTGCCCAGCACATAATCCACAGCCTCAATATGCTCATGCTTTCCTATTCCCACTCTTATACGGATAAACCGGTCGGTACCCAGATGGCTCAGTATGGATTTCATTCCGTTATGCGAACCGGCACTTCCTTTATACCGTATACGAAGTTCTCCCACAGGAATATCCATATCGTCATATATGACAATAAGTCTGGAAATATCAATCTTGTACCAGTCCGTAAGTGCGCGTATACTCTGACCGCTCAAGTTCATGTAAGTCTTAGGTTTGGCAAGAATAACGGGAATATTATTGATAAAGCCTTCCCCGACATTGGCCTGACAGAGATTTTTTTTAACTTTGATAGAATAAACATCGGCTAATTTGTCAACCGCCATAAAACCTACATTATGTCTTGTGTTTCTGTATCTGAGCCCTATATTTCCCAGCCCCGCTATTAAATATCTGTCCATTACTTTTCATTTCTACCGCTCGGCGGCATTTTGAAAAGAGCGGACATGGAGGTGTTTGTATATATCTTGTAGATAGCCTCGGAAAACAATTTTGCAACATTCACTATCTCCAACTTGTCTATCATCTTTTCTTCAGGTACGGGTACCGTATCCAGAAGATACATTTTCTCAATCTTGGAATTCTTAATCTTCGATACGGCATTTGCAGATAATATTCCGTGTGTAGCATATACCAATACTCTTTTTGCTCCCATATCCACAACGGTGTTTGCGGCTTTGGTTATGGTACCTGCGGTATCTATCATGTCGTCAATTATAATCGCGGTCTTACCTTCGATATCCCCGATTATATTCATCACTTCGCATTCATTGGCTTTTTCTCTTCTTTTATCGATAATGGCTATCTGAAGGTCGGTTAAATCCGCCATCTTCCTTATTCTGCTTACCGAGCCCATATCCGGTGCAACCAATATGAAATCCGACTTATCTTGCCCTTTCATAATATCCGCAATCATATCGGAGAATATTATCAAGCCTTCAAGATGATCTACGGGTATATCGAAAAATCCCTGAATCTGAGGTGCATGCAAGTCCATAGTCAGTATCCTGTCTACACCTGCGGTGGTAAGTAAGTTTGCTACAAGCTTTGCGGAAATGGGATCTCTCGCACGAGCCTTTCTGTCCTGTCTTGCGTAACCGAAATACGGCATGACGGCTGTTACTCTGGCACATGATGAGCGTTTTAAAGCATCGGTCATTACCAGCAGTTCCATCAGATTTTCATTAACCGGAGGGCAAGTGGACTGAATTATGAAAACATCCGATCCCCTTACCAGTTCGTTTATCATAACCTGAATTTCTCCGTCGGCAAATCTACCCACTTTTGAATCCAAAAGCGGCACTCTGAGATAGTTTGCTATTTCCGCAGCAAGCTTAAGGTTAGCGTTGCCTCCCATAATTTTAATATCATTTCTGGCCAATATACCTTCCCCCTATCTATTCCTTTTTCATCCTGCCGGTCTTTTCCATCCAGCCTTCTTTGTTTACCTGTTGTGCTCTTGCAATTGCCAGCGAACCGGACTTTACATCTTCCACAACAGTAGAACCTGCCGCAACAAAAGTATTATCCTGCAATTCCACCGGTGCAACTAAAGTACTGTTACACCCTACAAACACATTATTGCCTATCTTTGTTTTATGCTTTTGTTTGCCGTCATAATTAGCGGTAATGACACCGCAGGAAATATTGCAATGCCTGCCTATCTCGGCATCTCCCGCATAAACAAAATGCGGTATTGTCGTATTGTCATCTATAACTGTTTTTTTCAGTTCTACAAATGTTCCGGCTTTTACATTATCCTTAACTGTTGTATCGGGGCGAATATATGCAAAAGGACCTATTGAACAATTCTTACCTACGGTGCTTTGCAGCACAACGGATTTCAAAACCGTTGTGTTCCCGCCTATCTTGGAAGACACAATCTTGCTGTCCGGTCCTATTAAACTTCCGGCACTTATGAAACTGTCGCCTTCAATAAAGCAGTTGGGATATATCACGGCTTCGGGTTCAATTTTTGCTGAATAATCGATATATGTTTCGGTTACCGACAGAATGCGCACCCCGTTTTCTATATGCGATATATTTATTTCCGTCTTTATATCCTCACATGCACGGTAATATTCCAAAGGACTATACACACGCATATATCCGACTTTACCTTTTTTATTCATGTACTGATCAATAAGTTCGTAAGAGCAGTAGAATAAATCCTCCGGCACCTCAAAACCTTTTTGGTCATGGTAGTAACCCAAAGTGAAAAGTTTATACTCCAGTATTTCATAAGGCGTCATCCCGAATACTTCCCTGTCTCTGTACTCGGCGAAGTATTCCATCTGTTTAATAATAAATCCTTTATCTTTCATTTTTTTATCTCCAATAAAATTATACAACAACGGTTTGCTTTTTTCACCCTTGTTATATGCCGATTTCCAAAATAACCTGTTTTCCTTTATCAGATTGCACGGTTAAATATCTGTTATCTCTTTTTGATAACAGAGTACCCTCTTTACATTCAATCTTTTTAAAGCCCGCGGTTATCTCTATCTCAACAGGTTCTTTCTTCAATGAAGCCAGTTTCACCGTTATATGCTTCTTTTTCAAATCCCACTCGATATCCGCAATACAGCCGCATCTGGTACGCAGTCCTTTGACCTTCCCTTTATTCCAATCGTCAGGCAATGCCGGCAAGATGCGTATAAATCCCGGCTTGGAGAATATGAGCATCTCAATCATGGCAGCCGTAAATCCTAAATTGGCATCAATCTGGAACGGAGGATTTTTACCGAACGGATACATTGTAAGCCCCTGGTCTCTCCAGTCGTTATGATAGGTAAAAAGATTGGCTCCGGTGCACGATCTCAATATATAGTTTAAGCATGCCAGTGCGCTTTCTTGGTCTTCCAGTCTTGCATAGATATTTGCCATATGTGCATAAGACCAGCCGGTTTGCTGTACAAATCCCGTGAGCAGCCTTTTGTCCACAGCGGTTTTTAAGGCATCATATATCTTAGGATTGTTTTCTTTTGTAATTTCATTTCCCGGAAACAGCGGATATATATGCGATTGGTGTCTGTGGTAATAGTTATCTTTAAGACCGTCATACAACCATTCCTTCATGGCTCCGTCCTCATTTATCTCATATTCCGGCATTTTTGAAAGCATGGCCTCCCATTTGGAAATGTTTTCCCGTTCAATGCCCAGATGCTTACATGCGGTTATGAGATTGGTTATACATTCTTTCGCAATTGCCACATCCATGGTGGCATTTACGCACATCATGGAGCGATTTTCATGTATCGGAACGTTTTCCGGAGAGATAGACGGAACAAAGATATACTTTCCGTTGTCGCCTGTGATGAGGAAATCTTCATAGAACAGCACCACCTGCTTCATAAACGGAACCGCTCTGTGCTTCAGAAATTCTTCATCTTCCGTAAAAAGCCAATAATCGTAATAGTGAGCGGCAATCCAGCCTCCCGCAGCTATCCACGAGTTCCATTTTCCCGATGTGCCGCATATTTTTCCGTGAGTACTCATGCATATGGGAACAAGAATCCCTCTGCAGTTATATATCTTCTTTGCGTTTTCCTTGAAATGCGGAATAAAGGAATCAAAATAGTCATACAGTGCCAATGAAGACTCAAACAACCCCAAGGGCAGTGAAGCCCAGTAACACATCTGAACATTCTCGTCGTTATGTATATCCGAATCCCATTTGGGCTCATATGAACCGTTCCAGATGCCTTGCAGATTAACAGGTAATCCGTTTTCTCTTGATGATGATATGTACAGGTATTTACCGTAATTAAACATGGTGTGAAACAGGTCTGCAGGCTTTTTGTTCTGATATGCCTCTAAAAGAATCTCCTCGTTGGACATAAGCTTCGTTTCGTCACCTAACGTAAGGCTTGCGGTGTTATAAAGTTTATTCCAAACGGTAATATGGTCTTTTTTCAGTTGACTGTAATCATATTGCTTGACGGTTTTGATAAGCCTGTTTATTGCTTTTTTCTCATCCTCATATATGTACAGCATTACAAACAGATATATTCTTCCGGCTGCCTTGACGGATATGAACTTATCGTCATATTCCACGCTGCCTTTATCTGTATTAACAAAAATCACCGCTCCGTGCTTTCTGCCGTCTTTATACTGTGAATTGAACACGAGACAGTTGTCTTGAATACAGGTGAAACTGTCCACATAATTCTCTCCTCCCGCAACCGAATCTACGGTTATCTTCAGGTCTAAAGGTCTGTTATCCGAAGAGAACATACTCGTACATATGCATCCGGTATCGTATGACACAAAGTTTTCACGTATTATCTCTGTATCCTTTTCCTTCCACCGAACGGTCGCAACGGCGGAGACAAAATCCAGTGTTGCGCTGTAATCGGTAAAAGTTTCATCGGGTTTTCTGTACAGACAGATCTCGCAAAAAGGCTGATAAGGATCTACGTTATAGACCTCTTTGCAGCACTCTTTAAATTTTTCATTGAAATATTTTTCACCCTCGGAGTACTTCTCTTCCAGCATAAGTTTCCTGACATGAGGAAGATACTTGTAGAAAGGCTCATAATCCGGTTGCTTCTGATAGCGGAAAAGCCTTTCGTGATTGAGTAATATCTTTTCTTTTTGTATGTTGCCGTAAACCATGGCACCTACATAACCGTTTCCCAAAGGTAATGCGTCCTGCCAATCGGATGCCGGTATTCTTTTCATCATTAAATCCGCCATAATATACCCCCCTTAAGGATATGATAGCACAGTTAATGTATTATTTAGAACAATCCCGTTATTTTACCCTCATTATCAATATCTATGGCTTCGGCTGCAGGCACCTTAGGCAGTCCCGGCATTGTCATTATCTCTCCCGTAAGAGCTACGATAAATCCCGCTCCCGCTGATATACGTAAATCACGCACGGTGATAGTAAAGTTCTTAGGCCTGTTGATCAGTTTTACATTATCGGAAAAGGAAAATTGCGTTTTTGCTATACATACCGGAAGATTGTTATAGCCTTTGCTGTTGATTATCTTAAGCACGGCTTTGGCTTCCGATGTGAATTCCACACCGTCCGCTCCGTATATTTTTGTGGCAACGGCCTTAATCTTTTCCGTTATGGAAAGGTCACTGTCATAGCAGTACTCAAACCTGCTCCGCTTTCTGCAAAGTCTTACCACTTCTTTTGCCAGTTCGATTCCGCCTTCTCCGCCTTTCTCCCATACCAGACATTCCACCGCTTTTACTTTAACCGATGCACATCCTTTTTTTATGACATCAATTTCTTCCTGAGTGTCTTTGGAGAACTTATTAATTGCCACTACTGCGGGAACCTTGAATACTTCGGTTATATTCTCAATGTGTTTGTAAAGATTGGGCATACCTTTTTCCACCGCTTCCGCATTGGGAATTCCCAATTCTTTTTTGTTTACGCCGCCGTGATACTTCAAAGCTTTTACCGTAGCCACAATAACCACCGCATCGGGTTTCAGTCCGGTAATTCTGCATTTAATGTCACAGAACTTTTCCGCACCTAAATCCGCACCGAATCCCGCTTCGGTTACCAGATAGTCGCTTAATCTCAATGCATACTTAGTGGCCATGATACTGTTACAGCCGTGGGCTATATTGGCAAAAGGTCCTCCGTGCACGAATGCCGGTGTGCCTTCAAGAGTCTGTACAAGATTAGGCTTTATTGCATCTTTAAGAAGCACCGCAAGAGCCCCTTGCGCATTGAGCATTGATGCCGTTACCGGCTCTCCTTCAAAATCATATCCGATTATAATTCTGCCTAACCGCTCTTTTAAATCTTCTATACTGTCGCTTAAGCAAAGTATCGCCATAATCTCGCTTGCTACCGATATATCAAAACCGTCCTGTCTGGGCATTCCGTTGGATTTGCCTCCGAGACCGTCAATTGTATATCTCAACTGCCTGTCATTCATATCCAGACATCTTTTCCAGGTTACAAGCCTCGGATCTATTTTAAGTTTATTTCCCTGATAAATATGATTATCAACCAGTGCCGCTAAAAGGTTGTTTGCAGCGGTTATTGCATGAATGTCACCGGTAAAATGAAGATTAATATCTTCCATGGGAATAACCTGAGCATATCCTCCCCCTGCGGCACCTCCCTTTACTCCGAATACCGGACCTAAAGAAGGTTCTCTTAAAGCCAGCATGGACTTTTTCCCTATTTTCCTTAATGCGTCGGCAAGCCCTATACTGGTTGTGGTTTTTCCCTCACCGGCAGGTGTGGGCGTAATGGCCGTGACAAGTATAAGCTTACCGTCTTGCTCTTTTCCGGCTAAAGCGGAACTTTTCACTTTCGCCTTATACGGTCCGTACAACTCTAAGCTTTCTTCTTTGATTCCTATGGACTTTGCAATTTTAGTAATGGGTTTTATTGCCGCATTTTGAGCAATTTCGATATCTGTCAGCATATGACACCTTCCTTTTCTTTAATTATTCATACTGATTTATTATACATCAAACGGTGTTTGAATGTTATAAAACATCAAATTCATCTTTAAAAACATCAATGCTCATGGTCACTTTACCGGGAAGTTTCTTTATCATGAACAGATATGCCTTGGTTATATTCTCCATAAACTCTTTTGTGTCTTTGTGTTTGACTATAACTCTGGTTCTTATCTTATCATGCAGCTTTGCAATCCCGGCTTTGGAAGGAGCATATACCGTCATGGATGTTTTGCTTAACAGTCTGTAGGCTATATCGGCATATTCTTCACTTAAATGTCTCTCGGAGGAAGAAAAGATTAAGAAAGCCATATTGGTATAAGGGGGAAGGGACAAAACTTTACGAACTTTAAGTTCCGACAAGTAAAAGGACTTGTAATCCTGCCTGATAGCACCGGTTATTAAAGGCGAGTCCACATTATATGCCTGAATTATCGCCCTTCCTTCTAAGTCGGCTCTCCCCGCTCTGCCCGACGACTGAGTTATGAGCTGGTAGGCGTTTTCATTGGATTCGTAAAAGGCTCCGCATCCCAGAGCATCGGCATTTAAGATTCCAGCCAGCGTTACCAGCGGGTAATCATGGCCCTTTGCTACCATCTGAGTGCCTATCAGAATATCTATCTTTTCTTTCTCAAAACGTTCCAATATCTCCTTATGGGAGTTCTTCATACCGGTGGTATCCTGATCCATCCTGATTATGGTCGCTTCGGGAAACAATTCATGCAACTGTTCTTCGCATTTTTCCGTACCGGTGCCGTATTCCATAATAGCCTCTTCATGACATTCGGGACATATGTTGCTCTTTTTCTGCATGTGGCCGCAATAATGGCATATGAGGTTATTTTTCCCCTTATGGTATGTTAAGGTAACATCGCAATGCTGACATTTCACAACGGCTTTGCAGGATGTGCATAGCTGTATTGAGGAATATCCCCGTCTGTTGAGAAACAGTATGGTCTGCTCTTTATTGTCCAGATTTTTCTTTATTTCATTCAGTAAAGTTGTACTGAACACTGACAGCTTTCCGTTTATGGCATCTTCCCGCATGTCCACAAGCGTGACTTCCGGCAACTTACCCGATGCCCTGTTGGTCATGGTAAGCACTTTTCCGACTTTTTCAAACACTTTATACGTAGTTATTTTAGGTGTTGCCGAACCTAATACCAAAACGGCCTTTTCCATCTGCGCCCGTTTATCTGCAACAAAATTGGTATGATACTTGGGCGTTCTGTCGGATATATAGGAACTGTCATGCTCCTCGTCTATAACAATAAGGCCGAGGTTGTCAAAAGGTGCAAATATACAACTTCTGGTTCCCAAAGCTATTTTGACTTCGCCTCTTTTTATCTTCATCCACGCATTATATCGTTCTTTCATGGAAAGACGACTGTGCATAACTTCAATATTGTTTCCGAACCGCTGTGTGAAGCGTCTGACCATCATGGGAGTAAGGGCTATTTCCGGAACCAATACAATAACATCCTTACCTTTGTTTACAACTTTCTCGGCCAGATTCAGATACACTTCGGTTTTGCCGCTGCCCGTTACGCCGTGTATAAGGTATTTGTCATATATGCCCTTTTCTATCGACAAAGAAACGGTATCGGTCACATATGCTTGCTCGGCGGTAGGTATTTTATCACTCGGTTGTATTTCGTCAATTTCTTCGGAAACAGTGTCAGATTTTAAGGGTTTATCGAAAAGTTCTATATATCCTTTTTTTGCCAACGTTGACAGAATGTTTCGGGAAATGTTCTCATAGCAGGAAAAATCATTAACCGTTATATCTTCATAAGTTGATAATAAGTCCAGTACCCTTAAGTGTCTTTCATTTTTTATAACATCCCCGTATATGAGATTCGCCACCTGCTCGGAAGTTATCTTAAGCCTTGCCGCTTTCTCAAACTTCTTTTTGATGTTGCGCACACCCTGCTCGACAATCTTAATTCTGTCTTCTTTAAGTAACCTGTTAAGTTCCTTTATACCGCCCTCCAGCGAATGCAGATATGTATTAAACAGGGTAAGCGTTCCGTCTTCCTGCAGTATTAGTTTTTCCACCGATACCTTTAAGCCCAAAGGAACCATAGCACTTAATACCTGTCCGTATGTGCAGAAATATTGGTCTCTTATCTGTTTGGCAAGAATGAACATGTTTTTTGAAAGTACCGCTTCATCGTCTAATATTTCCGCTATGTACTTCATTTTTATGTCTTTCAGTTTTTCGGTATAGGGCACGAAGTTCAGAAAATATGCGACCTTCTTGGTGTCGGCTCTTCCGAAAGGCACCAAAATGCGCATACCGGTCTCAAGATACATGTACATATCTTCAGGTACAAGATAGTTATATACCTTGTCAAATGTTCTTGTTGTATTATCCAGTATTACGGCAGCTACCGTTACACTTTTCATCAGATTTTAGTATGCCACAGCCCAGACAACCATGTGTTTTGCAGGCTTACCGCAGCATACACAGCAGTCTGACAGTTTTTCCTGCACAAAAGGTATACATCTGGAAGAGACCAAGGCTTTTTCTTTAAGTTCCAGCTCGCACGATAAATCTTTGCACCACATGGCTTTAACAAATCCGCCTTTTGTCTGTATTATATCTCTCATCTCTTCTACGGAGTATGCAACAAAAGTGTTATTGTCCAGATTGGCTTTTGCTTCTTCAAACATATTTTTCTGTATCTTGTCCAGAAGCTCCTTTACCGATTTATCTATATCGGTAAGGCTTAACGCAATCTTTTCTTTTGTATCTCTTCTGACTGCAATACACTGATTGTTCTGTATATCTTTAGGACCTATCTCCAGTCTTAAGGGTACACCCTTCATCTCATATTCGGCAAACTTCCAGCCCGGAGACTGATCGGACACATCGGTTTTTGCTCTTAATCCGGAAAGTTTCAGTTTTTCCAGCAACGCATCGGCAGCTTCCGAAACACCTTCTTTATGTTGGGCAATCGGTATTACCATAACCTGAACCGGTGCTACCTTAGGAGGCAATTTCAGCCCTGAATCATCGCCGTGAGTCATTATAATGCCGCCTATTATTCTGGTGGACATTCCCCATGATGTCTGGAAAGGATTTTTTAAAGTATTGTCCTTATCGGTAAACCTGATATCAAACGCTTTTGCAAAGCCGTCGCCGAAATAGTGGCTGGTGGCGCTTTGCAATGCTTTTCTATCATGCATCATGCACTCTATCGTGTAGGTTTCTTCGGCACCCGCAAACTTTTCTTTCTCGGTTTTCTGCCCTTTCACTACCGGCATTGCCAGATAATTTTCACAGAAATCCGCATATATATCCAGCATCCGATGAGTTTCTTCTCTGGCCTCATCAACCGTAGCATGTATAGTGTGACCTTCCTGCCACAAAAATTCTCTGTGTCTTAAAAAAGGTCTGGTGGTTTTCTCCCAACGAACCACCGAACACCACTGGTTATATTTTTTAGGCAGATCTCTCCACGATTTTATAATATTCTTGTAATGGTCACAGAAAAGCGTCTCGGAAGTAGGTCGTACACATATTCTTTCGGTAAGCTCCTCCGAACCTCCCAAAGTCACCCATGCCACCTCGGGGGCAAATCCTTCCACATGATCTTTTTCTTTCTGTAAGAGCGACTCGGGTATAAACATAGGCATATATACATTTTCATGACCTGTTTTTTTAAACATGTCATCCAGTATTTTCTGTATATTTTCCCATAATGCATAAGCATAGGGCCGCAACACCACACACCCTTTAATCTGCGAGTAGTCTATGAGTTCGGCTTTTGTTACTACATCGGTATACCACTTTGCAAAATCTATGTCTCTTCCGGTAATCTGCTCTACATCCTTTTTCCCTTGTGTCATTTATTCCGTCTCCTGCTTTTTATGTTTTTCCTTAACCAGGTTTATTTCTTTTATAAAAGTGTCCATATCGTCAAAATCTTTATACACCGATGCAAACCGCACATATGCCACATAGTCTATGTCAATAAGGTGTTCCAGTACTTTATCGCCTATTTCTCTGGATGTCACTTCCCTTAAATGACGCTTATGAAAATCCAGTTCCATGGCATTTACAATGTCTTCCAGCTTGTTGATGGAAACGGGACGTTTGGCACATGCTATCATCAATCTGTTAAGCAGTTTTGCTTTATCGAAGTTCTGTCTTGACTGGTCTTTTTTTACTACGATTATGGGTTTTCTTTCAATGTTTTCATAAGTTGTAAAACGTTCTTTGCAATTCAGGCATTCACGTCTCCTTCTTATGGCATAACCCTCTTCCGACGGTCTTGAATCGATAACCTTGTCTTCCTCATGTCCGCAATTTGGGCATTTCATTTTATGTATATCCTTTCGTACAAATATCTAAAAACTCTTAAATAACATCTTTTTAAATTATATTCCATAACGGTATTAATCGCAATGTACTTAAGATATGAGATATTGAGAATCACTGAATTTTCACCAGCTTGGCAAATTCCAGTACCATTCTCTTTACTCCGGCCATATCGAAATTCACTTCCACTATATCCATTCCGTTATCGTCATATAAATCCTTTATGGAACCTTCCCCGTATTTCTTGTGCATTACCCTGTCGCCGATGCTGTAATCCTGTTTCTTCACGGAAGCTTCCGTCGAAGTTTTCAGGCCCGGAATATTCACAGGTTTCCCGCCTTTTGTCACCGACACCGGTTGCGATGAAGTAAACCAATCAAAGGAGGAACCGCTCTTTTCTCTTCTTGAGAAAGCGCGTTTACCGCTGTTTATGAGTTCTTTGGGTATTTCCTTCAGAAAACGTGATTGTTCGCACGGTTCGGTCTTGCCGTATCTGGTTCTCTCCTCGGCATGTATGCAATACAGTATATCCATAGCCCTTGTTATTCCTACATAACACAGCCTTCTCTCTTCCTCTAAGCCGTGGGCACCCTCGCTCATGGACAAATTTGACGGGAACAACCCTTCTTCCATACCTACCAGAAATACAACCCTGAACTCCAGTCCTTTTGCCGAATGCAGAGTCATTATGGAAATATAGTCGTCCGATTCTTCTTCCTTGTCGGCATCGGTAGCCAATGTGACATTTTCCAGAAAAGTCTCCAAAGACAGCAGTTCTCCGAAATCTTCCTGCTGTGATTGATTCATCGTAACAATAGCACTCTTCAACTCTTTTATATTCTCCACTCTTTCTCTGCCGAAATTAACATCCTCCGATATATAGTATTCATGTATTCCGGTAAGTTTCAGAATGTTGTCGTAAAGCTGCTCCAATTGTCCCGGCACATTATATTCTTTCAACTGCTCAATCATATCGCTGAAAGCCTTAAGTTTTTCCGCTGCCGAAGACAGCTGCTCATATCTGTCTGCATTTTTAACAATCTCATAGGAAGAAAGATATTCACGGGCGGCTATTGACTGTATTCTTTTTACGGTGGTATCGCCGATACCTCTTTTGGGCTGATTTATTATTCTAAACAGCGACGCATCATCGTCGGTACTGAAAACCACTCTCATATATGCGAGCACATCTTTTACTTCCTGTCTGGAAAAGAAGCTCAAACCTCCGAATATCCTGTAGTTTAAACCCCTTTCGCGAAAAATCCTTTCAAATACCCGGGACTGGGCATTTGTCCTGTACAGTACCGCGAAGTCTTTACAGGAATATCCCTTTTCCATAAGTTTTTTTATTTCGTTTGCAACATATACGGCTTCATTCAGCTCATTATATGCCTTATACACGTTTATCCTGCTGCCCTCAGGTTTGCTTGTCTTAAGGGTTTTACTCTTTCTTGCGACATTGTTTTTAATAACGGCATTGGCGGCTGTCAATATGTTTGCATAGGAGCGGTAATTGGTTTCCAGCTTTATAACCGTGCAATCGGGAAAATCCTTTTCAAAACCCAGTATATTCTTTACATTAGCTCCTCTGAAACCGTAAATGGACTGGTCGTCATCGCCCACCACAAAAAGATTCTTATGTTTCATGGAAAGCATTGCAAAAATCCTGTATTGGGCTATGTTGGTATCCTGAAATTCATCTATCAGTATATATTTGAAAATTTTCTGGAAGTACTCCAATATATGCCTGTTATCTTTCAGAAGAAAATATGTGTTGAGTATTATGTCATCGAAATCCATGGCATTGTACTCTTTCATCTTAATCTGATAAAGTTCATATATCCCGGCAACCGCTTTTTTCTGGAAATCGTTTGCGTTTGCAGCCGCATATTCTTTATATCCTAAAAGATCATCCTTGGCTCTGCTTATCTCCGAAGCGACATAAGCGACCGGAAAAGCTTTATCGGAGATATTGAGCTGTTTCATGCAGTTTTTAATAACACTCTTTTTATCATCTGTATCGTATATGAGAAAGTTGTTTCTGTAACCTGCATCCTCGGGATATTGCCTTAACATTTTTAAGCAACAGGAATGAATTGTGCCTATCCAGGGGAAATATATCTTCTTATCTTCTTCACATAGAGCATATACCCTTTGCTTAATCTGGTCTGCGGCTTTGTTTGTAAAGGTAATGGCCAGTATCTGACTCGGACGGGCAAGACCCTGCTCGAGAATATATGCTATCCTTCTTGTCAGCACTCTTGTCTTTCCGGAACCCGCTCCCGCCAGCACCAGAACCGCCCCTTCTGTACGGGTAACCGCTTTAAGTTGTTCTTCATTCAGATTATCCGCTATATTGTTGCTTTTTAATGACATTACAAACCTCTTTATACTTACCGTCCAGGATATTTTACCATTAATAAGTCTCTATTGAAAGAAACAATATGTGTTGAAGTGTTATATCCGGTATGATACCATTCATTTATTGTAATCAATCTATGTGAGGTTTGATATGGCAGCACAGTTAAACACACGTCTTCGCTTTGTCAGGACTCTTACCGGTCAGGAAGTGGACAGGGTCCCTTTTATGAGGGTCTTCGGCGGGACAAACCATGCGCTTCCTTCGTGGCTGGAAAAACGACCCAACCTATCAAGATATATGGATCAACTTATAGGGTTTGAGGGAACATACAGAGGCTGGGCAATAGTTCCGGCAAACTACAATCTCTGCGGACTGCCTGAGGATATATGTATTGAAGACAGGGGTTCGGTACGGATTTATAGAAACGGTATAGGTGAAATAAGGACATGGTCTAAAGACAGTGATTATCATAGCGGAGTTATAGAGTACGCTTTGAAAACCGCAGATGACTGGGAAAAGATAAGACCGTATGTCGTATGTGATGTGGAAAAAAGAATACCTCGGGATATAGATGAACTTGCCGAAATTTACAAAAACAGAGATTATCCGCTTCAGCTTACCTGCGGAGGTGTTTACGGATTTATCCGAAGGCTTGCCGGCGATGAGAATCTCGGATATATGTTTTACGACAGCCCCGATACGGTAAAAGAAATTATTACCGAATATATTAATATGCTGCTGGAACTGTGGGAAAGACTTTGCGACAAAATACGATTCGATCTTATAGAAAGCTGGGAGGACATGGCCTACAAATGCGGTTCCATTATATCTCCCGAACACTTCAACGAGTTTTTAGCGCCCCATTACAGAACCATAAGGGCTTTTGCCGATGCACACGATATTCCCATACTGCTTGTGGACAGTGACGGCAATACCGACCTTCTTGCCGAATGGATGTATGCAGCGGGCGTTAACGCACTATATCCGTTCGAATCATTGGCCGGTTGCAACCCCGCAAATGTCCGGAAAAAACTGCCCGGCATGGGAGGAATCGGCGGACTTAACAAAGACTGTATGGCTTACGGCAAAAAAGCAATGGATGAAGAGCTGGAAAAAGCCGAGGCACTTATAAAGCTGGGCAGGTTCATACCCGGTCCCGACCATATGGTATTAAGTAACGTAACTTTTGAAAACTACAGATACTTCATGTCAAGACTGAAAGATATAGTCATGAACACAAAACCTAATCAATAAAAAGCATCTCCCGCTTTAAGCTTCCCGGCATCTCTGTATCTTTCTTTTTCTTTCTTTGTAACGGTGATATTTTGTATACCTTCTTTTGAACATACTGTCAGCATTATATGCCCTTTGTAAATCCTAGGACGTCTCAGCACCCTGAGTTCAGGCAACTGTGCTTCTTTTTTCGAAAAAGCCATGAATGAGTATTTTTCATCTTCAAAAGGAGCTTCTCCGCCTTTAAGTTGCTTATGAAGCCTGCTTCTTTGCACCCGACAATAAAAATGGCACCAGTCATCCTCAACCATAGGGCACTTGCCGGCATGAGTGCACGGAGCGGTAATATATGCTCCCTTTTGCAAAAGAATATCCCTTATAACCAGAATATTTGCATATCCCTTAGGAGTACCCGGCTCCACTATCAGCAGAGTATCACCTGTTATATCCCATAATTTCTCAGCCGTTCTTAACATATCTTCCTCATTCAGTTCATTCATTACATATGATGCGGTTACAAGATCATACTTCTTATCCGTACCTATATCCTGCACAGACGCTTTAATCCATCGGGCTGAAGAAAGCAGGGAATCGCAGGAAAAAAGCTGCTTTCCTATGCTTATCATACTCTCTTCTCTTTCCAGCAGTGTAATATCCTCTGCCTGCAAAAGGTCGGTGCATGCAAATATACCGGCCCCAGTTCCCGCTCCGACATCCAGAACGGAACTTACACAAAGGTCCGATACGGAAATAACATACCTTAAGCTGTCATATACCGCCCGGTATGTTGCGGGCATTCTGGATGCAGCATATGCTTTAGCTTTTTTTGCATCATTCACTATACGCTTACTCGGACCTGTACCGTCTCTGTAATCTTCGCTTATCCGTTCGGCATGCTTTTTCAGAAGATTTATATCTTCACCCTCCAAAAGCATATTCAAGGCATAGTCAAGTCTTTCCGATTGCATTAAAATACTGTCCTTTCCCGTTTAGTATAACATAACGGATATACAATATTAATCTGTCCCGAAAAAGTCTCACTCATTGCATAAAATGATATTGCTATTGTTCGAGATATGGAATAATATATAACTGTTAGTATATGGAGGTTTCCTTATGGAATTTATGTCTGCAAAAGAAGCTGCTGATAAGTGGGGCATTTCTCAAAGGCGCGTTGCATATCTTTGTTCCGAAGACAGAATTGACAATGTAGCTATGGTCGGAAATATGTGGATTATTCCTGTTACCGCTAAAAAACCGATTGATGCAAGAAGTATTCGTTACACAAAAAATAATGAAAAGAAAATTAAGCCTTTTTTGAAATGGGCCGGCGGCAAAGGGCAGTTGCTTTCCGAAATTGAAAAGTACTATCCGTTTAAGAAAGGTAAAATAACAAAGTATGCGGAACCTTTTGTCGGTGGCGGAGCGGTATTATTTGATATATTAAGCAAATACAATTTAGAAGCGGTATATATCAGTGATATTAATGCGGAACTTATCAATACCTATCGTATTATCAGGGATGATATTGATGAATTAGTAGATATGCTGACCGTTATGCAAAAGGAATTTGTGCCGATGAGCACAGATTCACGTAAAAAGTACTATTTAGAGAAAAGATTCCGTTTCAACCATTTGAAGCTCAACGGAAACGAAAATGTCAATGTGGAGAAAGCTGCTCTTATGATTTTCCTTAATAAAACCTGTTTCAACGGCTTGTTCCGTGTTAACAGGAAAGGTATGTTTAATGTTCCCATAGGTTCTTACAAGAACCCCTTGATATGTGACCGGGAAAATCTTCATGCTGTTTCCGAAAAACTGCAAAATGTAACGATTGTATGTAAAGATTATAGAGAGTCCGCAAATTTCATTGACAAAAACACTTTTGTTTACATCGACCCTCCATATCGCCCTCTAACCGATACTGCAAACTTCACCGCATATACGGAAAATCTGTTCAATGATGGGGAACAGATTGAACTTGCTAAATTTGTTGACGCTATGCATCGAAAGGGTGCTAAAATTGTTGTCAGTAATTCCGATCCTAAAAACTCCGATACAGAAGATAATTTCTTTGATAATATTTACTCATCTCATAATATCAAAAGAGTTGAAGCAACACGAATGATTAACTGCAACAGTGAAGCAAGAGGTAAGATAAAAGAGTTACTTATATCAAATTTTTAAGGGAGATTGTATATGGCAGATAGAGATTTTAATGCATGGTTGTTGAGTTTTCGTAATAGTATCGCTGACTATGGTTACTACATAGATTTTAAGAAAGTCCATAAAAATATAGATAATATTAAAGTGGAACTTAATATCCTAAATTCTCTTATCGGCTCGAAAAATATTGAAGTGGATTTTGAGAATTTAATTAAAAAGTATCCTGAAGTCTTGAAGTGTATTCCTTTACTTTTAGCTGTTAGAGCAAACGAAATATATTGCCAGGACGAAAATGGCGGTTATTTATTCCAGTTTGATCCAGAGAATATTCAGCTAAAAAATCCTACTCAATACGAAAGATATAAATACTTTATGAAAAAAACCGGACTTTTTGATTTATTAAAAAAACATGTTGTAAACAATTTGATTGATTATGCCACAGGAGTAGAAACAGGATTGGATTCCAACGGTCGAAAAAACCGTGGCGGGCACCTAATGGAAAATTTAGTTGAAAGCTTTATCAAAAAGGCCGGATTTGTTAAAGATATAAATTATTTCAAAGAAATGTATATTCAACAGATTAGTGAGAAATGGGGAGTTAACCTTTCTGCCATTTCCAATCAGGGAAAAATGGAAAAGCGTTTTGATTTTGTTGCAAAAACACCTACAATGGTCTACGGTATAGAAACCAATTTTTATAGCAGTAGTGGAAGTAAACTCAATGAAACTGCTCGTAGTTACAAAAATCTTGCAATGGAAACCGCAGTTGTTACAGGTTTTACTTTTGTGTGGTTTACAGATGGCAAAGGTTGGATAAGCGCTAGAAACAATCTTGAGGAAACTTTTGATGCAATGGAACACATATACAATATCAAGGACTTGGAAGACGGAATAATCGAAGAAATAATGATTTGAGGTATCAATGTCAAAGAATGAATTTAAATACAATGTGAATTTAGTTCCGTTACGAATTGAAAACCAAAAGCAAAATGCTTTTAGGGATGAGCTAAATAATATACCGTATCTATTGTATAAGGTTGAGAATTTAGCAAATGGTGAAATAATCGCTATAAATAAGCCGGGAGGCAAAAGAAATTTTGGTAGGTTATCAAGAGATGATTTTATGGTCTTTATCTATAATCCACACGAACAAAGTTTATGGTTAATAAGTCACGGTGAAATTAGCGATGATATCGCCAAAAAATATGATTATAACCAAAACCATGCGTTGTTAGTGATAAAAGGACTTTATAAAGTGTGTTGTGGTTTAGAACCTGATGATGTTATAGCAGATTTATGCCTTGGAGATACGGTCGGAATTCCTATTGAAACAATATTAAAAGTATATAAATGGATATGGGGACAAGAAGATTGTAATTATCCTACAAAAGAAGGCAGGTGGCTTTCTATGAATGCATTGTTAAATAGATTTGGCTTAAATGTAGAGGATTTTAGATAATGGCAAAAAATATTACAAAATGGGAGCCTGAAGATTTTGAACTGGAAACAACAACACATTGGTCTTTTCCCAACCGTGGCAATTGGGCAACTCATGATGCAAAATGGCGTGGTAACTGGTCCCCATATGTTCCTCGAAATATTTTACTCAGATACTCACAAGAGGGTGATTTAGTGCTTGACCAGTTTGTTGGCGGTGGGACTACACTTGTAGAAGCTAAATTGCTGAACAGGAACATAATCGGTGTCGATGTAAATGATAGCGCACTTGCTCGTTGCAGAGAAAAGATAGATTTTAAACATGAAGGAGCTAACGGCAAGGTCTATATTCGCAAAGGAGATGCTCGTCAATTAGATTTTATTCCTAATGACAGTATTGACCTCATATGCACCCATCCGCCCTATGCCGATATTATTCAATATAGCGAGAATATAGAGGAAGATTTATCAAATTTGAAAGTCAATGATTTTATTAAAGAAATGAAAGCAGTCGCTGCTGAAAGCTACCGTGTTCTGAAAAAGAATAAGTTTTGTGCAGTCTTAATGGGTGACACCAGACAAAAAGGAAACATGGTTCCAATGTCCTTCTCGGTTATGCGTGTGTTTGAAGAATCAGGCTTTAAACTGAAAGAATTGATAATCAAGGAACAACATAATTGTAGTGCTACAGGATTTTGGAAAACAAACAGCGTAAAACACAATTTTCTATTGATTGCTCACGAATATCTTTTTATATTCAGAAAATAAATTTATCCTACTTTAAATGGTTGTTCCTATTAACTATATTTATATTCAAAAAAACCGGCCTTTCAGCCGGTTGTTTTTTTGTTTATCTGTACGGTTCCAATAAACCGTAATCTCCGTCCTTCCTTTTATATACAACGTTCATCTCATTGGTTTCTTCATTTACAAACATGAAAAACTCATGATTGAGCATTTCCATCTGCATTATAGCCTCGTCAACCGACATAGGCTTTACCGGGAATCTTTTTGTTCTTACTACGTTATATGCGGCTTCGGAATATTCCGCACTCTGTGTGATACCCTGCCAGTTATCGGGCACATCCCCGTGAAATCTTTTTTCCAGTCTTGTTCTGTTCTTTCTTACCTGTCTTTCAATAATATCTACCGACTTATCAATCTGTCCCAATAGATCATTACCGGAAAGTTCGGCTCTGAAGATAACTCCTTTCCATACTATGGTGGCCTCCACCTTTGTATGCTTGTTCTGCTTTAAAGCTTCAACAACTACCGTTACCTCGGTGTTTCCGTTAAAAAACTTGTCCAGTTTTGCAAATTTCTTTTCCGTCCAGTCTTTTATCTCCTCGGTAATATCGACTCTTCTTCCGACAATTGAAACTTTCATAAAACTGTCTCCTTTCGTTGTATGTATTCATATGTGTATTGATACTTATATTATACCGCATGAAAAACCCGGCTACAATAAATCAATTACATATATTTGATAAATAATTAAAATATTTTTAACAAATAATTTAATCGTAGTAAACTTCCATAAGGCATAAGCCGCTTGCCTTTAATGTCGGCCCGCATCGGGAACGATTGCGACTCTGTATAATGTCTTTTACCTCCTCAACAGGTATGTTACCTCTGCCCACTTCCGTCAGTGTTCCCGCTATTATCCTGACCATGTTGTACAGGAACCCGTCTCCTTTTATATCTATAATAATCAGGTCTCCGTCTTTGGTTATATCCAGACTGTATATGGTTCTTACAGTTTTCTTAATCTTACTTCCGGCCGACATAAAGCCGCGGAAATCCTGTTTGCCAACAAAATATGAGCCCGCTTTTATCATTTTGTCCACATTCAGAGGATGTTTCATATGATATGTAGTGTGTTTATATATTGCCGAAGGCGCCGTTCTGTTTAGTATTGTATATCTGTAGTGTTTTCCCGTAGCACTGTAACGTGCATGAAAATCCATGTCCACTTCCTCTGAATTGACTATCCTTATATCCTCCGGCAGCATACTGTTGAGTGCCATACCGAATTTAGAAGGAGGAATTGTGCAGTCTATCTTAAAATTGGCACACTGACCCAGAGCATTCACTTCTGCATCGGTACGTCCGCTGCCGTTAATACCGATCTTTTGTCCGGTAAGCTTTTCTATGGCATCCTCTATTTTCTCCTGCACGGAAACTCCGTTAAGCTGTCTTTGCCATCCCGAATAATTCTTACCGCAGTATTCTATTGTCAATAATATATTTTTAAGCATATATTCTATCTGGATGTTTCCGGTATTTCCTCTCCTATTATTGCGGTTAATGTTAATGTTTCGTTACCTCTTGCAACAACTATTTCCACCGCTTGGTCTACAGTACAGCTGTCTATAAGTTCTTTCAGATGACTTGCACTCTGTACGGAAACTCCGTTAAATTCGATTATACAGTCATACATCTTCATACCGGCTTTATCAGCTGCGGAACCTTCCTGAACCTTGGTAACGTTTACACCCAGATTGGTAAGATTCATTCCGTACATCATATTGTACCAGTTAAGAGTACTTTGCGAAGTTACATCCATAAGTCCCACTCCCAGAAACGGTCTGCCCTTAACATATCCGAAATTGACTATATCGTCCAATACATCCTTGATATCGTTAATAGGTATGGCAAAACCTATTCCGTCAATCTCGCTTCCGTAGGACTTGGCATTGATTATTCCTATAAGTTCACCTTTTATGTTTATGAGTGCTCCGCCCGAATTGCCGGGATTGACTGCTGCATCGGTCTGAAGAAGAACCATCTTTTCATTACCTAAAACAATCTCTCTTTCCAGTCCGCTTATGTAACCTACCGTCAGACTCTGATTAAGGTATCCCAAAGGATTACCTATTACCAGCACCACTTCACCTACCATTACATCATCACTGTCACCGCACACCATATAGTCAAGACCGTCAACATCTATCTTTAAAAGGGCAAGATCCAGCTGCACATCCAGTCCTACAAGTTTAGCGGTATAGCTTTCTTCGTCATTAAGGTAAACCGTTATTTTTTTTGCGTTCTCTATAACGTGATTATTGGTTACTATGTACCCGTCCTCACTTATTATGACACCGGATCCCGAACCTGTCTGTGTGTAAGTAGACCACCCGGAACCGGATTCCGTTTCCACTACAATACCTACAACCGCATCTACGGAATCGGCATATATCTCCGCAACCGAAGCATATTGCTTTTCTATTTCCGATGTGGAGTAAATAGGGGTTTTATCATTGTTTCTCGGCCGTTCCCGCTCGATTACCGACGAAGATTCCTGCGGTGTAAACTCATATCTCCATTCAAAAACACCTTTATGCAATCTGCCTGCGATAAATCCTCCCGCAATACCTATCAACAGTGAAAATATAGAACATAACACTACTGCGGTCACCAACGTTTTTCTTGATGTCATCTTCTTATCCTGCCGGTTATTATGCATATTGTTATATTGATAATACAAATTTGTGGGGTTGTTTTCACTGGTTTTATACTCGTTATTCATATCATATCCTCCTCATATTGATGACAATCCCTATTATATCGGTCGCTTGTGATAAAATTGTGAAAATATCTTATGAATCATGTGAAACACACCGACTTATCTCATATATCCTGCTTTTCCAGTTCAAACCAGAATACCACTCCGGCATTGCTGTTGTACGCGCCGTACTTTCCGTTATGCATTTCCATAACGGCTTTTACGATAGACAATCCCAATCCGTACGACTTACTGCTACCGCCTCTGGATTTGTCTTCTTTGTAGAAGCTGTTGAAAATATTGGGCAATGACTGTTCGGGTATTCCCCGGTGTGTATTATATATGCTTGTCCTTATCTTACCGTCTATCTCGTTTATATTAATATTAATAATCTTTTTCTCATCACAGTATTTAATTGCATTTTCCAGAAGATTGGTTATCACATGCGTTATTTTGTTGTAATCACCTTTGACTATGTAGTCATCCTGATAATTGAATGTCAGGTTGATTTGTGCCTGCTCAATCATGATATGCAAATCCTTCACTACCGACTCCACGGCTTCGCTCAAGCAAAAAATACTGTCTTCTTTTTTTATTGTCCCGCTCTCTAACTGCGACAGCGTCAGAAGCTGATTGACCATCAGATTCATTTTTACAGCCTGATCGGTAATAATCATCAGTTGGTTTTTGGCCTCCTCATCGTCTTTGTATTTGTCGGTCAGCAGCTCGCTGTACGCTATTATAAGCGACAGAGGCGTTTTGAAATCATGAGAAACCGATGCTATAAATTCCTTCTTCAATTTATTTGAGCCTTCCTGTTTTTCCAGATCCCTTTTCAAAAGCTGTGCCCGTTGCTGTAAATAATCTATGCTTTCCTGCAGTTTTGCACTCATTTCATTTATGCTTCCCGCCAGAGCGCTTATCTCGTCTTTCCCTTTCACTTCACAGCTTTCGGAAAAATCCAACTTCGCAATCTTGTTTGCCACCTTATTCATTTTGATTATGGGCTTTGTTATCTGTGCCGATATAATAACCACCGCTATTACTCCCATAAGCAATGTCACAAGTGAAACATGCAGCACGAATCGCTCTACAGTTTTTGCGGTTGTGGCAATATACTCCTTAGGAGAACTTAAGACTATGTATGATTGCAGCATATTATTGCTCCGCACATCATGGTTTTCAAATACCAGCGTTATAAGATTTATGTTATGCTTGCCCGCATTTATATCACTGGTTTTATATTCATAAACATTCTCTATGGAGTTCAATTCACCGCTGTTTATGAGTGCGGAAATATATTCCTCCACTTCCTTGGTGTCGGGAGGATCGTTAGCAAGATACCTTCCGGTAATCTTGGTCGCATAGCCTATATCCGCATGATTAATCGTGGGATTATATATAAACCAGATTATTTCAATATTATTTCGTTCAATCTCGTCAAAAGCGTTGATAAGATTAGCCCTGAAATCAGGGAGGGAAATATCCATTTCCGCAAAATACTTATTTATTTTTCCTGCATAATCCTTAAGTTCGTTATACTTAGCATTTATATAGAAACGTTCAAATACAACATTGCTGAACAATACCGTAGCAATGATATTGATAAGAAGTATACACAAGATTATGAGCATAAGCTTATTGCGAAGTCTGATTTTATACCTCCAGTTTATATCCGTATTTGCGTACGGTTTTTATGATATCCGCCGAGTCTCCGAGTTTTGTGCGTAAACATTTCATGTGAGTATCCACCGTTCTTGCATCTCCGAAGAAATCATATCCCCATACCGCCGACAAAAGTTTTTCTCTGGAATGCACAATATTTTTGTTTTGTATAAGGTATTGAAGAAGATCGAATTCCTTGGGGGTAAGATTAATCTTTTCTCCCTTGACATAAACTTCGTGCTCTTTTATTTTCATAAGTATATCTTTTGCGGTAATATCGTTATCGGCAAATATTCCGGCTCTTTTTAATACCGCCTTAACCCTTGATACAAGTACGGCCGGCGAAAAAGGTTTTGTTATATAATCGTCCGCTCCCAGTCTTAAGCCCTGCAGTTCATCATATTCGGTATTTCTTGCGGTAAGAATCAAAACGGGAACATCCGATTCCAGCCTTAAGGTTCTTAAGACCTCGAATCCGTCCAGCTTGGGCAACATTATATCCAGTATAACCAATGATATGTTTTCTCCGTAGAATATGTCCAGAGCTTCCTGTCCGTCTTTTGCTTCCAGCACCTGATAGCCTTCCTTAACCAGGCAGGTCTTCAGAAGATTTCTTAAAGCGGGTTCATCCTCCACTATTAATATCTTGTTAAGCATCAAAAACCTCCGGAATGCTTTCTTTTAGTTAATTATAGCACCGATTTGTGATAAAACTGTGTTTTTATCACTGATAAGGCAGCCGATGGCAATAGTTGCCGCCATAGCCTTTTATATATGTACTTTATGGTTTCTGCTTGGGAAGTGCAACCGGATCTTCATTTTTTATATTATTATCCACTATCCTGGCCACATCATATTTATCGTGATACTTCCGATAATACTTCATATAGTGGGTCCGATCCGACTGTTTTACATTCTGCAGATATTCATGTGTATCGAATAAGCCTTCGGCAATTTGTATTGTAAGAACCGCAAGATTGGAGCAGTGGTCGGAAACTCTTTCATAATTGTTTATGAGGTCGGACAGTATAAATCCCAATTCAATTGTACAGCCCCCGCCCTGCAATCTTTCTATATGGCGATTCTTAAGAATAATTTTCAACTCATCTATCACCTGCTCCAGAGGTTCCACTTTGGATGCTTTCTCAAAATCATTATTAAGGAATGCATCAACAGTAAGATCCAGTATTTCTTCCACAGCTGAAGCCATAACATCCAACTCTTTATATGCCTGCTCGGAAAAGGTAATATCTTTGTCATAAAGCTCCTTGGCTACATCCAGTATGTTTACCGCATGGTCGCTTATTCTTTCAAAGTCACTTATACTGTGCAGAATCTTGGATATTTCCTTGCTGTCCTTATCGTTCAATTCCCGTCCGCTTAATTTGACAAGATAAGATCCCAATTTATCCTCATAGGTATCTATGAGATCCTCATTATCCACAATAACTTGAGCTTTCTTCGCATCATAATGCTTTACCAGGGGTATTGCCATAAGTATGGTTTCCTTTGTAACATTGGCCATTGTTACTATATATCTCTTGCACTGCTCAACGGCTATGGAAGGAGTATTCAGAAAGCGTTCATCCAGAACTATTTTTTCTACTACCGTGCCCTTATCTTTAATAATGGTTTCGGACAACCGCACCAACAACTTGGTAAAAGGGAAAAGGACCAGTGTTGTCAGTACATTGAAAATGGTATGGAAAATTGCAATTCCTACGGGATTCAATACCGAGTTAACAAATGCAAAATCAAATACGGCATTAAGACCGTAGAACAAAGATGCAAAAAGAACAGTCCCTATAACATTAAAGAACAGATGAATCAACGCAGCTCTTTTTGCGTTCTTGTTTGTTCCTATACTGGAAATCAAAGCTGTCGCACATGTCCCTATATTCTGACCCAATATGATAGGAACGGCACTTCCGAATGTTACAACTCCGGTAGTGGACAAAGCCTGTAAAACACCGACAGATGCCGAAGAACTTTGTATTATTGCGGTAAATATGGCTCCTGTAAGTATACCCAGTATAGGATTGGAAAACATGGTAAGCATCTTGGTAAACCCTTCCATCTGGGCAAGCGGTTTGACAGCATCGGACATAGTGGTCATTCCGAACATGAGTATGAAAAACCCCAAAAGAATTCTGCCCACATCCTTGTTCTTATTTCTCTTTCCGGCCATTACAAGACCTATCCCTATAATACCCAGTATAGGTGCAAATGTATCCGGCTTGAATATTCTAACAATAAAGTTGCTGCTGTCCACACTGACTAAACTTAAGATCCAGGCGGTTATTGTTGTTCCGATATTGGCTCCCATGATTACGCCGACAACCTGAGACAGGCGCATCAGTCCGGAGTTTACAAAACCTACAAGCATTACGGTAGTAGCTGAAGAAGATTGTATAACGGCCGTCACTGCGGCACCTATCAAAACGCCTTTTATCGGTCGGCTTGTGGCTTTTTCTATGACAGATTCCAACTTGCGTCCCGCCACTCTTTCCAGTCCTATTCCCATTAAGTTCATTCCGTACAGGAACAGTGTCAGTCCTGCGAATATTGTCAGTATTGAAAAAAAGCTCATCTCCACCTCACATTCAAATTACGCCTATTATACAATATTTCTTACATAATATAAACACAGATTTCATAATAACCGGCTTAAAGTAAAGAGAAATTTAAATAAAAATTAAGAGTGTAAAAAAATGCCCAAAATAAAAAACACACCAAGTGTGTTTTTAGAAAAGAGCTGTCCGGCAGCTCCCTATTTTCCCGGGCCGTCTCCGGCCAGGTATCTTCGGCGTAAGCGGGCTTAACTGCCGTGTTCGGGATGGGTACGGGTGTATCCTCGCTGCCATTACCACCGGACATACTTTCAAAACCGCATAATGTTCAAAACTTCTTAACTTTCGTTACAACTTCAATGAAGTATCCTGACTGTCAGAAAGTCTCGCTTCCTGTAGGTCAAGCCCTCGGCCTATTAGTACCGGTCCGCTCAACACATCACTGTGCTTACACTCCCGGCCTATCAACCATGTAGTCTACATGGGGCCTTACTCCATTTTCTGGATGGGATATCTAATCTTGAGGATGGCTTCGCGCTTAGATGCCTTCAGCGCTTATCCGAAAGGCTCTTGGCTACCCGGCTGTGCCACTGGCGTGACAACCGATGCACCATAGGAGCCCCCATCCCGGTCCTCTCGTACTAGGGACAGACCCTCTCAAATATCCTGCGCCCACGACAGATAGGGACCGAACTGTCTCACGACGTTCTGAACCCAGCTCGCGTACCACTTTAATCGGCGAACAGCCGAACCCTTGGAAGCTTCTCCACCTCCAGGATGTGATGAGCCGACATCGAGGTGCCAAACTTCCCCGTCGCTGTGAACGCTTGGGGGAAATCAGCCTGTTATCCCCAGGGTAACTTTTATCCGTTGAGCGACGGCAATTCCACTCTCATACCGCCGGATCACTAAGTCCTACTTTCGTACCTGATCGACCTGTTTGTCTCTCAGTTAAGCTGCCTTCTGCCTTTATACTCTACGCACGATTTCCGTCCGTGCTGAGGCAACCTTCGAACGCCTCCGTTACTCTTTTGGAGGCGACCGCCCCAGTCAAACTGCCCGCCTGACAGTGTCCCGAAACCGGATTACGGCTTACGGTTAGAATCCCGGCATCTCCAGGGTGGTATCCCAACGTCGGCTCCGCTTATGCTGACGCACAAGTTTCAAAGCCTCCCACCTATCCTGTACAAGAAATGCCAGAACCCAATATCAGGTTACAGTAAAGCTCCATGGGGTCTTTCCGTCTAGTCGCGGGTAACTCGCATCTTCACGAGTACTACAATTTCACCGGATGCATTGTTGAGACAGCGCCCAAATCATTACGCCATTCGTGCGGGTCAGAACTTACCTGACAAGGAATTTCGCTACCTTAGGACCGTTATAGTTACGGCCGCCGTTTACTGGGGCTTAAGTTCATCGCTTCGCTTGCGCTAACGAATCCCCGTAACCTTCCAGCACTGGGCAGGCGTCAGCCCCTATACTTCATCTTTCGATTTAGCAGAGACCTGTGTTTTTGGTAAACAGTTGCTTGGGCCATTTCACTGCGGCTTGATCTCTCAAGCGCCCCTTATTGCGAACGTACGGGGCCAATTTGCCGAGTTCCTTAACAATGCTTATTCCGCTCATCTTAGGATCCTCTCCTCATCCACCTGTGTCGGTTTGCGGTACGGGCGCCTATGTCCTCAATAGTGGCTTTTCTCGTCAGCGTGGACTCGCATGCTTCGGTACTTGTATTTCCCTCCCCGTAACGTCTCAGGCTTAACATCGTGCGGATTTGCCTACACGATACCCTCAACGCTTGAACCGGCTCTTCCGGCGGCCGGCTCACGCTATCCTTCTGCGTCCCCACTTCTCTCAAGCAGACATCGGCGGTACACGAATTTCTACGTGTTGTCCATCACCTACGCCTTTCGGCCTCGGCTTAGGTCCCGACTAACCCTGGGAGGACGAGCCTTGCCCAGGAAACCTCGGATTTTCGATGGTAAAGATTCTCACTTCACTTTCGCTACTCATTCCGGCATTCTCACTGCCGTTTCGTCCACACCTCCTTACGGTGGTGCTTCTGCCTACTGCGGCACGCTCCCCTACCACACATATCAACGATATGTATCCATAGCTTCGGTATACGGTTTCAGACCCGTTTATCTTCGGCGCAGGCCCACTCGACTAGTGAGCTATTACGCACTCTTTGAATGAGTGGCTGCTTCTAAGCCAACATCCTAGTTGTCTTAGCAAACCCACATCCTTTTCCACTTAACCGTAATTTAGGGACCTTAGCTGATGGTCTGGGCTTTTTCCCTCTCGACTGTGAGACTTATCTCACACAGTCTGACTCCTAGGCATCATCATGACGGTATTCTGAGTTTGTTAAGGTTCGGTAGCCTGGTTGGACCCCTAGCCAATACAGTGCTTTACCCCCGTCAGACTAACCTAAGGCTAGCCCTAAAGCTATTTCGGGGAGAACCAGCTATCTCCGAGTTCGATTGGAATTTCTCCGCTATCCACAGGTCATCCCCCGGCTTTTCGCGCCGGTGGGTTCGGCCCTCCACCAGATTTTACTCTAGCTTCAGCCTGCCCATGGATAGGTCACCCGGTTTCGGGTCTGCATCATGCAACTGTCGCCCTGTTAGGACTCGGTTTCCCTGCGGCTCCGCACCTTAAGTGCTTAACCTCGCTGCATAAAGCAAGTCGCCGGACCGTTCTACAAAAAGTACGCTGCAAGGCATTAACGCCCCGCAACTGTTTGCAAGCACAAGGTTTCAGGTTCTCTTTCACTCCCCTCCCGGGGTCCTTTTCACCTTTCCCTCACGGTACTGTTTCACTATCGGTCATCAAGTAGTATTTAGCCTTGGGAGGTGGGCCTCCCGACTTCCCACGAGATTCCACGTGTCTCATGGTACTTTGGATTCCGGCTTGATTGGTCCGTACTTCGCCTACGGGTCTGTCACCCTCTGCGGTGCCGCTTTTCCAAACGGCTTCGGCTGTACTTTCCTTTCGTTATGCCGGTCCGTAACCCCTTCAATCCCGAAGGATTAAAGGTTTGGGCTTCTCCGCGTTCGCTCGCCACTACTTGCGGAATCACTGTTGTTTTCTTTTCCTGAGGCTACTTAGATGTTTCAGTTCACCTCGTCTCCCTCCAACGTGCTATTTTATTCACACGCAGGTGCCCGGGTATTGACCCCGGGCGGGTTTCCCCATTCGGATATCTGCGGATTGACGGATATTTGCTCCTACCCGCAGCTTATCGCAGCTTGTCGCGTCCTTCTTCGGCTCTTGATGCCAAGGCATCCGCCTTGTGCCCTACATAGCTTGACCATACTTTTTGAAGCGGATTCTTTACTGACAAAAGATCAAGATTGCTTCATTGTATTTATTGTCTCGATTTAGATATTTTGGTTACTCTTAAAAATATTTGTTGTTAATTTAGCTTTTACTTCATTATGCAGTTTTCAAAGTACAATTGAGTGTTTAACTCGCCTCTCGAGCATCTTACTGCCCTGGTGGAGATAAACG
>Ga0208196_1000308_pt1:57500-66780 | contig 66780 bp, 52 predicted proteins | sample AD_JPNNA7_MetaG_FD_184443 | JGI IMG/M metagenome (GOLD analysis project Ga0208196, IMG submission 184443) | Active sludge microbial communities of municipal wastewater-treating anaerobic digesters from Japan - AD_JPNNA7_MetaG (SPAdes) (version 2) | ecosystem: Engineered > Bioreactor...
TAATCGTTTCTTTTATTTCTAATTAAGTCTAACATTCTTGTCACCTCCATTAAACTTTGACTTTCTTTGACCTATATATATTATATCATACTTTCGTCATGTATCAAGTATTCTTTTTGACTTTATCTGACCTTTAGGGGGAAATAAAGTGAAATATCTTCCGATATCTCAATATTGCTCGCTGAATCTTTATTATTCTCAATAATTAAGCATTTTCTATCTCTAAAATTGTTTCTATATAGTTAATAATGTCGTTTTTTGTCTCTGCTTTAAAGAGCAGATCTCTCAGTTTTGCACTGTTTTTAAGACCTTTGAAATACCAGGCGCCGTGCTTTCGTATTTCTATTATTCCCTTTCTTTCACCGTTATAGTCTATCTGTAATGCCATATGGTGTCTGAATACCTGCACTCTTTGCTCCAATGAAGGCGTGCTGTTTGAAAATATCCACGGATTACCCAGGCTTCCTCTTGCAATCATCACATCATGGCAACCGGTATATTCCCTTATATCCTCTATATCCTGCTCATTGAAAACATCCCCGTTGGCTATTACGGGAATATCCACAGATTGTTTTAATTGTACAATATGGCTCCAATCGGCTTTACCGGAATAGAACATATCCCGAGTTCTCGGATGTAAAGTAATACATGCAACACCTGCATCCTGCATGGCCTTACCGAATTCTATGTAATTAAGATTTTGTTTATCATATCCCGAACGAAACTTGACACTGACCGGAACACTTGATGCATTCACGACGGCTTTTGCCACTTCATATGCCTTGTTTATATCTTTCATCAAAGCGCTGCCCTCTCCATTCTTTACCACCTTTGATACGGGACAGCCCATGTTTATATCTATCAATACGGGATTGAATGAACAGATATATTCGGTCGCAAACTTCATAGGTTCGGTTTCCGACCCGAATATCTGCACCGCAAGCGGCTCGGACGGATGCATCTTACTCAACAGTTTCTTTGTTTTTTCATTATTATACATAAGACCTTTGGCACTTATCATTTCGGTATATGTAAGCGCTGCTCCATGTTCGATGCATATTGTCCGAAACGGCGCATCGGTTATTCCCGCCATAGGGGCCAAAAACAGTCCTGTTATTTCTTTACCTTGTATAATCAAAAGGTTTTATCCTTTCATTTACTGCTACAGTTACCAAATCTCTTCCTTATCCGACTTGGTTTCACAATATGCACATCTGTATATTATGTTCTCTCTGTCGGTAAGTTTAAAAATATGGTCTACTTCCTGTTCTATTGAGGTAATACATCGAGGATTATGGCACTTGATAACATTGACCAGTCTTTCAGGAAGTTCCAGATGTTTCTTCTCGGCAATTTTCCCGTCCCTTATTATGTTGACGGTAATATTGGGATCTATATATCCTAAGACATCCAGATTCATGTCGATAATGGAGTCTATCTTGATAACATCCTTTCTACCGTACTTTTTGCTTCTGCAGTTTCGTATAACCGCAACGGAGCATTCCAGGTCGTCTAAATTCAGGAACTTATATATCCTCAAACTGTTGCCCGCCGCTATGTGGTCTAAAACTATTCCGTTTACAATGCTGTCTATTTTCATATCATCCCTCACTTTACCTCTATTCCCAAAAGCATAAGTATAAGTGCCATACGCATATACTTGCCGTTCACCACCTGTTTAAAGTAGCATGCTCTCGGGTCATCATCCACTTTAACCGAAATCTCGTTCACTCTCGGTAGTGGATGCATTATGCTTAAATCGGGTTTTGCACTCTTTAATTTGTCCGGAGTCAGAATATAGCTGTCTTTTAAGCGTACATAATCGGCTTCGTTAAAGAATCTCTCCCTCTGCACTCTTGTCATATACAATATATCCAACGACGGCATATATTCTTCCATATCCGTCGTCTCTATATATTCAATTTTATTCTTTTCCAATATATTTGCCTTTACATAATCCGGTATAACCAATTCTTTTGGCGATATGCAGATATACTCATTCCCTTCATATCTGGAAAGAGCATTGATAAGAGAATGTACGGTTCTGCCGAACTTCAGATCTCCGCAAACTCCCACCGTCATATTTGACAGTCTTCCCTTTTCCCGATGTATTGTCAAAATATCCGCCAGTGTCTGAGTGGGATGGCTGTGACCGCCGTCTCCCGCATTTATTATGGGAACCGTGGTCCTTTTTGAAGCCGCCAAAGGAGCTCCCTCCTTAGGGTGCCTCATGGCAATTATGTCGGCATAACAACCTACGGTCTGTACGGTATCGGTAACACTTTCTCCTTTTGCCGCCGAAGAGCTTTGTGCCTCGGAAAATCCCAATATGCTACCTCCCAGTTCAATCATAGCCGCTTCAAAACTCAGCCTGGTCCTTGTGCTGGGTTCAAAAAACAATGTCGCCAGTTTTTTACCCTTACAGACATCCTTATACTTATCCTTATCGGCTATAATGTCGTTTGCCGTAGCAATAAGTTGGTCTATCTGTGATAATGTAAGATCGTTTATATCCATCAAATGCTTCATATCAAAGTCTCCTTTACTTTATCCATCCCTCATCGGCAGGATTGTTCCTGAATGCCGATAACCTTTCCTTGTCTTCCGACTTTATAAATCCCTTTTCACATGCGACATCAATTATCGTATCAAAATCCGTCAACGATACATTGGTGATATTCGCTTCCTTAAGTCTTTGAAGCCCTTTTTCCATACCGTATGTAAATATGCTTGCTATACCCAGGACCTCCGCTCCCTCTTCTCTTAAAGCCTCTACCGTATCGATAACACTTCCGGCAGTGGATATGAGGTCTTCGATAACCACAACTTTCTGTCCGGGAAGCAGCCTTCCTTCAATTCGGTTTCCTCTTCCGTGGTCTTTTGCAAAAGAACGCACATAACCCATGGGAAGTTTCAATATATGAGCGGTAATGGCTGCATGAGCAATACCCGCCGTACTGGTTCCCATAACTGCTTCACATCGTGGGTAATTGCTTTTTATTATCTCGGCAAGACCTCTTTCAATATCTTCCCTGACAAAATGATCGGATAACGTAATTCTGTTATCACAGTATATGGGGCTTTTAATTCCGCTTGCCCAGACAAAAGGTTTATCCGGGCTTAAAAACACCGCTTTGATATTAAGTAAATGTTCCGCTATTGCTCTTTTCATTCGCTTTCCTTTCCGTAAACAAATTCCCATATGCATCTTTCATATGCTCCCACCGGATCGGTTGCCTGCGTTACGGGTCTACCGACTACAATATAGTCGCATCCCATCCTGGAAGCTTCATAAGGTGTGGTTATGCGTGCCTGATCATCTTTCTTGCTGTCTTTGAACCGGATTCCCGGTGTCACCGTTAAAAATGTTTCACCGCATTCTTCCTTTACTTTACCTGCTTCCAAAGGTGAACAGACCACTCCGTCTATTCCGGCAGCAACTCCCAGCTTGGCGTAAGCTATTACCACATCGTCCATTGCTCCGTTGACAAGCAACTGTTCTTTAAGCTCTTTTTCATCGGTGGAAGTAAGCTGGGTTACTCCTATCAATATCGGTCGGGTTCCGTCCGGTCTTACAAGACCTCTCAACGCCGCCTGCATCATCTTTATCGTACCGGCTGTATGCAGATTGACCATGTCTATATCCAGCATCGATAAGCTTCTCATGGCTCTCTCCACGGTATTGGGAATATCATGAAGTTTGAGGTCTAAAAATATTTTATACCCTCTTTTCTTTATTTCCCTCACTATTTCCGGCCCTTCAGAATAGAACAGTTCCATCCCTATCTTTACGAAAGGTTTTCTCTTTCCGAACAGTTGCAAAAATTCCATTACTTCGCTTCTTGACGGAAAATCACATGCAACAATTACATCCTTTTTCATCTGTGAGCTGCTCCTACTATCTTATTTATATCATCAATACCCAGTTGCTCCAGCATACCGGGCAACTGATTGATTATTGTCTTACATATATACGGGTCGACAAGATTCAAAGAACCTATCTGCACCGCAGTCGCTCCCGCCATCATCATCTCTATAACATCCTCAACCTTGCTTATTCCGCCAATGCCTATTATCGGTATTTTAATCTCTTTATATAACTGATAAACCATACGCAGTGCCACCGGAAACACCGCAGGTCCCGACAACCCTCCCGTTATATTAGCAAGCACGGGCTTTTGTTTTTTAATGTCTATCCTCATTGCCGAAAGGGTATTGATTGCACATATTCCCGACGCTCCTTCCGATTCGCATGCCTTGGCTATTTCCGTAATATCGGTAACATTGGGTGTTAACTTAACATACACCGGTTTATCGGCAACCTTCACCACGGCCTTTGTCACTTTTGCAGCCATTTCCGGATCGGTTCCGAAACTCATCCCTCCCTGCTCGACATTGGGACAACTTATATTCACCTCTATAAGTCCGACATTATCTATTCCTCTTAACCGTCTTACGCAGTACTCATATTCCTCTACGGAAAACCCCGAAATGTTGGCAATCACCGGTTTGGAGTAATACGCCCTTATTTCTTTAAGTTCCTGCTGCACAACATGCTCTATTCCCGGATTCTGCAGCCCCACACTGTTAAGCATGCCGCTACTTGATTCTGCAATTCTGGGGGTCTCGTTTCCGAATCTCGGCTCTTTTGTCGTTCCCTTCATACAAAAAGAACCTAATATGTTAATATCGTAATACTCACTAAATTCCTTCCCGTATCCGAAACATCCGCTTGCCGGTATGATAGGATTGGATAATGTAAGTCCGCTTAAATTAACAGATAAGTTCACCATAATATCTCCTCTTTGAATAAAACCGGTCCGTCCTTGCATATTCTCTTATACCCGTATTTTGTCTTACAAGTGCATCCCATGCATGCTCCGAAACCGCAACCCATTCTTTCTTCAAAAGAAAACTGTCCCGATACAATACTTTTGTCATATATTGCTTTTAACATACCTTCCGGTCCGCAGGAGAAAGTATAGTCGTAATCAAACATATCCATAATATCTGTTACAAGTCCGATATATCCGTAACTTCCGTCCACGGTGCACACACATACATTACATCCTAAAGCCTTAAACTTATCCTCATAAAAAACATCTTCCTTTTTATTGAAACCTAAAACAACGCTCGGTGTAATGCCTTTGTTTTTAAGGGTCTTTGCAAGATAATATAGCGGCGGCACTCCGCAACCTCCCCCTATCAATAAAGGTTCGGATATACTTACATTAATATCATACCCGTTACCCAAACCGCATAATATATCCAGCTGCGAAGAAACTTTCATCATGGAAAGTGCCTTGGTGCCTTCTCCTGCAACCTTGAATATGAGGGTCATATATCTGTCATCAATATCGCATACCGACAGCGGTCTTCTTAAAAAGAATCCGTCAATCTTTATATTTACGAACTGTCCGGGTGCTTTTATCCAAGACATATCACCGCTTAATGTCATTTCGTAAGTATCATATGTAAGCTGCCTTATGCTTTCTATTGTGTATATTCCCATACTATCTTCCCTTTACATATTGTTTTAATAACTCTGCCCTTCATTCTCATGCCTTCAAATGGAGTATTTCTTCCCATTGAAAAAAACTCATCGGTATTAACTATATATTCTTTATCCAAATCCAGTACCGTAAAATCGGAGTATTGCGGTATCCCGAATATACGGGCGGGATTAACGGACATAAGCTCCACCAGTCGTTCCAATGAAACACAACCTGCAGCCACCAAATACGTATACATACTGCTAAAAGCGGTTTCCATACCTATAACTCCCATGGCACCCGCTGCTTTGTCTTCCTTTGTATGAGGAGCATGGTCGGTGGCGATAATATCTATCGTTCCGTCACAGACAGCCTGCAACAGAGCTTCCCTGTCTTCTTTATTTCCCAAAGGCGGATTCATTATATAGTTTTCCGACTTAATATCGTCTTTAGTGAAGATAAGGTAATGAGGAGCCGTCTCACATGTAATATTTATTCCTTCTTTTTTTGCCTGCCGGATAAGTTCAACACTTTCTTTTCTTGACACATGGCATACATGATACCTGCAGGATATACCCGTCTTCCTCAACAACCCTATATCCCTCTCTATATGCATATACTCTCTCTTTGCAGGATCTTCATAAGACAAGTCCTCGCAATGGGTAGCTATCAGGCAGTCATGCAATGATGCCTGTTCCAGCATTGCCGCCATAATCGAATCGCATGAAACGGGGTTTCCGTCATCGGAAAAACCTATCACATACCCGGACAACTTACCGATATCCGCCAATTCCATACCTTCTCTTTTTTTAGTTATACAACCGTACTGATATACATTGATACATGCATCGCTATCTATAATCTTCCGAATTCTTCGGACATTATCAACACTGTCCGGTGTCGGCACCACATTGGGCATAGCACATATCGACGTAAATCCTCCCGCTGCCCCGCTTTTTGATCCTGTCAGTATTGTTTCTTTATACTCAAATCCCGGCTGTCTCAGATGTACATGCACATCCACCAACCCCGGAATAATATATTTTCCTTGTAAATCAATAACCTTATCCGTTTTAACAGCGGAAAGATTTTTACCTGCTATCCACCGCTTATCGTCAATAATGAATAAATCGGAGGAATGAAAACTTCCGTCTTTAAATATATAAGCATTCTTTAAAAGCATCATGTCCTCCTTTTAAGCAGGCTGCCCCCTTCTTCAGAGGGCAGCCGTAATTTACACTTATTTCTTCTCTTCCCTGTTGTCGGAAGGAATTATAAGGTTAAGTATAATACCTGCTACAGTTGCTATTGCCAGAGGAGAAATTTCCACTGTTCCTATCATTATCTTGTATACGCTATCACCTGTTATATCACCTGCAAGACTCATTGCTCCAAGTCCGAGACCTATTGAAAGTATTACCGATACTACCAGAATGTTCTTGGTATCGGAAAAATCCACTTTGCCGTCTACCAAAGCTCTCAAGCCTGCTGCGGAAATCATTCCGAATAATACTATGGATGCACCTCCTATTACCGCGGAAGGAATAGTACCTACCGCCGTTCCGAATATAGTTATAGAGCCGAATATTACAGCCATTATGCCTGCATAGAATAGATTCTTGGGATCATAATTCTTTGTAATTGCAAGTACCGCTGTATTTTCACCGTATGTAGTGTTCGGAGGTCCTCCGATGGCTCCGGCTATCATTGTTCCTACTCCGTCCCCCATCAATGTTCTGTGCACTCCCGGATCTTTCATGAAGTCTTTGCCGCATACCGTACTGCTGGCCGCTATATCTCCCAGATGCTCCATGAATGTTACTATTGCAATAGGTACGAGAGAAAGTATTACCCCCCAGTCAAAAGTCAGGTACTTGTAGAAGCCGAATGTTTTACCCATATCCTGGAATATGATAATCTGGCTCCAGTCGACATTGGAATAATCCACAAGACCGATTATGAGCGAATAGATATATCCGACAACAAAGCCCATGAGTATAGGTATTACCTTCAAAAAGCTCTTGGGTTTTGCAACCGCACTTACAAGAAGAATTGTCAAAGCGGTGACTCCTGCTGCCGTCCAGTGTTTCCAGGCGGGAATCCCGGTCCAAATAGCCTGCCCTATAATGTTGTTATAGAACATCTTGGGTGCAAGAATCATACCTATAACCACTATAACGGGACCTACCACTATCGGCGGGAATAATTTCCTTATCCTGTCAACGCCTATTCTCTTCAATAAAAGAGCAATTATGACATAAACCAGACCTGCCAGCATTACGGCAACGCTTACTTTTCCCATTGCTCTGTTCCATGTATCCGATCCTATCTCACCGGCACCCTGCATTCCGGATATTAGAGCCGGAAGGAATGCAAAGCTGCTTCCTAAGAATACCGGAACTTTCTTCTGAGCTATAAAGTAGAATGCTATTGTTGCCAATCCCGCCGAAAGCAGTGCTACCGATATGCTCATTCCCGTCAAGATAGGTACGAGTATTGTCGCTCCGAACATTGCGAACATATGCTGAAAACTCAGTATAGCCGTCTTTAATGTGAAGCCTTCTTTTTTTGTTTTTCCCATAGTTTTTTTCTCCTCCTGATTTATTTCCGCTACATCTGTATATGATAAAGGCATACACCTGTTATCCCGTCGGTTTCCGACAATTTTACTGCTATCATCTCGTCCTTGGCCGTAGGAACATTCTTTCCCACAAAATCCGGCCTTATAGGCAACTCTCTGTGCCCCCTGTCAATAAGCACAGCCAATTTAATTTTAGCCGCTCTGCCTATAGCAAAAACAGCATCCATTGCGGCACGTGCTGTACGACCGGTAAAAATAACGTCATCGACGAGGATGACGTTTTTCCCTTTTATTTCAAATTGTATATCTGTCGCATTGAGTATAGGATCTTCGGAATATTTGGATAAATCATCACGATAAAGGGTAATATCCAATATACCTGTCGGAACTTTAACCGAGGAAATATTCTCAATATTCTTTGCAATTCTTTCCGACAGAGGGATTCCCCTTGTTTTAATGCCTACAAGACAGATACCTTCCGGACCTTTGTTATCTTCCAGTATCTCATGCGAAATGCGAATAAGTGCTCTTCTTACCGCATCTTCATCCATCAAAGTGGCTTTAAACTCCACGTCCCCCTCCTTATCTAAAAAAAATCCCTGTTGCGCAATGCATACAAGGATAGACAAACCTGTTCGTTATAAACACCTTGTGGGTATCTCTGCACCGCACTTAAAGTTCTTGGAGTATAGTACCATTAATGCTCAAATATATCAAGAGGGTTTTAGCAATTTGCCGCACAAATTTACGCAAAAAATACCTCACTTATGTTTGGATAAAGTTCCTGTCTTTAACAGGAATTTATGATTTTCAAGGATTGCATCCCTGTTTTTCAGGGATTGAATCCTTGATTTTCATGAATGCATATAAGACTACAGTGTTTTTAACTTTACAGACTTTTTAATATTAATTCTGTACCAAAGCTTTTAAATACTCAATAATAAGCAGAGTTGGTTACATCGAAATAGTTTACAGAATACTTCTTAATCAGATACCGAACTCCTTATTCAGTATTTCGTCAACCTCATCCGCAGAGTGCACATCGGCATTTTTCACTCTAAAAACAAAAATCGGGCTCCGAAAAAGTCCGATGATTGCCTAAAATATCGAGTAGGGCAGAATTAACTGCCCTCTCACACCACCGTACGTGCCGTTCGGCATACGGCGGTTCAACAGAACTTCAAAGCGTGGCGTTCGTTGTAGTAAT
>Ga0208196_1000311_pt1 | contig 66752 bp, 54 predicted proteins | sample AD_JPNNA7_MetaG_FD_184443 | JGI IMG/M metagenome (GOLD analysis project Ga0208196, IMG submission 184443) | Active sludge microbial communities of municipal wastewater-treating anaerobic digesters from Japan - AD_JPNNA7_MetaG (SPAdes) (version 2) | ecosystem: Engineered > Bioreactor > Anaerobic...
GTGCCATCAAGCTTTGATGTATCCCATACAATACTGCCGTTAAAACCCACGATGTCTTTTATCATAGCAGCAAGCTCTTTTATGGGCATATCCACACCGGTGCCAATATTCACAAACTCGCCAATTGCATCATAGTTGTACTTCTGCATCAACAATATACAGACACTTGCTAAATCGTCCACGTGCATAAATTCCCTATAGGGCAAGCCACTGCCCCATAAGGTTATGATAGTTGCTGGTTGATGGTTATTCGTTGATGATTTTTGTGTTATACCTAACTTACTAAGAACAGATAAAATTTCATCTTTGTAAGGCTTTTGTGATATCGTTAATCCAAAGCCAATGGGATAGGTTTGCAGGTTCTTAACAATGCCATCAAAGTTGCCTTCTTCTAAAAGCTTTGCAAGGTGCAATTTTCTTAGTAATGCAGGTAACACATGAGCTGTTTCAAGGTTATAGTTGTCATTGGGACCATAAAGGTTGGTAGGCATTACCGAAATAAAGTTACTGCCATACTGTTCGTTATAATAGCGGCAAAGCTTGATAGCTGCAATCTTGGCAATGGCATACGGTTCATTGGTTGGCTCAAGGCTTCCTGTTAAAAGATACTCTTCTTTCAACGGCTGAGGAGCAAGCCTGGGATAAATACAGGAAGAACCTAAGTTCAAGAGCTTCTTCACGCCACACCTGTATGCGCTATGGATCACATTCAAAGCAATAGCCGTGTTGTTGTATATAAACTCGGCTTTATAGGTGTTGTTGGCAAGTATACCGCCCACCTTTGCAGCCGCTAAAAACACATACCGGGGATTATATTCTTTAAAAAAACATTCAACCTCATGCTGGTTTGTGGCATCCAGGTGTACGGTTTTAACCGCATTGCTTTCAAAGGTTATGGTGTTTTTATTGTAGGTTGCCAGTATTGTGCGATAGTTACTATTAATGAGCTTTCTGGTTATAGCATTACCCACCATGCCACTGGCACCCAGTACAGCAATACAGCTTGTATTATCCATACAACACCTCATCAACAGCCATATGCTGTGAATATAGTTTATTCACAGTAATTTTTAACATCAAATCCTCCGTTTTTTAAATGCACATTTTTCAACTGGTCATTGACATCATGCGCCATCATCATATCAACCAGCGTTTCAAACGATACTTCAGGCGTCCATCCCAGCGTTTGTTTTGCTTTTGTGGCATCACCTAATAGTATATCAACTTCGGTGGGTCTAAAATATCGTGGATCAATCTTCACTATGGGCTTCCCAATAAGTTTTTCATTGCCTAACTTATCTATGCCGGCAATGCCCACCGTGCCAACGCTGTCAACAATCCCCATTTCATCCACGCCCCTGCCGTGCCATACCAGGGTTAAGCCAACCGTCTTTGCCGCTAGTTCAACAAACTGGCGTACCGTATGGGTATTCCCTGTTGCTATCACATAATCATCAGGCTTGTCGTGTTGCAAAATAAGCCACATGGCTTTTACATAGTCACCTGCAAAGCCCCAGTCGCGCTTGGCATCAACATTTCCTAAATACAGACAGTCCTGCAAGCCCAGACATATCCGTGCAAGCCCACGGGTAATCTTGCGTGTAACAAACGTTTCACCCCGCAATGGCGACTCATGATTAAATAAGATACCATTGCATGCAAACATGTTGTATGCCTCACGATAATTCACCGTTATCCAGTAAGCATACAGCTTGGCAACTCCATACGGGCTGCGGGGATAAAATGGCGTAGTTTCTTTTTGCGGCACATCCTGTACCTGGCCAAAAAGCTCGCTGGTAGAAGCCTGATAAAACCTTACCGTTTTTTCCATACCCAGTATCCGCAAAGCCTCTAAAATACGCAATGTCCCCAGAGCATCAGAATTTGCTGTGTATTCCGGCGTTTCAAAGCTAACCTGTACATGGCTCTGAGCGCCAAGATTATAAATTTCATCAGGCTGCACCTGCTGTATAATCCGTATTACATTGGTTGAATCCGTTAAGTCGCCATAGTGCAAAAAAAATGCAGCACCGTCAGTATGGGGATCAACATACAGGTGATCAATCCTGTCCGTATTAAATGATGAAGCACGTCGTTTAATCCCATGCACCACATACCCCTTATTCAGCAAAAATTCAGCAAGGTATGCTCCATCCTGCCCCGTTATACCCGTAATTAACGCAACATCGCTCATGTACTTATCCCTTTTTTTATTATTGTAAGGCACACAATACGTTTCGTCATTCTAAAGGCTATCAGTGCCCTGAAAATCTATTCTTTTTTATAAAAGCGATATCCTTTGCCTGCGGCTTAAGGATGGCATGCACACCGTTTAGAATAACTATCGCCACAAATACATTCTCAGAACACAACTGTACACCTTGCAACTTACATCTCACACTTCATACGCCTAACTCTTTTCAACCATCCACCACAAACCATCATCCATCAACCAATTATCTGCCTGATGAATATTGCAACAGCGCTATAATAAGCCCTGCTTGTGCCAGCACTGCAGTTAAAAACAAACCTACTAACCAGCGCAATAAACTTCCATGACTTTTTTGTATCTCAACACGTACTTGAGCTATCTCTCTGGTTAAATCAGCCCGTACCTGCTCTATCTCTCTGGTAAGCTTTAATTCTACCTCTTTTATCTCACCCCGTACCTGCTCTATTTCTCTGGTTAAATCAGCCCGTACCTGCTCTATTTCCTTGGTAAGCTTTAACTCTACCTCTTTTATCTCACCCCGTACCTGCTCTATTTCCTTGGTAAGCTTTAACTCTACCTCTTTTATCTCACCCCGTGTTTTCTCTATCTCTTTGGTAAGCTTTAATTCGGACATCGTTACATCCTGCCGTGTGGATAACTGATTATTTAATATAACCTGCTCCACCTGCTCTATAAATTCAGATAACAGCTTTGCCTTTGTCTCATCGTCCTTAAATGCTTCGTATATCCTTAGTGCATATCCCATGGGTACATTTCCTCCTGTTTTATCTATAGTATACTATTTTCTATAATCATGTCAAAGTATTTTTATGTATATAAACCGCTTCTATAGTGCTGTCATTTTTTTACACCATGTATGCGCTTTGCTGCTGTAACCATAGCACTGCTTAACTCCCTCGTCAAGCGTATTGGTATACGCTCTATGTTCATACCATACATTATGACAGCAAAGCTTCGCCCTCTCAGTTACAGACATTTTTTTTATACTGAGCTTTACCAATAACTATCGCTCTATATAGCTTCATGCGTATAATAATAAAAAAACGATACAGTATGACACTGCTTATATAAAATGAGTAAAATAGTTACTCATTATTTGTCAAGCACTTTTATTATGTTTTTGCAACACTGTGGTAATCCCTGTATACCATTGCGAAGAACAAAGCAGTCAATACTTTTTTGTGCTTCACACAAGCGGTTCAATGCTGGCACCATCCACCGTTACCGCCACGCCCTTCTGCAGCAGGTCAATACTCACCACCACCTTATGCTCTGACCCCTTTTTTACCAGTATCCCGCAAACTCCGGCAAGCGGTCCTTGAGCAATCCGTACCTTCTGCCCTTCCTTAATATAAGGGTACTCATCCACCGCGCATCTGCCGGCAATCATTGTTTTAAGGCTTTCAATCTGCTGCAGGGGAACAGGCTGATATCCGGAGCTATCGCCCAGAATTTTTACCACTCCCTTTGTTTTCAGCACCGCCAAAAAATGGGCAGCATCACCATTGCACTGTACAAACAGATATCCGGGAAATAAGGGGAATAAAACCTTTTTTTTGCGGTCCTTCCACTGACGAAGGCGCTCTACAGCTGGCAAAAATGTCTGCAAGCCTTTGTGCGCCAATGCGGTTTGCACGATAAACTCATGACGCGAGCGTACATAAACGGCATACCAGTTACCTTCCATTGTGCCACACCAGCAATGCCTGGGCAAAGTGGAGTAACTGGTCATACTTCTTTTTTTCTTTTGGCGATAGTACCAGCGGACGTATCTTCCGTTTGATAATAGCTTCGGCTTTGCTAATCAACTGCGCTAAATAGGTGTAATCAACCGTTCCTATGATGACAACATCAATGATGCCGCTGTCAACACCCCTGGAATAGTCGCCAACGATATACGCCTCATGCACCTTCCCCAGCTTGGCAAGCACACTGTCAATGAGCACATCAATGCCTAAATATTTTTTTACCACGCTGTGTATGTCCTTATACAGTGGATGCATGGTGTTGGCGTTGTAATATACTTTGTTGCCGTTTGCGTTCCGCTCTAAATAGCCTGCTTCAACAAGGCGGTCCAGCTCCACGCGCACAGCATTGGTGGACTCATTCATCTGTGCCGATAGCTCCCGCAAGTAGCCTTTTGTGCTGGGATTGATAAAAAACTTGAGCAGTATCTTAAGGCGCGTTTTTGATGTTATGATAGCATCTAACATGGTTAATGAGTACTATTTTGACTCAATTTTGTCAAGCGTTTATGTAAAAAGACGATGTGATGGTATAGCCCATATAGATTGAGCTAATGTATATATTTTATCCCCCCGGTAAATGACCATTCCTCCAATGAACCGTGTGCCCATCTTGTTTGCCACTTCCCGTATAGCAGTGTAATCACCTGTCACCACATCTTCTCTGTTTTTAATTTCAGCAAGCATCAATCCTTTTGGCGTTTCTATGACAATATCAACCTCCAATCCCGAACGAGTTCTATAAAAATAAAGATTTGCATTACTATGGAATGTCTTAATATATTTATACATTTCAGCAATTACCATGTTTTCATATAGTTGTCCGGTTGGAATATTGGTGTAGTATCCCGTTAGCTGTCGTACTATGCCCATATCAATCCAATAAATCTTTGGGGTCTTCACCATCGAGCTGGTAAGGTTAATACTATATGGCTGAAGCAATAACACCTGATATGATATTTTTAAGTATTCAAGATATCTGCGTGCAGTATCAGTGCTAATGCCAGCATCGCGTGCTAATTCAGAGTAATTAAGCAAAGATGAAAATCTAAACGCTGAAAGACGCTGAAATTTTTGGAACGGCTCAAGATCATACAGACGTGATAGATCAATCATATCCCTTTCTAAATAGGTATAATTGTAATTCTTTAGCCACTGATGTTTCTCATTATCCGATTCAAGGTGAATAAGCGCAGGCATCCCCCCCCATTGCAATAAATAATCCTCAGCCTTTTTCTTTATAGTATTTTCATTGCCAATCAATATTGATGGCTTTGCTGTCAACACTGTGTCTATAGAATCAGCTTCAAGAATGGCCCCCAGCAATGGCTTTTCTGCCCGTCTGCTACCCGCTGCCATTTCGGACATCATTAAAGGCCACAGTTCATAAAGCCAGATTCTGCCTGCTAATGATTCCCTGATATTCTTTAACAACAGTATCTGGCTTGATCCCAGAATAACTGAGAACGGCAATGACATTTCATCGTAGCTGTATTTTATCTTTTCAAAAATAGTGGGCTCTTTCTGAGCTTCATCAAGGACAGCTATCCCCACATCCTTATCCCAATCTGATGCCGCAACTTTCCGGATACTATCTCTCATCTCAGGTGAATCAAGATTAATATACTTCAATTGAGCATATCGTTTTTTTGCTAATGTAGTTTTGCCGGTCTGACGCGCACCGGTAATAAGCACTATTTTACGCTCGTGTGCTTGCGGTAGTATGTCAGCCAATGATCGGTAAATATGCTGTAAATTTTCGCTCATAATCGTAAATTTTACAGCAAAATGTACGATTGTCAAGAAAAAACTACAGTTGCTATCGCATTACAAATCAAGATGAAAGGTGTCTATATGATGCTGGGGGAGTTTTCCAATGGTCACAAGCGAAAACTGTGCATTGTTAAAGATGCGGAAGGCAATACGCATAAAGTCATCCATGGTTACGGTTTGTATTTCACGCGCTATCTCCTGAAACGTAAAATGTCGCCCATAGATCATCTCATTTTTTGCTATATGGCTCATGCGCACTTCAGTACTCTCCAGGCTCAATGCCATATTGCCAATTAAATAGCTTTTGGCATCCGAAAGCTCTTCCTGGGTAATACCCTGTGATACAATTTGTTTGCACTCATTGGCAATCAGCGGTAATAATTTATTATATTGTGACGGGGATGTCCCGCAATAGATTCCAAAAATGCCGGTGTCCATAAATGACGAATGAAAACAATATATGCTGTAGCACAAACCCTCTTTTTCACGTATATTTTGAAAAAGGCGTGATGACATGCTGCCGCCCAGAATAGTATTAAAGAGATAATATGCCCACCTGTCATCATCAACCTTACTTAATCCATCTGTCCCAATGCACAGATGAATCTGCTCTAAATCCTTGTCCATATGGTAGCGGTACAATCGTTTCGATGGCTGTGGCATAACAGCCGGAGCATTATTTTCTGGTGAACAATTACTGCAAAAATATTTTTCTATAATAGTACGGGCATTATCAACAGTAAAATTGCCGGAGATGGCAAAAAGGCAATTATCATCACTATAGTGCTGTTTATAAAACTCAACAATGGAATCTCTATTAATTGTAGTAACCGTATCAACAACACCCAGGATAGGATGACCCAGAGGACTTTGATAAAACATATTTTCCATAAAAAGATCATGTATATGTTCATCGGGGGTATCTTCGTACATGCGTATTTCTTCAAGGACAACATTTTTTTCTTTTTCTATCTCTTCGGCATCAAAGATGGAATTAAAGTAGGTATCGGACAATATCTCGCATGCCAGTTCTAAATAATCAGAAACCACATTGATATAATAGCAGGTATACTCACGATTGGTAGCTGCATTATGCTGGCCGCCAACCCTATCAACAAGGCGAGCAATATCTTTTGAGCTGTATTTTTTGGTGCCTTTAAACAGCATATGCTCAATGAAATGGGCATACCCCATTTCATTGGCTTTTTCGTGCCGCGAACCAACCCGTATCCATAACCCGCACGAAATAGATACAACATTATCAATTGGCTCTAACAAGACAACAAGCCCATCAGGAAGTGTAAATTTATGAACCATGGGACAATCTAATGTTTTTTCATAGCATCTTTACGGCTTAGATTAATCCTGCCCTGATCATCAATGCCTATCACCTTAACCATTACCTCATCGCCTTCCTTAAGCACGTCCTTGACTTTTTCAACACGGTTAAAATCCAGTTTTGAAATATGTACCAGACCCTGCTTACCAGGTAAAACTTCAACAAATGCACCAAAGTCGGTAATACGTTTTACAACACCTTTATAGATGGTGCCAACCTCAACCTCTTCTATCAGCCCCTTGATTGCCTGTTGTGCCTTATCAATTGCGCTTTGTTCATTGGCTGAAATAAAGATAGTACCATCCTGTTCAATGTTAATCTCGGCACCCGTTTCCTCAATAATCTTTTTTATTACTCTTCCGCCCGGTCCTATGACCTCACCAATCTTTTCTATCTCAATTTTCATTACGGCAATTTTTGGCGCATGGGGCGATAGTTCCTGTGCAGGTTGGGAAACGACTGAATTCATCTTTTCCAGTATATAGAGCCTTCCTTCTTTTGCCTGCTCCAGCGCTTTGCGCATAATTTCGGTAGTTATGCCTTCGATCTTGATATCCATCTGAAATGCGGTAATACCTGTTGCCGTGCCTGCCACCTTAAAATCCATATCACCTAAATGGTCCTCAATCCCCTGAATATCACTTAAGATTGCATATCGCTCGCCTTCCAGTACTAATCCCATGGCAATCCCGGCTACCTGATCCTTCATTGGCACCCCGGCATTAAACAAAGCAAGTGACCCGGCACATACCGTTGCCATTGATGATGAACCGTTCGATTCTAAAACTTCTGAAACAACGCGTATTGTATACGGAAATTCCTTCTCATCGGGAATAGCATATTCAATGGCGCGTTCGGCAAGCATGCCATGTCCTATCTCGCGTCTTCCTACTCCGCCAACCCTGCCAACTTCACCAGTGCTAAATGGCGGGAAGTAGTAATGCAGCATGAAGCGCTTATATGATTCTTCCAGTAAATCTATGCTGTCAATACGCTGAGACTCAGCAACAGTTCCAAGGGTAACTATCCCAAGGCTTTGTGTTTGACCACGGGTAAACAGCGCCGAACCATGAGCCCGTGGAAGGATGCCAACCATAATATCAATGGGACGAATATTGTTCAGTCCTCTGCCATCAGGGCGGGAACCTTCATCAAGTATACGTGAGCGTATCACCTCGGCATCCATTGCATCAACAATCTCAGGAACAAGTGCTATTGTATCGGGAAATTGTTCTTTCAGGTCATTGGTAATAGCGGTTATGATAGCATCTTTTGCATCTTCACGTGCTTTCTTTTCCGTATATTCTTTAAAATTTTCAACTGCAGTAAAGTACTTCTCACGAATAACCTTTTCAAGCTTGTTATCGCTCAGTTTTGGTATATACTGCATTAATGGTTTGCCGCAGGTATTTTTCAATTCTTCCTGAATTTCGCACAGTTTAATGATATTTGCATGGGCAAATTCTACTGCCTGTATCATGGCATCTTCAGATAAATTTTTTGCCTGTCCTTCAATCATGGTTACCGCTTTTCTGGTACCGGCTACAACAAGGTCAATATCGCTGTTTTCCATTTCCTGAAAAGATGGATTCACAATCCATTGCCCATCAACCCTTCCAACCCTTACAGCGCCAACCGGTCCTTTAAACGGTACACCTGAGATGCTTAACGCTGCGGAAGCAGCATTTATTGCCAGGATATCAGGCTGATGTTCCCTGTCCGCTGATAAAACATAGATAATAATCTGCACCTCGTTGACAAAATCATCCGGGAAAAGAGGACGTATGGGACGGTCGGCCAACCGGCTGGTAAGGATCTCTTTATCGCTTGGTCTGCCCTCACGCTTAATAAATCCACCCGGTATTTTGCCTGCTGAATAATGCTTTTCCCGGTAATCAACCGTTAATGGAAAAAAATCCTGCCCTTCTACAACCTTTTTTGAAGCAACAGCAGATGAAAATACAATGGTTTCACCACAGGAAACAACTACTGCACCATCTGCCTGCTTTGCTAAAATGCCTGTACTGAACTGAATTAAATCATTTCCTATTGTTACTGCAAATTCCTTATTCATTGTTCATTCCTTCACACCTAAAATGTAATACCATTGTTTCTGCTCTACCTTCGTATACCAAGAGATTTAATCAGTTCCCTGTACTTCATCACATCCTTTTTCTTAAGATAATCAAGCAGCCTTCTTCGTGTACCTACCAGCTTAAGCAATCCACGTCTTGAATGATGATCTTTGATGTGTACCTTAAAATGCTCAGTAAGATGATTAATCCGCTCAGTTAAAAGAGCAATCTGTACCTCAGTTGAACCGGTATCCTTTTCATGCACCCGGTATTTGTTGATAATCTCATTTTTTTCAACCATACGACGCTTTTCTCCTCCTTACCTATCACTTTACTTAAAATACTTTTTATTCATAGTTAGTCTAATCGTAACTGTTAACACTGCTATTGCAAGCTAAAATCAGTCAAGAAATAAATTTATATATACTTTTATATATACTATTATAGTATTGTATCAAGCATATCAATTTCTTCAACAAAAACTCTTTCACATCGGTACACTTCCCCTTGTTTATGAGCTATCGCCACAAGCACCTTTTGTCCTTCAGGGATTACCCTGAACAGTTCATTTTTCTCAGTGGCAGTAACAACATCATCAGCAGTAAGGTGTTTACCATGCTTAATATTAATAAGCGCTTTTTCTTTAACTTCAACCACACCAAATTCATATAAGGCGTCATAGGGAGCATATACCCCGTCGATGTTTTTTATTTCTTTGCCAGGCAGTTCATCACACTGCTCCAGCCGTAAAGCATTATCAACACTGAAATGTCCAACCGCTATACGCTGCAGCCGCACAACATGAGCGCCCACCTGTAAACTGTTACCTAAATCCCGAGCAAGTGCTCTGATATAGGTTCCCTTGCTGCATAAAACATCCAGTGTAATCTGTGCGCGCTGCTTATCAAAGTTAAGAACATTGATTGCATAAATACAGACTGTTCGCGGGGCAATAGTAATCTCTTCACCCCGTCGTACTCTATCTGAAGCGCGTCTTCCGCCGATTTTTACCGCTGAGTAAAGCGGCGGGGTCTGGCTGATAGTACCAACAAATGTATCCTGCAGACATGAATCTATCTCTTCAAAGGTACAGTTTACTTCATGGGTTGCAATGATGGCACCCTCACAATCATGGGTGTCGGTTGCAATCCCTAACTGAATGGTTGCAATATACCGCTTATCCATATCCATAAAATACGGCACCAGTTTAGTAGTCCACCCCGTACACAGAACCAGAACACCCGATGCAAACTTATCCAGCGTTCCTGTATGGCCAGCTTTTTTTACCTTCAATTTTTTTTTGATTATGCTGATAATATCAAAAGAGGTGTATCCTGCAGGTTTGTCTATAACCAGCACGCAACCCTTACTATATGAAACTTTCATGATTTACTGGAACTATCACCATTATCATTTTTAGCAGATTCTTTTTGCAGCTTCTCAAGCAGATTTACCATGGTAACGCCTTCTTCAATTGACGTATCCACATAAAACCTCACTTCCGGTATAGTATGGATACGTAATGACTTCCCCACCCGGTACTGTACAAATCCGCGTGCAGATTGTAGCCCTTCTAATGTCTTTTGCCGGTCATGTTCATCGCCCAGGATTGAAATATATACATCAGCATATGCATAATCTTTACTCATCTTTACCCGTGTTACCGTTACAAAACCAATCCTGGGATCTTTGAGTTCGGTTACAATAAGGGTGCCAATTAATTTCTGTATTTGTGCTTCTAACTTTTGTTTTCTGTACCCCATGGTTATGCCACTATTTACGTGAGTTGTCTCCCAATTTCTTTTTTATCTCTATTATTTGATATGATTCAAAGGTATCACCTTCTTTGATGTCGTTAAAATTTTCCAGTGTAAAACCGCATTCCTGTCCTGCTTCAACCTCACCTGCATCATTTTTAAAGCGCTTCAGCGAATTGAGCTTCCCATCAAATACCACTACACTATCTCGTAACAGCCGTATTTTATCGCTTCGTTTCAAGCGCCCGGTGAGTACAACAGCGCCGGCAATAGTTCCAACCTTGCTTATCTTAAATGTTTGTTTAATCTCACCGGTGGATGTTATCTCTTCTTTCATCTCAGGAGATAGCATACCCTCCATCGCAGCCTTCACATCAGCAATGGCATCGTAGATAATATTGTAATATTGGATCGAGACATTTTCCTTGTCAGCTATCTCTGCTACTTTTGATGATGGACGCACCTGATAGCCAATAATAATTGCATTTGAAGCGGATGCCAGCATAACATCCGATTCATTGATACCACCAGTTGCCGCATGTATAACCTTTACCCGTATGTCGTTGGTAGAAAGTTTCTGTAAAGAGTCGCGCAATGCCTGTACTGAGCCATCAACATCAGCCTTAATAACAATCTTTAGTTCCTTAATCTCACCTTCTTTAATCATTGCATTAAGGTCTTCCAGAGTAACCTTCTTTACCTTCTGAGCGCTTTCCAGACGTACAAGCTCCTGCCTTTTCTGAGCTATCTGTCGGGCATATTTTTCCGATTCTACTACCTGAAATGGGTCGCCAGCCGAAGGGACACCGCTTATTCCCAGCACCTCAACAGGCATGGACGGAGTGGCTTCATAAACCTGTTCGCCAGTATCAGCAAACATGGCTCGCACCCTGCCCGAATAAAGCCCAACCACAAACGGGTCGCCAACCCTTAACGTACCATTTTGAACCAGCACCGTAGCGATGGGTCCTCTGCCTGGATCAAGTTTAGATTCAATAACCACCCCTTTTGCCTTCAATGCTGGATTTGCCTTTAATTCCAGCATCTCAGCCTGAATCAAAATTAAATCTAAAAGCTCATTGATATTTATTTTTTGCTTTGCACTAATTTCAGCAAAAAGCGTTGTTCCACCCCACTCCTCAGGTATCAGCTCATAGGTGGTTAATTCCTGCTTAACACGACCCGGGTTTGCTTCAGGTAAATCAATTTTATTTATAGCAACGATGATTGGTACATTTGCTGCTTTTGCGTGGTTTATTGCTTCTATTGTTTGCGGCATAACACCATCATCAGCAGCAACAACTAAAACAACTATATCGGTAACGCTTGCACCACGTGCACGCATTGTGGTAAACGCCTCATGGCCGGGTGTATCTAAAAACGTAACATATTTTTCGCCAACCTTTACCCGATAAGCACCAATGTGCTGAGTAATACCACCATGTTCAGTATCCACAACATTGGTTGTCCTGATTGCATCAAGAAGTTTTGTTTTACCATGGTCAACATGACCCATAACAGTAACAATGGGTGGACGCAAAACATAATCTTCTGGCCTATCTTCCTCCTCTGCTCGTATAACAGTTTCTTCATACAGCGAAACAACCTTAACCTCGGTGCCATATTCACCAGCTAAAATTGAAGCAGTATCGGCATCAATGACCTGATTGATAGTTGCCATCACACCCATCGACATAAGCTTGGCTATAACCTCGCTTGCCTTTATATTCATCTTTTTGGCAAGGTCACCCACGGTAATCGTTTCTGTAATTTCTATCTCTCTTGGAGTAACAGCTTCCCTTGGCAAAGCTTCCTTTTTCCTTTTCAATAATGACAGTTTTTCGTCAAACTCTGCTTTCTCCTTTTTCAGAAGACGTTTATCTTTATCTTTTTCTTTTTCCTTTTCTTTTCCTTTATCTTTTTGCCGCTTCTGCAAATCAACAACTTCTTTATCAATAACAGCAACATCCTTTTTATCATGTAAGGGTTGCGCTGATGGTTTTTCCGGCTTTTGTTCTAGTCCGCCATGTTTTAGTTTTTGATCGTCTTTTTTTCCATCTTTTTTATAAAATTTGTTAAAAGGCTTACCCTGCCTGTCTTTTCTCTCAAATTTTTCATTTTTTCTTTGCCCATCCTTATGTTCATCCCTTCCTTGTTTAGACGGCTCAGCAGTTTTTACCTCTGCTTTTTTTCTGGCATCAGTTCCCTCATGGATTACCGTTTCTCCTTTACCGTCTGTTTCTTTCTTTAGTTCTTTTGCAACATGTACCTTCCGTTTTAATTTAATCTTCTTTTTTAACTCAGCCTGTTGAATCAGCTTTTTGGCTTCCTGAGCCCGATGCTCCTTAATAATCTGAATCTTCTTTTCAATAAGAAATACATCATCGTTGTGCAAATCGCTTTGTTCATTGTCGCAAGGGATGCCTAATTCCTTGCAGATTTTTATAACATCATCCGTTGAAACATGATTTTTTGTTGCAACATCAATTGCTTTCATTAACAAATCCCTATTCATACTAAAATTATTGACAGGAGCATCTATTCCTTATCTTCCTGTTCATCTTCATAATCATCTTCTTCAAAGTCAACATATTCTTGAATTATATTAATAATCTTCTGAGCTGTTTTTTCTCCTATACCATCAATGTTCATAAGGTCCTCAACGGATTTCTCAACCAGATCCTCAACCGAGAAGATACCGCCTGTTTCAAGCAATGTGATAGTACGAGCATCAAGCCCTGGCAATTCCTCTAATGGTGTTTCACCATCCTGTGTTGTGGCAAAAAGTTGCTCAACCAATGCCCGTGATTCACTTGAACTTAAGAATTCACGGTACTGATCCTCGGTCTTGATATCGATATTAAATCCACACAATTTTACCGCTAAACGCGCATTATGTCCATTTTTACCTATTGCCAGCCTGTATTGATCATTATCTACAACCGCTATAACAGAACCATCACGTGTTTCTATAATTTCCTTTACTTTTGCCGGTGTCAGCGCATTTGTTGCCATAACTTTTTTATTGGGAGAATATTCTATAACATCTACCTTTTCACCTTCAAGTTCGCGCACAATAGACTGTATCCTGACTCCCTTCATACCCACACATGCACCAACGCTGTCAATATCATCCCTGTCACTGGTGACTGCAACTTTGGTACGCAAGCCGGCTTCGCGTACAATGGAAACAATCTTAACTATGTCATCGTAAATTTCGGGTATCTCCATTTCAAAAAGTTTTTCCACAAATTTTGGGTGAGCACGCGATAAAACAACACTTGGGCCTTTACTGTTTTTTTGCACAGTAAGGACTATCGCCTTAACCCTGTCTCCAATCTTATAGTGCTCAAGGGGCGATTGCTCACGTGCAGGAATAATACCCTCTGTTTTCCCTAAATCAATATAAAGCGCTTCTTTGGTTTTACGCTGTACATACCCGTTGATAAGCTCGTTTACCTTATCTTTATATTCATCGTATACAATATTTTTTTCTGCTTCCTTTATCTTTTGTAATATCACCTGCTTGGCAGTCTGAGCAGCAATGCGTCCAAACGTTTCAAGAGGATTTTCTTCCACCACAACTTCATCGCCAAACTTTGCATCCGGCTTAATCTTTTGTGCGTCCTCCAGTGATATTTCTTCAGCATAGTTTTTGGGAAGCCGTACAACCAGTTTACGTGAAATTATCTTCACGGTATTTTTGTCTCTATCAAAGGCAATATCAACTGGCCTGGTAATGCCATATTGTTTCTTATAAGCCGATACCATTGCAGATTGCACTATCTCCTCAATCATTTCACGAGTTATACCTTTTTCAGTTGCAATCTGGTGTAGCGCTTCAAAAAAATTTCCACTCATAGCAATCACCTTTAATAATCTAAATTTGCTTTAACTATCTGCATATAGGGAACAACAATAATCTTTTGTCCTTCATCAATAGTAACTATCGCATTGTCAACCCTCTCAAGATGCCCTTTGAATGTTTTCTTTACATCATCCTCCAGGTATACCCCTTTCACAGGCGCACCTGTAAACCTGATATAATCATCAATCGTTCGCAACTCCCGTTTCAGCCCCGGCGATGATATTTCAAGAATATAATCATCCAGAAGTTTTCTGCTATCTATCCTGTGCGATAGTTCCTTGCTAAACCTTTCACAGTCATAATGCGATATTCCTTGCAGATGGTCAATCTTTACAGTGATACGCGGTGACCTGCCATGTATAATGAGCACAACATCATATATCATATATCCCAGATCACCGGCAACACTTTGTATCATTGCCTGCAAATCATCATTGATTTTCATTGTTATCTCGCAACAATAATGGTAAGGATAAAAAGCCTAAAAAAAAGAGTGGCATACGCCACCCGCTTTACATTACACTATACAATAAAGCAGAAAAACAAAAAGCAGAAAACCAACTACCTTAATTAATCAATATATTACTATATGCTTACAATTTCAAGCTTTTTTTTATCTTTACTTTTATCAAAAGTAATATTCTAATTTACAGTATTACAAACAATACTTTCTATTGTTATATAAACTGTATAAACCCTTTATAAAAAGGTGCGCTATGGAACGTGATAGTTTACAATCAATTAAATTAGAATTAACAAAAAGCCTGTCATTTACGCACTATGTAAGGATATGCCTGCATCCTGTTATTGCATCATCGCATAGCCAGATAGCATACGCTCTGCTATGCTCAGAGCTTCAGGCTGAACCGGCAATACGGTTAAGCTGCATTTATACTATAGTCCATTATAACATTAAAGGTTTTACGCAGCATTTTCATGCTCTTTTAGGACAATCCATTACCGATGAAGAGATAATTGCCATTTGTTCATATCTGAAAGTGTTTGGTAACGTCGATTCAACTGCAGTCCTTAACAACTATGTGATGCACCATTATGCTGATGAATCTCATCACAATGCTGTCATAGAATGTCTGGACACTATCCGAATAGTGCATCAGCAGGACATCACACTCCTTACAACACTGAAAACAATTCTAAATGATACTTCTGCACATCATATCATACGGTATTATGCATTACGTGCACTTGCACTTTACCATGATATTAAAGTATTGCAGTCCTTCTTAAATCAGGATGAAAGTACGCTCACAGGAATACTGGATGCCATTGCTTTTATAGGTCAGGACATTATAAATACCAATAAAGAAAAAGATTCTACTCCAGGCGATAGTAACCTTGTCATTGAACTCAGAGTGTTTTTATCAAAGCTTTTACCACAATTTAGCGAATATTCTCTGAAAACAAAGATAGCATGCATACATGCACTTATTATGTGCAAGCACCGGGAAACTAACGAATACCTCATGAAGATACTCACATCAGACAATGAAAGTGAAAAAGAACATCTTCTGATACTTCTGCAACATGCTATTACCCAATTACGGGATCCTGAACCATTCATACGGATACTCATATCACTGGGGGTTGTTACTCCGCACCATAATAAAATTATAATAGAAAATGTTTTAACATTCTTTACAGCACTTCAAACCGACAGAACAAGTACCATTTTAAAAGACAAAATGTTCAATTACTTTACTGTTTCACTGGATTCGTTTTTTGAGCTATACCGTAAAAATTACATGATTTCAGAAGTAGAAGAAAAAAATCTCCCTGAAATTGTTCAAAAAATAAGAAATTTTATTGTATCCGAATTAACACCACAATTATTGAATATGATTGTTCATTATCTGAAATATAATAACAATAGTGAAATTGCCACAATACTTACTCCCATCACCAATCACATCCAGCAAATTGATAGTTCCAGCAGAGAGGGATTTTTGCTTCTTATTGAAATGCTTTACGATAGCGATCCAAAAAGCAGAGAGATAAGCGCATCACGATTGGAAACCATTGATTTTGAAAAACGATTTCTGCGTGATAGGATAGTCAGGCTATGTGCTATCATTGCAAAACTCAATATACAATCTGCCGCCCCTTTGCTGGTGAAAATTTATAATTATTGTAAAAAATACAGGGATGACGTTATCTTTGATGCATGCATAAATACATTGGCAGCAATGCAATACCCCTACATGCTGGGCGAGCTGGAGCTTATGCTTTTATCCGGAGATGCAAAAGAACAGCTATTTGCACTCAACTATTTTATCCACTACAAAGATGAGCATGCCTCGGCAATCCTTTTTGAAGTTTTAAAAAATACGTCCACTGGTAATGAGGTTGTACAGATTGCCCTCAATCTGTTAACAACCATGCAAATAGCACAATTCAAAGGCAGCACAGAAATATTGAAGAATATAGTACAAACTCATGCCAGCAATAGTGTAAAAAAAGCAGCGATTCTTTGTATTGGGCATTGCGGAGAGGGAAAAGATATAGAATGGCTTATTGCACAATTTAATGAATCAAATGATACTGCAATAAAAGAATCAATTCTACAGGCAATCAGCAGTATCATACCCCGCCTCAGAGATTTTAATAAACGGCCAATAATACATTTTTTGCTGGATTGCTTAAAAGAATCGGGGATACGGGTGCGGATGTATGCCTGCGCGGTGTTGGTTCAGCTTAATAATAAAGACGTTGAAAACCATATCAAAGAGATGCTTATCATTAAAAACAAGGAAATCCAATCAGAAATATTATTTATTTTTCAAAATAGTAAACTTCCTGAATTTTCGTTTTTTTTGCTTTCTCTTTTAAAAGAGGAATATGCAATAGTATCAGAAATAATACATTTTTTACACAATATCCCGTCAGAAATAAGCGATGATATTGCCACTTTCATTGGTAATTTATACAAAAAAAATGGCGTGGACTTGTCATCAGTAACTCCAGAAGCTATCACCATTAAACACGGTAAAATTGAATGGTTAAAAAAATATTATATCATGAAAATAACCATCCCGCAGGAATCTAATCCTGAAACACTTGAAGAAACAGTAAGCAAACGTGACACCCTGCATTCACTTATTATTAATCATTGCAAAAACAATGCCGTGCATATTAAATATATACTGCCTCATTCAATTGTTGCATATTCAGAGAATGCAATGAATATTGCCAATGCCTGTATAGCAATGGAATATGATATTAAGCATTTTAATCAGCATGCATTCAATCCATTTAATGCAATTATACAGTGTTACCATGCTCTGGTTATGGAGTTTGGGCAGTATTTTATAGTCCTTACCATGGATAGGTATCTCCATAATACATTATATAACTATGGCATCATAGATGATGGTTTATATACATCAATTCAAAATGATTATGCATGCAATAGTTTGCCCTACATCCTTGCATCTCCAGCGTATATACCAATTTATTACATTGCCAATAAAAAGAATGCACCATTTGAAGCACAAAAAGCCCTTGATGAAATTATTGTCATGGAGAAGACAAAAAAAGAAAAAGAGCAACAGTTAAGCGAAGAGATACGAAAACGAAAGCTTCATATACAATCGCAGGGAACTGCCGAATACATTGAAACACTTGAAAAGGTTAATGCAATACTCAGAAGTGAAATTAACGAGATTAACAAATATGTTCAAAAACGAAGCGCCGATAGAGAGCTTAACACACAGTTGTTAAAAATGCTTGAAAATATGCAGAAAAAAATATTTTTAGAGATTTCCAGTTTTATGATGAAATAATGATGGAAATACTTTTGTGGGCTAAGCCTGAGTATGCTATTGTACATTTTCAAGTTCAGCAAACTGTCTGGCAAGATTCATCCTGTGTTCAATTAAAGCATATGAATGGGTAAGAAAAAATATATCATCTTTATACACTAATAGCTGCTTGTATTGCTCATATGCTGTCTTATAATCTTTTAATTTATATGAGCTTTCAGCATAATAGTAGTGATAGGCTTTATCATAGTTTCCTTGTGTGATATCAATAGATTTTAATCGTATCAGCGCCTTATAATATTCCCCTTTTTTAAAAAAAACTTTTGCAACACCAATACCAGCATCAGGGTATTTTGGATTAATATCCAGTGCGCTGTTAAAATACCGCAATGCTAACTCCAGTTGATTGCGCTCAATATAGATAGTACCAATCTTAATAATGGCATCCAGCTCTTTCTTATGAATGTTTAATGCCTGTTTAAACAAAACAAGAGCATCCCCCTCCCTGCCGGTAAAAGCATAGAGCTCTCCTATCAGAATATATATCCTGGGATTTTCCGGAACAATATGTTTTGCTTTTTCTAAATAAACCCGTGCTTCATCAAACTGCCTATTGCGCATATAGGCAATCCCAATATTATACAGAAACGGATAAAATAAAGGAGCATGGACTAACCCTTCCTGAAATATCGCTATTGCAGTGTTTATATTATTAGCGGCAAGCTCATCAGCGCCTTTATTGTTACAAACTGCAGCTTCGGTGTTGCCCGTACAGTATAAAATTCCTTCCCTCTCATAAATGGTGTATTGCGGTTTTTGTTCGATAGTTACTGCCAATTCATCCTGTGCCGGGGAATTATTGAAAACAGCTACAAGCAACAACCCTATTGTCAGTGATACAGAAAGCATGCAACCTTTGCTCCATTAACAGTAACTATCGCCGGATATGCTTCTTTACATACCGGCATAACCCAGGGACAGCGTGGGTGGAAGTGACATCCTGCTGGAGGATTTTCCGGAGAGGGGATCTCCCCCTTCACAACCGAGAACAAATGCTTTACCGGTTTAACATCCGGGATGGACGACAATAAACTGCGCGTATACGGATGGAGAGGCTTTCTATAGAGCATGCTGGCAGTATTTTCTTCAACCAATTTGCCCAGATACATTACCCCAACCATAGTGCTGATATGTTTAACAACCGCTAAATTGTGTGCAACAAAAAGATACGACATCCCGCATTGTTCCTGAATATCAAGCAATAAATTCAGAATCTGTCCCTGTATTGATACATCAAGCGCTGATATTGGTTCATCCAGTACAATAAATGATGGGCTTAATGCAATCGCCCGCGCAATCCCTATCCGCTGCCGCTGTCCGCCGCTGAGCTCATGAGGATAGCGTGATGCAAAGTGTTTATCAAGTCCAACCATTGCCAATAATTCAGATATCCTGCTGACAATATCTTTTTTTGTCAATTGGCAATGAATCTTCAGCGCTTCAGCAATTATCTTTTCAACAGTCATACGAGGATTCAGCGAACCATAGGGATCCTGAAAAACTATCTGCATATTCTTTCTAAACTGCCGTAATTCTTTTTTTTGTAATGTATGGATAGGAGTATTCCGTATCATTATTTCTCCGCTATCAGGTTCAATGAGGCGGAGTAATGCACGGGCTAATGTTGTTTTACCGCATCCACTTTCGCCAACCAGCCCATAGGTATTCCCTTCAGGTATGGATAAGCTTACCCTATCAACAGCTTTTACAAGCCCATGCTTGCCCAACGCTCCTTTTTTCATTACAAAGGTTTTAACTATATCCTTTGCACTTACAATAATTTTATGTTCCATTGATTATGCTATTCTTTTCTACACTGTTATTATGCGTTCCTGCCATGTTGAATCATAGTCTGCCTTCAGAACAGGATCATCTCCGCATCGATTGCTTAACATCAAATCATGAATCAGAGTTCAGGATAACTATCGCCAAAAATTTTTATTCATTTACATTGCTTCATTGCAGCAATCCACAATAGTTATGCAAAATAATCAATTGTCAACCCTAATTTATTGTGAAAATTTTTACTTGCATATATAGCATATATAATTTTAGTATATATCTATAAAAAATAAGTACAGTCATGGGGTGCTGGTATGCAAAAAATATTCCGATTACTTTCATTATTGATAGTTGCAAGTATTGTCATAACCAGTTCAGGATGCGCAACGGTATACAGGCAGCAAAAGAAGAAGATAAATGAAAACTATCAGGAAGGTATCCAGCTCTATAAGCAAGGTGACTATAAAAATGCAAAAGAACATTTTGAAACGGTGCTTTCTATTGATCCTCAGCATTCAGGGGCAAAGCAATATTTGATCATTACAAACGAAGCCCTGCAAAAACGGACTAAAAAATATTATAATGCTGGTATACAATATAAACGTAAAGGTGATTTAGAAAATGCGTTGATTCAATTTTTGCAAGCCCAGCAGCGCGATCCTGATTATAAAGATGTTAAACAACAAATTTCAAATATACGCAGTTCAAAGTATGCAACAAAAAAATATAATACTTATTACTCTACTGCAAAGAAACAATATGAAAAAAAGAGATATATCGCTGCTTATAAAAACTGTAATAAAGCCGAGCTATTTGATCCCAATAGTCTTGACCTTATAACATTAAAGGCAAGGATAAAAAACCAACTTGATAACAATTCATATCCTTACACATCAAAAGCAGAAGCAGCTAAGACAAAAAATCCTGCTCTTGCAAAAAAATATTGTAATAAAGCGCTTGCTGTCAATCCGTGGGATGAAAAAGCTCAAGCTATAGCAAAAGATATTAAACGGATTGAAAAGCTCAATGATCTCTATGCAAATGGTGAAAAAGCGTACAAAAAAGGAGATTATGTAACAGCCTACCGGGCATTTAAACAAATTGACAACAATGAACCGGGATACAGGAATACCGCAAATTATCTTGCAACCATTAAAACCAAATTAGAGGCAAACATAAACACCTACTATCAAAATGGCGTTACCTACTATGAGCAGGATAACTTTAAGGCTGCTATTGCCGAATGGGATATAGTACTCCTTATTAACCCTGATCACCAAAAAGCACGTGAATATCGTGAACGGGCAGTAACAAAATTGGAATTGCAACAATCACTTCAGTAAAAAGGCATAACCTTTTACACAGCTTTTTGCAATACCTTGCCTGATATTAAATGCTTGATTGCTTCATCAAGCCCTTCCAGGGTAAGTTCAAACATGGGGAATATATTTTTTATCATCCGCGTAGTCTGGATATAATCCCATGAACGCTGCGGGATAGGGTTAAGCCATAGTGAATACTTAAATGTTTCACGCAACCGCTGCAGCCATACAATGCCAGGAATATCATTATGGTACCAATAATCAATAGCACCGTTTGCCCATGTCAGTTCTGATGGCGCCATTTCAGCATCGCCTACAATGATAAGCTTATAGTCTTTATCGGTATTCTTTAAAAAGTCAACAGTGCTTATGCTCTCTGAGCGTTCAATATCCTTCCATAAATCCTGATAAATACAATTGTGAAAATAAAAGTATTTTAATTTACTGATTTGCGAAGATGCTGCTGAAAAAAGCCTTTCAACCAGCCTGGCATAAGGAGTCATTGAACCGCCCGCATCCATGAGTAAAATAAGCTTTGCTGCTTTTTTTTCTTTCTTTTTCCATATAAGCTCCAGCTCACCTGCATTTTTACTGGTAGCATCAACGGTTTGCTCAACATCCAGATGTTCTTCGGGGCCAATAGGCAATAATGAGCGCAGATGCGACAGCGCCACCCTCATCTGCCGTGTATCAAGGATGATCTGATTGGAATAGTTTTTAAATTCACGCTTTTCAGCAATCTGCACTGCGCTTTTATGCCGTGATACACCCTGCCCAATTCTGATACCTGCAGGATTATATCCCCATGCCCCCTGGGTGGAACGCCCGCCAGTACCAATGGCTTTATTGCCACCAACATGATTTTTATAATGTCCCTGCCGCAGTTGTTCCTCAAAATTGCGCAGAACTTCATCTAAATTGAGCTTTTCAACCTGACGCTTTTCCTCCTCGGTTAGATGAAGTTCCTTTACCTTTTTTAAGCCTTCTAAAATTTGTTCAAGCAACTCATCAGTGGTTTCAACATCCTTAAATGTATCAAGAAATGCAATATCGTATCGGTCATACAATACTTCATTCTTCACAAGAATAGCCCGTGCCATATAATAAAATTTAGTCAGGCTTACATCGTTTAGATTAAGCACCAGCGCCTCATGGAGAGCCATCCACTCATGGATGGAAACAGGCACGCCCTGCGCTTTAAGGTTAAAGAAAAAATTAATAAACATCGCGCGTCCTTATGCTGCTGTTGTAGGCATAATGTGTTTTGCCCGAGTTTGCTACAACATCAATATCTTCTTTTTTCTTTAAGAGTGTTCCAATAAATGGTATCTCATCCTCTATTTTTTTTATTGATACACCGCCTATTTTAAGAGCCTGTATCCAGTCAACAAGTTCGCTTGTTGATGGTTTTTTCCGCAACATGTCAAACTGCCGAATCCAGTAAAATTTCTTCAAACATTCACGGAGCAGCTTCTTCTCTATATCCGGAAAATGTACCCGTACAATCCTCTCCATAAGCTCTTCATCAGGAAATGCAATATAGTGAAATACACAGCGCCGTAAAAATGGATCGGGCAGTTCCTTTTCGCTATTGGAGGTTATAATGACAATTGGCCGGTGCTGTGCTGCTATCGTCTCGCCTGTTTCAGGAATATAAAAATTCATGATATCAAGCTCGTGCAGAAGGTCATTGGGGAATTCAATATCCGCCTTGTCTATCTCATCTATTAAAAGAACCACCTGTTCTTCTGATGCAAATGATTCGCCCAACTTCCCCAGCTTAATATATTGTTTAATGTTGGAAACATCCTTACCACCAAACCGCGCATCGTTTAAACGCTGCACCGTATCATATACATATAAACCTTCCTGAGCCTTTGTTGTTGATTTTATATTCCAAACCAATAAACGTTTTCCCAATCCTCTGGCAATGGAATGCGCCAGGAGTGTTTTCCCCGTCCCTGGCTCCCCTTTTACCAATAATGGCCTGCCCAATGCTATAGCAACATTTACATTATCCTTCAATTCCTGCGAAAGAACATACTCATCAGTACCGGTAAAATAATTCATCGTGCACCTCATCATATTTTATACGATAGTTCTTTATACTATTTATACTATTTATACTATCCTATTGTACTATTGTAGTACAGGAAAGCATAAAAAACAAAAAATTACACTGTTATGTTCCAATACATTGCACCATAACCTTACGGGTGCGCGGACCATCAAATTCACAAAAAAATATCCCCTGCCATGTTCCAAGCTGTAAGCGCCCTTTCTCGACAATGACACTTACTGAGCATCCAATCAGTGACGATTTAATATGCGCAGGGGAATTTCCTTCTAAATGCGCAAAATGTAACGACTCTAATTTCATGTGCGATAGTCCCAGTAAAATGTCCTTGGACACTGCAGGGTCCGCATTTTCGTTAATAGTGACTGCCGCTGTTGTATGAGGAACATACACAACACATAAGCCGCTATCAATAGATGATTTACTAACAGCCTCCGCCACTTTAGCAGTGATATCAATGAGTTCTTCTTTTCTGCCTGTTGAAACCTGAAATGAAACCATTAATGTGCCTCAATTATTATAGTATAGTATATAATAGTAATTCTTTAATACAATGTAACAATTAATACAGTTATAGCGTTTTTTTTACAAGATTTTTTCAGATTGTTATCCATAGCAGTGCATAATGCAACCACATATAAAATAAAACCTGTAATGTTGTTGACATACACATTACATGGTATGTATATTTATTAATAGAGCAAAGCATCATGAAAAAAGTAGATAGAACAAAAGAAAACATCAAGGTTGACGAATTAGACGATAAAACCCGTAAACAGATGTTTGATAAGTTTGTACAGTCGGGCGGTAAGATCGTTAATGAACATGACAGCCAACAGATTAAATTAAAAAAAAGAGTACCAACAGTAACCACCAGTACAAAAAGAACATATCCCTCTAAAAATACTGTTAAGGAATCAAAACAACCTCAAATAAAACATGAAGTAGTGTTTGAAACGTGGCTTCAGAAAAAGCTTTCGCACCTGTTTATACGTTTACGGTTACTATTTCTTGGTGTTACCGGATTTTCTGCTGACACATTTAAGCATCGATTTTGTTACAACGTAATACATGATTATAAAACAGCACTGCTGCAATTTCAGGTGCAATATTTTTATCTATTTAATCCACAATACAGCAAGCAGATTATAGCAAAATTAGATGCTGTCAACCCCCTTTATTATGAACTTATAGTAATGATATCCAATATATTTGACAGAACGCGATTCACCGAGATCGAAGAAATAATCCAGCAAAACAAGCCGGTAAGTACAGCAAAACTTAAAAATCACATCATCCCAATATACAGAAGTTTGTATATTCTTTATCCATATATTGAATTAATTGAACTGGCATACCGTACTGCATACGATACGCTGGGAACTATCGAAAAACAAAAATCTTCAGTATACTATGAAAGGAAAAAATTTATCCGCAACAGCCTGTACACAACATTCTATAAATTACTTCCGCGTCTTCACATAATAATCTGTTATTACTACAATGTCTACATTGACATAACAAATCCCTATGTACAAACTATCATGCAAATAACTCAGGATGTTCTTCCCGGAAAAAGAAAAGCAATACAGTCAAACCAAGAGGCATCTCAGCAACAAGAAGCTGAAACACAGGAGCAAACCACCCAAACACCTCCGCATATCATTAAAGGGATTTCCCTTATGAATATATCAACCAATGATATTATGACATTATTTAAAAATAATTCCAGTGTTCAACCCAGCCCGGCTGATAAGGCTGCTATTACGTATGTGCTTTTTAAAAAATTTGATGATGAATTTTCTATTGTGCTCACTACCAATAAAATTAAATATACTATCCAATTTACCGAATCAGGCAAGATTGATTATAAAAACAGGCTAGCTGACCTTTACAATGAACTGCGAAAAATTACTGAGAGTTTTCAGGAATATATGCACATACTGGAAACATACGAACGCATACGTTCAGAAAAACCCATGAGCAATGCACAATATATTGAATATACCAAGATACTGACACAACTTGAAAAAAAGAAAAAAGTGCAGTCAAAAAACATGCGCATGGTTACCAAATCAATCATGGATGCAATTACAGCAGAATTGGATATCTTAATAAAAGATATGGATGAGGAACATAAAATTGTTGATAATCCACAGGATTTTCTTGAGTTTGATATCAATGTGGAATCAGCACATCTGCTACAGGATAAAAAGGTGTATGAAGCTATTCACCTTGCATACTTTTACGCATGTGCCCTTTCATACCGGCTTCAGGAAGGTGATCTTGCAGGCGATGTTGCATTTAAAGATGGTGAAACACCGTTAGCTATAGTACAGCACAATGAAAAATCATCGTCAGCCTCAGAGCCAGGGGATACCTCTACCAAAAAAGAATCTTCATCGGTTATTCAAGAGCTTGATGACCTTTTTTAAAGGCATGCATTGCTTCATGACGTCGCTGCCGTATCAACTCCGGATCATCACATAACAGCACATCAGTAAAGGGAATAGCTTTAGCGATAGTTTTTAATGCAGTAAAATAATCATCACCCAATGGAACAACAGCAGCATTTTTTTTTGTGGCGACAGTTCCTTCTTTTTTGCGTCCCACCTGTGGACCAATGCCCACTCTAAAACCAGCCTGATGCATTGCAGCGCGTACATGCAATGCCGCTGAATAGGTAGTAACAATACCATCATCCCTGCATACGTGATATATCTTTTTAAAAAAATCCACTGTCCACAATTCAGGATTTTTTGCCGGTGAGAAGGGATCATGGAACACAGCATCAAAATAATCTTCTGGCATGGATGCAATAAGCTTACGAGCATCGCCGTATAAAACAACATGATTATACCATGCAGTGGTTACCTCTTTTTCTACAGCTGCCTTTCTGATGAGCTTATACCATTCATCTCTGTCATCATGAAACAGTATTGTTTCCATGGCACATGGTATAGCGGGATTTTTTTCAAATGAAACAATATGATAAAAAGCACTGGCATTTTTTTTCATTGCTTCATACAACAGCGCCAGCACATTGTATCCCAATCCCAAACCAACATCCAGCACACACACAGTACCTTCTTTTTCCAGCACCTTTGATGGGAGCACATGCATATACAGCGCTTCCCTGTAAGCACCCGAAAGAGAATGCATGGCTTCATTATACTCATCATCAAAAAATGTGCAGGTACTATCCTCTGTTTTTAAAGGTTTCAATGCCATACTACAATAAAGTTTATCTGCATTGTAAAAGTTGCGCAATTTCATCGTATAGAACATAATCAACCATAATAAGGTATCCATCTACTCTCTTTTGTTTTAAAGCAATAGTGCGATTGCTATATGAAGGGGACAATTCATCACGTTTTCCACTGCTTAACTGCAACGCGTTAACAATGATTTGCTGGTATCGCTGCTCAGACCTTTGCAAAGCTATGGTTAACAGTTCATCGCTGGTAAGCTTCTTTTGGGGCAATTCGGAATACGGTACATAAACAACAACGCGCAACACATTGTTATCGATGCACCCTTCTTTCACCGTTACCGTACTGCCCGATGAGCAGGCACAATAGTGAAGGCACAGGATAATTGCAATGCAATAAATACCATTGGATGTGTTTTTACTATTCATCGTATCTCCGCTGGGCTTTCCGTTGTGCAAAATTTTCAATCCTCAATTTTACCGCTTCAGCATCAAGTCCTGAAATTTTAACATTTTTATTACGGGCTTTTTGACCATGTGCGATAGTTACTGAAGATTTTGGCACATCAAGTACTTTTGCTAAAAATGCAATTAATGATTTATTTGCCTTCTCATCCACAGGAGGAGCATTGACATGAACCCGATACACACCATCGACGCATTCGATGCTATTCTTTGATGATTTTGGGATAACCTTTATAGAAAGCATACACTCATCCATGATTACATACCATTGCCTTATCGACGATATAGAGTTATAGTATACCTGACCTTTTCATAAAATTACCTTTACCTGCTCCTCTGAAAATATGATTACTCCTCAACGTCATTCCGGGCGTGACCCGCAATCCATATATACAACATTAGAACCTGAAACAACAGACTATGTAAAAACCAAAGGTTTTTACAAAAATATCTCCCCACTCTGATAATGGTAATAATGATTTCGTTGAATCCATATCATACTACATGGATATTTTCATCATTTATCAATAAGCATTATACAGTCATGTTGCTTTTCTCTAATTGCTCCCACTAATCAACTATAGCATCGCTTAGTGTCTGTCAATACGTTTCCGAGCTGCAATAAAAAAGAAAGAGGATGAAATTTCAGGAACTTCATCCTCTTTCTTTTCTGTAAAACCATAACACTTAAACCTGTGGTACATTGTGTACCAAACTCATCTTTCCGCAAGTGTACTTGCGGCCAGAACAGTAAGAACTTAGAGTTGTAAAAAACCTAAAGCTTACTCTTCTAGTTATTAATAAATACAATGATTATGGAAAAGTCAAGTCATTTAACAAAATTTATAAAAAATTTTTTAAATTAATTTTTATCTTCCACTGTGTCATCCTTAAACGCAGAAAGTCGTCCTGAATTATGTCCTTACCTTGTTTCAAGATCTAAGGTTAATTATTGAGATTCCAGGTCAAGCCCGGAATGACCGCAGTGGCATATTATTCTGAACACAGGCGAAGGATATTGTCTTTTGTGAGAATGAACGAATAGTAGCTTCAGTACTGCGTCATTCTGAATGACATGTTATTCACTGATAAAAATTTATTGAGTAACCCTTTTATTATTATTGACTTTTTCCAGCAGTCACATAAATACTGATTCGTCGGTTGTATTTATACATGTGCACAACATTCTGAAATTATATTGTTATCATTATTATATTTTTATCGGAGGTTATCATGGACAGTAACTATCGCCCATGGATATTGCTCTTTGCCTTTTTAATGTTATTGCCAGGCTGCACCTCATTAGGGATGCGCAGCATACCCGTAGATGAATTAAAGAAAAAATATGCCAGCGCCTCTTCACGCTTTATCGTGATTGAGGATGTTACAATCCATTATCGTGATGAAGGGAAAAAGGATGCACCCGTTTTGTTGCTTTTACATGGGGTTTGCGCTTCTCTTCACACCTGGGACGGCTGGGTAGCTCTATTAAAAGATGATTACAGAATAATCCGCGTGGATGCCCCGGGTTTTGGTTTAACCGGGCCCATTTCATCCGGCAATTATACACCCGAGTATTATGTTGAACTTATTAACAAAATGCTTGAGCAGCTTTCAATACCAGAGCTTTCAATTGCAGGGAATTCGCTTGGCGGTTATATGGCATGGCAATTTGCGTTAAAATATCCCCAAAAAGTTGAAAAACTAATCTTAATTGATTCAGTTGGCTTCCCGCAGGAAATGCCGTGGCTTTTAAAATTTTCAACAAATGCTTTGGTACGCCCATTTGCGCGCAGTGCGATGCCTCGCTATTTTATCAATAAAGCTGTTCATGAAGTGTATGGTGATCAGAGCAAGGTAACAAAGGAAGTGGTTGACCGATATTTTGAGCTTTCGCAACGGGAAGGAAATAAAAGCGCATGGATAGACATCTTTATGGTTATGAAAGAGTATTCAAAACGGGAAGACCTTTCAAAAGGCTTAACTGATATACACTGTCCCATCATGGTCATGTGGGGCACAAAAGATATATGGATTCCCTATACTACTGAGTTCCCTAAATGGCAGAAAGCACTGCCGCATGCAACCTTCAAGGTGTACGAGGGTGCTGGACACATCCCGATGGAAGAAATACCTGAAGTAACCGCCCATGATGCCTTTGCATTTTTAACCGGTAAAGAACTCACAGCACGGAATTAATATCTACCGGGTTGGCTATAATCTTTTTATCCTGGAACCTCAGGGCATTTTTATTTACAAGATATTCAATGGTTACAATTATCCAGCCGCGCCCAAGCCAGCGGTGTCCGTTCTTCTTCGGATACATCATATTCATCAATCTATCAAAGGTAATCCCACCGTTTGGAGCATTTGCAATGATAGAGTAAATCTGCTTTGTGCGTGATTTTCGGTATTCTATTATTTGCTCAATGCGTTGCCGCGGATTGGTAACCGGTTTACCATGCGCACCAAGTATACATTGCAAATGAGGAAGCTGCAAGCAAGTATGTAAGGTTTGCATGTATGCCTGAAGATCCGAGCGGGGAGGTCCAAGCCATGTATAGATACTGCGCAAAACATTATCGCCGCCAAACAGTATGCCCTGCTTTTTGTTGTAAAGCATGATATGATCGGCGCAATGTCCTGGCCCTGGTATGATTTTCCATTTTGCATTGTCTACTGTTATAGTATCCTGCGGTGATATGATGATGTCAGGGTTGGGAACATACTGTATGCCGTACAATTTTTTAAACATTTTTTGGTAAAAAAACTCCAGAGGCAGCGCCGCTAACCGCTGTTTAATGGTTGAATACCGCTTTTTTAATACTCCATCCTCTTTATTGGCATGAATATAACTTTTCCGGTTTGCTATAACATGCGTCATAGGTTCCGTAAGCATTACCTTTAAATGGTACTGCTGCTGCAATCGTCGTAATCCTGCAAAATGATCTGGATGGGTATGGCTTAACAGTACCCGCGTGATGCGCCACTTTTCATTAAGGCTATGTACGTAATCAATTGCATCGCCAACAATCTGTATTGAATTATCATCACCATAACCGCCATCAAACAGCAATCCATCACTGCCAGCTATAATATAAAGGTTAATTGGTGGCGTTACCTTCAGTGACCTGTACTCTACAATTCTGAATATACCGGGATATACTTCCTTAATGTTTTTTATCTTCATATCTATTTCGCTTTCAATACCATGCAATGCCAGGTGCTCATACTTTCATCATGAATTGGTGTACATCCACACTGTTGAAATAATTGTATTATCCCTTTAACCCAGCGATGGCCAACACCGCTTAGTATTATTGTACCACCTTTTTCAACCAATGATACAATGTTTTTAACATTTTTCTCAATAATATCTGATAATAAATTTGCAACAATAATTTTATATTTTTTATATGTATTAACATTTGCAATATCTGAAACAAAAAACAATATTCTGTTACAGCCATTTTGTGCAGCATTCTCCTTTGCGCGCTCTACCGAGGTTGTATCGATATCAAATGCTTCAACTGTTCCTATGCCAAGCATTGCCGCTACAATAGCGATGATGCCGGTACCGGTGCCAATATCACACAGTGTAAGCGATCGTCGTTCTTCCAGAGAAAAAGTATTTACAATTTTTTCGAGTTGCTGAATGCACATGCGCGTTGTGGGATGGGTGCCATCACCAAAGGCATCCTTTGGATTTAAGGCAATAGTATATGTATATGAACTATCGCCCCCCAATGCTTTTGTGGTAGGATAAACATAGATTGATGGCGTTATTGCAACACCAGTAAGATAATCAAGATACCGGTATTTCCAGACCTCTTCTTCTAAATTGTTTATCTGTAAAATATAATCTTTTGCAAATGATGGTATTTCATCCTCTTCATCAAACAACGCAATAATTGCCTTTTCATCATACAGTATTGAAATGCTCTGCGCGTAGAGCGCTAACTTTTCACTTAACTGTTCATCAATATCAGCAGTAAAATAAACCTGATACATAGGCTAACCACATCGTGAAAAACCACATATACGGCATACCGAGCATCCTGACTCAAATTCCAGCGGGCCATGACATTCAGGGCACACGCCAACCATCACCGTATCGCTCCCTTTACCATTGGTCTCGGCAATATTTTTGTGTATGTCCTCGTTCTGCTCCTGTACTGCATCAGGATGTATGTATCGCTCTATAGCCTTTGCAATGGCATCGGCACATGAGTAGATCCTTCCACCCATAACCCATGCCTGATTGGGGCAGCGTACTCCTTTCAACTGCTTTATGATTTGCTCAGGTTCAATCCCTGATCGCAATCCTAACGAGATAAGCCTGCTTACTGCCTCGGCCTGGCTGGCTGCGCATCCGCCCGCCTTGCCCATGGTTGCAAACACCTCAAACAACCCATACTCATCTTCATTAATGGTAACATAGAGCGAGCCGCACCCCGTATTCATCTTCAGTGTTTTACCCCATGTTACCTCTTTCCTTGGGCGTGGTTGAATATTGAACATAATAGGCACAGGCTGCTTTCCCTTTTCAACCTGCAGCACCTGCGTTTCACGTGAACCATCCCGATAAACAGTTATGCCCTTGCATCCCAGATGATATGCCAGCATATACACCGTTTCAATATCTCCTACCGTTGCCGAATGAGGGAAGTTTACCGTCTTGGAAACTGCATTATCAACATATTCCTGAAACGCTGCCTGAATACGAACATGCCACTCCGGTGCAATATCATGTGCTGTTACAAACAAAGCACGTACATCTTCAGGGAGTTCTTCGATATGTGCCACTGACCCGGTTTGCGCAACCTTTTGCATAAGCTCATCAGTATACAATCCACGCTCTTTACAATATTCCACAAATAATGGGTTTGATTCAATCAATCTGCTGTTATCAAGGACATTGCGCACATACGCCAGTGCAAAGATGGGTTCAACCCCGCTTGATGTACCGGCAATGATGCTTATAGTACCTGTCGGGGCGATAGTTGTTGTTGTAGCATTCCTCAGCGGCTCATCACCGTTGTGTGCATACTCTGAAAGCGGGAAGTTTGGAAATGCTCCCCGCTCTTTAGCAAGTGCACGCGAAGCCTCTTTTGAAGCATCCTGGATGGCTGACATAATATTTTTTGCAACACCCAGCGCAGCTTCGGAATCATAGGGTATGCCTAACGCAATGAGCATATCAGCAAAGCCCATGATACCAAGTCCTATCTTGCGGTTTGCTTTTGTTTTTTCTCCTATTATTGGCAGCGGATAGTTGTTAACATCAATGACATTATCCAGAAAATGAACTGCTTTATAGGTAATATCGTTTAACAGTTCGTAATCCACACGTACCGACTTGCCATTGTTTACCACACATCGCGCTACATTAATTGATCCCAGATTGCACGATTCATACGGAAGAAGCGGTTGTTCCCCACAGGGGTTGGTGCTTTCAATGAGACCCACTTTTTTTAAAACATTTTTTTCATTAATCCTGTCTATAAATACTATCCCCGGTTCACCATTTTTCCATGCCATACGGACGATGAGGTTAAAAACTTCACGAGCTTTAAGCGTACCGCTAACCCTGTTATTTCGAGGATTGATGAGCTCATAGTCATCATCATTTTCCACTGCATTCATAAAGGCATCGCTCAGGGCAACTGAACAGTTGAAATTGGTAAGCGCGTCATTCTTTTCTTTTGCTTTTATAAACTCCAGTATATCAGGATGGGTAACATGCAGTATTGCCATGTTGGCGCCCCGTCGCGTACCACCCTGCTTTATGGTTTCAGTTGCTGTATTAAATATGTTCATAAATGAAACAGGCCCACTTGAAACACCTTTTGTTGTTTGCACAACATCATTTTTTGGCCGTAATTTTGAAAATGAAAATCCTGTGCCCCCGCCGCTTTTATGAATCAATGCCATATATTTTATTGCATCAAATATAGCATCCATTGAATCTTCAACAGGCAATACAAAGCATGCCGATAGTTGTCCTAAAGGCCTGCCAGCATTCATAAGTGTTGGGCTGTTTGGTATAAAAAGAAGGTCAACCATCATATCGTAAAAGGTTGTAGCAACCTGTGAAACATGCTTGCTGTCTCTTCCGTATAAAAAGTCAGCCGATGCTATATATTTTGCTATTCGCTCAAACATCTGGCGAGGAGTTTCAATGACCTTACCCTCTTCATCTTTTGCCAGATAGCGTTTCTCCAATACAATCTGTGCATTGTTTGTAAGATTTGGTTCCCTATCCGAATCAATAACGATATCATTCCAGATATCCATCTTTGTACTCACAAAAAACCTCCATTGAACATATAATTATTTGCCATTGTCATTACTGGCTTAATCCATATTCACGTTTTCTGTATCGTCGTTCCGGGCTTAACCCGGAACACATTTGCCGCTCTCGTCATTCCGTCATTCCGGACATGTTCCGGAATCCTTCCCCACCATGAGATTCTCTATGGTTGTTCACAATCCAGCCATCAGTAGTTTAACTAAAAAATAAATACTATATAGAGTATATACAATTATCCGGCATTAATCAAATACCAAACTTGTGAATCATTTTGAAAGAAGCAATTCTTTTTTATGGGCACATGGAAAAATCAGAATTCTCATTATTCACATCATTGGTAGCGCTACAATACACTATTTCTCCCGTACCTGCGCCCATACAATATCATAAAAAATGTAAGTATGAAAGCATCCAGTATAATAATGATCATCATTTGCAATGTATGTACATGCCGTTAAAGGAAGATGAAAAAGATTATTCTTTACTATCTACTATCCTGTTACTATAACGCAGTAATAACATTTTTTATCGATGATTCATCAGATAAAAAAATTATCCTGAAAAAGTTTGCACTCATGAATAGATTGCTTCTCTACCTTGCAGCTAGTGTGTCACCAATTCATAAAATTGCTGAAACAGGTAGCGCGAATCATGAGGGCCGGGATTAGCCTCGGGATGATACTGAACGCTGAATAGTGGCAGCTTTTTATGCCGCAATCCCTCAACAGTTGTATCATTGCAGTTAATATGCGTTATCTCCACATCGCTGTTGTGTTTTATTGATTCATAATCAACAGCAAATCCATGGTTCTGCGATGTAATCTCAATCTTTTGTGTTAAAAGATTCTTTACCGGCTGGTTTGTGCCCCGGTGTCCAAACTTAAGCTTATAGGTTTTTGCTCCCATCCCCAATGCTATAAGCTGATGTCCCAGACATATCCCAAAACAGGGTATGTGAGCCTTCATTATATCTTTTACCAGGATTTTTGCATACTCCACAGCATCAGGGTCGCCAGGACCATTGGATAAAAACACCCCTTTGATATCCCTATCCTTTAAAACCTGCGATAACGCCATATTCCCGGGATACACCACAACATTACATCCCTGTTCATGGAGCAGCCGTAGAATATTCATCTTTACACCAAAGTCAAATACGGCAATGGTTGGCGCTTCACTTCTATCTTTACCAAATGAGTACGGTTTATTACACATCACATTACAGGTTAAATCCAATCCTGCCATAGCAGGATGAGCTAAAATCCTTTCCATGGCTCCACTGGTGTCCATACATATTCCTGCACGCATGGCACCTTTATCGCGAATATGGCGCGTTAATCTGCGCGTATCAATTCCTTCAATGCCGGGTATTTTATAATCGTTAAGATATTCATCAAGTGAGCGCACAGCCCGGTGACTGGAATATGCCTTGCTGTACTCTTTGACCACAAATCCTGCCACCTGCACTTTAGAAGATTCCACATCGTCATTGTTAACACCATAATTACCAATCATTGGATAGGTCATAGCAACTATCTGTCCACTATATGAAGGATCGGTTAAAACCTCCTGATATCCGCTCATCGATGTGTTGAATACAGCCTCGCCTATTGCATCTTTTTCATAGCCAAAGCTATACCCTTCAAAAATGGTTCCATCCTCTAACAGTAAATATGCTCTTTTTTGCATAGGCATCCTTTGTTTTTAGCTGTTTAACAATTATATAGCACGCTCGCTGTGATTCAATAATTTTTAAAAAAATATGCATAGAAACATGGTTCGTTTTGAAACGGTGCCATACCAACATCAACATGCACATTTTCATTGTTTGATAGTTCATAGGTATATACCGAATATGCTGGCGAAGCAAGCACTGCATGAATCAGCTCTATGAGCTTTATCCCGATTAAGGCTCCTGCAAAAACAGCCCGCTTTCCGCCATCCTCCCAGTGATAGGTCAGCAACCCGCCTAACGTACATTCCGTAAGCCAGTAAGCATGTCCCCACAGCCTGTACCCTTTATAAAAAAGACCTCCACCAGGAACTATCGCCGAAGCAACAAAAGCCGTAACATCATCATGTAAAAAAAATGGTGGCAAAACCTTTTGTTTCTGGTACGCATACGAAAGCTGATTAAAAAAAGCAACCGTGTAGGTGACAGGAAGCGTTGCCCACAGGTAAATGCCCAGGCGGTATTGAGCATTTGTTTTGTTGCCGTTAACCCATGGGAAAAAATTGACATCCCAGTTGCCAAGTGCCGGGACAAGCATAAGCTGTGTTGCAACCGCACCTAACGCAACATATATCCCCGGCCAATCGGGTTCGCTGTGCGAAAATCCCAGATAGTGTGTTGAAAGGAATGCTCCATACCCCGGCAGCAGTATATTGCCAGAAGGATTAACAACACAGGTTGCCTCTATCGCGCGCTTACCATCGCTGTCACCTTTCAGCAGTTTTTTACCCGAATATTCTTGATTGATGTTCTCATGAATCTGAGCATCAATACGTTTAATAAGCTTAGTAATTTTATTTCCAACACTCATGGTAATTTGTTGAGCTTCGTTGTAATCGGCATGTATGGTAACCAGAGCGCTATAACGCTTAACGCTCACAATAGCGCATTCAGCTCCATCTGTAAGCGTATACCGTCCCTGCTGTAATCCATGCCATTGCCCTGCATTTATGATATAGGTATAGTTATTTATTTTTTGTTTGATAGTTACCGGTAAAACGTCAGAATGGCGTTTTAAAATTTCCTTTGCCGCTTTCAGAGGAATATTTTTTGCTATGGTGCTGCGTATGCTTATGGTTTCTTCTTTAAAAGTACTCATAGCTTCAAGAGGTTTAAATGTCAGGTTGCAGGTGTAAACAGGTCCAACAAGAAATACCTGCATATACACAATAAGGGAAACACCATACAGATGAGCCTTCCCAACAATTTCATCAGCACTTTTAGTGTTTGTTATCTGTAAAAATGTTTGCGCATCATAGGGCACCAGATGCCTGCCGTTTTTAAATGCTTCCTTGATTGCTTCTGATGTAATACTGCCCAGAGCTTTTATCATGGGGGTGTCAACACTGGTATTAACGATAATAACACCTATTGGTATATCATCAGCATAGGCTGCCGTGCCGATAACACTATATACCATGCACCATACTATTAAAAATGCATTGCGCATGCTATACCTGTAATTTTTTCATAATCGTTGACTGCAAAAACCGGCAACACTTCAATGCGTGCATCTTCCTGCTCCACAACTGATATAGTATACGGCACGGATAATGTATGAACCATCTCAACTATCTTAATGACAGACAGCAAGCTTAAAAAAGCGTATGATGCGCTTTTATTTGCATCATGTGTTCTATACCTATGATTTGCACTGTCCCATTCTGACGGTCTGGCATAATTATAAAGTAATCCATAAACACAAAGATTGGTAATATGAAAATACCAGTATCCCCATGCTCGATATCCCTTATAAAACATGCCGCTTCCTCCGCCAAGCAGTGACAGGTAAACCTCATTTTTTTTATCGCCCATGGTGGGGACATTACCCTTATAGTACCGTGCTTGCTCAAGGTATGAATGAGAAAATGCATCGACAAACGAAGGCATGCCCCCAACAAAGAGCATATACCAGCCAAAATAGTATAGAGCTCTATCGTGACGCGAGATATCCTCATGATGTTTTTTCAATGTATCAGGTTTGTGGGTAAACCCCCACATCTGAATTCCAGTATAGGGGACAACATTGCCAATCCATAACAGCAATCCTTCATAATCTTCACTGGCATAATATCCAAAAAACGGTACAACCACCGGCATGGTAGCACTTGCCGGAATAGTAAAAGCAATTAAAGAACAGCTATCATCCCATGCTGCTTTTTTAAAAACAATCTCCTGTTTTCGGCCATAATAAAATTGTTGTATGGCTTCTGCTTCTTTTTTAAAATCAATGAGTACCATACAATCGTCGTATACACCATTACCAGCAACGATATTGTTGACTATGGTAACGTTATCCATAGGTTTAAGGGAAACAAAATCATCATGCAGTGTCTCCACGGTATAGCAGGTAAATGTTCCATTGATGGTAAAATCGCTTTTCACAGTATTATGCGATATATAGGCCGGCACCTGCAATCGCTGGCATAATAAAACAATAAATTGCGAAGCTATCTCTTCGGCTATATAGCTTGCCTCCCGATCGGATTTATCCATGATAGTGACATTGACAGTTGCTGTATAGCTACATACCTCTTTGCCATTATAGGGTATATCCAGCCCATATGCCGCGATATGCACCCGGTAGCCGCTTGCTGTCTGGCTTACTGTACCAATGACAAATAACGACAGTCCCATCTCTCTGGTAAAAAGTAGCATACACTGCTCATCATAACATGCATAGCGCTGCTGTTGCCGTGCTAAATTTTCAGGATTAACACTATCAAAAATCTGCAATGAAGCTGCTATGTTGATAATATGTTGCCGCAGAAGGGTTGCCAGAAACATCTCCTCTGAGGAAAAACCACGAATAAGCCCAAATCCTGCCTTTGGTTTTGCATACAGCACGGTTGAAGCAAGAATAAACACCATACACAGGAATAACTGTAATTTCTTCATGCTAACTCGTTTCATCCATGCCCTGCCAGCAAAGATTTTTATTGAGAATATGGATAAGATGGGAAAACACCCTGCCCCTACTTAATAACTATCTCATAAGGATACAGTAACAACACCTCTTCTTTATTGAGAGATTCAAAAATCAGCATATTGTACATATACTGCATCATATCAGAAAGAGCTGTCTGAAAACTTGTTCCCTTCAAGATTTTTCGTAAATCAATATCCTTTTCCGGTAACTGTATAACCTTAAACTCACCTTTTATATTTGCTAAACTTGCTGCATACGACAACGCAACGATAAGCCCGCCCTGTGTGTCAGCAAGTCCATTGTTCAGAGCTTGCGAACCAGTAAAAATTTTCCCTTCTGCAACCTGTGGAATAGCGTCGGCTGGTATATTCCTGCCCATCTCCACCTTCTGGATAAATTCATTATAGGTAAAATCAACATTCTTTTGTATAAGCTGCTTTTCCTTCTCGGTCATTGCCCTGGATTCAGAAAAGATGTCAGCAAACTCACTCATTTTGATTGTCTCTTTGCTTATGCCTAATTTTGCATATAACTCTTCAAGGTTCAGCTTGCCGAATAGTACACCAATTGAGCCGGTGATAGTTGATTTACTGGTAAATATGGTATCGCCTGTACAGGCAATGTAGTACCCACCTGAGGCTGCCATATTGCCAAACGAGATGATCACCGGTTTATTATAGCGTTTTTTCAATGCTACAAGCGAATGCCACATCAAATCAGATGCAATGGCCGAACCACCACCCGAGTTTATACGAATTACAACCGCCTTAACTGAGCTGTCGGCAAAAACCTTCTCTAAAAATTTTTTATAGTTTACATCACCAATCATAGCTGGCGATAGAAAATTATTATCCTTAGCAGTTCCACGTATAATATTTCCTTCAACATAGATAACTGCAATCTGAGGTTTTGGACCCCAATCATATGCATACATCTTTTCTTCTACATAGTCGTCACACTGCACCATGTATGATAAGCCATATCGCTCCACGCCAAGGCTCTGCAACACTTCCATTGGACGGGCAACTACATCAACAAACCCCTGTGCTTGAGCCTGCTGCGGTGTCAAAATGCCACCTGCCATGCACTTTTCAACATCTTCTACGGTCAGCTTTCGGTCACTGGCAATATCGCTTATAAACTGCTGGTTAAGGTCTTTCAATACTTCTATAAGATTTTCACGTGCTGCATCTGACATGTGCTGGCGGGTAAATGACTCGCCAAATGATTTATACTGACCTTTTTTGACCTCTTCAAACCTGATACCAACCTTATCCAGAAGACCTTTAAAAAAATACACCTCAGCCTTTAGTCCGGTAATACCAAATGGCTGGTTGGGAGTATAGTAAATTTTGGTTGCAGACGATGCTACGTAATATTCTAAATTACCCACTGACGTTACAATACAATATACGGGTTTCCCATTTCCTTTACACCGTTTTATCTCTTCACGAATTTCCTGTGCCTGTGCAAACGTTAGCACCGGCGCATCTATCTGTAGTACTACACCTTTTATACTTTCATCATACGTTGCCTCGCGCAATGAACGGACAATTTCAAAGAAGGATGCTCGTGAGCGCTCAAATATCCCTCTTTCTTTTATCTCTTTAACAGGCTCCTGTAAAACTATCGACAAAAACCTTTGTTTTGGACCTATTGCATTTCTAAATCGTTCATCAGTAAGGGTAATGCCAAACGTATACGCATGTGACTCCTGTTTGTTAAAATTAGTATACCCAAAATCATAGATAGATGACGCGCCTGTTCTGGTTGAAATGTCAAAGGGGACAGCCAGTGAAAAAGAAATATTTTTATCTGAATCATACTGTACAGCATACAGGATATCATGCCACATCATCCCTGAGAGGGTAAATATATGCAACACATCGCCCCATTCCTCACCTTCATATCGTTTGATATCCCATGAAAGCGAAAACATATTCCCAAAAGGACGAAGGCTCATTGAATACCATTCACGCTGCCGTAAGGAAAGCAAACCAGGTGATGGCTCATTTGCATGATCTATAACACACCCAAATGATAGATACTTTGAAGGTTGCAGCAGGAAGCTATATCCCCACGCTTTGACCGTTTCACCATCAAAAGTATATCTATTATATAATATTCCAAAACCAAACCAGTCTGTAAGCATAATGCCTTTTGCAAAATACCATGAATTGCCATCAGTCCTGGTAATTTCTTTATCATCAATTTCTATCTCCAGTGTATTATACCCAACGGTAAAGCCGTAAAATGTAGTTGCAACATAGTGAGTTCCAACACCTACCGGGTCTATATACGCATATCGATACTGCAAAGAAAATCCTTCATTAATATCAGCATACACTGGATTGCTATAGCTATATGCCGGCAACGAAGGTACCGATGCGGTAACACCAGGGAATACACCATCGGATGGCTGCACCTTCATTTCTGCATAAGCCAAATTGCTCCAGAATATGCTAATCAATATACATGCCAACGATGGTAATATCATCTTTGATATGTTCCTGTCCAAAAGCCTCAATTGCTTCAGTAATTGCATGGATCTTCTCCTCAATAGGTTTCATAATTGTTTGTTGCAAAACTTCTTCCAATCCTTCATCCCCAAAAGATACATCATTTCTGGCGTCGTATAAATCTGTCAACCCATCGGTATACAGTATCATTTCGTCACCAGCTTTGAAAGAGTACCGTGATGCATGAAATTGTGCCGCAGGATCAACCCCTAAAATCTTTGACCTCCCTTCCAATCTATAAAATTTCTTATCGTGTGATAGTACCACCGGAGCTATATGACCTGCATTAATATATTCCATTGATCGTGTCTTCTTATTAAAAAGTCCAATAAATAATGTTATGAGTTCAAACCCCTGATAGCGCATGGTAAGGAAATGATTTAATTCTGCAACAACATTGCTAATGTTCTTTTTTTCTTTTAACATACCATTAATGATGGCGCTTGTTGCCGATAATATCATTGCTGCTGACAAACCATGCCCTGAAATATCAGCAATGACCACCGCCACCTTATTTTTGTCAATAGTAACAATATCATAATAATCACCGGTTACCTTAAGGTATGGCCGTGCATATATTGCAAACTGAATGCCACAATCAACAGGTGATTTTTTGGGGAAGAGCCTCAACTGTATATATGATGCAAGGTCCATTTCCGTTTCATAGTCCCGTGATGCAATATATTCGGCTAAAGCTTTAGAATTAACTATCAACTGGTGTACCTGCAAAGACAACATTGCTAAAAAACTTAGCTCAGGGTTTGTAAAATAATCACCTTCTTTTCCTTTGATTAAAAGAACCCCCTGTAAAATCCCATCAATATAAACTGGAATACATGATGATATGTGATCATGTTTACAATACCTTTGCAATGCCCTTTCATATTCATTATTGGTAAAAGAACTTGTCATTGTGATGGTTTCTTTTCTTTTTTTAAAAAAGGTAACTATATCAGAGTCAGATTTTACATTTATAATTCTACTATCACCATACTCATAATCATCAATGATGGCATACTGTATCCCTTCAACCCTGATTAAGGTATGCAACTCTGACTGTATTGAATCTAATTTATCCTTCAAACTTCTTGGCGATGTAATAATCTCGGCAATTCTTTGTAAGGATAGTGCATATTCATCATTGTTTAAAAATATGATATCGTCAAAAGTCCGTACAATAAGCATCCTCAGGTGCAACAAAATAATCATGGCAATAACAAAAATAATGATACCATAATACATGCCGGATAAAATGGAATAAAAATTATATATATAAAATAAACTGAATGCCAGCACAACAGCAATAATAATGTCCATTACCATTGCTATAAAGTTTTTTTGCAGATTTGCCATGGAGGCAAGACTTGAGCTTGCAAGAAGTCCATTGCCAGCACTGACAGGGGTGGCAATTGCAAAAAAAAGAGCAAATAATATGCCAGGATACATATCGGCGATAGTTCCTGTTAATAAAATTGCATAGGGCACTACACCTCCAAGAAAAATAGCAGCAGCAATGACAAGATTTCGTCGTAATACAAATGATAGCTTATGGTTAATGGTAACCGTCAAAACCATAATCGAAGCAAGAAATAACAGTAGAGTCATGATGATAGTAAGCATGTATATTGTTTCAAAAGCAATATCGCTAACTAATGATATAATGCTTAGCACTAGAGCTATGCAGGCAGCAGCGGTATACCACACTTTTTTACCATGCTTACTATAATCATTGATAGTATATGTTACATGCAGCAACGACCATCCCACCAGAATATTGACCACCGGGAACATGATGAACAACTTCCCTGTAAAAAAAACATCTATATACATTAATAAACATAAAGCAATAGACACGGCTACAATCATAAATAACTGTGAAAATATATCATGCCGTGCCAGGTAAACCCCTATTCCCCATAGCACTATCACAATCGATGAAATACTAACAATCAATACTATCCATACTGCAGTCCTGTTATTATTAGTAAATTGCTGCTGCAGCATCTCATTATTCCCTGCCATGGTACACTCAAGGCCAGCGTCATCATTACTGGTAGTGGCCAATTGCCTGCACGAAATGATATGATATTGAAACATAGCTTTAGGAAACGATGAAATTGGATAATAGAACGTTTTCCCAATTACCAGCCGATCAAAGGTATACTGCAATGCATTGTGATAGCTTTGTGGAACTATCAGTATAAAAAAAACAATATAAAAAACAATGCAAGCATATATTCTATAATGTTTCTTCATTATGCTCTCGTAAGTATCATAATAAATTCATTTTCACCTATGGTGTTGCTTAACGATACTGTATTATCCAGCAATTCCGGATTTTTTTTGATTGCTGCCATGTCATGTCTGGCTATAATCAAACGTACAGGATTTCTTATCATAGCACTGTCATCATTACTCATAACAGGTTTAACGGTAGATCCATTATAAACAAAAAGTTTTATATCTGAAGTGCGTGATTTACCAATGAAATAATTATTGTTGCATTTCTTTAGTACCAGCAAAGAAAGATCCTTTTCAATAAGTTCCTTTTTCTTTATTACGGCATTGATCTTTTCTATAATAGTAAGGGGATAATAACCTAAACGTGCGTAACTCTGGAATAAAACACTAATGGCAGGTATAAGCAGCGATAGCAACGGTATATTTGCTCTTAATGAGCAGATGATGACATACGATATACTATCGCTACAATTGTAGATGCTAAAGAAATAATGCGCCTCATTTCCGGGATGGCGTATTACCCTGTAATGAGTATTGTGTATGAAACCTTCGTCAGGCGGCAAAAACTTTTTCAATACTTTGAATGATAGTTCATACTCTTTTTCTATCTCTTTATTTTTTATCAGTTCATGCATAAAAAAACTATTAACAGTAACTGTCGCAATCTTTGATGCAAGTGCCTTCAACATCAATATATCCTTTCTGGAAATCCTGGTTTTCTTTTCACCAATAACCATAAGTCCTAAAAATATATCATGATAATATATCGGAATGATGATCTCACTGCCAAGCTTTTCCATTTCAAAGATAATAGAACGTTGAAAATGCAACGAGGGATCAAGCTTACTCTTTATCAGTATATCATCACCAGACTGGATGATCTTCAATATAATATTATTTTTATCAATGCGGGCTTTCCGGATTATCTTCTGTTTTTGCTGTTTTTGATAGTATATGGTGTAGTCGTCGGTGGCATGTGAATAAAATATTAATAATCCTGAGCGCACCCCTATAAAGCGCAACACCCTTTCAAATATAACTTTTATAATATCATCATACGATTGTAACGATAAAAACATATCAACGGTTTGTAAATAAAGATCTTCATACCTGAAAGGCAAAATTTTTTTATGGATATGTTCTATCCAATAGGTATACAGCGGGAAAACAGTAACTGTAACAATAATAAGAAAGATGATAAGCAGATCACCAGCAATATGGACATTATAAAGCATCCATCCCATTAATAAAAGAATGGCAATAAAACAAACATTAAAACATTGAATTATCAGCTGACGTAATAATTTCATGGTATTGTTACGTTACATCACTAAAATGTTGTATAAAATCTTTTTGTATTGCATCAAAAATTGCTTCTTTACTGTTATTGCCGTTGATAATACAAAACCTGTCATCGGCTATTGACAGATAGTTACTGCGGATTCTTGTTAGCTCTGATAATTTTTCAAAAATGTCCCGATTATTCCCTGATCGCATAGCAATCCTTGTAAGAGCAATCTCCGGTTCAATATCAATAAAATATACTCTGTCGGGGACCGGAAAACCTTTTTCAAAATTCATGCGGACAATTTCATGAGGGCTGTTACCATCACCTGCCTGATACGCTGCTGTTGAATAAAAATATCTATCAACTATCACCACATATCCTTTATGCAACAAAGGCTTGATGTTGTGCTCCACATCATACGCTCTATCAAGTAGAAAAAGATCAAGCATCTGCTGCGTTGTTGCCTGTAGCTCACCCTGCAATATTTTTCGGATACTTTTTCCCCACCTGCTATCCGTTGGTTCCTGTAATAAGGCTGTTTTGGCACATTCCCTGCAAAAGGCATACAGTAATGTCGCCTGTGTTGATTTTCCTGCACCATCAATTCCTTCAAAGACAATCAAAAGGGGCGTCATTATCTTCATAGTATATAGTTTTCTTTTTTTTGATACCCGCTTTTAAACTTTTGCTCATACTCATCATACCCGGGCCGGTGGAGCAGCCCAAAGGTAAAACGCTTACCCTGTTCAACCGCTGGCTGATCATATGGATTAATGTTATATAGATATCCGGCGTAGGCTGTTTGCATTTCTAAAAACATAATAAGCTGTCCTGCTGATCTTTCATCTAACTCCGGTAAAATTATCGAGGCATTTGGTCGGGATGCTTCTTTTAATACAAGCTCTGTAGCCTGCTCCTCAAAACCATTGAGCTTGCGCAAACTTTTTCCAGAAAGATAATCCAGCTCAGCTTTCCCTTTATAAAATTCAGGGATGGTGATATCGGTACCAAAATCCTGCAATTTAAGGAATGTAATTACCTTATCATTTGGTCCTTCCAGATAAAGCTGAAGCTGAGAATGCTGATCAACAGTACCCAGCGCTGCAACAGGAGTAAGCCCCACCATAACCTCATTGCCATATATGTCAAAGCGTTTACCCAGCGATTCTGCCCAAAGCTGTCTAAACCAATCAGCAAAGAGAAATAGTTTTCGCGTATATGGCATAAGCACATTGATGCGTTTATTCTTTTTAACATCAAAGCAATAATGAAATGCAGCATTAAGCAGCGGTGCATTGCTCCATACCTCCTTGCCATAATATCTATCGATAACTTCTGCTGCTCCATGCAAGAGACCATTTATATCAATACCAATAAATTCTGCCATAACAAGCCCAACAGCTGTTAATACGGAAAACCGTCCGCCAACGTTTGCAGGGATTGGAAATGATGTAAAACCTTCCTCGCGTGTAATCTGCCGCATTATCCCTTTTGCAGGATCAGTAATGGTAACAATATGTTTTTTATAATCGCGTGTATTCTTTTTAATTGTATCTAACAAAATAGCAAAATTTGCATTTGTTTCGGTAGTTCCTCCTGATTTTGATATAACAAGAAACAACGTTGTTGGTATATTGATAATATCTAACAGTGAGTTCATCTCAATTGGATCAACATTATCAAAGAAATAAACTTTGCATCGTTTACCCCGTTTTTCATCAGGCAACTCATTCCAATAGATATCAGCCAGTGCATTCTTAAGTGCCTGGGGACCCAACGCCGAGCCGCCAATACCAATAAGCGCAATGGTATCACACCAATCAGTATGTTGTCTAAAACTTTGTATGTCTTTGACTAAGGAAGTGTTAAACGGTATTTCTAAAAAACCAAGCAATCCTTCTGCCTTTTCATCATCCATGCGTTTAAGGACTTCATTAAATTCAGGTCTTATTCCATCTATATCATTTTGTGACAATCCATGCTGTGTGCCAATATGTTCATCCATAAAATAGTTATAATCAAAGCGTATCATCATGCTCTCCTTTTTATCAAAATACCCGGGATAAGATTCTGCTATTAATTATTTTCAAAGCACAAGATACTATGTGCACATTATCAAAATGTCAATCATAATATTGTTGCTATAATCCTGGTTGTGTGCACGTTTCGGAAGTAGCGCACTATTACTTTTATCTATCTTATAGTAAGAAAAGAGCAACAAAGGAAGCCATTGCTATCGCCCCGGCATTTTGTATACTATTATTCTTGTCAGGTTATTAAGCATTATAATGGTAACTTTTCATATAATCCATATCAATTTACTTTTTATCCATAGCTACATAAAGCGCGCCTGTGCTTTTTTTAATCTATCCATGATTGCCCTGCCCAGACCAACCTCCTCCACCTGCTCAGCATAGATAACCTTAAGCTTCATAGCATCAAGCGCGTGCAAACATGAAAAGAGATTGCCGGCAGCCTGCCGCATATCACCTTCATCCGATAAGTACATGATGTGAATACTGGTATAGGGGATATCTCTTTTTTTAAAAAGCAATAGCCCACTGGTTGCATCGTCAGGAACAGACATGATATCGCTAACCAGTACAATCTTTGTTTGCGGTGCGTAATGGTAAGGCAACTGACCCGGAGCTTCAATTGTGGTGGTATGAGAAGTGACCACAAGTCCGGTTGTTCTTTCAATTTCCTCAACGGGTATACCGCCATAGCGAAGTACATTAATTTCATCATTTCCAATTTTTATAATGGTGGATTCAACCCCAACAGCACATTTCCCACCATCAAGAATGATAGCAACTTTATTGCCCAACTGCATAGCAACATGTTGTGCGGTAGTTGGGCTTAAATAGCCAAAAGGATTTGCACTGGGTGCTGCTACAGGCACACCTGCTAATTCTATAAGCCTGAGCGCAACCGGATGCAATGGCATGCGTATGGCAACCGTTGCAAGCCCCGCTGTTACTATATCAGGGATATCATCCTTCTTTGGTAAAACTATTGTCAATGGTCCTGGCCAGAACTTTTCCATACACTTCATTGCTGCACATGGTATGGCAGCCGCCACCATGGAAACCATGGACAGAGAATTGACATGCACAATCAAGGGATCAAAATGGGGGCGTTCTTTTATAGCAAATATACTTGCAACAGCCAGCCTATCAAATGCATTTGCACCCAATCCATATACCGTTTCAGTGGGGAAGGCTACCACCTCACCCTGTTTTATTGCTTCGGCTGCCTGTTGTATGGTAATGTCAGTTGCAGGGTAAATCATGTTTTTTTCTTCTTCACATAAATATACTTATCCACCCGGGCAATAATCTCGCCATCGTCATCTTTTACTGCAACAGTGAATTGAGGCAATGCTTTCCCTTTTTGTTCCACCTCTGTTTTAATAGCTTCCACTGTTTGTTCATCTATAAAAAATTCAGCATGCAGTGTACTTTTCCCGGGCTTAATAAAATCTATTGTTGCTTTTTTATCCCACACAATATAGTTGCTTCCCAGAATTTCCATGAGCAAAAACATGTAAAAGGGATCGCACATGGCATAGATGGAGCCGCCAAAATGCGTACCGACATAATTACGGTTGTACCAGGTCAACTTCATGGATACATAGACTTTTTTATTTTTTTTATCAAATCTAATGCGTATTCCTGCTCCTAAAAATGGAGGATAAAAATTGATTAAAATCTTCAATAATGTTTGTCGCAATCGCATATCAGCACCTATTAATTAAGAAATAATAATTACCCTATATAGTATAGTACCGCAAACAAAAGTAGATAAAAAATTTTCTTTTTGTTGTCACGATAGTTACTCAGTAACAGTATAACAGGTGAAGTAGCAGTTTTTTAATAATTGTTGTTACGCTATCCCCCAATAATCACAAATAGTGCACAATAGTGGATTATTATTCATCAATGAAAAATTTGATTGGTGAAGATGCCCATCATGAACAGTGTACAGTAATAAATAATATAATAAATAATAATTGTAAGTATTAGCAGTTGCCAGTAGAGAGTATTTTTTATAATTTTATAGATAAAATTATGTATTCACAGTAAACAATGCAATGCCACAAACGGTTTATCAATGGTTTACTATAGCAAGGGGAGACTACTATGAAGCGATTAGTATTTTTTTTCATAATAGCAACTGTGATTTTTGCATCACACTCTGGTTTTGCTGCTAATACCATTAGTGAAGTACCAATACGGATATTTTTTGAGTTAGTGCCAGCGCTCAGGATTGCACCTGATGTTGATTTTGGCATCCGTGGTGGTTTAGGCGCACGATACTTTTTTTAATGTAAGGCAGAGCTCTGACCCTTAACAATATCTTCCAGTGATTGGCGGATGTTTATAGTTGGGCTCCATCCTGTTAATGTATTTATTTTTTGATATGAGCCAATAATGGTTTGCACCTCTGCAGGTCGCATTTTACTTTGATCATGCTCTATGACTACCTGCACACTGGTTATTTCAGATAACATGGTGATGATAGCACGCAATGAATAACCAACCCCGCTGCAAATATTATAAACATCACCGGTTTTACCCTGCTTCAGCAATAGATAGTATGCCTTTACGGCATCCCGAACATCAACAAAATCACGGACAACATCTATGTTGCCTGTTTTTAGTATGCATGATGTATTATTATTTTTTGCTGTTATTATCTGTTTTACAAATGATGGTATGGCAAAATGTTCGCTCTGACCCGGACCGATATGATTAAAGGAACGTGTCATGACAATATCAAGTCTAAAACTTTTCACATACATAATTGCAAGCATCTCCTGTGCAACCCGCGCAATTGCATACGGGTTTTGTGGATGTAATGGGCAGGTTTCTTCTATAGGTAAATTGTCAGGTGCACCCTCGCCATATTCTTCGGATGAACCAATGACAAGCATCCTTGTGTCAGAGCAATATTTCCGTACACCCTCAGCTAATAGTATGAATGAATTCACATTGTTATGCAATGTTGCGGGAATATCATCCCAGCTTTTAGCCACACTGCTCTGTGAAGCAAAATGGATGATATAATCAGGTTTATGTTTTTGTAACAACAATTGCACGGCATTGCTGTCGTTCATAGTACACATTTCCTCATGTAAAACTATAGATTTGGTATCAGTCAATGATGAGGGAACAATATCAACACCAATTACCTCGGCGTTGATAGTGCTATTGTCTAAAAATTGTATAAAGTGTTTGCCAATAAATCCTGAACTGCCAGTTATTAAAAATTTTGTTTTATCTGACATTGCCTACACCAATCTGGTATATCTCAAAGCCATCTTTTTTTAATTTTTTTATGTTATATTGATTTCTGCCATCAAATATTACAGGATTTTTTAATCGTTTTTTTATTTCATCAAAGTCAGGACTCCTGAAATCTTTCCATTCGGTTACCAGCAATAATGCTTCAGCATCATTCAATGCATCATACTTGCTCGTTTCATATTCTATATTTTTTATATCATGCAAATAACATTGCTTTGCCTGTTCTGTTGCTTTGGGATCATATGCTTTGATAAAAGCATTCCTTTTTACCAGTTCTTTGATAACGGTGATGCTTGCTGCTTCGCGCATATCATCGGTTTCAGGTTTAAACGCCAGACCCCATAGTGCAAAAATTTTCCCGGTTAAATCCTCACCAAAACGCTGTACAACCTTATCCACCAGTACCAGCTTCTGCTTATTGTTAACTTCTTCAACCGCAGTAATAACTTTTGGTTCATACCCGTAATCTTTTGCTGTTTTTATTAGTGCCTGAACATCTTTTGGAAAACATGAGCCGCCATAACCAACACCTGGATATATGAAGCTATAGCCAATCCTGTGATCGCTGCCAATACCAATACGTACCATATTTACATCTGCGCCAACCCTTTCACAAATGTTTGCTATCTCATTCATAAAACTTATTTTGGTTGCAAGCATGGCATTGGCTGTATATTTTGTCATTTCTGCACTGCGGATGTCCATGGCTATAAACCGTTCATGACTATGGGTAAACGGTGCATATAATTCTTTCATTACTGCCAGTGCCTCTTCGTCATCCGTACCAATGATGACCCTGTCAGGACGCATAAAATCTTCAACGGCAGCACCTTCCTTTAAAAACTCTGGATTGCTGACCATAGCCACTTTGAGCGTAATGCCACGTTTTTTTAACTCGTCATGAATGGTTGCCTTTACCTTTTCAGCAGTTCCAACAGGCACCGTTGATTTATCCACAACAACCATAGGATGCGTCATATGCATACCTATTGATTTTGCAACGTCAAGTACATACCGTAAATCAGCACTACCATCCTCACCCATTGGTGTACCAACAGCTATAAACAGTATAGTGGTTTTATCCAGCGCTTCTTTTATGTCAGTTGTAAACTGAAGATTTCCTTTTTTGAAATTTTCAACAACAAGTTTATCCAATCCTGGTTCATAAATAGGGACTATCCCTTTTTTAAGTTTTTCAATTTTTTCATTATCGCTGTCCACACATATAACAGTGTTCCCCATCGCAGCAAAGCATGTTCCCGTTACCAATCCAACATAACCTGTTCCTATAACACTTATCTTCATGTAAAACTCCTTATAATGATTATGTAATTTTATACATTCAATTTATAATATAAATACATGTACAGTAACTATCGCCCATAAAAAAAGCATTAATTGTATTATATACAATAACTATCAACAATAATTTTTGCAAAATAAAGGGAACTGGTAAAAGCCGGGGAGATTGCATTGAGTACATGGACAGTAGAAGCATCCCTATAAATGCAGAAGTCCATGACAAGCTCTTTCTTTGTCCAGTCAACAAGTTGAGGACGTATCCCAATTTTTGCTGCTGGCTCAATATCATGGTACGACAGTCCCTTCACCAATTGTTTTGCGTCCTTATAAAAAAAATAAGGGATATATTTTTTTGGCTCTTCCAGGGCAACGCTGCGAAAACTTTTATTTGCAATGAAAAGCAGTGCATCTTTGAAAAGGATATCGATGCTTTCCAAACCTAAACCATCCAGTGCCCCGTAATGTTCCCTGCCAAAAACAGGCATTGCCGTTGGACCTATGTACACATTGCCGTATGGATCTCTGGTAAAATGTACGCCTAAAAAGGGATTGCGTACATCCGGGACTGGATAGATATTCCCATTGATTGCAAGCTTGCTATCTGGTTGCAGTCTTGTGTAAATGCCCTTAAAGGGAATAAGCGCAAGATGCTTTGCAAGGGCTTTCGTATGTGCAATGGTATCGCTGTGTGCTCCTGCACAATTGATAAGCTTATCATACGTAATAGTATAGCTGCCTGCTGCAACGCTGGTATCGCTGATAAAGTTTTTAAAAGGCGTGGAAAGCAATACAGTTATTCCCCGCTGGATGCAGTCATGGTACAATGCCTGCATAACCACTTTAGGATCAACCACTGCTGTATGTGGTGAAAACAGTGCAAGCGTGTTAGTCCTGGCACACGGTTCAACCTGCTCCAATTTTTTTTCATTAATTAACTCTACTGTCACGCCATTATCTTTTGCTCTCTGCTCAAGCTCATAAAGGGTTGGAACCTCATGCTGGTTTTTTGCAACTATCACTTTTCCTGATTCTTTAACTGCTACCCCTTTTTCAGCGCAGAACTCTTTCATAAGCCTGTTGCCTTCAATACATGTATTGGCTTTTAAACTCCCCTGTGTGTAGTAAATTCCAGCATGCAGCACACCACTATTTCTTCCTGATGCGTGTAAACCAGCCTGTTCCTCCTTTTCGCATACTACTATTGTTTTTTTAGTGCGTAGCGATAGCTCTCGTGCTATTGCCAATCCAACAACACCTGCACCAATGATACAATAGTCTACTTTTATAGCTTTCATAAATGTGCTTTTCGCAATTCCCAATTAATCGTAATAATAAAGTACTATATACAGCTTAACGAACATCATGATTAAGCATGTGTGCTACCTAAAAATTATTGCAATAGCTTATGGAATAATTGTTATTATATCGCCATCGGAAGGAAATTCAATGGATTTATTATGTGAAGCAACCACAGAGCGCATTGTTTGTAACTGTGTTTCAAAATCAAGATCTGGCAATGGGTATACATGTACAGCATACACCTGCTGTGGCCATATCCCTGCATTGACTAAGGATATAATATCCTTTGACGATACATGGAGAGGATAGGTATCATCAGACGCTATTCCCCATTCAATGACTGCCATATCAGCAACGGAAAGTAATCGTTGTAATGCGTCACAGTATCCGGTATCACCTGTTATTGCTATTTTTTTTGATCCACAATCAAAAAGGTAGCCTGACGAAAAATCCCCATGGGCAAGAGTATTTGATTGGAGCGTAAAACCATTGCCTTTATAAATATCGCCATCATGCAATTCAACAAGCTCTACTTTAAACGGTAGTGGATAATCCCCCATAAAAGGTAGCAGTCTGTCTTCATAAAAATTCTTCAACCCTTTTGGTCCTACAAACGTTAACGGTTCTGTGCGGTGTCCGGTATAGTCCCACATCTCACCCCAGAGTAGATCAGGCAAACCCGATATGTGATCCACATGGTAATGGGTTAATACAACGGTTGATATATTGCCATAGTTAAAATCCGGATTATTTAATGAAGCTATGGCATGGTAAGCTCCTCCGCCAAAATCAACACACACCAGCTCCCCATCAATGGAAAATGCCAGCGCCTGCGGCTTCCTAGCCGTGGCATTACATGTCCCCGTACCTATGAACGCTAATTGTATCATAACGTAATGCCATCATTCAATAGTATTATAAAATAGTACCAATGCTGTGCAAAAGTTTCCAGCATATAAGCAAATTAGTCAATAACAATATTTATACATAACTTTAGTATTTGGGGAAATAACTTTTCAAAACAATATTATCAAAAAACCAAAATATGCCTTGTAAGGTCTTTACAACAATTTTTCATTTAAAGTTATACTTTTGCAGTTAGCCAAAATATAATCAAAAACGATAACCTGCACTATATCTTTTTTTTGAAAACCACTTGACTTTTATTTTTCAATCTGTAATCCATTAAATATCCTTATACTAAAATGAGGAAATAATTATGAAAAGAATACATTTTATTTCACTATTATTAATAGTATCACTTTCGGGATGTGGACTGGAAGATTTACTGCACAAAATAGCATTTAAATTAAGTTATTATATGGCTAAATCAAAACTGGAAAAGCAATTTGAAGAAGAACAGGGCATAATACTTGCTCCACCACCCTCCCTATCAAAATTTGATATTGCTCCAATAGATACAAAAACGAACGATAAAAAACCACATTTTTTAAGGATAACCATGAGCTTAGGATATGAAGAAAATGAAGATTTAGAATCAGAATTAAAACAAAGAAAAGATGCAATAAATCACATATGCAGGATACTAATTAAAGACAAATCTTCTGAAGAAGTAAATTCCGTAGAGGATACAGTAAATTTAGCAGAGGAAATAAAGGCTCACATAAATTCCCTTTTAACAAAAGGGAAGATTAAAGAAGTTTATTTCAAGGAATTTGTTGTTAAATAATTATTTCAGTATTTTTTTTCTTTTTAAAGCTATTCAAAAACATCATAATTTTAAGGGCTTCAAAATATTAAAAAATTCCCCCGGCGTGAAATTAATTCATTGTGATTTTATGAGATTACATTTTACTATTAAAAGCACTTCATTAATTGTTCATGCCATAATCCCGGAATTAGAACATTGCCTGTTAAAATTTCTACAAACCCCTCATAAACAGGAAAATAGTACTATTATTAAACATACTAAAATATACTACCATTAACAATAGAAAGGCTGTTACTATACTGTGTAACAGCCCTGATGATTATATAATTGATTTTACAATAATTATTTTTCTGTTACTGAGTCTTAAACTGATTCAAATCAATCTTTTGCTTTTCAATCTTTGGCTTCATGGCACTCATCTGATCTTTAGCTTCAGAGCTTGCCTGATCCTTGTCAACAGCCTTTGCATCCTGCATCTGACTCTTTGCTGCATCCAGTGACTGCTGTGCTGCCTTCCCTGATTCGTCTTTAATCTGGCCTTTTATGCCTTCAATCATAGCTTTGTCACGTGCTTTCTGTTCCTCAACAAGCGCTTTATCCTTTTCACGCTGCTCTTCCAGCATTGTTTTATTGGCTTCCTTCTGCTCTTCCACATATTTTAATATTTCTTCTTTTTGCTGTTCATACTTCTTACGGATATCCTCACGCATTGCCTGTATCTCCAGCAGTATGTTCAACATCCTGAGTTTATCCTCGGATATTTGTTTTTTCACCATATCCTGACCAGGTACAATGTCAACTTCCTGTTTTTCCTCAAGTACTATAGGTTGTCCTGTAGCTAAGCTCTGGTTTAATACTTCAAGTAGTCCATCCAGACATGCTACATTACTCTTATCTTCTTCCTGTGTTACCAGAAAATCTGTACCGCGCACAGCTGCTATCGCAGTTGGTGTTTTTACCTGGTAACTATCGCCCTTATTTAATTTTTTAGTTACCCGTGAGAACATACGCCCTTTTTCAACTACAAACGATGATGCTTCGGTATTTGCGCTAATATCGGTAATCAATTTTTCAATCTTGATAACCGTGTCACCTAAAATCTTCACTGCATTTTCGCCAAAATATATCTCGGCAATTGACTTTGGACCAACAGTTTTAATGATCATCCCTTCTTTAATAGCATCACCTATTTGAGCTTTGCTCTCAGCACCATTCACCACCAGAACAACATCGCCTGAAATTAAATTTACCAGACCTTCCCGCGCAACAGTATATTTCTTTTCTTTTTTACATCCCACAACAGCTATCAAACATATCATAATAACGCCAATTAATCTTTTCATAACGTTCCTCCTGATTACTTTATATACTGGTGTAATACACAGTGTTCTTATTATAGTCAAGAACTATATTTAGCGTGGCTCCAGACGTAAGAAGTCAGTAGGATAGTGTTTGCATAACTCCTGCACCTGCGCTTGTACACGCTGCAATACTTTGTCATCATTCATATTGTCAATAATATCGCAAATGAGATTTCCAATGTGCTTAAAATCATCTTCATTAAGCCCTCGTGTTGTTAATGCCGGGCTCCCCAATCTAATACCACTGGTAATCATAGGGGACTTATCATCAAACGGCACACCATTTTTATTACAGGTTATTCCTGCTTCCTCCAGCCGGTTAGCCACATCTTTCCCTGTCAAATTTTTGTTGTGGAGGTCTACCAGCATGAGATGATTATCGGTACCTCCTGATACCAGATGAAGACCTCGTGATAGCAATGTCCGGGCAAGCGCCTGTGCATTTGCAATAACCTTTGCTGAATAATCCTTAAATGAAGGCTGCAGTGCTTCACCAAATGCAACAGCTTTTGCGGCGATAGTATTCATTAAAGGTCCTCCCTGTATGCCAGGGAAGATATATTTGTTCATCATGCCTTCATACTTTTGCTTTGTCAGGATGATTCCACCGCGCGGTCCTCGCAGGGTTTTATGCGTGGTCATGGTAACAAAGTCTGCAACAGGCACTGGCGATGGATGATGCCCCGTGGCAACCAACCCTGCTATATGAGCAATATCTGTTAACAGCACTGCGCCTACTTCATCAGCTATTTCCCTGAACTTATTCCAGTCAATGGTGCGTGGATAAGCCGATGCTCCTGCAATGATTATTTTTGGCTTATGTTCTTTTGCAACGCTGTATGCCTCATCATAGTTAATACGTTGAGTATCCTTTGTAACGCCATAAGAAACCACTTTAAAGTATATACCCGAAAAATTAACAGGCGAACCATGCGATAGGTGCCCGCCATGTGATAGGTTCATACCCATTATGGTATTGCCCGGCTCAAGCAGTGCCATGAGCACAGCCATGTTTGCCTGCGTACCACTGTGTGGCTGCACATTGGCAACATCTGCGTTAAAAATTTTTTTTATTCGTTCAATAGCTAAACGTTCCATCTCATCGACAAACTGACAGCCATTGTAATAGCGCTTTCCGGGATATCCTTCCGCATATTTATTGGTCATTGTGCAGGATGATGCTTCCAGTACTGCTTGTGACGTATAATTTTCTGATGCTATAAGTATCAAAGAATTTTCCTGACGCATGTTTTCCTTTTGCAAGATAGAAAATACTTCAGGGTCAGCATCCTTTAAAAATTTATGCAATGCCATGAATGTACCTCATTGATAGAATTGTAATCTATATTTACATAATCATGTATGCCACATAGTGCGTATGTTCACAATTATAAAATGATGTCAACCTAAAAAAATTTTTCTTTTTTTGGTGTGGTATACTATGTCTAAAATAGTGGTCAATACATTTTTTATAAGTAGACTATTGTCACAATGTATGATGATCAGTATCAGTATCGGTATAGAAAAGTTAAAAAAATTATTATGAAGGATTACAATCATGTCACAATCACCATTATATCATTTAAAAGAAATTGCAGGCATATTACGCAGTGAACATGGATGCGCATGGGATAAGGCACAGACCTCTGACACACTCAAATCTTATCTTATTGAAGAAGCCTATGAGGTATATCAGGCCATTGAACATGGAGATATTGATAATCTTAAAGAGGAACTGGGGGATTTGTTATACCAGGTTTATGCTCATGCACAGATTGCCAGCGAACATGATTTATTTGATATTGATGATATTGCGAATAGTATCATTCAAAAATTAATCCGCCGTCATCCTCATGTATTTGGGAATGAAACTGCAAACGATAAATATGAAGTTATAAACCGCTGGGAAAAGATAAAAAAGCTGGAAAAAAATAGCGGTCAGTCACTGCTCGATGGCGTTCCCTACCATCTACCAGCTTTACTAAAAGCATATCGCGTTCAGCAGAAGGTAGCGCGCGTTGGCTTTGATTGGGAAAAGTTACATGATATTATAGCAAAACTGAATGAAGAAGTGAATGAGTTTGCCGTAGAATTGCAAAAAAATAAAGAAAATAAAGAAGCATTAAAAGATGAAATTGGCGATATTTTTTTCACCATTGTTAACATTGCACGCCATCTGGAAATAAACCCTGAAGAAGCTTTACAACACACTATTGCAAAGTTTACAAAACGATTCCACTATATTGAACAACGATTAAATGAAATGAACAAAGATATTGCTCAAACACCGTTAAGTGAACTGGATGCATTGTGGGATGAATCAAAACAAAAATGACATTAAAAAGGGGTGTCGCAAACACCCCTTTCTTTAATTTATTCCTGAGTTTTCATCTTCAATTCAGTAGTTGGTGCCTCATCTTCCTTAACTGCTGTCTGCTCGTTAACGCCTTCCTTTTTCGGCTGTGCAAGCTTTGTGGCAGTTTTGGGTATCTTCAAAACCCAGCCTGGCTTAATAAGATTGGGATCTTTTACTAAATCTTTATTTGCTTCATATATTAATTTCCATTTAAATCCATCATTGTAAAATTTTACAGCTATCCGCCATAAACAATCTCTTTTTTCGGGATTATATTTTACCTTATACATGGTGTATTCGGTTTCTTCTTCTACTTTTTTCTGCAATGCTTCCTTCTGAGTTTCTGATTGCACTTCTTTTTTACCTTCCGGTGTTACCTCGCTTTCAATGACCGGAGCCACGGCTACTTTTTTTGCTGATACTGAATTTGCAATTGTAATTGCCTCACCGGAGGCAATTATTGATTCTTTATATTTTGCATCATTAAATAAAGTTTTTGCATTAGAAAGCGATTCTTCTGCTGCTTTAATATCGTCTGGAGATTGTTTTGCCTGTTCGGTAGCTTTTGCTGCTACTATTGCTCCCTGTGCTTCATCAATTTTCTTAGCTGCAGTAGCCTTTAATGATGCAAAATATGCTTCATCGGCATTGAGCTTGGCAACTTCAATGGCTGAAAAACCTTTCTTGAGCTCTTCTGCATCATAAGCACTACGCGCTACCTGGGACTGCTCCTTTGCAAGTTTTAATTTTTCAGGAGCATACTGGTTAGCATTATAGCTCTCAGCCTGTGCTATAATAATGTTGACTTCCTTGATTGAATCAGCTAAAGTTTCTTTCTGGCTCAATGCAACATTGCGTGCATTCTTGGCATACATATCTGCATCCAGAGCAGCTTTGTAGGTAGCTAAATAATTTTTATTTTCATAGTTTTTGTTTGCTTCCTGCAACATTTCATTGGCTTTGGCAAAATCATCCTTTGCAAGAACACCTGCATACACATTATCAGCAGCTTCAACGCTCTTGGTAGCTATATCAAGAGTATCTTTGGCAAGCAATGGAATAGCTTTATCATATGCTTCTCTGGCTTTCTTTTGTGCTTCAATTGCATTTTGCTGTGCCTTATCATACTCTTCATTTTTTACATTATCGTGGGCTGCTACAAGCAAGTCTTTTGCCTGATTGTATTCATCTTTGGCATAGTAGGGGGCTTTCACTGCTTCAGCATCACTGATAGCATTTTTTGCAAGCGATAGCTCCTTAACTGGCAACTTTTCAAAGCAGGCAGTCATCAGCACAAGAGCTGACAATAGCGCAATAACACTGATATGATATTGTGATCTCATAGTACACCTCTTTCATTTTTCTAATGTATAATACTCTTTATTAATCAAATGCTTATCAATTAATGAATACAAAGTGATGCAAATATGGTTCAGGATGACCTTCCCAGCATTGTCACTCTGAGGGACGCAGTCCCGAAGAATCTATTCTTTTATACAACGACGAGATTCTTCACTCCGTTCAGAATGACATGCCAACACATTGTCATGCCGGCCATGGGTAATTTTTTTGAATACACGACCATTTACTTTGCAAGGCATTACCGTTTATTAAATGATTCAATAGCTACTTCTTCAGAATCATATATTTCAAAAAACGACGTAAGTTTAGTCAGTTCAAAAACTTTCCGAACCGAAGCAAAAACATTAATTATTTTTAAACCACCCTGATATTTTTTTAGATTTGATAAGCTTGAAATTAAAGCACCAATACCCGACGAATCAATATATGTTACTTTTTCAAGGTTAATGATTACATTAAATTTTTTTTCTTCAATGAGCCCATTTATTATATCTTTAATTTCCGGGGCGTTGTAAAGATCAATCTCACCAGAAATATCAAGTATAACAACGTCACCTCTCGTTCTTTTCGTAATATCCATAGACATTCTACTCCCAAAAGTAATGCTTGCATGGTATTGAAACTAAATACTATAATAACAAAAGCAAAATGTCAAGATATTTTATTTTTTTTGTTTTGTAAATAATTTTTTTTATTTATACACAATAATAATTCCAGAAAAATTTACTTTTGATTCAGGTTATTATCCTGTTGTTTTACTATTTACATAGTATTTATTTCACTATTGTTATATATTTTCTTCCATCGGTTATATTCATCCATAAATTGATTGTTTGCTATACTTTTCTGTATGGTATCCATAAAATATTTCATAAAATAAAGGTTATGATAGGTATTATAAATCAGAGAAGCTATTTCATTCATTTTATAAATATGGCGCAAATATGCACGTGTAAATGTTTTACACACATAACAATGACAATGTTCATCTAACGGATTAAAATCTTCAGCATAGATACCTGACTTTATGTTTATCCTGCCGTTAGTAGTAAAAAGCGTACCATTGCGTGCTATTCGAGTTGGCATAACACAATCAAACATATCAACACCATACCTGATTGCTTCAAGAATTTCGAGTGGGCTGCCAACTCCCATCATATAGCGCGGCTTATCCCATGGCAGCGCCGGCACTGTTACAGCAGTAATGTCACTATATTGAGATTTTGGTTCGCCTACTGAAAGTCCTCCAACAGCAAATCCTGAAAAGTTATACTGTTGCAATTCAGTTGAGCACTGTAACCGCAAATCAGGATACACCCCACCCTGTACTATGGCAAAAAGAGCCTGTGCTTCAATATCAAAATTGTTATGCCAGTATTCGTATGACCGTCCAGCCCACTGCACTGTTCTGTCTACTGCTGTTTTAGCTGTTTGATAGTCAGCAGGATAGGCAACACATTCATCCAGCACCATCATGATATCTGAACCTATAATCCTTTGAATATCCAGCACCTTCTCAGGAGTAAAAAAATGCTTTGAGCCATCAATATGTGATTGAAATTCAACGCCATCCTGGTGCACCTTCCGTAAGTCAGCCAGTGAAAAAACCTGGAATCCCCCTGAGTCAGTTAATAGAGGTTTGTGATAGTTCATGAAATTATGCAACCCGCCCGCTTTTTGTAAAAGATTGGTGCCGGGGCGTATGTACATATGGTAGGTATTTGAAAGAACTATCTCAAAGCCTAATTCTTCAATGTCACGGAATGTCAATGCACGAATTGCTCCGCGCGTGGCAACAGGCATGAATACCGGTGTATGCACCATCCCATGAGGAGTGTGTATCCGCCCCAGACGTGCATTGCAATTGCTATCGTGTTGTAGTATTTCAAATCGCATACCATACCTATCAGTGACATTCTATCACCATTGCCATAGCATCACAAAATCATGGAATAAACAATACTATTTTTTGTTTCATCACAATAAAACTACTATGCACTGCTAATTTCATTCAAGAGTTACTATCGCCAAAAATTGCCGTGTACTCTTGCTGGGCACAGCTATAGAGGGCTCAACAAAATCAAACATTACAAGCCATTACTGCAAAAAATCCGGTTTGGAAAATTCTGGATGCGGATAGGTGTAAAAACCTTTGTTGGTTTTAGTGCCTAATAAGCCTTTTTCAACATACTGCTGTAACAATGCAGCATTTTTTTTGCCCTGTTTGTCATCAAGCAAATCTGCCCAGTATTTTGTAATTTCATGTACCGTATCCAATCCGATGCTATCCATAATACCAAATGGTCCAATTGGTGTGCCCATAACGCCCATAAAGCTTTTATCAATATCATGGATATCAGCCACACCATTAGAAGCCAGGGTCAATGCCGAGGCAAGTAATGTCATGAGCATGGTATTAAAAACATAGCCATTGTTTTCTTTTTTAAGAACGATTGGTATCTGACCTATTTTTTTTGCAAATTCAACAGTTGCATTGATTACCTCTTGCGAGGTTCCCGCATGCGGCATAACATCAACTATCTTTGTGGTCCTGATATCATGGAAGTGAAATGCTAAAAATCTGTCGGGCCTTCCTGTAGCGGCAGCAATCTGTGATGGAACAAGCGATGAGGTATTGGTGGTAAATATTGTTTGCTCACGGCACAGTGCATGAAATGTTGAAAAAACTTTAGCTTTTAATTCTGGGTTTTCGGGCACTGATTCGCTGACAAAATCAACATCAATAGCAGCCTGTTGTGGATCAGTATAATAGCGTATAAGGGACAGAGCATTAGTAGTATTTTTAACAGTATGCTTTTCAAACCACTGTGCTAACTGTGTCAGCCTATTCTGTGCACTCTTCAATGCTTCTTCGTGGACATCGTACATGTGCACATGACATCCATGGAGGGCACACACAAAACCAATCTGCTGTCCCATGGTACCCGACCCAATGATCAATACTGTTTTAATGTCATTACCCGTCATACAATCCTCCAATAATTAATAATTATTTGTGTACGATAGTTACTCTATAACAGTTCAATGTGGAGGGATAACAATTATGCCTGTATGTTCGTCAATACATTAATGCACTGTAAAAATAAAAAACCGCTTTCTCCATCTCATGCGGCTATATCTCTGTCACTCATGAATGGCAACACTGCCATCATTCATCACTACAGTAACAATATTTTTATGCAACAAAAAAGCACCTGCACAATAACTATCGCCTATAATGCTTCGTGGATATGAACTCCTTTCGTATTCAACTTTGCTGCACCAGCCATTGCTTCTGCAACAGTACGGGCTTCGACAGGGGCATACTTTGCAAAGCTTCCTTTTAGCAAAAACTGCATGGGCTTTGCAAACAATCGGGCTATATCCTCAAGCAGGCGCTTCTCCTGCCTTTTACCCACTAAAAGCGAAGGCCTGAAAATGTGAATTGTCTGCAGGGGGATTGATGACACATCCTTCTTCATCAACCCTTTTATCCTGTTGTAAAATGCATAAGCATGGGGGTTGGCACCAACAGCGCTTATAACTAAAAATTGTTGTGCACCCTGTTTATGGGCAATTGCTGCAGCTTTCAGCACATACTCATAATCTACCTGTTTGAAGGCATCCTTTGAGCCTGCTTTTTTCATGGTGGTACCAAGACAGCAAAATACATCATCAACTTGAAATGCTTCTGACGCATCTTCCAGATTGGCAAAATCAGTAACAATGACAGCAACCTTTTGTGAAGGTATTGCAATCTTTTTTCGTACGATGATAGTGATATGTGCATAATAATCATCATGGAGTAGTAAAGAAAGTAATTCCCCACCTACCAACCCGGTGGCACCCAGTATACACGCTTTTTTATTCATATAATCAACACACCTTCTTAGTAGTGTACCAGATCCTCAGGATTTATTGATTTTCCGCCTTTATATACCTCATAGTGCAGATGCGGGCCGGTAGCCCTTCCTGTAGCACCTACCGTCCCAATCTTTTGTCCCTGAATGACTGTATCGCCAGCAGCTACTGTTCTCTGCGCAAGATGTGCATAGAGTGTTTTTACGTTGTTTGCATGCTCAATAATAACACAATTGCCATACCCATTGTTTAAATAGTTTGATGTTGCAACAACGCCACCAGCACTTGCTACAACCTTTGTACCCTTTGGTGCAGCAATATCAATCCCCTTGTGGAATGCATATTTTTTGGTAACAGGATTCTGCCGGTATCCATATTTGCTTGTGGTTTTGCCTTTTGTTGGTGCTATCAATGCTGTATCATCAGTTTTTTTGTCATCAGCCTTTTTTTCACCTGCTTCTTTTTTTTGATAGTCATCATGGTCAACAACATTGTCTGCCTTCTCAGGATCAACCGGCACTATCAATGCATCACCGCCTGCATGTGCATTGATCTCTTTCATTAAATCATATATCTTTTTCTGGATATCTTCTTTCCTCTTTATGTCATTGCTGTACTGCTCCTTTACCTTTGCAGAATCCGATTGTTTTTGTTTTACCACCGAGGCATTTATTGTCAGTAAGGCTGCAATACCAATAAATACAATGCATTGTTTTTTCATACTGTGTTCCTATCCCACAATGTTTTATTTACCTGTGTGCGATAGTTCATCATACTATACCTTTATCCTCTAAAACTATCGCCAGTAAAAATGATAACTGCCGTTGTACACTATAGTTATCGGATGGATTGCATACAATTGTTACTGCTTCATGAGATCATTTATTACATTCATGATCTCTTCTATGCGGTATGGTTTGGCAATAACGCCTTTAAATCCATATTCTTTGTAATGGGACATTATTGGATCATTGGAATAACCGCTTGATACGATAACCTTTGCATCAGGATTAATCCTTAGAATTTCTTTTGTAGCCTGCGCTCCTCCCATAGCGCCGGGCACCGTTAAATCCATGATGATGATATCATAGGGCCTTTTTTCATCTAACGATTTTTTATACTGAGCAATTGCTTTTTCACCAGATTCTACCCAATCAACTGTAAATCCGTACATATCCAGCATATGTGAAACTACCTCATAGATGGTAAAATCATCATCCATCAATAAAATTTTACCTTCATATGAATTAATGATTGCCGATCCTTCCTTTTTTTCTTCATTTGTTTCATGGGTTGCATGCAAATAGATAATAAATTCCGAACCTTTCCCTACATCGGAAGTAACCTCAATATAACCTCCATGCCGCTTGATTATAGAATAGCTTGTTGCAAGTCCCAATCCGCTGCCGTGCTCTTTTGTGGTAAAAAATGGATCAAATATTTTGGACAAATTTTCTTCTGGTATACCTATACCTTCATCCTTAATGGTTATGGCAATATAATCCCCTGGTAAAAGTGGTATCTGGGCTTTGCCATCGTAGACATAATTATATGCTTTAATTGTAACAATGCCACCCTGCGGCATGGATTGCATGGCATTTATCATGATGTTTTGAAAAACCTGACCCATCTGCCCGGCATCTATTTCGCAGTTCCATAGTTCAGGCTGAATATCAAGATGGCACCGTACATTTGAGCCTGAAAAAACAAACTGTGCTGTATCGGTAATCAACTGTTCCAGTGAAGCAACCGCTTTTATTGGCTCGCCACCTTTTGAAAAGGTTAAAAGCTGCTTAGTAAGATCAACAGCGCGTTGAGCGGCATTTTCAATCCTTTCAATATATTTTTGATATACTGTATTCTCGGACAGCTTCATTCCAAGAATTGATAAATTTCCAATAATAGCAGTCAATAGATTATTAAAATCATGAGCAATGCCACCTGCTAAAATACTGAGTGATTCTAATTTACTTATTTTGTGCATCTCTTTTTCCATCCAGTACTGCTGGGTAATATCATGCAGTACTATGACAGTCCCAATGATCTTTCCTTCCACATAGATGGGGGCACCCGATAGCTCCACAATAATTTCTTTTGTATGTAACTGCAACACCAGTGGTTCTCCAGCAGTATCAAGCGACCCATAGCGTAATATCTCATTCACCGGATTTTTAAATGCTTCCCTGGTAGTGTATCGCAGGGGAAATACAGTAACAAACTGATTCCCTATAACTTCAATATTCATATTTCCTAAAAGTTGCTCAGCGCGTGCATTGATAATAATTATTTTACCCTGTATATCTGTTGCAACAACGACATCAGATATAGAACGCAACGTAGCCTGAAGACGCTCTTTCTCCTCCTCTAAATTATGGGTGGCTTCAATAAGCTCATAGTGCGTGCGCATCATCTCTTCATTCATTGCTTCCAGTTCTTCATATTGAGATTGTATCTCCTCATATTGCTGTTGTATTGTGTAGTGAGCCTCTTTTAAGGAAGATATATCGGTAATGATAGCAATGCTTGTAGATATACCATCCAGTATAACCTTCTGTGCTGAGATCAATACATCCATAACGGCACCTGTTTTACGCTTCAACTGCGCTTCATACTGCAACCTGGCTGCTTTACCAAGCATCCTGTTTTCATATTGTATTAATACTTCCCGCCCCAACGATGAGTCAGCAGTGATAACATTGAGATTCTTATTTAACAATTCTTCCACGGTATATCCCAGCATCCGTGCAAGTGCATGGTTACTATATACTATGTTCCAGTTCTGAACAAGCATGATGCCATCATGAGCATTTTCAACCAGGGTACGGTACTTTGCCTCTGAGGTTGCAAGCTGTGACAGAGCACGCTCCTTATCCTTACGCCAGGTGTTAACCTTATCCGCAATCCCCAATGAAAACAATATAACCATTGCCGAGGATCCTAACTGATATCCCCATGCGGTAAAGAAGTTATCACCTAATACACCAAATGAACGCAATACAATTAAAATGACACCTGCTACAAAGCTTAACGTAGCCACATTAAAATACAGAGCTTCCCTGACTTTTTTAATCTGTGCAACAATCCCCGCTGTAATGACAATAACAGCTTCAATAGCTGCCATTAAAACAGAAATCTGCGTTGCATAATAGTAAGGCGCCACAAAGGGGATAATACCACCCATAGCCGTTACAATTGCCATTATAAGTAAAACTGTGCCCAGTGCAGGGATTACAACCGGTAAATTTAAAAACTCCCGTGTAAATAAAACTATTCCAACCATTGCAAAAAAGATAAAAAAGGGATGGCACACATTCCCCCACCATGGACTTTCCGGCCATAGGTATTGTGCAGCAATACCATTATTTGCCATTGCAAAAAGGGTAACTCCAACAATAAATAATACAAGGTATAAAAAGCTTTTATCCCGCACCGTTATAAATAAAAACAGGTTATAGAAAAAGAGCGCAATCATCAAACCATAGTGCATCCAGATAAAAGGTAACGTTTTATTCAGCATTTTTTCAAACGCAGGGAGAGTCCACGCTTTTAAAGCCACTACCAGTGAACCCTGTGACTGCACCCGCATAAAATAGGTGGTTGCACCCGGCTTTTGTACTATCGGGAATACAAAGGTACGGTAGGGAAATTGCCTGTATGAAAATGACATTTTATCGCCTGTCTGTATTGCAGTAAATGAATGGTCATGGGGAATGTAAAGTGTA